>ENA-OQNI01000057-OQNI01000057.1-human-gut-metagenome-genome-assembly--contig:-NODE-57-length-177192-cov-11.752910_pt1 | contig 177192 bp, 167 predicted proteins | sample MGYA00242627_ERZ504876 | MGnify/ENA primary metagenome ERZ504876 (study PRJEB26092, sample SAMD00036386) | human gut metagenome | host: Homo sapiens | study: EMG produced TPA metagenomics assembly... | reverse complement strand
AACGCAAAGGCAAAATTGTCCGTCCATCCCGTGTGACCGGTGATGAAATATGGATGCAGCCCACGTGCGCGCAGTTTCCGCTCCAGCTCCGCCAGTGACTGCACAGCCAGCTTATTGTCCTCCGCCAACGAGGAAATGAAGCTGTAGCCGCCGTCCGCGCCAAACCACAGCGTGTCGCCGGTAAAAAGGTACTTATCGTCAATGAGGTAGACCATATGTCCCCATGTATGACCGGGAACCAGAAAACACTCGATCCTGACGCCGTCAATATCAAAGACCTCTCCATCGTGAAGCAGCTGCTTTTCGTTGCAGATCGTCACTTGCGGCAGCTTACAGAGATGATAAATAACCCTGCGGCGTGCTTCTCCGATCAGATACCGGTTCTCGATCTCGCCGATGTACAGCTTCGCATTCCGGAACAGCCCCGGACTGTCTGCTTCCACCGCACCCACATGGTCGGTATCCTGATGGGTGATAAGGATATGGTGTATCGACTTCGGATCGATCCCAAGCCAGCCCATTTTTTCGGCAAGGCGGTCATAGTTATATCCCGCATCGACCATAATGGTCGTATCGCCTTTGCGGTAGAAGAAGATGTTCGCCACCCATTCGCGCACGCAGGCAGCATTCCCGTCGATCCAGCCGGTATTCAAAGGCTTGAAGATCTCCTTGCCCCGGTACATCCAGCTCATTGCGTTTCTTTGAAATTCCGTTTCCTTTTTCGACATGATCGCACCTCATTTCTGTGCTGTGATGCAGAGCCAGCCCTTTTTATTTTTGTGGCTTTGGATCTGACAAAATCCTGCTTTTTCCAGATATTCTTTCAGTGCAGTATCCGTATAGATGGTCATCCCATTGATAATTTGTGTCCATCTGTCGTCTTTTGTCGTTTCGCCGTTCGCTTCGTTACAGATGAAAAAGATTCCGCCGGGCTTCAGCACCCGATAGACCTCTCTGAAATTCTGTGCAAGCTCCGGCCAGAAATAGACCGTTTCAAAGGCGGTCACCACATCAAACTGCTCCGCTTCAAACGGCAGCTCTGCCACACTTGCCTGCTGCACGGTACACCGTCCTGCCGCAATGGCTCCGGCATTGACCTTTCGCGTTTTTTCCACGCTGACGGCTGAGTAGTCGATGCCCTGCACCTTGCCGTCGGGGCACAGTTTCAACAGCGTTTTAATGTTCGCTCCACCGCCGCAGCCGCAGTCCAGCACCATGGCATCCGGGGCAGGCTGTAAAAAGCGCAGCCCCCATTCTGCCATTGCGCTGTGTCCAAAGTTCATCATTGCGACCATGATCTTTCCGCCAAAGCCTACGGGCTTCCGGGTGTTTTCAAAAAATGACATAACGCCACCCTCTTTCTGTTTACCGTTCACAATGCAATGCTTTTTACCAGATGCGCCCACTGCTCCGGGTGACAGGCCAGCAATTCATCGTGCCGAAAGTTAGATAAAGCTAATCTTCTGTTCTATAAAAAGCCGCTTCTCAGCGGTCCTTCTGCCAAAATAATACGCCCTGCCGTCTCCTCTGTCAAGAAGTTTAGGTGTTTTCGGAGATTTTGAAAGAGATTTCGCTTTCGGGGACTCCAACCGTCATCCCAGTGCCACATCCAGCACCATCATCACGCTGAAGCCCACCGCAAAAAACACCGTGCCGACGTTGGAGTGCTGCCCCTGCGACATTTCCGGGATCAGTTCCTCCACCACCACATACAGCATGGCTCCGGCAGCAAAGCTGAGCAGATAGGGCAAAGCAGGCACCACGATGCCTGCCGCCAGAATCGTCAGCACTGCCCCGATGGGCTCTACGATGCCGGACAGCACGCCGCCCCAGAACGCCCGGCCTTTTTTCATTCCTTCCGCCCGCAGCGGCATGGAGATGATGGCCCCCTCCGGGAAGTTCTGGATGGCAATGCCAAGGGAAAGTACCAGCGCCCCGGCGGCGGTGATCTGAGTAGTCCCGGCAAGATACCCGGCATAGACCACGCCCACCGCCATTCCCTCCGGGATGTTGTGCAGCGTTACCGCCAGAACCATCATGGTGGTGCGCTGGAGCTGGCTTTTTGGCCCTTCGGCCTGCAAGCTGTTCTGGTGCAGATGCGGGATGAGATGGTCCAGCAGCAGCAAAAACAGGACGCCCAGCCAAAAGCCTGCCGCCGCCGGGAAAAACGCCAGCCTGCCCAGATCTGCGGCCTGCTCCATAGCCGGGATCAGCAAGCTCCACACCGATGCCGCCACCATGACTCCGGCGGCAAAGCCGGTGAGGGCGCGCTGGATGCCGTCACGCAAAGCGTTTTTCAAAAAGAACACACAGCCTGCCCCAAGGCTTGTACCCAGAAAGGGGATCAATACCCCCCAGAATGCGTCTTGTATCATGTAGTACCTCCTTGCAGTTATTTATGACTAACTGTATAAAAAGTATACTGCGCTCCGGCAAAAAGGTCAAGGGCTTTGCGGTATAGAGGATACAGATCGTTTCCCGCACCGAAAAATTCACCTCTGCAAACTTTCCGGTTTCTGCTTGACAACGCACGGCGGGAGTGCTATTTTTACTTCGAGAATTTGTTTTGCCTAACCATCTGAGGGTTTTTTTCCCCTGCATTTTTTTGCATCAGTTGTTAGACAAGACTAACCGTTTTTTCAAAACTGAGATAGAGGTATGTTGCCATGAGATTGAAAAAAGTATTTGCAGGTGTACTTGCGGCCGCTATGCTGGTATGCGCTGTGGCAGTCCCGGCCTTCGCTGCGGAAGAGGTGGAACAGGAAAACGGCCTGACCTCCAGCTATGTCCAGATGAACATCCCCTACGCCGACTTCTACAAGGCTGTCGGTGTGGACAACGCATCTGAGATCGACGCTGTGACCAGCGCCACCAGGAACAAGCCCCGTGCGGGCAAGCTTGTCGCCGGTTCCTACCACGTCAACGCAGACGGCACCGACATCACCGGCGTTTCCTTCCCGGTCAAGGTGCTGACCCCGTGGGCGCTGAAGAATGCAAAGCAGGTCACCGATGCCGACAGCTACGACATTACCGTTACCCTGAAGGGCAAGGAATCCACCACCACCTACACCGGCGCAGATGCCTTGTTTGAGAACGAGAGCTACGCTTACTACAAGCTCAGTGAGACCCCTGCCTACTACATCACCGCATGGTATGACCTGCTGAGCGGCAAGTGGGAGTTCGGCAAGGTCCACGCCGCCGAGACCACCGTAGAGGGCGCCACTGTGGAGCTGAATACCAACGGTCACCGCGCCACCCACGAGATGAAAATCTCCGGTTTTGATCTGGACTACAAGGCCAACAAGGTCTACGGCGCAGTTCTGACCACCGCCGATGGCAGTGAGTACGGCCTGCGTCATCTGGCCAACATCTGGCATGGTACCAAGCTGGGCTTCAATGCCGATGATCCTTACTTTGCATCCATCATCGGCAAGACGATCACTCAGATCACCTTCTACACCGCCGATGGCGTGTATGTCCTGCCGGTCAGCGTGGCACTGTAAGTTTGCGGAAGGCTGCCTGATTCAGCCAACATATAGCACAAAACGGCAAGGTTTCCTGATTGCGGGAGACCTTGCCGTTTTATAGCAGCCTGCGTCTTTCATGCACAAACACTAACGCGAGCTTGCCTATGGCAGGCAGAGCAGGCTCATCATTCCCCCGGCAAAGAGAAACAGGGCGTTCCCGACGGGGAACGCCCTGTTGTACATATTGCTGTTCTATGCGGATCTAATCGCAAGTTTTACAAGCAGCGCAATTCTCAACGACCTGTTTGCGATATGCAATTCACGGTTGTTGCCAACGAATCAGATCGTGAATTGCGATGGCAGGGTGCGTCCGGGTGGGCGCACCCTGTTTTTGTGTCTATTTTTACCATCAGATAAATTTGCGCCGCCGTTGCCATAGCAACCGACAAGGGAAAGTGAATTTGATAAAATGCTCTGTAGTTGGTTATAACTAACTAACCGCCACGACCAAAGAACCATTGATTTATCAAAGGAGTTTTCCATGAAAAAAATTTCTCGTCGTTCGTTTATCACTGCCATGGCTGCTGTAAGTGCGGCCGGTGTTCTGGCCGCCTGCGGTTCTTCTTCCAGCAGCATGGCTTCTTCTATGGCTTCTTCCGCTGTATCCAGCGAAGCAACTTCCTCTGCCGCATCCATGGATGAGACCGGTACCCACACCGTCGTAGACCACGGCGGCAACGAAGTAGAGGTGCCTAATAAGGTCACCCGTGTCGTCATCGACCAGATTCCGATCCTGTCCACCTACATGGCTTATTTTGAGGGCAGTGCTCCCTACATCGTGGGTTACTGCGGCTCCTTCAAGTCGGTCATTTCTGACACTGTATTGAAGAATATCGCCCCGGAGCTTCTGAAGTCCAGCGATACGGTCTATGCTCAGAGCGACCTGAACATCGAGGAGATCCTGAAGCTGAACCCTGATGTTATTCTGTACAATGCCGGCAACTCCTCCCATGCCGAAATCCTGAAGGCCAGCGGAATCCCCTCCATCGGTTTCGCTACCGTGGGCGCATCTACGGAAGCCGATCCCGTTGAACGTTACGAAGAGTGGCTGAAGCTGCTGGAGCAGATCTTCAACGAACCGGGCAAGACCGACGCCTTTGTTGCTGCCGGTGATGAGATCGTGGCCGATGTGGAAGCCCGTATTGCGGAAATTCCTCAAACAGATCGCCCCAGTGCGCTGATCCTGTGGAAGTATGCAGACGGTGTGCCGAAGGTATCCGGTCAGGGCACCTTTGGCACCTACTGGATGAAGCGTCTGGGCGTAACGGACAAGGCACTGGAAGCCACCGGCTTTGCACAGGCCAGCATGGAGCAGATCTATAGCTGGGATCCCGATATTCTTTTCTTGGATGGTCCCGGCCTGCAGCCCCTGCGCACCGAGGACGTGCTGAGCGGGAATGTGGACGGTGCTGACTTCTCCACCCTGACTGCCGTGAAGAGCGGCCGGGTCTACAACACTACGCTGGGTATGTGGAACTGGTTCACCCCGAATCCGGATGCTCCGCTGGTGCTGGCATGGCTGGCCTGCAACACCTACCCGGATGCTTTTGCCGATTATCCGCTGGGCGATACCATCAAGGAATATTACAAGACATGGTACGGCTACGATGTGACAGATGACGAGTTGGAGGAAATGCTGCTGTACTGATGAAGGATACCATCTGGATAAAAAAGGGCCGGTTCACTCCTCTGGCCGTGGTATTGATGTTCGCTTTTCCCCTTGTGACCGCACTCATCTGCCTGTGCTTTGGGCGAATGAATGTTCCGGCAGGCGAAGTTCTCACAGCTTTGCGCACGGCACTGACGGGTGAGAGCACCTCAAATGTACAGAACTACTCCATCGTCATCAATCTGCGGCTGCCCCGCATTCTGACGGCCATCATCGTCGGCGCAGGTCTGGCTTGTGCAGGCAATGCCTATCAATCCTTATTCTCCAATCCGCTTGCCACACCGGATATTTTGGGTGTAACCAGCGGCACCTGTGTGGGTGCAATTCTCGCTATTATCCTGTCTTGCAGTATTCTGGAAACGCAGCTCATCGCCTTGGTCTTTGGCCTGATTTCCGTCTGTTTTACTTTGAAAATCGCAGGCAAGAGTGATGGGCGTTCTATGGTTTATCTGGTGCTGGCCGGCACGATTGCATCCGCTCTGTTCAACGCACTGGGTTCGCTGCTGAAATATACTGCCGATCCGCAGAACAAGCTGCCGGAGATCACCTACTGGCTCTTGGGAAGCTTTACCAGTGCCAGTTACCAAAAGATCCTGATTGGCTGCCCACTTATCGTTGCTGGAATCATCATCATCTATCTGCTGCGCTGGCGGCTGAACATCCTTTCACTGAGCGATGACGAGGCTCGTGCCAGCGGCATCAACATCAAACAGACCCGGATGCTGTTTATTGTTGCATCTACGCTGATCACGGCTTCAGCCGTTTCCATGTGCGGTCAGGTGGGCTGGATCGGTCTGCTGATCCCGCACGCATCCCGGATGCTGGTTGGAAGCAACAACCGTTACGTGGTGCCCCTCAGTCTCAGTCTGGGAGCCAGCTTTATGATCCTGATCGATACCCTGTCCCGCAGCATCAGCATTATCGAGCTGCCTCTTTCCATCCTCACCGCCATCATCGGTGCACCGGCGTTTATTTCTCTGTTGAACAAAACAAGGAGCAATCTGCAATGATCTTGGAAGTGCAGAACGGCTGCTTCGGCTACCCGAAGCAGCCTGTGATTCTCGAAAATATCAATTTGGGTCTGGAAGAAGGTCACATCCTTGCGACTCTTGGTCCAAACGGCATTGGTAAAACCACCCTGCTCAAGTGCATGATCGGTCTGCTGCCATGGCACAGCGGAAAAACCCTGTTTTATGGGAAGGATATCCACACCCTCAAGCCGAAGGATGTCTGGAGCACTATCTCCTACATTCCGCAGTCCCGTGGCTTCGCTTTTTCCTACACCGGTCTGGAAATGGTTCTGCTGGGGCGCAGTGCGCATCTCGGAGCCTTTCAGCAACCCGGCAAAGAGGAAATCGAAATGGCGGAGGCCATGATGGAACGAGTGGGGATCACCCGTCTTGCCAACAAGGACTGCAACCGGATGAGCGGCGGTGAACTACAAATGGTGCTCATTGCCCGCGCCCTCATCAACGAGCCGAAGCTCATCATTCTGGACGAGCCGGAAACCGGTCTGGATTTCCACAATCAGATCTTAGTACTGAATATGGTGGAGCGGCTGGCGCATGAATCCGGCATCAGTGCCATCATGAATACCCACTATCCCACCAATGCCATGAGCGTAGCGGACGAAGCCCTGATGCTGAACCGCAAAGGCGAATTTTTCTACGGTCCAGCTGCGGAGATCTTGAACGAGGAGAACATCTCGCATTCTTTTGATGTTCAGGTGCTGGTGGATGAACTGCATTATCGGGGGCGGTCGGTGCGCAGCATCGTTCCGGTTGGTCTGCGGGAGGAAACTGCTGTATGAACAATGTCCCTTTTACACTTTCCCAGGTTCGCCCGATCCGGGATGCTATGACCGTTTCCCGACCTTCCGGACTGGGCTATGGAGTGCCGGTAACATGGTTTTCCTTGGGCGCAGGCACTTCTATTACCCCGGAATACTATGACTGCACCACTCTTTATCTGGGTGGTGAGGGAAACGGCAGGTTTCTTCTGGGAGTCGATGGGCAGGAAGTGTCTGTCAAACCCGGAGAAGTGCTGTATGTACCGCCAAAAACACTGTGCGGCACAAAAACCGACAGTGGAATGATCTATACCGAAATCATTTTGAAAAAGGAGAATTTTACCATGAACAACATCATCAAGGCTGGCCAGCCCATCGAACTGAAGGACCTCATTTCTTATGAAGAGGGCAGCATCGCCAATCTGGACATCGCTCATGCAGACAACATGAAATTTGTCCTGATGGCCTTTGACGAAGGCACCGGCCTGACTCCGCACCGTGCTCCCGGCAATGCCATCCTGACCGCCCTCGAAGGCAAGGCCATTATTGGCTATGAGGGCAAGGATTACGAGCTGAACGCAGGCGAGAGCTTCCGCTTCGATAAGAACGGCCTGCACAGCGTTACCGCACAGGGCAAGTTCAAGATGAGCCTGCTGCTGGTCATCGAATAAGCGATCTTCTGTTTCATAACAGACGCAAAGAACCCGTCCGGACCTACCGGACGGGTTCTTTGCGTCTGCCGGATTCAGCAGTAGTAGAGGAACGAACGCAGGCGGCTCCATGCAGTCTCATCCCAGTCATTATCAAGGGAAAGCTGGAACAGCGGAGCCCGACAGGCATCGTGCAGGCCGCGCATATCCAGGATCATCGCGGTATTTTCATACCGGGGTGCAAGGGTCAGCACTGCATTGGTACGGCCAGAAAGCTCCACGGCCTTGGCGTACCGATATCGGCCGTTCCCGCCTGAAAAATTCGGCAAGGCAGAGTCCGCAATGAGGAACAGTGTTTCAGCGTCTTCCGCAAAGGCACTGTGCGCTCCAAGTTCATTACCAAGGGTCTGCATCTGCCTCTGCATCTGGTCAAGCCAGCCAGCCGATGGTTTGTTGTCATCCAAATTGTCTTTCCACAGAAACCAGAGCGCCTCGCTGAGTGGGGCGCGAAGTACCCGTTCACCTTCGGCTTCCAGCGCGGCAAGTACGCCGCTGTCCAGTTCTGTCAGGCAGAGCGGCGTACCAACAGCGGCAATGCGGCGGCCTTTTGCGGGAAGTGCACCGATCTCTCTCGCCGCGGTGTGCAGCTGCTCCCAGCCGGGCAGAGCATCCCACTGTGCCGAAATGTCTGCACGTTTATCTGCCGGAGCAGCATAGAGGATATCTCCCGCCAACAGTGCGCGGAAGAGTGCGTCACGGTTCTGCGCCATTTCGGGCAGTGTTTCCAGCATCGGGCTGACCAGTTGAGCATTCTGCTCTTTTCTGCGGTCCAACACAGCACGGATGACACGGGCGTATTGACCGTCTGCCTCCGCACCCTGCGTCTGTGGAATCAGGAACTGCGCAGGCGTCTGGTCGTTTTTTCGCTCGGCAAGGATACTGCCCAGCAGTGCCGGGAAAGGCAGGTATTCTTTTGCACTCGTCTCCGCTCGGCCAAGGCTCAGAATATCGTCCGTCAGGTGCGGCAGCTCGTGGGGGTCTGCCCCTTGCTGTTTGAAATATGCGGCCAGATAGGGCGTATAAGCACCCATCGCCGGAAGATAGAGTGGCACATTGGGGGATGGTGTCTGTGCCAGACGACAGGGGTGAATATCGACCTGCTCGATGTTGAAATCTGTCGGCAGAGCCACCGCCGGGCGGTGCTGCAGGCTGTTCAGGAACGCTTCAATGCGAGTGATGACACCCACATTGGAAAAATGCTCATCCACTTCGATTTGCAGGTAGGGCTTATCACCCATCTCCTGCTTGAACAGGTGTGAGAGCATGGTGTCCGGGCCGCAGCCGTGGTTGGTCAGATAGACAGCGTAGAGGTTCGGGTGGTGAGCGATCAGCTTTGCTCCGGACAGGATATGCTGCCCGAACGGATAATAAAGATTGTCGTATTCATCGGAGATGTCCAGCGCATGACCGGGCAGGTGGCTCAGCGTGATGACCTTGTAGCCCCGCTCCAACAGCAGTTCCGGGATGCCCATATTCAGGATGGGGTCGGAAACGCCGTAGTTGCGGGTGATGAGCACCAACACTTTATCGTCCGGTCTCAGGGTCGCCAGCAGAGCTTTGCCCTGTTTTTCCACGGCGGCGGTATGGCGGCGCACCGCCATGGCACCACTGAGCAGAGCTTTGGCACAAAACGGTTTCGGGATCCCTAAGATCCTGCTCAGTCCCAGCATTGCAGATGCCATAGCTTCCTGCCCGAAGTCGAGGTCAAACACCGGACTGAGCAAGGTGATACCCTTGCTCTCAATGTCCAGAGCTTTGGCAATGGATACGGCTGCCGTCTGCATATAGACGCAGCCGTAGTTGTGTTTCACACGGCTCTTTTCGTGCTTCATCGTGTGGATGGTGGGCAGGAAGATATAATCTACTTTTTGGTCGATGAGCTGCTGCATATGGCCGTAAATGAGTTTGACCGGGTAGCAGGTCTCTCCCTGTGCGGTCTGCTGAGCCAGCCGGATCGTTTCCTCGCTGGTGGGGTCAGTCAGGACGACATTGAAGCCCAACGAGGTAAAGAAGGCATTCGCCATCGGGAAGAATTTGTGGATCATCAACGCAAAAGGCACACCTACGGTCTTTTTACGTGGGTCGCGTTTGCCGGTATAACCCTCCAAAAGCAGTTTGTCCGCCCGCTTGTAGAAGTCAATGTTCTTCTGGATCTCCGCGCTGCGGCTGTCCTCTGCGGCTTGTGCGGGGCTGTCGAAGCCCACAAACTGACTAGGTGCATCGCCCACCGCTTCCTGTGCCAGAAGAGCCGCGCCATATGCGCCGCTGATGGAAAAGACCGGGCTGACCTGTACGCGGTCGCCGTATGCGGATTGGAATGCCGCCACAATGCCGGGGTTATAATCTACGCCGCCCTGTAAGACAATGTGCTGGCCCACCGGCTTGGAGCCGACTACCTTGTGCAGATAGTTCTGGACGATGGAGTGACACAGCCCGGCGGCGATCTCTGCCTGCGAAACGCCTTCTGCGACGGCTGATGCAATGGCCGTTTCGATGAATACGGTACAGCGTTCGCCCAATGCGGCCGGATGTTCGGCAGAAAGGGCCAACGGGCCGAATTCTGCCAGCGGGATGCCCATGCGGACGGCTTGCTCCTCCACAAAAGAGCCTGTACCGGCGGCGCAGATCTTGTTCATCTGGAAGTCCACGACTTCACCGTCCCGGATCCTGATGTACTTGCTGTCCTGTCCGCCGATCTCAAACACGGTATCGACTTCCGGTACCCAGTGAGCTGCACCCTTGGCCTGCGCAGTGATCTCATCCCGGACAGCATCCGCGCCGATGCGCTTGCCGACACGCTCACGTCCGGAGCCGGTCACGCCGACAGCCGTAAACCGGATATCACCAAACCGCTGACGAATACTTGCAAGTCCTTTGCGGACAGCTCCTTCCGGATCACCTGCGGTGCGCAGATATTGAAAGTCTACCAGTTCACCGTCAGCACCGACCAGAACAAGATCGGTACTGGTAGAACCGATGTCGATGCCCAATGCGCAGCCACTTTCTGGAATGATCTTGGTAGCGTTCGGCTCCGCAAGGCTCGTGCCGGGGCGCAGTTCCAGTTTGGGCAATGTTCCGACCGTGTGGTGTGTTGTTCGTGTACGGTCCAGAGAATCATTCAGTTGACGTAACGTGAACGAGCCGGATGCTTTGAGCGCAGCGCCAAGAGCCGCTTCATATCGGGCAAACTCCGGAACGATGAGTTCTTCTTCGGTCAGGCCGAACACTTCCCGAATGGCCCGGATGACGCCGGTGTTGCAGGTCACGCCGCCACAGAACACTACCGGCTTGCAGACGGGAAGCCGACGCACGATGGTAGCTTTGTAGTTGCGGATCATCGCATAGCACAGACCCAGAAGAATATCCGGCGTAGCAGCTCCTTCCTGTTGACGGTGGATGATGTCGGTCTTGGCAAAGACGGCACACCGACCGGAAAGGCGGGGGATACTCTGTGCCTGCTCGACCAGTGAAGAATAATCTTCTAGTTTGCAGCCTACGCGGGACATCTGATCTTCAAAGAACGAGCCCGTGCCGCCTGCACAGTGTTCGTTGACTGCGAACTGCGGTGCACGGCTCTGCAAATCCGTGATGAATCGCGCACCCTGACTGCCGATTTCAATGACCGAACCAGCCTGCGGAACAATCTGGCGCACACCCTCGACGATGGCTGGGATATCGCCTAAAGAGGGAATGGCTGAATCTTGTTCCAGCAGAGCTTCGGTGTTGCTGCCAGTTACACAGAGCGAAAACGGTGTGTCTGCATCCAGTTCCAATGCAGAAAGTCCTTTTTTCAGGCAGGCGAACGGCCTGCCGTGATGCACCGCCATCCACTGCTTTGCCATTGCACCATCCCGCAGCAGCACCAACTTGACCGTCGAAGTGCCGATATCCATACCCAACGAAAGCATTGTGTCACTCCTTCAAGACAAACCCTGCAAGTTATAGGGTTTGACATTTCAAACTTTATACCGTATAATAATGATGCCTTTTGATTAGGCATCTCTAACCAAGAGTTTAACACAACTACCTCGGAGTGTCCGTTGTTATGGCAACGGCAAAGCAAATTTTAAGATGGAGCAGTATTATTCAATTTTACAGCAATGCGGCATGTTCAACGGCATCCAGCCGCGAAAATATAAGGAAGTCCTTCGTTGCTTGAATGCGACTGTCCGTGAATATCCTCGTGGTGCGCACATCGTCGAGCTGGGTGAGCAGAGCCACAATACGGGTGTTCTGCTGGATGGCACGATGGAAGAATTTTTGTATGATGAAAATGGCAATCAAATCAGCATCTGCCGTTTTTGTCCCGGAGAAGTATTTGGTGCAGAACTGGCCTGTACTGGCTGGACGGTAAGTCCGGTCTGTCTGCGTGCCAGTTCGGACTGTACCGTAATGCTGCTGGATTTCAGCGCATTGATGTCACAGAAGACGCTGACCTGTCCCTGCCGGATGCAGGTCACAGCAAATCTTATGCAGGATATGGCGCAGCAGCTTCTCTTTTTTAACACCAAAGTGCGTATTTTAGCACAAAAACGGCTTCGAGATCGTCTGAAGATTTATCTTCAAACCTTGACACCCGATGAAAAAGGCTGTTACAGTCTGCCCTACACCCGGACAGAACTGGCGGATTTCCTCTGTGTGGACCGCAGTGCTCTTTCCCGTGAGCTGTGCCGGATGCGCGATGAGGGTATCCTTGATTTTTCCGGTGCAAAGATCCATCTGCTGAACCCAAAGTTTTTGTATGGCTGGAACTGACAGCACTTCTAAATCCATGAAAAAATGGTCTGCCGAACATTTTTGTTCAACAGACCATTACTTTTTAATCTTCTAATCCACGGCCTACTGATTTGCAGCGCACACCGGGCGATTCCCTCAATTTTTGGAAGTTACGTTTTAACGTTATTTCTCGGCGATGCATCGCAGGTTTTGAACTTCGAGTTTCTGCACCCTTTGCACGTTTTGAAACCGTGCAAAAAACCGTGCAGAAACCGTGCACTTACTCCCAGACAAATGAAAAATCGACTTATCCGACAACGGCTTGACGGCATTGGTTCGAGTGACCGCACACCAAAAATCAAGTCTTGGAGGATACGACTATGACGAAACTGCTTTCCTGCCGCTGCAATATGGACACCAACCGGGTGGAAGCCCGGTTCGAGGATGGCACCACTCTTGCCATCGACTGCATCGCCGTGGAGGACGATTACGGCAACACCCCGGCACAGCAGGCAGAACTGGACTGGCTGCTGTATAATAAGCCCTTGGAGTATGCACAGATGGTGCTGAGAGGGGAGATGGAACACTATCTCTCCCTTGGCTGTGACCATGGACACTTGATTGATTGACATGACGAACAGAACGTCCACCTGCTGCAAGCACAGCAAGTGGGCGTTCTGTTTTTCGCACTCCGAGTTGGATGGCGGAGTACAGAAAGGGTAAAATGAAGAAGGTATAGGTAAAATTAGAGGTAGCGTATTAGGAGTTTATGCAAACAAAGCAATGATCTTGGGAATCTGAGTAGACAGACCGGAAATGGTCATGATGACGGCGAAGATGTAGCTGATGGTCATGCAGATGCGCAGAACCGTAGGCTTTTTATAACCCACGCTCAGGTCATTACGCCAGATCATCAGCAACATGAACAGGCCACCCACAGGTGTTGCAATCGAGGTGGCAATGTTCGCCATCAGGATCAGCTGGGTAGGGGAACCGCCGTAGCTGTAACAGACCACCATGGCAAAGGCCAGGCAGGCCAGGCAACCAATGCGGATGAACTTGCTCTCCAAGCTGACGTCCTTGTCAAGACCGGCACCCAGCAGCACCATGCCGCGCTGGGTATTGGCCAGCAGGGAAGAGAAGCCTGCGCCCAACAGGGCCAGACCCATGATGTAGCGGGCACCGCCGCCCATGATGGGCACCAGCATCTCTGCCAGCTGGGCCGGAGCCTTGATGCTCAGCCCCTGCGGGTGCAGCACGACGGCACCCACCAGCACGATGGCACCGGAAATCAGGGTCACACTGAGGATATGGGTGATGGCATCGGTGAGCATGACGCCGTTGAACAGGTCATCTTTCTTCCACTTTTTCTCTTTGCCGAGATAGGTGCCGTAGATGCCTGCCGTGACAGCGGCATTGGTGGAGATGAAGGCCAGAGCCGTGCTTAGGGAGCCTTCCGGTATCTTGAAGCCGAACAGTCCTTTGGCAAGCCCCTGAGGTTCCGGGCCGCCGACACCCACCAGCGTGACATAGAACGCCACGATCATCAGGACGATGCAGAGGGTAATGATCTTTTCGACCTTGGAATAGACATTCTTGGCAAAGTACATGTACACCACGACCGCGATCATGATGACGGAGCCGATCTTCCAGTCGATGCCGAAGATGAGGTTCATACCGGCACCGGTGCCGGAGATGTTGCCCATCGTGAAGAACAGGCAGGAAAGGAACATGGCGCAGCTCACGACGCCGGAAGCCACCGGGCCGTAATACTTGCGGATGGCGTGGATGGTCGGCATCCCGGTCACGATGGCTAGACGGTTGGTGACCATCATAAAGGTGATGCCCATGAAAATGATGGGGAAGAACAGCCACATCAGGTCGTAGCCATAGTTTGCGCCGATCATCGAGGCTGTTGTCACGGCACCGGGGCCGATCACGATGCCTGTCGCGATCAGACCGGGGCCAATGCGCTTGAGCAGATCTTTCAATGGCAGACGCTTCACGTCTGAGCCAAAGGCAGGAGCGGACGCCGGCATCCCGGCCGACATCGTTGCATTGTTCTCGCTCATGATAAAGCCTTCCTTTTATTCTTAAAAAAGAGGGTGCTGCACTGATGAGGTCATCAGGCAGCACCCGGAGTATGATCCGACCCTCCGCAGCAGCTTTGCACATCGCTGCTGCGGGAATGGGGGTTACCTTACTTGTACTGCTCCATATCCACTGCGGGGAGCTGGCTGCGCTCCAGACCCAGAGCGACCCAGTCCTTCTCCTCCTGGTTCAGGGGCAGAACGGGCTTGCGCATCAGAGCGCTGGTGAAGATGCCGCGCTGCTTCAGAGCTTCCTTCAGACGGGCATGAGCCTCACCGGAGGGCTGGCCGCCGCCGTAGATGGCCTGAGAGATGTGGTAGATGCGGTTGGACCAATCCTGTGCTTCCTTCAGAGTGTGCTTGTCAGGATTCTTGAAGACGTCCCATGCCGGGCAGATCAGCTCAGGCACACAGCCTGCGAAGCCGATCAGAGCGCCGTCCATGCCGGGGAACCAGGAGACGCACAGGGTCTCGTCGTGGCAGGTGATCAGGCTGATATCGGGGCACTCCTGACGGAGCAGGCGGACGTCATGCTCGTAGATGGAGGTGACGCGGGTGCCCATCTTGATACACTTGACGTGGTCGATCTCCTTGCACATCTTGATCAGGGTCTCAACCGGGTAGAAGGCCTTGGAGGTTGCGGGATACAGGTGGATGATGATGTCGATGTCAGCACCCTCAGCAACGTCCTTGACATACTCGAAGGGAGCGTTGGGGTTCATGCCGAAGCGCAGCCACATATGCGGGGGCATCAGCAGGATGCCGTCTGCACCGGCTTCCTTGGCTTCCTTGGCCATGGCGATGGACTCGGCGGTGTTCTCGCAGTTGACGCCAGAGATGATGGTCATCACGTCGCCGCACTCCTCAGAGCAGATCTCGACGACACGCTTGCGCTCGGCACGGGTCAGGCCGGTGATCTCACCGGTGTGGCCGTTGCAGACCAGACCTTCGATTCCCTTGCCGTAGAAGCTCTTGATCCAGCGCAGATAAGCGCGGAACTCCGGCTCGTTGATGGAGTAGTCATCGTTCATAGGAACGGACACTGCGGGGAAGATGGTCTTGAACGTTTTAACCTTAGCCATAATGATAATCTCCTTTTATCAAAAATCAATGTTGTGTTGGTTTTCGTAGCGGATCACAGAAGCCACTTTGGAGATCATCTCGCGCGCCGATGTCTTTGGGCTTTGCTCTGCAATCGTTTGTTTTCTGTGACTCTGTTATACCATGGCTGCAAGCCTTTCGTCAACAAAAAGCAGCCTCCCTGCAAAGTTTTGCATATTGCCTGCAATATCTTGCACGATTTGATATTTTCAGCATTTTTTAGCTCGGATTTTGTTCATTTTGCCAAGCAGCATCTTGACAGGCGTTCCTTTTCCTGCTTCTTGATTTTTTGTTCCGCCAGGATTACAATAGGGGTGTTCGGGATACTCCTGGCTAAGAATCTTTACAAGTTGTGCAAACGTTTGCATTCAGAACGGAAAGGAGAGCTGCTTCATGGCGACCCTGAAAGACGTTGCGCAGAAAGCGTGTGTAGATGTCAGCACCGTTTCCCGCGCCTTAAACAATACCTCTTATGTCCACCCGGAGACCAAAGCCCGCATCGTGGCTGCCGCTAAGGAGCTGGGCTACCGACCCAATGTCATGGCAAAAGCGCTGCGGCAGGGACGGCGGCACACCCTGGGGGTCATCGTGCCCCGGCTCCACCTGACCCTGTTCTCTGAGATCCTGCCGGGCATCGAGCACGAAGCCGAACGGCTGGGGTATTCCACCCTGATCTCCACCACCGACGATGACCCCAAGCGGGAAAAAAGCTGTCTGGAACGGATGCAGAACAGCTTCGTGGACGGCATCATCATCACCGGCACCGGGCGCAACAACCGGCTGCTGCGCAGCATCCAGGCCAGCGGCATCGCAGTCACCCAGATCGTCCGCTGTCAGGAGCCGCGCATCAGCAGCATCGTTGCCGATTATAAGGCCTGCGGCAGGAATGCAGTGGACTACCTTTACTCAAAAGGATGTCGCCATATTGGTCTGATCGCAGGATACTCCCATCAAAGTCCCTTTCAGGGCCGCTATGAGGGCTACTCGGAGGCTATCGCCAAGCACGGTCTGGAAGAGATCCTCGCAGAATCCACACAGCCTGTTAATAGTTTTGAATACGGTTATGAGTGCGCCTGCCAGCTCCTGAACGACGAGCCGGAACTCGATGCCATCCTTGCCCCGGTGGACTTACAGGGTCTTGGCGTTCTTCGTGCTTTGAAAGAACAGGGAATCAGCGTACCCGATGAAATCAAGGTCATCAGTATGACCGGCCATGCCATCGGCCGGATGCTGGAGACCAGCATGACCTCCATGGAGATGCCCGCCTTTGAGATGGGCGAAAAAGCCGCCCAACTGACCATTATGGAGATCGAAAACCCCAGCGAGAAAGCCCCCACACTACAGTCCATTCAGTTTCCTTATACATTGATTGAACGGGAAAGCACCTGATTGTTTCTTTATAAGTCCTACTATCACCGCTTTACTGCAATAAAATTTGCAAAACCATCTTGACGTGCTCCGCAATCCATGATACCCTTTATCGCAAATCCCACCAATTTTGTAGAAAAGTACAGAACGGCGAGGATTTGTTCCCTATGAGGATTTTTACCGCCCCGCAACACACCCGATCTATTTTGCCGCTTACTTCATCCGACAAAATCATCGCTGCGCTGCGTGGGCGGTATTTTTCTTTTGGAGAGCCGTACCTTGAATCTTACATAAGCCGTCTGAACGCATATGCAAAGAAGAACCGCAATGACGCGCCGCGAAAACGAAAGACACACATCATCAAGGTCATGCAGGAACACGGTATCGCCGTGAAAGAGAGCCGAGGTCGGTTGAGCTACTGCCCGCCCGGCCGGACAAAGTTCATCACCCATGTCATTTGATTCTTTACGGACAAGTATATTGTATGACATTCTGTATATCTATAAAGGCGAAATCTCTTGAAAATTCTAGTTGAACATGGATATGTTAAGAAACCGGAAATCATCAAATATCTTGAGATGTTCATCAGGATGAACCAAAACCGAGTTGAAATGGCTGTTAGCGTTTGCAAATGGACAGCTGATCTTTCCTATATTCGAGAACTTGGCCTTGAGAATCAACCCAAAGTTCTGCTTGATAAAATCAAATACGCTCATTATCGCAATTTTCAAAAATAGTGCCTATCGAAACGGCATATTTGCGATATGCAGTTTGCGGATGTTGCTTGTGCATTAAAAACGCAAACTGCTATAGTATTATTTAAGAGTTTTTTGCATTCAAAATGCAGAAAGCTCTTTTTGTTTTATGGTGCGAGGATAATCTGGAATCGCCTGTTCCGCAAAAGAAGTTCAGCCAGTTCCTGCTGAAAAATGCGGGGAAGTATGGCCTGATCTTCTCCAAGCACATCGAGGGAAAGTTCGCGTTTGTGAAGCGCAGCGAAACAACGAAGTCCCCAGTGGGGACTTTAAGCGGCCGAACGGTCTTGCGCAGCAAGATGGAGGGGCTTTGCCCCGACAAGCTCAGCGGCTTCCGGGGCGTATGCGTCCACCCCGCCTTTGCTGCGGCATAAAACACACGAAAAGTGAAAATCTCCCGCCCTACGCGCCCCAAATCAGTAGTTTTGACTTGTTATCGCTGTTTTCCTCGGGCGCGTGTCCGCCCCTTCCGGGCGGCTGCAGGGCAGCAACGTGCCCTTCGGGGCGGGAGAGAAACTAATATCCGCCCCGCTCGTTTACCGGGCGGAAGAGATCGCCCAGCTTTTGGCGATCTCCAACCGTGCTGCGTACAATCTGTGCAACACCACGAAAGATTTCAAGGCGATCCGCCTCGGTACCAGCATCCGGGTAAGCAAGCAGAGCTATGACGATTGGTTTGCTGCGGTCTGAGGGAGGGAACATCTATGGCATCTATTCTCAGGCGCAGAGATTCCTACTCCGTTCGTTTCAAATACAAAGACCATGCTGGCCGGATCTGTGAAGGCCGTTCAGGACACCACAGGACACGCCAGCGCGGATATGCTGGTGAACGCCTACGCCCATATCCAGCAGTCCTCCCGTGTAGAGCTGGGCAATAAGTTTGAAAGCGGCTTCTATGCCAAGCCCGACACCTCCAGCCCGCAGGCTGTACCCGCCGCAGGCGAACCCACCATCTCCATGACGGCTCTCTTGGAATTGCTTAAGGACGCCGACCCGGAAATGAAGGCAAAGCTCCACCTGGCACTGCTCACCTGATACAAAAAAGGCACTGATTGCAATGCAATACAGTGCCCTACATAATCGGACATGGATAACACCGACCGTGCAGAAACCGTGCACTTACTCCCGGACAAACTAAAAACCACTTCATCCGACAACGACTTGACGGCATTGGTTCGAGCGACCGCACACCATAAATCAAGTTCGGTCAGTATCCATACGCCAGGGCACCGCCATCCACGGCAAAATCCTGACCTGTGATGTAGGAGGCTCCATCGCCCACCAGGAACTCGGCCATCTTGCCCAGATCGCGGGTATCGCCGTAAGCATGCAGGGGCATCCGGTTCAGGATCTTCTGCTCACGGGCGGCGTCCACCACCTGCTCGTTCATCTTGCTGCGGAACCAGCCCGGTGCGATGCTGTTGACGGTGATGTTGTCCCCGGCCCACTCCACAGCCAGTGCGCGGGTCATAGCCAAAACAGCACCCTTGCTGGTGCAGTAGGGTACCACCTCGCTGAAGCCCAGATGTGCGCTCATGCTGGTGATGTTGATGATGCGGCCCTTGTCCGCGCTCTTCTTCAGGTAGGGGTAGCAGACAACGCTCATCCCAAACAAATACTTGACGTTCACGTTCATGATGTTGTCAAACTGTTCCATAGGGAAGTTTTCGGCACGGCATTTATAGCTGACGCCTGCATTGTTCACCAAAAAATCAAGGCAGCCATTGTGCTTTGCGGCAAGCTCTGCCACCATAGCCTTCATGGCTTCTACATCGCCCACATCGCCCTTCAGGTGGACAACGCCCGATGCGCTTTCTCCCACGCCCTCTTTGGGCCTGCCGGTACGGCTGATCACGTAAACCGTTGCGCCGGCCTCTGCCAGCACATTTGCGATCCGGAAACCAATGCCGCTGCTGCCACCGGTGACGATGCCGGCCTTACCCTTCAGATCTGCCATAATAAATCCTCCTATCAAACCTTAACGTTGAAGCCAAAGAACTCATTCACATTGTTGAAGCAGACATTCTCGATGGTCTTTTTCAGCTCTTCCTCACCGGAGAAATACTCTCCGCGCTCCACCAGACTGCCCAGATAACTGCACAGCACGCGGCGGTACAGCTCATGACGGGGATAGGAGATAAAGCTACGGCTGTCGGTCAGCATGCCGACCGACAGTGAGACCGGGTACAGGTTTGCACAGGCCTCGAACTGGCGCTGGATGCCAAAGGCCTGATCGTTGAACCACCAGGGTGCGCCCAGCTGAACTTTTGCCTTGGTGCCATTATCGCAGAAGCCTGCGGCTAAGATCGCCCAGGTCTCAATCTTTGTGCCGTCCAGCGGGTAGATGATGGTTTTGGGCAGTTCGCCGATGGTGGTCAGGTTGTTCAGCAGCTCGCCAATACCCTTGACCGGTGCGGCATCGTCGCAGCAATCAAAACCAGTGGACTGGCCCACGCTCTTCACATGGCTGGTGTTGGCATCCAGATAGGTGCCGATGTGCAGCTGCATAACGTAGTGGTTGCGGTTGTAGATACGGGCCATCTCGAACAGGAATGCGCTCTGGTACTGGTCGATCTCATGCTGGGTCAGCTTGCCGCCGCTGCGTGCCTTGGCAAAGATGCCCTCTACCTCGGCGGGGGTGTAATCTGCCCAGTTGAAGTAGGGGATGCCGTCGTCACTGACGGTGGTGCCGGTGATCTGCTGGAAATACTGCAAACGCTTTTCCAATGCGGTGAGCATCTCGGCAAAGCTGTCGATGGGCTGCTCCGCAGCAGCAGAAAGCTTTGCCAGATAAGCAGCAAAATCGGCGTTGGCGCAGAACATGGCCTTATCGGGGCGGAAGGCGGTGATCACGCGGGTGAACATCTTTTCCTCGTTCATAACCTTGTGGTAGCGCAGGTCGTCGATGGGGTCTTCGGTGGTGGAGACCAGACGCACATTGCTGTGCTCCATGCACCAGCGGCGTGTCATGTGCTTTTCGGTGATAAGCTTTTTGGTGCGGTCATAAATTTCCTGTGCATTGGCTGCGGTCAGGGGTTCGTCGATATCGAAGTAGCGCTTCAGCTCCAGTGCACACCAGATATAGATGGGATTGCCCCCCAGCTGGGGCAGAATTTCGGAAAACTTCATGTACTTTTTGTAGTAGCTGGCGTCACCGGTGATGTACTTCTCGTCGATGCCAAAGGTGCGCATACAGCGCCACTTGTAGTGGTCGCCGCGCAGCCACATCTCGCCCAGATCTTCAAACTCCCTGTTCTCGGTGATCTCCACGGGCTGCAGATGGCAATGGTAATCGATGATCGGCATATGCTCTGCATACTTGTGGTAGAGCATCTTGCCGGTCTCATTGGTGAGGAACAGCTCTTCGCTGAAACGATCATTCATAACAAATATCCTCCAAAAATGCCCACCCGTCTGTTCAGGAGATGGGTGGGCTCATTTCATCAGAATCCGATCAGAGCGCCGCCGTCAACAGGGATGCAGGTGCCGCTGATATAGCGGGCTGCGTCACTGCACAGGAACGCTGCACACATGCCGACATCCATAGGGTCGCCCACGCTCTTGGCGGGGATGCGGCCCATGATCTTGGCCAGACGCGGCGGGTCGTTGTCGGTAGCTTTGTGGAACATGGGGGTGTCGATCCAGCCCGGAGCAATGGCGTTGACGGTGATGCCGTACTCGGCCAGTTCAGCGGTCAGGGTGTGGATCAGGCCCAGATAGCCGGCCTTTGCGGTGGAGTAGCCTGCCACCTGGGGCTGGCCGATGTAGCTGGTCATGCTGGCCTGGAAGATGATGCGGCCATGACCCTGCTCCTTCATCTGGGGAACAAAAGCCTTGGTCAGTGCGAATGCACCCACCAGATGCACATCCAGAACGCGCTTGTAGTCGTCCACGGTCATATCCCAGATGAACTTCTTGCAATGGTTGCCTGCGTTGTTCACAAGGATGCTCACGGGGCCCTGCTCAGCGGTGATCTTATCGGCCAGTTCCTGAGCGTGGTCGGTATCGGTGATATTGAACTGATAGTACACAGCCTTGCCGCCAAACTCTGCCAGAGTATCGGCCACCAGCTCAGGAGCGCGGGAAGCCACAACGGCCACCTTTGCGCCTGCGGAAACAAGACAGCGGGTAATGGCAAGACCCAGACCGGTGGCACCGCCGGTGACGACGGCGACCTGACCGGACAGGTCGTACCAGTTCTTGATGCTGAAATCCTTCACCTGTTCTTCGGTAAATGCTGCCATGGGGAACAGTCCTCCTCACTCTTCGCAGGCACGCTTGAAAGCGACCTGCTTTTCCTGATATTTATACGGTACAAAGAACTCGTGGTGTCCCTGGGCTTCGCTCTTGGTGGGCTGGCCGGCGGCAGTTTTTACCACCAGTTCGGTCAGGCGGCGGGCCAGCTCGCTCTGGGTGCATTCGCCCCGGAGCACGGGGTTGGCATTGAAGTCCATATCGCCCTCCATGCGGGCGTAAGTCGCACCGTTGCCGGTGATCTTGATGCAGGGGGCTACTGCGCTGCCCACCACATTGCCGCGTCCTGTAACGAGGAACACGATGTGTGCGCCACAGCTGGCAAGATCCATCAAGCCCTCGTTGTCGTTGGGATTGGTGATGCCAAACTGCATCCAGTAAGGGTCCGGGGTGGAGTCCAGCAGCCACAGGCCCGGATGGGGCGCAGGGCAGGACACCTTGATGACGCCCTGAATGGGGCGGGAGCCGCTCTTGATCACAGCACCCATGCTCTTTTCTTCAATGGTGGACAGGCCGCCTGCAAAGTTGCCGGGGCTGACCGAATACTGACGCACGCTGCGGCAGTATTCCAGCGCTTTATCATAGGTATAGCGCAGCTCTTTTGCGGCCTGCTCAGAAGCAGCGCGCTTGAGCAGCAGGTGATCCAGACCAATGGCCTCGACGATCTCCTCAAAGATGGCCGTACCGCCCTGATCCGTCAGCCAGTCGTAGAACCGGCCCACGACCACATTGCCAGCCAGACCGCTGGTGTAGTCACTGCCGCCGCACTCTGCGCCGATGACCAGATCTTTTACGGACATCTCCACGCGGGGGGTGTTTTCCAGCTCTTTGAGTGCGCTCTGCACCCACTCCACGCCCTTGCGGACGGCAGGCTGGGTGCCGCCCTCGTTCTGGATGAACATCCAGCTTGTGGGCTTGCCCTCTTCCTCGGCAATTTTAGACAGCCATTCCGGCTGCACGTATTCACAGCCAAGGCCCACAGCCAGCACCGCACCCACGTTGGGGTGGCGGATGAAGCTGATGAGCAGATTCACTGCATACTGGTTGTCGGTACAGCCGTCAAAGCCCAGCAGTTCCACATTGGTACTGCCGCTTTTGGCTACAATCTGCTGCGCCACAAACTCGGCACACTTGACCGTGTAGATCACCAACACCCGGTTACGGATGCCCTTGCCGCCGTTTTTGCGGGCGTAGCCGGGCCAGGTGAGGCTTTGCAGTTCATTCCAATCCATTAAAAGCCTCTCCTTTACTCGTACTTCGTATCTTTGGGAGCACCGGTCCTGACGTCCAGATGGCTGGAACGCTGGTCGTAGACGCTGCGCATGACGTGCAGGTGTACCCAGCTGCCAGCCGGGATATCGGCGGTAGCGCGGCCAATGACTACGCCGTACTTGACGATATCCTCACCGTTCCTGATGTCCCGCAGGGCAATTTTATGGCCCATCGGCACCTCGGTGGCGGCTTCCACTTCGGGGGCGCAGGCATCGCCGCGCAGCTCCACGGGGCCGGGCACCAGCGGGGTCAGGGCCGTGGCCACATTGTCTTCCCGATTAATCTGAAAGGCGTTCTGCTTTTCGTCCATAGCTTACAGCACTCCGAACTTTGCAAATGCATCCGTGACCATCATGCCGTCTTCAATGGCTTTGCGCATGGTCTTTTCCGTGCTTGCCTTGACGAGGGCTTTCTCGATGACTTCCGGTGCAATATCCTTGGGGATGATGAGCACGCCGTCGATGTCGCCAAAGACGATATCGCCATTGTGGATGGTCACCTGACCGATCTCAATGGGGCAGCGCCACTTGAACACGTAGGTACGGACGGAGGAATCCTGTGCCCATGTACCGGAGCAGAAAACAGGGAAGTTCTGCTCGATGACCTTGGGGGTATCGCGGGTGTAGCCGTCCAGAACGGCGCCAACTGCACCGCGGGCCTTGCCGCAGGCGGTGAGCAGCTCGCCCCACAGAGCACTGTTGTGTGCGCCGGTAGCGATGTAGATCTCATTGGGCTTCAGGTCATCCAGCGCCTCAGTCATATAGCCGAAGGGCTTTTCGGCGGGGTACTCAAACACATCGTTTTCCAGAACGGTGCAGGCGTAGCCAGCCACCTTCAGGCGCTTGTCCTCTTCCTCTCCGGGCAGGATGTAGGGTGCGGTAGGCACCTGTGCAGCCAGCGGGCGGATGGAAGCGGGCAGGAACTGGTGCTTATAGCCCATCTGATCCAGAATATCACCCACAACGGGGGTATAGAGCTTCTCTTTCATCAGAGCGAACATTTCATCGTCGTTTTTCCACATAGCCATGGGGAATCACTCCTTTGTCGTTTTTAGAATATCCAGCCATTCGAGGCACTGCCCGAACCAGCCGGCGATGTGGGGATCTGCAACTCGGTGCTTTTCCGGCTCGTCCACTTCGGGCGTTGCCAGACTCAGACCGTGTACCCCGCGGGGGTAAAGATGCATTTCGTAGCGCACACCGGCCGCGCTCAGTGCACCTGCCAGAAGCAGGCTGTTCTGCACCGGCACTTCCGGATCGGTGACGGTATGCCAGAAGAAGGCAGGCGGCGTATCTGCCGTGACCTGCGTTTCCAGCGAATACCAGCCCGGATCGTCCGAACCGGCCAGATTTTGGATACTGCCGCGGTGGGCGTACTTTCCGGCGGTGATCACCGGGTAGCCCAGGATCATGCCGTCGGGGCGGGGCAGGCCCAACTCACGCCAATGCACGCCCAGACTGGCTGCCAGATGGCCGCCTGCGGAGAAGCCACAGACCAGCGCCGACAGTGCCGGGAAACGCTGCTGCATGGTCTGCAGTGCTTCGCCCAGTTGGCGCACCGGCAGGGTGCCCAGCGGAGGCTGCGCAGGCGTTTCGCGGACGGTGTAGTACACCACCGCAGCCGCCCAGCCGGCGGCGGCAAAGGCGCGGGCCACCGGCTGGGCCTCACGCGGCGAAAGCCACTGGTAGCCGCCGCCGGGGCAGATCAGGATCATTCCTTTGGGGTCTTTGGGGGCATCTGCAATCCAGAGCCGCGCCCCCAGCGGCAGATTCATTGTTTCCATACGCGCTTAGTACAGCAGGTTCGGCAGCCACATGAAGGTCTGCGGGAAGTAGGTCAGGATCATCAGCGCAATGAACATGGTGATGTAGAAGGGCACCATCTTCTTGGACAGGGTCTCGATCTTGATGCCGGAAATGGCAGAGCCGATGAACAGGGTAGAGCCGACGGGAGGGGTCAGCAGGCCAATGCCGAGGTTCAGCACCATGACGATGCCCAGATGGATGGGGGACAGACCCAGCTGCATCCAGATGGGCAGGATGACGGGGGTCAGCATCAGGATCAGGCAGGCCATCTCGATCAGGCAGCCCAGGAACAGCATCAGGATGTTGAGCAGGATCAGGATAACGATCTTGTTGCTGGTGATGGAGAACAGGCCGGTAGCGATCATGGTGGGGATGCGCAGATAGGTCAGCAGGTAGGTGAATGCGCCGGACACGCCCAGCAGGATCAGCACCTTGCCCAGAGTCTCCACGACATTTGCAAAGATGTGGGGGATATCCTTGAAGGAGAAGCCCTTGTAGATGAACAGGCCGACGCACAGCGACCACACAACGGCAGCAGCGGCGGACTCGGTGGTGGTAAAGACACCGGCGATAACGCCGACGACCACGAACATAACAGCCAGCATGCCCCAGATGGCCTTGAAGAACGCCTTGATGCAGTTCTTCAGGTTAAACTTGCCGGTGACCGGGATGTTCATCTTCTTGGAGTAGTAGTAGGAGTAGATCATCAGCACGATGCTCAGCACAGCGCCGGGCATGTAGCCGGCCACGAACAGCTGGCCGATGGAAACGGTGGTGACGCCGGCAGCAGCCAGAGTGAAGATGACCATGTTCTGAGAGGGGGGAACCAGAATGCCTTCAACGGAGGATGCCATGGTCAGGCAGGTGGAGAACTCGCGGTCATAGCCCTGCTCTTCCATCATCTTGATCTCGATGGGGCCCAGAGAGGCACAGTCGGCGGAAGAAGAGCCGGAGATGCCGCCGAAGAAGAAGGAGGCCACCACGTTGACCATGGCAGCACCGCCGCGCATCCAGCCGACCAGTTCCTTTGAGAAAGCGATCAGGGTATCGGTGATGCCGCCCGCGCTCATCAATTCACCCATCAGGATGAAGAAGGGCACGGCCAGCAGGGTATAGGAATTCAGGTTACTGACAAATTTCAGGGCCATCTGCATGGGGTTGATGCCCAGATAGAAGAAATCCAGCAGAGAGGCCACGCCGATGGCGTAGACCACGGGCACTCGGAGGAAAACCAGCACCAGGAACACGCCCAGCAGCAGGATGGTTGCGATCGTTGCAGTAGACATTTACTTTTTCTCCTTTCGACCCAGCACCCAGTGGCCCAGAACAGCGAAGATGTTCAGCACGCCGGTCACAGGCAGTGCACTGTACATAAAGGAATAGGGCACGTTGATGCCGGCCATGTTGTTGCCTGCACCCTGCTGTGCCAGCTTGATGCCGTACACGATGAGGAAGATGGAAAAAGCAAACACACAGACAGACGCCAGAATATCTGTGAGAAAGACACCCTTTTCGCCCAACTTTTCGTCAAACATGGTAACGGCCAGGTGCTCGTTCTTGCGCACCACCAGCACACTGCCCAGCAGGCTCAGCCATACCAGACACAACAGGGAGAACGGCTCGCCCCACATGGGAGAATGGTGCATCACATAACGCCCAAAGAAGATAAAAAAGACCACCGCTACCAGAGCTCCCAGGATCAATGCGCAGATATGGCGCAGAAGCTGGAACAGCACGGCGTCGATCTTTTTCCAAACAGTTTCAAATTTGTCCATAATCGACTCCTTAGTTGCTTGTTTTTTAAATTCCCCACGACCGCTGCCAGCCGTGGGGAACGTTCGTCCTTTATTGTGCTATAAAAGTACTGTGGAGCTTATCAGTAGTTGCCGCTCTGGATCTTAGCGATGATGTCCTGAGCCTCTGCGCCCTCCTTCTCGTACAGAGGTGCGCAGGCCTCCTGCCACTTTTCGATATCGGAAACCTCCAGCTTGGTGATCCCCTTGTCGGCGAAGGAATCGAAGCAGGCCTGCTCCTGCTTCTGGTTGTACTCGTAGCAGGCGGAACGTGCGGCCAGAGCGGCTTCCTTGATCCAGCCCTTCTCGGCATCGTTGAAGCCGTTCCACTTGTCAGCGTTCATCAGGATGACGCCGCAGCCAAAGGTGTGTGCATCGGTGATGAAGTAGGGGGCAACTTCGTTGAAGCTGTTGCTCATGTAAGAGGTAACGCCGTTCTCAGCAGCATCGACGACGCCGGACTGCAAAGAGGTGTACAGCTCAGAGTAAGCGATTGCGGTGGCGGAAGCGCCCAGAGCATCCATGGTGCTGATCATCAGGTCAGTCTCGGGCACGCGGACCTTCAGGCCCTTCATCTTGTCCAGCGTGAAGTCGGTGGGTTTGCCCAGACGCTCGTAGACCTTCGGGGTGATGAACAGGCTGCGAGGACCTTCGACCAGCCAGCCCAGAGCAACATAACCGCAGTTGGCATCTTCCACGCTCTGCAGCAGCTCGTCGCCCAGACTGCTCTCAGCCACATCCTCAAACTGTGCCATATCCTTAAAGACATACGGCAGGCCGGTGGTGCCAATCAGTTCAGCGCCGTAGTTGGGCAGAGAAGAAGCGTTGCCGCGGAAGATATCCAGAGTACCCATCTGGATGCCCTGCATGGACTCAGCCTCGGAACCCAGCGTGCCGTTGATGTACAGGTCAATGGTGATGTGACCGCCGGACAGCTCTTCGATCTTCTCAGCAAAGGTGTGTGCGCCAACGGTTGCGCCGTAGTCCTCGCCGTTGACCTCGTTCCATGTCAGCTTGTAGTCATTGCCGGAGCCGCCCTCGCCTGCACCTGCTGCTGTAGAAGAGGCAGTGGAGGAAGCTGCGGTGGAAGTAGAGGTGGAAGCGGAAGAACCGCCGCATGCGGTCATGCCCAGCGCTGCGGCAGAAACGCCAACAACCTTCAAGAAGTCACGACGAGAAATTGCTTTTTTCATAAGAAATCTCCTTTTTTCTTGGCATCGCGTGTTGGATACGTGTTCGGGGCAGCGTCTTCGTGTCCCGCCTGCTCCTTGCCACAAAAACGTTTTTGCAGCTTTCTTTGGCAACATTTTAGCACATCTTGTGTGCGAGGTCAATATTTTTTAATTTTTTCGTCTGTTTCGGATATATTTTTGTCATGTAGCATAGTTTTTGACCAAATCGTTTTTGCAGTGTGACGGTTTTCCAACCAAAATTCTGTAATCTCTTTACTTTTATGTGCTTTTGCGTTATAATCAAGCAAAACGTTTCGGTTATATTTTATTGACGTATTTCCGTTAAAGATTCTTTGCTACAAAGCAAGGTTCCGGTTATCAAGCAGCCAATTCCTTTAACACGATCAACGAGAGGAGCATTTTTATGATCATTACCAAGTTCGAGACATGGTGGGTCGAGCGCGGCCGCTGCCTGTTTGACGAAAAGCGTCAGGGCGGTGCCAAAATGGGCTGGGATGTCATCGCCATCAAACTGACCACCGACACCGGCATTGAGGGCATTGCCACCTGCATGGCAGCCCGCAGCGGCGCTGTGAGCGAAGCTTACTTACAGGAGAGCATCGGCCCTGTTGTTCTGGGACGTGACCCCCATGACCGTGAGGCCATCTTCCAGGAACTGTGGACCATCGACCGTCATGAGGCATTCTTTCCCGTGTTCCTGCCCGGTCCCGTGGATGTAGCCTTGTGGGATATCTGTGCCAAGGAAGCCGGGCTTCCTCTTTATAAGTACATCGGCGCTTGCCGCGACAGCCTGCCGGTCTATGCCAGCGGCAACTTCCACGGCACTGTTAAGGAGTATGTGGACGAGGCTCTCTACTACCAGAGCAAAGGCATTCCCGGCTACAAAGCCCATCCGGGCGGGCCGGTCAGCTTTGATATGGAAGTGCATCAGGCCATCCGCGACGCTGTCGGCCCCGACTACCTGCTGATGACCGACCCCGTGGGCGACTATACCATCAACGAAGCCGTCACCGTGGGACGTCAGCTGGAAAGGCTGAATTATAAGTGGTTCGAAGAGCCCTTCCGCGACTTTGAGCTGTATAAATACACCGAGCTGTGCCGCACACTGGATATCCCTATCGCTGCCACCGAGACCACCCGCGGCTGCCACTGGGGTGTGGCGCAGGTCATTGCTCAGCACGCTGCCGATATCGTCCGCGCGGATGTCAGTTGGAAGGACGGCATCACCGGCACGCTGAAGATCGCACATCTGGCAGAAGCATTCGGCCTGAACTGCGAGATCCACACCACCACCATGAACTACATGGATCTTGTCAACCTGCATATCAGCTGCGCCATCAAGAACTGTGAGTACTTCGAGTACTTCGTACCTGAAGAAAACTACACCCTGCCCATGAAGGGCAAACTGCCCATTGACGAACATGGCATCATCCATGTGCCGCAGGGTCCGGGCGTGGGTGCCGAACTGGATTGGGATCTGATCGAGAAGAGCTGCTGCAGCTACCGCAAGCTCGAGTACAAGGGCTGATCCCACTGACTTTTGACATTTACCGCTTGCTCTTTTTACTTCTCCATTTACATGAAAAAGGCGGACTGATTGGAAACCAGTCCGCCTTTTTCATGTTTTTTGTTTTCAGAGCAGCAGCCCCCGGAAATTGTCCCGGTCATACATCACAGCGTTGCTGCGGAACACCACTTCAGAGCCCACGTAAATGGTGCGCTGTTCCGGAGCCTTGCCCTGCACGAGATATTCCACCAGTGCTTTGATGCCAAGATACCCTTGAGCGTAAGGGTTTTTCTGCACGATATTGTCCAGTATTCTGTTCCGCAGAGCGTCCAGATTTTCTTCGAATACATCGCTGCCCACCGCGAACACTTTACCCGCTTTGCCGCACTGCTGCAGCCCCTGCACGAGCATCACGCTCCCCTGCGACAGCACACTGCAGCAGGCCGCAACATCCGGCTTTTCCAGCAGATTCAGGATGTTCCTCTGTGCCTCTGAGCCGGTGTAGCAGGAATTGTCCAGATAAATGCGGTTCTGCGCACCGTTCTCCTGCATATAATCCTCAAACCCCTGCACGATGCGGGCATGTTGCTCCCATTTGGGATTTCCGGCACAGAGCACCACACTGCCGAAAGAGGGGATATGGCTGAAGATCAGCTCCGCCATCGTCCGTCCAATGACCTCATAGTCGGGCTGCACGCTGCACAGTGGTGCGATCTTCGGGTTTCTAAACCCCACCTGCACCACCGCCACACCGGCATCCCGGGCATGCTGCCACTCCTGCATTGTCATAGCTTCCATGTGACCCACTGTCAGCAGGCCGTCCAGTTTGTCCTCGGCCAGCAGAGCGCGCACCTCTTCCACTCCGCGGGAGTGGGAAGGGTCGATCTCATTTGGGAAACTGAACTCGGTACACTCCACGTTCAGATCTTCAGAGTTTTTCAAGTAGTCCCGCACACCCTGCCACAAAGGCGGATAATAAAAGCGGTTTCGGCCCACCTCATCCGGCAGAAGCACAGCTACACGCTGGGTGCGGCGTTTCAGGCCGGAAGCCATTTTATTGGGCCGGTAGCCCAGATCATCCGCGATCCTCCGGATATGCTCCCTGGTGACCTCACTGACGCCAGGCTTGTCGTTCAGTGCCTGATGGACCGTGCTGATGGAAACGCCCGCTGCCTGTGCCACATCACGGATCGTAATCTTTTTGTTCATAAGGTTACTCTCTCTTAAAAAACAACTGTTTCGCAAAAACGATGCGTGAAAAGGGTACTGATTTTAGTATAGCACGCACGAGGTATACTGTAAATAAGCAGAAGTTTCTGCAGCACCCCATGGTCAAGCGGATCAGCGCACTGGCCGAGGACGAGCAGCGTAGTTGATGGGCGTTTCTCTTGGGTTTCCAAAGGGGTGCGGGTCGCCAGTGGCGACCTCAAAATGCAGCACATTTTGAAGCACCTGACCGAGCCGACAGGCGAGAGGCAGCCCCCCTTTGGCACACGACTTTGCCTGCAAAGTCTAGTGTGTTACACCTTGGTTCCGGCTGATGCGGAAAAGGGACTGCGAGCAAATGCGGTAAGCACCTGTTCTGCGGCAGAAGGATGCGCGGATGGGCGTGGCAGTTGACGGTCTTTGTCACCCAGCGCAGGCTTGCAGAGGAACCAGTGGTGTACGTTCTCCCGTCCTGCCGCAGCAGCGTTTTCCCCTATAAGGCGCAGAGTAAATGATCAGCGGCGGTGCTTACCCCGCATCCCTACTTTTGTGCGGTGCTTCAACATAGAGGATTTGTTGAACACCCGCAGCAGGGTCATCTGTTCTTCTTTTGTCAGCTTGGAATAGTCGATGCCGATCTGTCCCATCAGGACATTCATCTTCTTTTCCAACGGGGAACCTTCAAACTTCTGCGCATTTTCAAGCTACTTTTTTGCTTGCTCGATCGCTGCACCGTCCGATGTGGTCTTATCGATTCCATGTGCCGCTTTGATCTGCTTTAAGATCGCCGCCAGCTCATCGTAGAGGATCCGCCCGAAATATTCGTCCTCGTTGATCTGCGCTGCCTTCAGCGTCCGCATGGTCAGGTCCTCTGTATCGGCATGGTATCTCTTTTCCAGCTCCTGTCTGGTAGCTTCTACCATGGCATTCATGTCCCGGATGCGGTCACTGACCAGCCCGTCCACACAGATCTCAAGGTCGGTCATCCACCGGGCAAAATCGGGATGTTCCAGAAGCTCACACAGCAGCCGATGATTGAATTTTCCATTCCTTAATACGTCCACTGCGCCATCACTCAGATGCAAGTCCGAAAGGACCGCATCTGGGCGTTTTTGTTTTCCGTCACACCCAGCAGGTAATCCGTGGTCACGCCATAGAACTCAGCCAGCGTTGTCACGGCGTAAATGCTGAGGTCGGTCACATCGTCGCTCTCATACTTCGACAGTGCCGATTTGGACAGACCCGTCTGCTCTGCCAGCGTTTCCAGCTTCAGATTCCGCTCCACACGCAGGTCTTTGAGCCGTTCTCCCAGTGTCAGCTTGATGTTCATGGTCGCACTTCCGATGTTTTTTGCACAGTATACCACTTCCGGCGGTTCCTGTCTATAAGCGTGGAATTTTGCAGTTTCTGCACCTGTTTTCCGACATTATGGATATACGGCATAGCGACCATGGAGGTGCTATCCTATAGACAGAAAGAAAACAGAAGCTGCGGCCCTACCACATCGAAGCCCTGTACGACACCCTGAGCAAGACCCCCTGCGGGCAGTATGTGGGCGGCAAGCGGCGAGACCTCTCGCCCAAGCAGCAGAAGCGCCCCCTTTCCGGCACTACCCTCCATGAAGTCCACCAGCTTCTGCACAATTCCTTTCTGCTTGCGGTGGAACCTGTGCTCATCCGCAAAAAGTTCCTGAAATGACAGAATGCGCACCCGGAGTTCCCGCACATCGTCTTTCACGGTTTACGCCACTCCAGTGCCACCTATCAGTTGATGATCTCCGGCGGTGACATCAAGGCGGTGCAGGGAACAACAGGTCATGCCAGCGCGGATATGCTGGTGAACACCTACGCTCATATCCAGCAGTCCTCCCGTGTGGAGCTGGGCAAGAAGTTTGAAAGCGGCTTCTATGCCAAGCCCGACACCCCCAGCCCGCAGGCTGTACCCGCCGCAGGCGAACCCATCATCTCCATGACGGCTCTTTTGGAATTGCTCAAGGATGCCGACCCGGAAATGAAAGCAAAGCTCCGTCTGGCCCTGCTCACCTAATGCAAAAAAGGGCACTGATTGCAATGCAATACAGCGCCCTACATAATCGGACATGGATAACACCGACCGTGCAAAAACCGTGCAGAAACCGCGCACTCATAGCTTACAAAACAAAAAAGCCATGAAATCTTTCGATTTACAGCTTCCACGGTAGACATTCCTACACGTTGGAACCCGCGGGCTACTGATTCGTAGAGGGCCTTTATATGAGTTTCGGCGTTTTTGGTCATTACAGCTTATGTAGATTTATCGTCATTTTTGTGCTTGTTCGTGCATGGCCGTTTCACTTCTTTTCGATTCAATAAGGCACTTTCCAGAGGGCACATAATCCCATAAAACGGACACCGTGAAGAAGGCAAAAAAGTTGACGGCTCACGAGGGCGGCAGAAACACCCCTGTGAGCCGTCTTTCGTTATGCGTGGGTCTTTTTCCTTGATACAACTAAAAACGTCCGTCAGCGCGTCCGCTGCCACCGCATCGCTGGAACGGATGAACCCGGCGTAAATGTCCGTGGTGGTGCTGGTCTTTGCGTGGCCAAGTCTGCCCGAAACCGTTGTAACAGGCACATGAGCCGCTATCAGCAAGCTGGCGTTGGTGTGGCGCAGGCTGTGGAAGTGAACCGCCGGGAGGTCATGGGCGGCCAGAAAGCCCGGAAACCAGCTTGTAACCGCATTGGGGTCGAACGGCTGACCGTTCCAGCGGGTGAACAGCAGGTCATTGTCCACCGTCTTGCCGTTCTCGATCTCCACCCAGCGCACCCACTCGGAGCCGGCCTTGAACCGTTCGGCCTTCTGGTGCTGGCGGTACTCCCGCAGCAGCTGCACACATTCCGGGCCTATCTTGATGCACCGCCGGGAGCGTTTTGTCTTGGGTGCCGTGAACACCGTGCCGCGCCCGGCGATGTTCTGCACTGTCCTGTTGATGGAGATCACACCCGCGTCAAGGTCAATGTCCGACCAGCGCAGGGCGCATATCTCGCCCCGGCGGGCACCTGTGAGCAAGGCCAGCTGTGTGATAACGCTGTACTGTGCTGGCGCGTCCTGCAGGGCTTCCAGCAGCTTTGCAACGTCCTCTTCCTGCAATGCTTCCACTTCGATTTCTGCCGCTTTGGGGGCTTCTGTGCGCCGACAGGGATTTTCATCAATCAGCTGCCATTTAACCGCCTTTTCAGACACGCTGGACAGGAAGCGGTGATAGTGCAGCTGCGTGTTGCCGCCCAGTTTACCGCCCGCCCTGACCTTCTCGGTAAAGGCTTTGGACAGGGGCAGCCCGGCGGCATCGGCTACTTTTTCGGCTGTCTTGCGGCTGACAGGCTTGCCGCTGCACAGCCCACGCATGGTTTCCTCGCCCACCCCGGCGGCCCCCCGGATCCTTGTCCGCTGGCCTTTCGGCAGCAGCTTCAGCAGAGCCGCCGTAGCCGTATAGGTGGAATCTTGACGCACTCCACCCTCTGACAAGTTCGCATAGAACGCCATGAGGTGCGCCGGGCGTATCTGGTTGACCTTCATGTGGCCCAGAGCCGCCGACACACGCGGCACCAGCTTCCTGTACTCTGTGGCCGTCTTGGGCTTCAGCTGGCGGTCTGCGTACTCGGTGAACCATCGCTCTATCAGGTCATCCAGCTTCATGGACGCATCCAGAGAAATGCCGCTGTGCACTTCCTGTTCAAAGGCATCTGCCTGACGTTGCAGTTCCTTTTCCAGCTTCTTCCCGGTCAAGCCCGGCGGGGGAGTGAAGGTGCGGTTTACCAGCACCTGACGGCCCTGCCGATCATAGCCGTTGGAGACCCGGATGCAGTAGGAGCAGGTGCCGTCCTTCTTTGTGCGCTTTATAATTTTCGCCATCTGTCACCCCTCCCTTACCGGTTTCAATTTTCATCCGTCTTACAGCTTGTATCAGTATCCCTTGATTCTTCATCTTTATCCCTCTCAATAAAATCTTTGAATATATAGGAATCATCTGGAATTTGCTGCTTATTCAAAAACCGTCCAACAAAATCCTGGACAATAGCGCAACTTTTATATTTTCTATATGACAAATCTTCCTTATATCGTTTCTTCGTAAAATATAGTTCTCTTATAAACTCGGCATCTGTAAAACGCGCATGAGATTCCTTAAAACTTTCAAACTCTTTTTCAGCTAATGCTGTATAGTCAATATCCATAGACTCTTCATCCATACAGTCAAACGTAAAGGCAAGGTCTACATGATAATCATAACCGTAGCTGTAAAAAAGCGGAGCCAGTCGCCTTAAGAAATCATCATTATATCTTTGTGCCGCTATTTTTTCAACATCTGCCTCAGAAGCAAAAACTTCTGTTTGCCCTTTTAATATTTGATTTATTTCAAAAGCTTCCCGAATTATCCCTGCGAGTTCAAATATCGTACCATCTGAAATTATTTTTGAAACAATACCACATTCATTCCGGTATTTTATCGCACTTGGGTCTTCCGTTGAATATTTAGCAAGATGAGCTTTGTTACATTCATCATTAAAACGTTTTCTTTTATAGAGTGCGTTTACAGCATCATCCGACAATCCGATAGTATCGGCAATCATTCTCATGGTGATTTCTGATGACATTGAGTTTGTCAGTCCCATAAGATAATCCGTTGTCACATCAAAATATCTGGCAATTTCACAGATACTTATAGCGTCAGGAACTGTCGCTCCATTTTGCCAGTTGCTCACGGTCTGGCGCGTTGTCTTAAATTCTGCTGCCAGCTCATCCAAAGTAGCTCCTTTCTTTTCAATTAGTTTGCGGAATCGCTTTGGAAAAGGATCTTTGTAGTCAAATGATTTCTTTGTTTTCGCCATTGTTGCACCTCGTTTGCAAATAAAAATAACATTTTAAAAAATATGTTGATTTTATTTTCTATTTTGCTTATACTAAGCATATCACAAGTAAATCAAACATTCAACAAGAAAAAGTAAATTTACTTGAATTTTCGTAGATAGGAGAATTTTCTATGGATGAAAACGCAAAAAAGGCACGCCGAGCGTACGCTAGCGCGTGGAGAGCAGCCAACAAAGACAAGGTACGAGAATATAATCAGCGTTACTGGAAGCGCAAAGCCGAGCAAATGCAGCAGAACGCCGATCAAAAAAAAAAAAAAAAAAGAACCACCTAAGTAATCCACGCATTTCCAGCCATCGTTGATTTGATTGATGAAGTTAACTTTTTGGTTTCGTGAATTGATTTCATCTATAATTTTGACGCGCAAAATCAGCAGCAAAAATCCATAAATCAGGTGGGCATCCCTCTGTAAATCTAGTGCAATACAAGGTAATCCGTTGCAAAGCATGACACTGGATATCACCAGATGACACTAGATGGATTTTGACGCAAGGGACTTCATTTCAACAATGGTTCATGGCATCAATTTTTAATCAACATTTGTCGTTATTGCAAAGATTTTCGTTTTGTGCTTTAATGCCGACACATCAAAAACAATCATTCAACAAATGACCTGAAGGGGGTTGAAAGATGGGTAACACAATCCGTTATCCCAACATGGGAACCGTCAAAAAGGCCGCTGAAATCTACGGCCTGTCACCGGCCTATATCAGGCGGCTGTGCAAGACGGGTAAAATCCGATATGTGAACGCCGGGCACATGTGGCTTGTCAATCTGGACAATTTGGCACGGTACTTTGAACAGGGTGATCCGGTAGACGGCAACCAGACCGCTCCGGCCATCCGCCGGGTAGCGAGGTAAGTGAATGGCTGTAAAACGAATGTTCTCAAGTTCTGTTACTGAAACAGACAACTTTCTGGAATTGCCGCTAAAATCACAGGCCCTATACTTCCATCTTGGAATGCAGGGCGATGATGATGGATTTGTGGCAAACCCTCGCGCTATTATTCGTTCTATCGGCTGTACTGCCCGCGATTTGAAGCCTCTGGAAGCTGCCGGATACGTCATTTCTTTCCCTTCAAAAGTGCTTGTAATCACCGATTGGAAAGCCAACAACAATTTACGCAATGACAGATACAAACCGACTGCGTTTCAAAATGAACTTGCACAGTTAAAAGAAACAACGAATAAGCGTTATGTTATGGCTTGTGCTGGTATACCAAGTGGCAACCAGATGGCAACCAATGGTATACCAGCCGTCAACCAAGTGACAACCCAGCATAGCATAGCATAACTTAGAAAGAAGTAGTAAGAAAGCCGCCACAACAGCCGCCCGGACAGATTCAGACCTTGCCCAGATCGTGCAGCATTTTCAGGCCGAGATAGGCGAGTTTCCACGCTCTGCGCTGGACAAGCTACAACGCTACCGGGAAGCGTTTTCAACCGAGCTGATTTGCAAGGCCATTGACGAAGCCGCCGAGAACGGCGTGCGGAAGTGGCGCTATGTTGACGGCATCCTGAAGGGCTGGCAAACCGATGGTGTGCGCACTCTGGGGAATGTGGAAGCCCGCCGGGAAGCCCGGAAGAAGCCGGAACAGCAGCCGGAACGGAAGATGGAGGTACTGACTTGAACATTCACAAAGTACTGCTCGGCGCACTGCTGATCAAGCCCGATCTTGCCGCCTACGCGCTGCCAGATCTGGAGATCGAGCACTTTCCGGCAGACCTTCAGCCGGTGTTTGCGGCTCTGTCAGGTCTTTGGAACACAAAGGGCGAACTGGATGCAGTGGCAGCCTGTGCCCGCTACCCGGAGCAGAAAGCCGCTATTTTGGAATGCGTGCAGGAGTGCGAGAGTGAGTGTGTCCGTTTGACCCGCGACCGCGTGGAAGAATGGACGCGGCTTGTTCTGGAACAGTCCGCCCTGACGCGATTTCAGGAACTGTCCATTCAGGCAGCAAGCAGCCTGACCACCTTTGCAGACCTGCCCGACCTGTATTCTCGGATGGGCGAAGCCTTGACCCTTGACCGGGAAGAACAGGATTTCGTGCCAATCGGAAAACTGGTAGACACCTACATCCGCAAACTGGATGAAAAGCCGCAGTACATTCCCAGCGGCATCCCGGTGCTGGACAAGCACTTGCATCTTGCCCCGGGTAACCTGTTCATCATCGGCGGCCGACCGTCTGCTGGTAAAACCGCTCTTTCCCTGCAGATGGCCTGTGAAATGGCCCGAAATGGCTACAAGGTGTGTTATTTCTCGTTGGAAACTGACCCAGACACCCTGACTGCCCGCATCATTGCGAACCGTCTGGCGATTCCTCTGTCCGATGTAAAAGCCAAGACCGTTCCGCAGTCTAGCCTTGACGATCTCGCAGAACTGCACAGGCTGCCACTGTTCATCCGTTCCGCATCTGGCAAGGGCGCGGGATGGATCAAGGCACAGGCCCAGCGAATGAAAGCACAGGTTGTTTTTATCGATTATTTACAGCTACTGACCGCCAGCAAGGCAAAAGACCGGTACCAGCAAATCACCAGCATTTCCATTGCCCTGCACGAACTGGCACAGACAACCGGCATCCTCGTGGTAGCACTGGCCCAGCTGAACCGCAATGCTGCACACGCATCCCCTAGCACCGCCGATCTGAAGGAATCCGGCCAGTTGGAACAGGATGCAGACGCTATTTTGCTCTTGTCTGCTGACAAGGAACAGTATCAAGCCATCCTCGCAAAAAACAAAGAGGGCCGCGTTGGTGAAATCCCTCTAACCTTCGACAAAGCCCGTCAGCGTTTTCTCGCTGTTACAAGCGAAATGGAAAGAAGGTGAAGCCATGAAACGCAATCAAAACCGACCACGCCGCCGGGAGCCGTACCACTACGATGCAGAAGGAACGCTCTACATTGCCAGTATTCTATCCATTCTGCAGCACGGGCAAAGCATTCCTGTGAAAGTGCTACAGATGGTCTACCACATGCTGCTGCCATACGGCCCAAGTGGAGATACAAAGCGATGAACCGTAAAAACGAAAAAGCCGCCCTGCGTGTTACCAGCACACAGAGCAGCTCAGAGCGGGAAAGAATTGCAACGCCCTTCCCGCTCTCCATTTTACCACAACAAACGCCAGAATGGAGGGGCAAACCGTGAAAATTTTTGACATTTTACCGCAGGGCGAGGAAAATGCGATACCCGGCAGCGAGATTGACCACTTGCTTGGCATTACACCGCGAGAGCGTCGCGCGCAGGCTTCCCGTGAGTTGGCGCAAGGTTTGATGACGTTGTACACTTCGGAGCCGCCCGGCGGCTATTTCCGTCCGTCTGACGGCGAGAAGGGCCGCGCAGAGATTAAGCGCTTCAGAGAGCGTGAAGCAGCCAGGGCGCGGGCGATCACTGAAAAAGTGCGCGCTGCTGACGCTGTTTTGAAACAGTGCGACGGTCAGACGCTGCTTGAACCGCCGGTCGAAATCTGAATTTTTAGAAAACGGAGAGGAATTTGTATACACGGCTACGCGCGCGTGTATCGTGTCCATAAATTCCAGCCCGGCGGGTACACAAGGCCGTTGTCACTCTGTGTGGTAGCGGCTTTTTTCTGTGCCGGTATCGTAAAACGCGAGGGGGTCCGCTTAAGATGGGGTAGCAAAACGTTACCCCATCCAGCAGCACTCACGGCGCACATTTTTGAGCTCCGCGCCCACAAGTGGGTATGCCTAAAAATGGGCACCCCCGCAACGGCCTGAATTCGGGTGAGGTCGCCTTGACCGACCCCATAGCTTAAAAGGGGGTCGGTTGAGGTGGACACCCTTTTAAGCTGAATTTTCAGCCGCCGGTTTATATCCTGCTGCTTCCCGGCGGTGCGTAACAAAACGGTATGCACCTCAAAGCCAGCAAATCACCGGGCCAGACCGTACGCTGCTGGTACTCCCTGAAACGGGGTGCACCAATATACCTGCCGACAGTGAATCATCCACAAAGGGGGGCGGCATTTTACCGACCCCTTAGGGCTACGGCGTTTCACCGTATATCTGTGCAGGTGATTTCCCATCAGTGGGTAGGTCAACACCACCCCACCACCCTATTTCAGAGCGTAAGGTGCCCCAAAGCAAGGCACCCTTGCAAGGGGTGAACGAATCGTTACCTCCCTCTACCCAAATGGCAGTCCAGCCCGGCGGGGTATCGAGTTTCACGATAGCCCTAGACCCCGTTCCATTTTAGAACCTTCATCTGGTGGCCGAAAATCAGGCTGCCAAAGATCACAGCGCAGTTTTGCGCGCTGATTTCCAAGTCGCTGCATATCCGCCGGGGGTGTCCCCAGTTTTGGGGAGACCTAGAGCATCTCAACAGTGTTACGGGATATTTTTCGCTCAGACACAGCATAGAAAATAAACTGCCATTCGCTTTTTCTATGCAGCCAAGCGTGATATAATAGAGACATAAATCGGACTTCATCTACATTTCCGGGATTGGCCGGACAATTTTGTTCCACCAATGAACCGGCGCAAATTTGAGCGGGTTGGAAAGGGTGTGTCCCAAAATGGACGGACCACTGCAGCCAGTGCAGTAGGGACGGAAGCGGCCCCGTACCAAATGATACACCCTCAGAGAAAGCCTTTACGGCCTATAGTTATTGGTCGAACATTTTTGTACAACTAATATTGGATGCTCGATTTTGAGTGGACTTTCTCGCTTTCCAGATTTGGAAAGCAGACGGCAGACAATTTTGTCCACCGTGCAACGCGGTCAAAAATGACCGGGTTCAAAACCACTACCCTGCTTTGGGGTTATGGTCTGAGCCGATTTTTCGGCTGTGCGGGGTCTGCTCATTTTTGAGCGCACCAGGGGGTGTTGTTAATTCCAACGAAGCCCGGCGGTGCACCTCTGGCTTTGGTCACCATTTCAGTGACTGGGCCAATTGGGGGGCACTGTTCCGGTGACACCCCGGCGGAGAATACTGTCGCGGTTTGCTACACTGTTTCACGGATGCCCAAAATGGCACCCGTCAAAACAAACAGGGGCCTCAATCTGGTTACGACCCTATTGCTCAAAAATGAGCGATACCCCTATCACACAAAATTGTGTAAAAGTCTGCACAGACAGATATGCGCAAAATAGCGCACATCTTAGATCAGCACTGAAAATTCAGTTTTGATAGCCCTGGCGGTTTTTCCGATTTTTGAGAAAAGCATCTTGAGACAAAGGAGAGCGGAATTTTCTGCCACGAAAAGGACAGCCCAAAATTGGGCTTTCCCAGAAAGCAGACATCCCCAATTTTGGGGAGATGTATCCAGTTTTAGACCGATCTATACGCCGCCGGGGTATCAGAAGAGCTATTGGACAAAAATGTCCAAAACCTCCAAGCGGCGGTGAAGCGGCGGAAAAGCGCCATATGCCGGCTGTAAACGGGCCGCGAGCGGTGAAAACACAGCGTTTCTACGTAGACCGTGAAGCGGTGGTGAAGCCGTGAAAAATGGGCATTTTCGCAGTTCTGGGTTTTACTCAAAATTGAGTAAAAGGTGGGTGGTGAATCGCCACCTATCTGCCCGTGAATGTGCGGATTTGTGCGGCATAAAAAAGAGAGCGTCAATGTGCGCGTTTGGCGCACTAAAAAAGACGGGGTGCATAGTTCGTTCACACGGTCACACGCGCCCGCGTATCGTGTCCATAAATTCGTATTTTGAACAAAAATGCACACGAAAAAAGGAAGGATACAGCAATGGAACAGAAACAGGCCATGAATGACCAGCAGGCTACAAACGCGGCCCTTGCAGCTCCGGCAGCCACCGGGAACACCTTTGCACTGGGCCAGCTGTGGGAAGTCAACAAGGGCTTTATTCGACGGCAGCTGTGGCAGTGGTTCGAGAAGAACAAGCCTGTTGCTGACAATGCGGGCCTGTCCTTTGAGGATTTGGTACAGGAAGGGTATTTTGCGGTTGACTATGCTGCCAAGCACTACAACGCAGAACAGGGCAGTTTCACAACGTATCTGAATTATGCGCTATTGAAGCAGATTCGCACCGCCACCTGTGGGGAGCACGCGCGAGTGGTCGCAACCGAGGACGGCAGGCGTGTGGCTGTATCTGCAAACCCGCTGAACGAGTGCAGCAGCCTTGACGTTCGCCTTGATGAAGCGGACGAAGGCAGCAGCACCAAAGGGGAAACCATCGAAGACCCGGCGGCTACACAGGCGTTTCAGCAGGCAGAGGATGGTGTTTACACCGAGGAGTTACACACAGCCCTTGAAACAGCCATGACCCCACACCTGACCGAGCGGGAAGCAGCTGTTTTGCGCAGTCGTTACTATGACGAAAAGAGCCTCCGGGCCGTTGGCGTAGAACTTGGTGTACAGGCCGAGCGCGTGCGTCAGATCGAGGTTAAAGCAATTCGCAAAATGAAAGGCCTGTCCTCTATCCAGCGTTGGCATGATGATGTGATCACCACCAGAGCGTGGCGCGGCACCGGCTGGAACGCATGGAACCGCTATGGCAGCGTGGAAGAACGCACCGCAGAATACTGGGACGAGCAGCTGAAGAAAAGCGAGGAGCGTATGCGTGAACTGGTCGAGTTGTACGGAATCTCTGCCATCGTCTGACATGTACCCCGCCGGGCGCGCTACACAGTTCAGCGGTGAAAGTACAGTGTTTCATGCAAACTGTAAAGCGGTGATAAAGCGCCTCCCGATTCCGCACATACCGTGTCTGCAAAATTTTCCGGATTTTCCGGCAGCTATAAAAAAGAAGCGCCAAACCACGGCAAGCAGTGCGCCGTGGTACCACCATAGGCGCTGCAAGCAGTGTCTTTGTATGTACAAAGCCCCTTGCCTTGCAAGGACTTGTTGGGCAGCATCCCAAAGCCTTTGAACGTGCAGCACCCGCCGGGCGCATCACTTCAGCCACACGATTCTGTTGACCTCAACAAAATCGCTGCATGACAAAGCCCACAGACCGCGACAGCGCGTGTCTGAGGGCTTTTCTTGTTGCTTATTGGTAAATATTCCTTGCGGCGGCTTTATCCGCGCTCTGGCAGCCCCGGCGGGCTGTTACGCTGCACAATCCGGGAAGTTCACAACGGTGATCTCTGCCACGGCCTTTTCGACCGTCTGCAAGATGTGCTCTATCTTCTCCACCGTATCAGCTGACAGAACGACCTCGCCGCACTGTTCACACTTTAGGCAGGGCACGTTCTTGATGACCACGACACAGTTCTTCAGCTGAACTGTGTGAATGGTCGTGCCGGGCTTCATTTCGCCCTTGCAAAGTGGGCAAGTCATTTTAGAACGTCTTTCCCTTTGGCAAGTTTCTTTTCTTCAGACTTCAATCTGCGTTCCAGCTTTTTAATGTCCTCTTCTGGCGGAAGATCCTCAGGCCGAATACCACGACCTAAAAGCATCGAGCGAACACTTGAATTGTTTTGGACATGTTCATGCGTGATAGAGCTTTCTCCCTGAAGATCTTTTTGTTCAACATTGAGGTTTGTCATCTCTGTTGCAAGGTTCTTTGCAGCCAGAGTAACAGGCGGGAGAACATCCGCAAGCGGTCCACTCTTCACTCCATACTGTATCTTCATTTCTTCTGTTGTCCGCCCGCCAAACAGTGCACTGTCGCCCTTTGAGCGAATCCGTGCAAAACCACGGTCATCTACACCACGTTCATAGATGTTTTGAGAAAGCTGTTTTTCAGACGTACGCAGCTGCTGACGCTGCTGCACCCTATTCAAATCAGAAATGCGCTGTTCAAGTAGTTCCTGCTTACGTGTCTGTAAGGCAAAGTATGCCTGTGCAAAAGCAATCTCAGGCTTTCGCGGATCACCGTTCTGGGCAATCAAATAGCAGGCATACCGCGTAAGCATATAATCTGCAACTTCACGCGTTGCGCCGCTACCGATTTGGACCATTTTCGGGGCGCCCCGAAAATGGTCTGTTACAGTACATCCTGAATTTTCTGCTGATGTAACAGCTTTTTTCACAGCCAAGTCAAAATATTCCCAGCGATTATAACCTAAAACCGTTTGCAGCTCACGTGCATACCAAAATTCCGTACCATCTTCTGTGGTATGTACAATCCCGTCAAAAACGGCTTTTAACTGTAGAACCTGATTAGAGTCCATCATTTTACACTTCCTTCCCTGTATCACAAGCCCAGCAGTTGGGCTTTCTTGGCGTTGTACTCCACTTCCGTAATGGCTCCCATATCCAGCAGCTGCTTAAACTTCAAAAGCTCGTCAGCAACACTGGATGCAACCGGCGTGGCAGCCTGTGGCTTCTCCTGGCTGACTTTGCATCTCTTGAGAAAAGCGGTCATGCCGCCGGGATAAACCGTTGTCGGCAGACTGGTTTCTCCAAGAGGGAGCGTAAAACGGATGGACACGTTTTCTTTGCTGCGGCTGCCTTTGCAGGTCTCTGTTTTGGCGGTAGCAGCGCCCACGATCGCACCCACAGGACCGGCAACGGCTGCACCGATCACGGCCCGGCCAATGCCGCCTTTGGTCTCTGTCACCGTCAAATCGACTGGCGCGTCAGATTCGTAACCGGCGACTTCATCAAAGCTGTAGATCATGCGAGGGCCTTTATCACCTCCGCGGTGCCCAAAGCAAAACAGCCGGTTGGTTTTGTCGATGGACACAAAGAGCGCATCGCCGTCATAGATGGAATCGGTTTCTTTGAACACCTTCCAACGCTGTTCCAGTGTAACCCAGTAGTCCGCAAGGGCGGCTGTTGACTGCTTTGCTGCCCGGATGCCCAATTTTGAAAAGAAGAAGTTACTGCATCCGGCGCAGATTGGGCCGTCAGCGCTCTTCTCCCGGTTCAGCAAGCCCAGCTTGCCGCCGCATACAGGACGGGTATTTGCCATGATTACACCTCACTCTTTTCTACTTCCCCGGCGGTGTCCTTTGTAAGCACATCTGCCACTTCCGGGCAATGGGGCAGGACAAGATCAAGACAAAACCGCTGGACACTCTTGCCAGCATCTGCGGCAGCCTTGCGAATACGTGCGCCGTCTTCCTTAGTCGGGCGCAGCATGATATTATCCTGACGGCGGTTATAAGCCGCGTTGGCGCGCTTTTGAGCTTCACTTGTTGGCATAATCTCACCTCTTTATGATGATTATATCATATTCTAACATATACGTCAACATATACAATGTATCAAAGATTATGCGTTAATGTTTGTAAAGAATATCAATGGACAAAATATGTATTAACGTATATCATGAAGACGCAGCAAGGGAAGCACGACCGGAAGGCAAGGGGCGAAGGATGTACCGGGAGCGCAAGAGCAGAACGCCAGCTAAGACAGTAACCCACTTCCTGATAAGCTGTATAAAAGAAAATGGCGCGGTGCCAGCTACCAACTACACACCACGCCAAACCCACAACAGGGTCAAGCCCATTATAACAAGGCTGACCCGCAAAGTAAAGCGGAGATCTTAAAATGAAGTACAATCTTTCCGAGATCATGCACAAGGCGTGGAAGCTGTACCGCAAGGGTGTGAGCAACTTTGCCGAAGCCCTGCACTGGGCATGGAACAGCGCAAAGGCTGCTCCGGTCAACGCCCAGCGCATCGAGGAAGCCCAGCAGACCGCCGGGATCACCGAGCCGGTGAACACTTGGGCAGGCTGGAAAGCCGCCGGGCACATGGTAGAGCACGGTGCAAAGGCCTTGTTTCAGGCGGTGCTGATCCACAGTAGCAGGGGAGACGGCCAGACCTACCGGGCATCGTTTTTTGGTGCATCGCAGGTGAAGCCGCTGGAAGCCCAGTAACACAACCAAAGGATCCCCGGCGGGAAAATGGAAGTCCGCCGGGTAGAGCGGGGCACGATCCAGCCCCAGATAGGAGAGTTGAGGTATGAACGATATTCGTGCAATGATTCGGGAACGCGGCATGACGCCGGAGAGTGTGGCGTGGGCGCTGCAGATTACCACCAACACGCTGCGCGCAAAGCTAAACGGAGAGGTTGAATTCCGACTTTGCGAAGCCAAAACGCTGGCAACCATGCTTGACACCAGCGTGGACGCCCTGTTCTTTGGCGATCTGGGCGACCAGAAGGAGAACACAGTTGACGCTATCAACGAACGTCTGAAGAAGGCAGCACCGGACAAGGTGCAGCTGGTTTGGATATTCGCAAGCGGCATTATCAAAGCTTGAAGGGGGCAAAACAATGATCCTGACTGCAAAGCAAGTGGAAGCGCTGGACGTGGGAACCACGATGGGGCGTCTGGCCGACCTGAAGAACCTTCTCTTTATCATGGACAGCTGGATGATCGCACGCGGCAAGGCGGATGAACTCAATCGGGAAGCCGATTGCAGTAAGTACGATTTGGAAGCCCTCTGGCATGAACTGCCCATGTATTACACACTTCTGTGGAGCATCATTGAAGCCATTGACAAGTCACAAGCTGAACTGCTGGACACAGCAAAGACACTGGATGCACTGAACATCTTGAAAGGGTACTGACCCCCATATAGCACAAGAGCCCGTCCGGTTACACACCGGACAGGCTTTTTTGCTATCAAACAGGCGGTAAACAGGCACAAAACACGCTCCGGCGGGCATCCAGCACAAGGCACTCTGTAAGGCACACGGCAAGGCATTTTTTGAGCCATAAGGCACAAACAAGACACTTTCCAGCCCTTTCGAAGCCTATGTAAAGCAAGAAATCCCACGATTTACACCGTATTTTCAACGGTCAATCGTGGGATTTTGCTTGGTGCAGCAAGGCAATCCAAATCCGAACCATTTCCCTTTGATGCGGCTTGGGCCGCTTCCTCAAATGTGATGGTCTGTGTACCTTCTTTATAGTTGAAGGTTATCAAAACCTTATCATCGTACAGATAAATCGAATTGATGAACGTATCCACCAATGCCTGCCGCTGGTCTTTCAGGCTCATGTCCAGCTTGCGGAACCGCATCAGCCAGAAGCGGATAAATTCCTCTTTGATTTTCGGCTTTGCCAGCTTTTCTTCCGCAATGCGGGCTTCAAGCTCACGCTTGGTTTCTTCGAGTTGCTCCAATCGCTCCTTGGTGGAACTGGTCAGGATTCCGGCTTGAATCGCATTGAGCATATTCTGAATACCCGATTCCGCATCCCGGAGCTGCTTCTCATAGAGGGGAAGATTGGTATTCTCCCGGTCTTGCAGCTCCATGACCTTGGCAATGATGGATTCCATTGCGGCATCATCCCGGACAAGCTGCATGGTCTGGTTGACCACCAGATCTTCCAACCACTGTTTGCGGACGGTTTTCTTCTTGCAGCCCTTCTTCTTTTTGGCAGTGGCACATTTATAATAGCGGTGGACTTCTCCCGTCCGGCTCGTACCGCTCTCACCAAACATCAGTGCGCCACAGCAGCCGCAGTGCAACTTGGTTGTCAGCAGGTAATCGTCCTCTGCCTTTCTCCGAGCAGGGGCTTTCTTGTTTTTGGCAATCTTTTCCTGCACATCATCGAACAATTCCAGCGGCACGATGGGCGGAATCGCATCGGGCACGACCACGTCCCGGAATTTCAGTTCTCCGATGTAACGCCGATTCTTGAGCATATGTTCGACACTGTTATAGGTGAACGCGCTGCCGACCGGGTTCTTGATGCCATTTTCATTCAGCCAGTCCCGAATTTCTTTCATCGTAAGACCATCCCGGTACTTCCTGAACGCTTCCAGCACGAAAGGGGAGGCAAGCGGATCGATGTGAAATTTTCGCTCGGAATCCAGCGTATAACCAAACGTTCCACGCCCACCATTGCAGCGACCTTTCAGGATATTCTCCGTCTGTCCACGGACAACCTTTTCGGCAAGGTCAGCGGAGTAGTATTCTGCATAGCCCTCCAGCACCGACTCCAAAATGATGCCCTCCGGCCCCTCGGAGATGATTTCTGTGGCCGACATGAGCTTGACACCGTTCTTCTTCAGCTGGGTCTTGTACCGTGCGCTGTCGTAGCGGTTCCGGGCAAAACGGTCGAGTTTCCAGACCAGAACGATGTCAAACAGCTTCTTGTCGCTGTCTTTGATCATCTGTTGGAACTGCGGGCGATTATCTGTTTTAGCAGAGATGGCACGATCAATGTAGTGCTTGACGATGGTGATGTCGTTCTTTTCGGCATAGGCCGTGCATTCACGAATCTGACCCTCAATGGATTCTTCGCGCTGGTTGTCGCTGGAATAGCGGGCGTAGATCACAGCGGTCATAGCGGTCACCTCACTTTATACATCATTGAACGGAAAATCGTCCATTTACGATTTGGTTTCGTATAACATATACCATATTTTGAGTGGGATTGCAAGCGGGTTTATAATATCCCCTATCATATTTTATAAAAAGCGGATACATCGCACACGGCAATGTATCCGCTTGAGTTATTTCTTCAACGATACAATCGTTTTCGCTGTCACCAAAGTGCCCCATCGGGCGCACCCTGTTTTTTGTTTGTGCTTATTTCTTCAGAATCCGCATTGCGTTCAGAACGGCGATGATCGTGACACCCACATCACCGAACACGGCTTCCCACATACCGGCCATGCCGAGTGCGCCCAGAACAAGGAACACGCTCTTGATTCCAAGAGCAATCACGATGTTCTGCATCACGATTCGCTTCGTGGCCTTTGCAACATCAATGGCTTCCACAAGTTTCGACGGTTCATCTGTCATCAGGACAACATCCGCAGCTTCGATCGCGGCATCCGAACCCAGTCCGCCCATGGCTATGCCGACATCTGCACGGGCAAGGACGGGGGCATCGTTGATGCCATCGCCCACAAAGGCGAGCTTGCTGCCCTGCCGTTTCTGCTTATCCAGCATTTCCAGCTTTTCGACCTTCTGGTCGGGCAAGAGCTGTGCATAATACGCATCCAGACCAAGTTCGTCTGCCACCGACTTGCCGATTCGCTCATCATCGCCGGTGAGCATAACAGTTTTTTCCACGCCGATTTTTTTCAGCTCTGCGATTGCGCGGTTGCTGTCCGGTTTCACCTCATCTGCAATCAGGATACAGCCTACATAGCTGCCATCCGCTGCTACATAGACCTTTGTTCCGGCTGCATCGCAAGCAGAATAGGCAATCTTTTCAGATTCCATCAGCTTACTATTGCCAGCCAGCACCTTCTTTCCCTGCACCATAACACTGATGCCATGTCCAGAGATTTCCTCAAAGCCAGAGAACTGCTTCTGGTCGATCGACTTTCCATAAGCTGCAAGAATCGACTTTGCAATCGGGTGGTTGGAATAACTCTCTGCCTGTGCAGCATACTCCAATACCTGCTCTTTCTGGTATCCGGCTGCCGGAATGATATTTGCGACCTCAAAAACACCTTTTGTCAAGGTGCCGGTCTTATCAAAGACCACCACGCTCACTTTGTTCAGTGCCTCCAGATAGTTGCTGCCCTTTACCAGCACACCGCGCTTGGATGCAGCACCGATACCACCGAAGAAGGTCAGGGGAATGGAAATGACCAATGCACACGGGCAGGAAACGATCAGGAACACAAAACCTCTGCGCAGCCACTCAGACCAGCCGCCACCAAGGACGAGCGGCGGAATGATCGCCAACACAGCCGCCATTCCAACAACGACCGGCGTATAGTATCGTGCAAAGGTCGTGATGAAGTTCTCGGTAGGAGCTTTTCTTGCGGAGGCATTCTCCACAAGGTCAATGATCTTCGACACTGTGGATTCCCCGAAGCTCTTTGTGACTTTCAGCGTCAGCAAACCGCTCTGGTTGATGCAGCCGGACAGGGCTTCATCGCCTTTGCGGATGCTTCTCGGCACAGATTCGCCGGTCAGTGCCTTGGTGTCCAGCATGGATTCGCCATCCACAACGATGCCATCCAGCGGGATTTTTTCACCGGGTTTTACCACGATGATCTCGCCCACCGCAACGCTTTCCGGAGAAACGACCTGCAATACGCCATTCCGCTTGACGGTCGCCGAATCCGGACGGATGTCCATAAGGTCAGAGATGGACTTTCTGGAACGCTTTACCGCCAGCGACTGGAAAAACTCTCCGACCTGATAGAACAGCATGACTGCAACGGCTTCCGGGTATTCCCCGATGGCAAATGCGCCGATCGTGGAAACACTCATCAGGAAATGCTCGTCAAATACCTGTCCTCTGGTGATGTTTTTCACTGCTTGCCACACGACATCCCAACCAAGGATCACATACGCCACGATCAGAAATGCCAGTTCTGCTGGAGTCGGCAGCTTTGCGAACACGGTCAATGCCATACCGATTGCATAGACCGCAGCACCCACGGCAAGACGTATCGTGCGCTTCTTGTCCTCATCGTTATAGACCGCCGCTTTTTCTTCTTTTTTGACAGGTGCAGTGGCTTCCGGCTGCTTTTCCGACACCTCAACGTCCGGCTCGTGGCTGTGAACAATCGTGGTAACGGTATCCAGCAGGGAAGCAGCCACCGAGGTTCCTGCCTGAACGGTCAGCGTCTGGTTCATCAGATTCACGGTCGAAGAAGTCACGCCGTCCAGTTCACCGACTTCCTTCTCGATTTTTGCAGAGCAGTTCGGGCAGTCCAGACCTTTCAGGAGATAGACCTTCGTCACAGCAGGTTCAGTCTTTTCTGAAACTTCAACATCCGGCTCGTGGCTGTGAACGATCATTTCGACCTGTTCCGCCAATGTTGCATCCGCAGACTTTTCTGACTGAACGGTCAGTGTCTGCTGCATTAAATTCACAACCGAGGATTCCACTCCCGGCAATGCTCCGACCTCTTTTTCTATCTTGGCGGAACAATTCGGGCAATCCAGACCTTTCAGGATGAATACTCTTTTCATTTTGACCTCCACCGTATTTTCTTAATTGTTCAATCGTTCAACTTAAAAGGTAAAAAGATAATCGCTTGCGCGATCATCCTCTTAAATGCTCAAATCCCTTGTCAATGATCTCCTTTACATGATCATCCGCCAGCGAATAATACACGATCTGGGCCTCTCTTCGGAATTTGACCAGTCCGGCAAGCCGGAGTGCTTTCAGCTGGTGAGAGACCGCCGATTTGGTGACGCCCAGCAGAACCGCAAGGTCGCATACACACATCTCGCTCTGTTCCAGAGCATGAAGGATCTGCACTCTTGTGCCATCTCCGAACAGCTTGAAAAGCGATGCAAGCTGGATATAATCGTCTTTCGGCTGCATTTTGCCTTTTACATCGTTCACGATGTCCTCATGGATCACATCGCAATTACAGGTGTATAAAGAATTTGACATCAGACGTTCTCCTCGTTTTGTAGTTGAACAACCGTTCAATCATATTATATCTGCTTTTTCTCCGTTGTCAAGAGGAAAAGTTAGCATCTGCTTCCCGCGATTTGTCGTCTAACAGACCTTGACAGCCTCCTTATTTCGCATACAATATAGTTGAGTATTCATTCAACTGCTGCGTTCTGAGCAGAAGATTTTGTATTTGAACAACCATGCAATAAAAGAGGTCTATCTGTGAAACGAAAATTGATCACGCTGGTTCTGACATTGGGATTTCTTGCCGCGTTTGGCGTATTTATGCACTCACCGCCCTCTATTCTGGATGGGCTGACCGGTGCGACCCCGAAAGCGAAACGTGCCGCACAAATGGCCGCACCGCTGGAGGGTAACTATCTGTTCTGCATCAACCCTGAACTGGAATCGTTTTCTGATGCGGATTTCCGGAATGACCTGAAAGCATTTGTTTCCGGTGAGACAGAAGTCCTTTTCGATGCCGGACTGCCGCACATGACGCTTTCGGTCTGCAAAACAGACTATCCCTTGCTTCGCTATGCAACGGCTCTTTGTGAACGCCTGACCGCTGCCGGAGCAGATGTCACGTTGAAGCAGCACAGCGAAACCATGCTGCGTTCCCGTGCAATCAATGGGCGGTATCAACTGCTGCTGGTTTCAGAAAATATGCTCGATGCAACAGCATTGCCGGATGCAGACATCCTTCTGCTTTCCGCAGAAGAAATGGAGGACCCCTCATGCGAAAACTGAACACCATCCTCTCCGTTCTGCTGCTTTTCATCTGTCTGCTTCATGGGCTGATGGGCAGTTTTATGTTGCTGGGCATCAGTTCCGGGGCAGGAAAGTTTCTGGCATGGATCGGCGTTGGCATTCTGGCGGCGCACACCGTCCTTGGTCTTTTGCTGACCGCGCAGACATTCCGGGCTTCCCGTTACGGCGGAAAGCCCTACGGAAAGCAGAACGCTCTGTTCTGGGCAAGGCGTGCCAGTGGGCTTGCCATTTTGCTTATGCTCTTTTTCCATATTGGTGTGTTCGGCAAAGTGCAGAACGGCATATACATTCTGTTTCCGTTCACAACGGTCCGGCTGCTGACGCAGCTTTTACTGGTCGCTTCGGTATTTGTGCATCTTCTGCTCAATCTCCGGCCTCTTCTGGTATCGCTGGGCATTGTCCGGGATAAGGAACAGCGCGGCGACCTCTATCTGATTCTTTCTGTACTGGTGCTGTTTGCTGCCGGTTCGATCATTCTATATTATATTGGGTGGAACAACGTATGAAACACACTTTGGTGATTGTGGGTGCAGGACTGGCAGGACTTTCCGCTGCTTTGACTGCTGTGAAAAACGGCTGGACGGTAAAGCTGGTGTCCTCCCTTGCCTCCGAGAGGGCGCAGTCTGTTATGGCAGAGGGTGGAATCAATGCAGCCTTGAATACCAAGGGAGAGGAGGACAGCCCGGAGCAGCATTATGCAGACACCCTGACCGCCGCCTGCGGACTTGCTGACCCGAATGCAGTCTGGGGGATGACGCAGGCTGCGCCCGAACTGGTGCACAGTCTGCACCGTCTGGGAGTACAGTTCAACGTGACAGATGACGATGAACTCGACCTGCGGAATTTTGGCGGACAGAAGAAAAAGCGGACGGCCTTTGCACAAAGCGATACGGGAAAGCAACTGATGACCGCTCTGATCGATGCTGTGCGCCGGGAAGAAAGCGCAGGAACGGTCGAACGCTTTCCTCACCATAAGTTCCGCACCCTGCTGTTTTCCGGGAACATCTGCGGCGGCTGCACAGTGCAGGACACCTATACCGGCGAACTGCTGCGGTTTGTATGCGATGCCGTCCTGATTGCCACAGGCGGGCCGCATGGCTTATTCGGTGATACGACCGGCTCTCTTGCCAATACCGGAGAAGTCACCGCAGAACTGTTCCGTCTGGGTGTTCCGATGGCAAATCTTGAAATGATCCAGTACCACCCCACCACGGTCGAACAGGGCGGAAAACGGATGCTTCTGAGTGAGGCAGCCCGTGGTGAGGGCGGGCGGCTGCTTGCATTGCGGAACGGGAAGCCGTGGTATTTCATGGAAGAAAAATATCCAGAACTCGGCAACCTGATGCCGCGTGACATCACCGCGCGGGAAGTCTGGACGGTCAGCCGTGATTATGAGGTGTTCCTCGACATGACAGAACTCCCCAAGGAAGTCATGGAACATAAACTTGCCGGACTGGTGGATGATTGTCAGACCTATCTGCACAAAGATATTCGCAAAGAACCCATTCCAATTTTGCCGGGTATCCATTACTTTATGGGCGGCATTCAGGTGGACGAGCGGCACCGCACTTCGATGCGGAATCTGTACGCTGCCGGTGAATGCTGCGCTCAGTACCACGGCGCAAACCGTCTGGGTGGAAATTCCCTTCTGGGTGCGATCTATGGAGGGCAGATCGCTGCGGAAACTGCCTGTCAGGAAGCAGCCGGCTCCCCCAATATGCCCTGTGCCGAAGAACCCCTTCTGCCCGATCTTTCCCCGGATGCTCAAATGCAGATGAATCGTATTCTGTTGAACGCACTCGGTGTCGTGCGGGATACGCAGACATTGGAAACGGGCGTTCAGGAAATCCGCAAGTTGTCCGGCACACTTCCGCTTCTGGGTCGTGCCATGCTGGAAAGCGCCCTTGCCCGAAAAGAAAGCCGGGGCGCGCACTGGCGGGCAGATTATCCACAACGCAATGATGCCGTTTACTGCAAAACTACCGTGGCACACTGGAACGGGCAGCATATCGCCATCAGCTTTAAATCCATCCCGGAAAGGCGGTATGATTTATGAACTACACCATCCGAATCAAACGGCAGGAAAACCCGCAGGCTTCTCCCTGCTGGCAGGAGTTTACCTTTGAGGGAAGTGCGGACACCTCGATTGCTTCGGTGTTGAACGAGCTGAATCACCGCAGCCCTCTGTGTGAAAAGAACGGAACGGTCGTTTCCCCCATTGCGTGGGAATGCGGCTGCATGATACGCAAGTGCGGTGCCTGTGCCATGCGGATCAACGGTCTGCCTCGTCTTGCCTGTTCCGTTTTTCTGCGTGACTGCAAGGGAAGCGTTGTTACTTTGGAGCCTTTGAGCAAATTCCCGCTGGTGAAAGATCTGGTCGTAGACCGTTCCGTGATCTTTGAAGCACTGAAACGGACAAAGCTGTGGCTGGAAGGAGATGCGTTCCAGACCAGCTATACGCACAGCCAGCGGTATCAATCTGCTAAGTGTCTGCTCTGCGGCTGCTGTCTGGAGGTCTGCCCGAACTTTGACCCGAACAGCGAATTTGCCGGAGCTGTTCTGCCCGTCAACGCTTACCGTATTCTGAACGAAGAACAGGATATTGCCCATCGGACAGAACTCGCAAATGCGTATCGTCAGCTTTATTTTGAAGGCTGCGGAAAATCTCTTGCGTGTCAGGACATCTGCCCAGCCGGAATCCCGGTCGAAGAACTGATGTCACATTCCAATGCCGCAGCGGTCTGGAAGCGGTAAAAGCTCCACAAAAATCGAACCAAGCAGATGCATGATAGGAATATGGTGTATCTGCTATTTTTTTTTTTTTGCAAAAGCATTGACGTTCATCAATGTATGTGCTATTCTATTCGCATAGACAATCATCAATGCGAGGTAAAAAGCTATGAAATCTATGGACGTTGCACTCATCTGCAAAGCTTTGGGCGATGCAAACCGGCTGGAGATCGTAAAAATGCTCTCCGATGGGGAAAAATGCGGCTGCAAGCTGCTGGAACGGTTTGAAATCACCCAGCCGACCCTTTCCCACCACATGAAAATTCTGGTCGAGTGCGGTCTTGTGAATGACCGCAGAGAAGGCAAGTGGCATTACTACTCCCTGAACTGCGAGACCCTAGCCGATTTCAAGTCCTTTATCGAGGGTCTGACCTGCTGCACAGGTGGATGCTCTACGGAAAAGAAAGGGGGCTGCTGCTGTGGCTGCGAAGAATAAGGCTGGTATCAGCGTATTTCAGAAATATCTGACTGTCTGGGTCATTCTGTGTATGGTGGTGGGTGTCCTGACCGGCAGATTTCTGCCGCAGATTCCTGCATTTCTGAATCAGTTCGAGTATGCACGGGTCTCCATTCCGATGGCGATCCTCATCTGGGTGATGATCTATCCCATGATGATGAAGGTGGATTTCCGCAGCATCAAAAACGTGGGCAGGAACCCGAAGGGCCTGTTCGTGACATGGATCGTCAACTGGCTCATTAAGCCGTTCACCATGTACGGCATGGCAAGTCTGTTCTTCTTCACGGTGTCCAAGGCATTTATCACACCTGACCTTGCCACGGAATATCTCGCCGGTGCGGTACTGCTGGGTGCAGCCCCCTGTACGGCGATGGTCTTTGTGTGGAGTACCCTGACAAACGGCGACCCGGCGTATACGGTGATGCAGGTTGCCACGAATGACCTCATTATCCTTGTGGCGTTCGTTCCCATCGTCAAGTTCCTGCTGGGAGTTTCCAATGTATCCGTCCCGTGGGATACCCTGTTCCTGTCGGTGGTGCTGTTCGTAGTCATCCCGCTGGTGGGCGGTGTCCTGACCCGGATGCTTGTGACCCGGAAAAAAGACAGGACTATTTTGAGAATGTCTTTGTCAAGAAATTTGACGGCATCACCATCCTTGGTCTGCTGCTGACGCTGGTGCTGATCTTTGCCTTTCAGGGGCAGGTCATTCTGGAAAATCCGCTCCACATCGTCTTGATCGCGGTCCCGCTGGTGTTGCAGACCCTGCTGATTTTTGCCATCGCCTATACCGCCTGTTGGCTCCTCAAGCTGCCGCACCGCATCGCTGCTCCTGCCGGAATGATTGGCGCGTCCAACTTCTTTGAGCTGTCGGTCGCTGTGGCCGTGGCTCTGTTCGGCACGACTTCGCCCGCCGCACTTGCCACCACGGTTGGTGTGCTGACCGAAGTTCCCGTCATGCTGCTGCTTGTAAATATCGCAAACCATACCCGAAACAAATTTCTGAGCAAAACGGAGGATTCTCTGAAATGAAAGATTTGAAAATTTTTGAACCTGCAATGTGCTGCTCTACTGGTCTCTGCGGTGTCAGTGTTGACCCGGAACTTCTGCGTATCTCTACGACACTGGATGCCTTGAAAAAGCACGGTGTCGTAATTCCTCGCTATAATCTGAACAGCGCATCGCTGGAATTCATCAGTGACCAGACCATCAACGAGTTTATCAACGCTCATGGTGCAGAGGGACTTCCCGCTGTAACGCTGGATGGTAAGATCGTACTTTCCGGTCGTTATCCTACCAATGATGAAATCCTGACATGGCTGGGTCTGCCCGCTGATTGGTTGCAGGAGCCCAAGAAAAGCGGCGGTTGCTGCTGCCACGGAGGGTGTTAAAATGAAGAGCTTCACCCCGGATACCCTCACATTGACGAAATACCTGTTTTTTACCGGCAAAGGCGGCGTTGGAAAGACGAGCCTTGCCTGTGCGACCGCCGTTTCTCTTGCGGACTCCGGCAAAAAGGTACTGCTGGTCAGCACAGGCCCCGCATCCAATTTACAGGATGTGTTTTCCATGGCTCTGACGAACAAGCCCTCTCCTGTCAATGGTGTTCCCAATTTGTCAGCGGCAAACCTTGACCCGATGAGGGCTGCTGCTGAATACCGCGAAAGTGTGATCGCTCCCTATCGCGGGAAGCTGCCGGAAAGCGTCCTTACCAATATGGAGGAGCAGCTTTCCGGCTCCTGCACGGTCGAAATTGCCGCATTCAACGAGTTTTCCAACTTCCTGACGGATTCTGACACTGCCAGCCGTTACGACTATATTATCTTTGACACTGCCCCGACCGGGCATACCCTGCGGATGTTGCAGCTTCCCTCTGCATGGAGCGGCTTTATCAGTGAAAGCACACACGATGCTTCCTGTCTGGGGCAGCTCTCCGGGCTGGAAAGCCGAAAAGCAGTTTACCGTCAGGCAGTCGATACCCTTGCAAATAAGGCATTGACCACCTTGCTGCTTGTGACCCGACCGGAAATCGCTCCCCTGAAAGAAGCAGAACGGGCATCCACCGAGCTTTCTGCATTGGGTGTGAAAAACCAACTGCTGATCGTCAACGGTGTCCTGAGTGAGCAGGGCGATGAACTGTCTGAAAAGCTGTATGCAAAACAGCAGGCTGCCCTTGCCGCCCTGCCGGATGCTCTGCGTTCCCTGCCGACTTACAACGTACCGCTTCGCGCCTACAACGTGACAGGAATTGAAAACATTCGTGCTCTGCTCCACACCGACCATGTGACCGCCTTTTCCGAGAAAGTCCATGCGACACAGCTCCATTCCCTGCACGATGTCGCCGCCGACCTTGCAGCAAGCGGAAAGCGCGTGATCTTCACCATGGGCAAGGGCGGTGTCGGCAAAACGACCGTTGCGGCGGCAATCGCCCTGAACCTCGCCAAAATGTGGAAATCGGTGCATCTGGCAACGACTGACCCTGCCCACATCTGAAGTTTGTTCTGGACGAAAGCAGCGGCATCAGCATGAGCCGCATTGACGAAGCCGAAGAACTGCGGAAATATCAGAACGAAGTTCTCTCCAAGGCAAAAGCTGCTGGTCTGAGCGGGGATGATCTGGCCTATATCGAGGAAAACCTTCGCTCTCCCTGCACACAGGAGATCGCGGTTTTCCGTGCTTTTGCAGAAATCGTTGAAAAAGCGGACGACCAGATCGTTGTGATCGACACGGCTCCCACTGGGCATACGCTGCTTCTGTTGGAATCCACGCAGAGTTACAGTCAGGAGATCCAGCGCACCAAAGGTGAAATTCCTGAATCGGTGATTCGTCTGCTTCCCCGCCTGAAATCCGAAGAAACCGAAGTTCTGATCGTTACGCTGCCGGAAGCAACGCCGGTTTATGAAGCACTGCGTCTGGAAGATGATCTGAAGCGCGCCCAGATTCACACAAAGTGGTGGATCATCAACCAGAGCCTTTACGGAACACAAACGCAGAGTGCCATGCTGGAAGCCAAAGCCGAAAATGAAGCCGTCTGGATCAATCAAATCGACCGTCACACGGATGGACAATTTGCTGTTACCAAGTGGCATTCGGACGATGTAAAGGGAAATCGTCTGCTGACACTGTGAAGGAGATACCAATGAAAAAAGTCGCCTTTATCTGCGTCCACAACTCCTGCCGCAGCCAGATCGCCGAGGCATTTGGCAAGGCACTTGCCTCGGATGTATTCGAGAGCTATTCTGCTGGAACGGAAACCAAGCCGCAGATCAATCAGGATGCTGTGCGCCTGATGAAAGAGCTGTACGGTATCGACATGGAACAGACGCAGTATTCCAAGCTGATCTCTGCCATTCCCACGCCGGATATTGCCATCTCGATGGGCTGCAACGTCGGCTGTCCGTTCATCGGCAGACCATTCGACGACAACTGGGGGCTGGATGACCCCACCGGCAAGAGCGACGAGGAGTTCAAAAGGGTCATCGAAGAAATCCGAAAGAATGTCCTTGCTCTGAAGCAACAGCTGATGTAAAACCACAACTACCTGTCAAGAGGGCTGGCACCGTCCAGCCCTCTTTTCTCAAGCATCCGTCCAGATAAGTCCTACTATCACCGCTTTATCACGATAAATTTCGCAAAACCATCTTGACGCGCCTTGCAAACCATGATACTCTCTGTCACAAATCCCACCGAATCCGCAATAAAATGCGAAACAGTGAGGGTTTGTTCCCCATGAAAAGATTTACCGCCCCGCAACACACCCGATTCATTTTGCCGCCGATTCACCCGACAAAATCATCGCTGCGCTGCATGGGCGGTATTTTTCTTTTCTAGGAACGCACCTTGAAAATTTCATGAGCCGTCCGAACGTGATATCGGCTTTCCAGCCAACGCCGCTGCAAAACAGGGGCAGGAACTTCGTTCGGAGCAAACGGTGACCCCTTACATGAGCAGATTCCCTTTACTTATTTTTTACGCCTTAACAATTCGGAAACATTTGTTGAAAATGAGTTTTGAGCGCAGCGGTAGAGGGCAAGAACCGTCCCGTGGCCACAAATTTTCAATTCTTGAAAATGTTGTGCTCCACCGGGACTTCACTTCTGCAATGCGTTTGCATTTCCGAAGTGATCTTGTTGGGGCGTGCCTGCCCCAAACCCTGCTTATTATTCGTGCCTTACGGCACGAATGGAACGGCGTGTCGTGCTTACATAACTTCACCGAGGAGTTATCGAACAGACAGGAGGTACAATGACCAAAACGAATGTTCAATCAATCCTTAGCAATTCCCAGCGCCACGACACGCCGAACAACAAAACAAATAGAGAGCAGACCGTTCTTCTTTCACACATCCATTAAATAATTTTCATGAATCTGCTTGACGAATATTACGGTTAGTGATATACTTATTACAGTAACCGTAACAAGGAGGCAAACCATGCGCGATAATGCAAAAGGTGGTGCGCTTACAGAAGTCACCTTTTATATTTTGCTTTCTCTTTATACGCCAAAACACGGATACGCTGTTATGCAGTTTATTGAAGAAAAAACAGACGGACGGCTTTCCCTAGGCGCAGGCACTTTATATGGAGCATTAAACTCTTTGCAGGACAAGAAGTGGATTGAACCTTATGGCGATAGTGAGGGAAGAAAAAAAGAATACCACATTACAGCACAGGGAAAAGAAATTGCAGAAAAAGAGCTTGCAAGACTAAACGAACTTGTAAGCATTGCAAGTGAAATTATTGGAGGTGCAGTATGAGTAAAAAATGTTATCGCTTCTTTGGTGGATTGCTAAATGCACAGGCAAAATGGTTAAACAAAATGTCCGAAAAAGGCTATCGACTTGTCCGGACAGGGAGGGTGCTCTATGAATTTGAAGAATGCAGTCCTGATGAAGTGACCTATTGTGTAGAGTTTATCGGAGAAAAATCAAAAGAGAATGCAACGGACTACGCTGTTTTTTTGGAGGATATGGGATACAAGGTATTTTTCAAAAACATCAATCTAAACTATTCTGTCGGAAAAATTCGATTGCGTCCATGGGCGGAAATGGGCGGTCGTATTGCAACAAACGCAACAACTTTTAACAGGGAACTATTGATTGTAGAAAAATCAAACGACGGAAAGCCTTTTGAACTTCATACTTCTTATGCCGATAAAGAAAAATACTACCGCAATTTGCGTAACCCATGGCTATTCCTGCTGCTCCTGTTTGCACTGTTTGCCATTACCAAGCATTCTATTGTCTTGGGTATTTTTTCATTGGTTTCTGCAATTCCCAGCATTCTATACCAGTTCCAAATTATAAATGTCCGACAAAAAGCCAAAACGTGGGAACAATAAATAATAATCAAGAGGGTGACAACAAAAGCTGTCGCCCTCTTGATTGTTATTTATAGAAATACCAAAAAGATTGCTCCGCAGCCTTTGAAGAACAGCACCGTGCAGAGCTGACAGCGCACCGGGCGGCAGCAGCCTATTTCAAGGCAAATGATATCACCAAGCTGCCCAGCCCGAAGAAACTGGAAGCCGAGTATGCGCAGCTGGCATCCGAAAAGGCGAAGTTCTACGAGCAGTACAAGGAATCTAAAGAGGAACTGCTCAAACTGAAAACCGCAAAGCAGAATGTTGTGTCCTTTTTCCGGGAGGAAGAACAGACGCAGCAGGAGAGATAAAGGAGTGTGCGTATGATCAATCTGAAAATCGACCCGGAGTTCCAGAATCAGATTCCGCCGCTGACGGACGATGAGTACAAGCAGCTTGAAGAAAATATCCTCAAGGAAGGCAAGCTGCTTTCTCCTTTGATCGTTTGGAACAACACTCTTGTTGATGGTCACAACCGTTATGCAATTCTTCAGAAGCACCCCGAAATCTATTTCTCGACTATGCCGCTCCCGTTTGAAAGCAGAGAAGAAGTCCTCGCTTGGATTTGTAAGAACCAGTTGGGGCGGCGCAATTTAACCCCGGAGCAGAAGTACTACCTGATGGGCAAACAGTATGAAGCCGAAAAAGTCGCACACGGCGGTAATCGCAAGAGCAGCGATGCAAAATCAAGTTCGCTAAATGCGAACTTGATCGACAGCAGCAAAACCTGCGACCGAATCGCAGCAGAAAACGGAGTGAGCAAAGACACCGTTATCCGCGCCTCGAAGTATATGAAGGGGGTGGAGATTGCAGAAGAGCTGATGCCTGGCCTGAAGCAGAGTATTCTATCCGGGCAGACAAAAGTGTCCAAAGCGGATATGCACCGCCTTGCCAAGGCGGCCTACCATGACCGTACACAGACCTTGCAGGATATTCTGCACCCGGAGCTGAAGGTGGAACCGAAGCCTGACGCTGACGGTGTGATTCGCGTTCCGGGCAAAGCTCCTGTCATGCCGTTTCGAAAGGTTGAATCGGTTTACGACAGCGATGCTTACCCGGAGGATGTACGGTACGAGTATGTGGCGTTGGAAGAACTCACTACTCGTTTCCGCATTTCGTTCAGCTACCAGTTGGAGCAGATGCCCGATAATGCGCAGCGTGATGTGATTTTGGAGATCATTCACAAGCATAAGGACTACCTTACCTCTCTGGAAGCCGCACTCGCAGATGTTAAAGAGCAGACAGCATAACAACAGGCACATGGTATGCTGTTTACGGATGTCCAAAGGAGCGTGCGTTTGAACAAAAAGAAAAAGTCCACAAACATTTCCCCTTACCCCGATGATGTCATCGACCGTCTGGCACGGGCATTCTACCCGGCGATCCTTGCCTGCTGGAACAGCGAGGAAGGCCAGCAGGAGTTTGCCGCGTGGCAGGCGGAGCAGGCTCATCACACTACCAGCAAAGAGAAACAGAGCGTTCCCGACGGGGAACGCCCTGTTGTACATATCATTATCGTCTGTGGTCTTTGGCAGGGTGCGTCCTATTCAGGGGCGCACCCTGTTTTTATTTTGAGCCTTCACCGGCTTTTTGAGCCTCAGCCCTCTGCTTTCTGAACCAGAATCGTCAGCTGCTTCCGAACGCTGTCATCTGCTGTGACAGTCAGATGAATTTCGCCCGCAGCTTCTCCTGCGCGGATCACCGCCATACAGCAGCCGTCAAAGGTCTCGCTTTCCGGGGTGTCGTAACGCTCCTCGGAGCAGGGGTTTGCGCTGCCTACAGCTTCCAGAATGCCTGCACCCTCCAACTCCACCTTCAGGGTGTGCTTGGTGTGCAGATCTGCGGTGCCATTTGCATCCACGAATTGGATCATCACAAAGGCGGCATCCTCGCCGTTAGCTTGCAGGGTCTTACGATCTGCTGTAAGGGTCATCTGTGCATCCTGTGCGGTGCGCAGCGTGAACTCGCCGTCACACACACCGCCGGTATAGCCCACAGCCTTCAGCTCGCCGGGAGTGTAGGGCACACTGTAGGTGGCGATAAAATCCACCATGGCACGGCGGCCCAGAGAAGCTCCGTTCAGGAACAGCTCCACCTCCTCCGAAGCGGAGTACACATCCACCGAAGCCGTCTGTCCCTCAAAACCGGGCCATGTCCAACTGGAAAGGTTATCCTTGAACATCCAAGGCGTTTTGCTGGAGTTCTGACCGTTGTGTTCCATTCGCAGCACTGCCAGATAGGGTGCCTTCCGCAGACCGTAAACGATCTCCCGCAGATAGCTGATGGGGCGGCGGTTGCCCAGCAGATCCAGATCTCCAATGTAGGCGGTGCGTTCCGGGTAAATGCTGCTGAAGTTGGCACCACCATCGTAATGGAAGATGCCGCAGCCTGCCTCCCCCAGATAATCGTAGCCAGCCCATGTGAAGTCGCCAATCATGTGAGGATTCTCCTCCACGATGCGCCACAGCCGCACGATATCTGCCGGGTAGGTCTCGGTACCCAGCACTGCCTTGTGGGGGTGCAGCTCATGCTCCAGCACATGGCGTCCGGTAAGGTAGTTCAGACCGATCACATCGCAGGAATCCTCGCAGCCGGACAGTGCTTCGGTCAGCAGTGGATGGGTGGCAAAGTAGTCCCCCTTTTCCCCGGACATCAGGCTCATAAAGCTGTTCAGGGCATTGCTTCCGCCGCCATCGCCGCCGGTGGGACCGGGCTGTGCCGGGAACTTTCGCATCACATCCCCCATGATCTCCCGCAGACGGTAACCGGCTGCCATCAGACCGTTAAGGGCGTTGGTGGTGTAGCGGGTGGGGTCCAGCTCCCGGAAGGTGTTGCAAAGCCGACGGTTGGTCTCTGCGCCGCTTTCCGAGCCTGCCTCGGAGATCTCGTTGCCCACACAGTACAAAATCACACTGGGGTGGTTGTAGTCCTTGGCTACCATCTTTTGAATGGTAGGCTTCCAGTCCTGCTCAAAGTACAGGGCATAGTCGTAGGGATTCTTCCGCAGGTTCCATACGTCGCTCAGCTCGTCCATCACCAGCACACCGTACCGGTCGCAGGCATCCAGCAGCGCCCGCCCTGCCGGGTAATGGGAGGAGCGGATGGCGTTGAAGCCTGCTTCCTTCAGTTGACGGATGCGGCGCTCCTCGGCATCGGGCAGGGTAGCTGCACCCAGAATGCCGTTGTCGTGGTGGATGCAGGCACCTCGCAGCTTGACGGTCTGCCCATTGATGCGTACCCCATGCGCTGCATCGATGCTCAGGGTACGGATGCCGAAGCGGGTCTCTTCCCGGTCCAGTTCTTCCTCGCCCTCCAGCACCTGCATAATGCTGGTGTAGAGGTTGGGGTCCTCAGGGCTCCACAGAGCCGGGCTGTCCACGCAGTACCGGAAGGAGACGGTCCTGCTTTCGCCGGGCTGGAGCAGGAGGTTTTGCCGGTCGGTGAGCACTGCCGTGCCCTCCCGGCAGATGGTCTGCTGCAGGGTCACCCGTTCTGTAACAGTGCTGGCAGACTGCACCTGTGCCGTCACATCCAGCAGGGCAAAGCCCTCGTCCGCCTCCCGGGTGGTGATACGCACGGTATCCTGCGGCAGATAGACCTTGTTGCCCACCAGCAGCCGCACCGGGCGGTAGATGCCGCTGCCGGTATACCAGCGGCTGTTGGGTTCCAGACTGTTATCTGCAATGACCTTCAGCAGGTTGTCGGCACCATATTTCAGGTAGGGACCAGCCTCCACGGTAAACTCCGCATAGCCGTTCACGTTCCGGGTCAGCAGCCAGCCGTTCAGGTAGACCAGCGCCGTCTGGTACACGCCCTCAAATACGAGGGACACCGGCTTGCCTTGCCACGCCTGCGGTGCGGTGAAATGCTTCTGAAAAATGTACTCGCCGCCGGGGTAGAAGCCGGTCTGTGCACCGTTTTTCGTGTCCGGGGTGCGGGCTTCGTGGATCATGGCATCGTAGGGCAGATGCACGGTTTTGGTCTGGGTATTTCCCAGAAAGGAATTCATCCGGGAATTGCCATCTCCCTTTTCTACCGTCCAATCTGCGTTGAAATTCTGTCGAATCATGCCTGTGCCTCTTTCTGGTGTTCAGCATCCCACTTCTTATTGGCCTTTTCCACATCCAGGAAAGCCAGCAGCACTGTAATAATGATGCCGATCACAAAGGGGAAAGTGATGTACAGGTTGAAGATCATCCGAATGGCGCTTTCGCTCTGGACCGTTGCGGTGCCCACAAAGCCGCCCAGCTTCAACAGCCAACCCACAGCCGCAGTACCGATGCCGCCGCCGACCTTCACGCCCAGAGAGGAGCAGCTGTACATCATACCGTCCATGTGGACGCCGGTGGTGCGTGTGGTGTAGCCGCTGGCCTCAGCAATAAGAGCGTTCAAAGAGCCGCTGAGGGTACCTGCAAAGACGCCCTTGATGAACATGAACAGCAGGAACATGGAAAGGTTCTTCTGCATGGCAAAGTAGATCATGGGAATGCCCAGCACGCTGCTGATGGCGTAGCCCCAGAAGTTGACCTTCTGCATACTGCCGGTCTTTTTGATGAGGACAGGCGCAAAGGCCAGTGCGATGATAACAGGGAACATCTTCATCATGGAGAACTGACCCAGCAGGCTACCATCGCCCCAGTAATAGGTGGCGCAGAACACACCGGCCCCGGTGGTCAGGTTGCTCATGATATAGTACACGATGTAGATGGCGAGGATCATCAGGTAATACTTGTTGTGGACGAGGATCTTAGCGGTCTCGGCAAAGCCGTGCTTTTTCTCTTCGGCAACTGCTTTGCCTTCCTCTGCGGCTTTGCTGGTGTTGTCGCTCAGCTCCTTCTCCGGCAGCTCTTTAACAGCAAGGCAGCTGATGGTGTTGACCACCAGACCAACGATAGCGAAGATCAGAGCCGTGGTACGCCAGCCTGCGGCACCGCTGCCAAACTTCTCCACCATGCCGGTAACGGCAAAGCTCATGAAGATGTTGGTGACGACTGCAAACATAAAACGGAAGGAGCCCAGCTGCACACGCTCATTGTTGTTCTTGGTGATCAGTGCCACCAGAGAGGAATATGCAATGCCGTTGGCAGTATAGAACACTGCGTTCAGTGCCGTGTACACGATGAAGAAGTAGATATACTGCATGGTGGTGCTGCCAGCCGGGATGGCAAACAGCAAAAACAGGCAGAGGGAAACACCTACCTGACCAAACAGCATCCACGGACGTGCCTTGCCCAGCTTGGAGTGGGTTCGGTCGATCAGGGTGCCAAAGATCACATCGCTGATGCCGTCCAGAACCTTGGAAGCCAGCATCAAAGAGCCAATGATGGCGCTGTCCAGACCCAGTGTTCCGGTCAGATAAAGCAGTACAAAGCTGGAAACCAGACCATAGGAGCAGTTAGAGGCCAGATCGCCGGAACCGTAGGCCAGCTTCTGATACCATTTCAGATATTTTCTCTCTGTCGTTGCAGTAGCAGACATGGGGATTCTCCTTTCAAGATGTGCTGTATCATTCACGGCGACAGAATGCGTCTGTCGCTTTACATTTTTTCAAAAGCACTCTATAATAAAGCCATCGGCCGCACAGCTTTTACAGAATGTTTTTTTCATTGTGCCTATATTTTAGCAATTCCGTTCACATTCCACAATGACAGCATCGTGTGCCGCATCCATCAGATTGTATCATATTCGCACATTGCGGAAAAGGAGACTCTTTCATGAAACCGGATTCCACCAGCTATGAGAATATTTTGGAGGTTGAAAACCGGGGCAGTCAGCTCTCTACCTTCTACAAGATCATGTCCCCGGTGCAGATTACGCTGGAGTCCTGTACCGGTCTGGGAGAAACCGACCAATACAGCATTCAGATGTTCTCACCGAATGGCTGCTGGCTGCATGAAAACTCTATGGATGCTTTATTCCGTGCCCTCAGCTCCCGTCCGCTACACCGCCACGATTATTTTGAACTGATGCTGGTGCTGGAAGGAGAGGTCATCCAACAGATCGAGGAAAAAGAATATCCCTACCGTGCCGGGACCTGCTGTCTGGTGAACCGCAGTATCCTCCACAACGAACGGTTCACAGGCCCCGCCAAGCTCTGTTTTATTGGTCTATCCGTAGATTTTGTCCGCAGCCTGACGGAATCTGCATCCCTGCAATTATTTGAAGCCGAGCGTCATCTGCCGGAAAATCCCGTTTTGCAGTTCATGCTGGCAAATCTGGGACAGGACCTCCGAAAGGAATATCAGGACCTTTTCCCCACACCGGAAAACACCGATAGCATTCAAACCCTGGCAACGCTCATCGCCCGCATGACCCACATCCTGCACGAACCCAGTGCCGCCGCCACCTATTATTTGAAGGGCGCACTTTGCGAACTGTTCGATTTTCTGTCGTCCGGGTTCTATGTCACCCCGGTGCACCTGAGCAGCAGCCCCGAAAGCCTGCTCTTTCTGCGTATCAGCCGTTTGCTGGAAGATACAGATGGTCGGCTGCCTCGCAGCGAACTGGCACGGCTTTTGAATTACAATGGCAGCTACCTCAATTCCATCGTCCAGCGCCGCACCGGTCTGTGTCTTTTCGATTACGGCATGACCTTCTGTTTCCAGAAGGCTGAACGGCTTTTGCGGGAGACAACACTTTCCGTCAGTGAGATCGCCCTACAACTCAAATTTACCAACCGCACCCACTTCTACGAACTGTTCCGGCAAAAGTACGGCATGACCCCGCAACAATGGCGCAAGATGCAGAAAAGCGCAGAGCACTCTGAATAAGGTGCTCTGCGCTTTTCTCTTAATCTTCTAGCCCATGGCTCCCGGTTACGTTTTTCAAGTATTCTTCTAGATTGCCGTTCAGAATCAAATCCGCGTAGCCCAGCGGGTCATTGTAGATGAGATAATCCAGTTCTGACCTCTGCGCCATGGTCACGTCCAATTCATCCTCGACCCCAGTGCAGTCAATGGAGATCATTCTCCCATCCCGGAGCAGCAGCTCCACGCAGCCGGTATCCATGTTGAATTTGCAAGTTCTTTCATCGTACTTCATAATCGTGTCCTTTCTGCCTTACGGCACCTTTACAGTTGTGACTTTTGTTATACGGTTCTTCTGATAAGGTTTTGGACACACAGTCGTCGGGAAGGAGCCGGAATTGTCATTTCCAAAGAAAACAAAAAATCCGAACCCTTCTCCTATCGAGAAAAGGTTCGGATTTTCATGGTTTGGTGCGATGGAAGGGACTCGAACCCCCGGCCTACTGATTCGTAGCGCACGCCGGGCGATTTCCTCAATTTTTGGAAGTTACGTTTCAACATCATTTTTTGCGATACATCGCAGGTTTTGAGCTTCGAGTTTCTGCACCCCTTGTCCGATTTTGCAACGATTTGCACCCTTTGCACGTTTTGAAACCGTGCAAAAACCGTGCAGAAACCGTGCACTTACTTTCAGACAAATGAAAAATCGACTTATCCGACAACGACTTGACGGCATTGGTTCGAGCGACCGCACACCAAAAATCAAGTCTTGGAGGATACTATTATGACGAAATTGCTTTCCTGCCGCTACAACATGGACACCAACCGGGTGGAAGCCCGGTTCGAGGATGGCACCACTCTTGCCATCGACTGCATCGCCGTCGAGGATGAGTACGGCAACACCCCGGCACAGCTGGCAGAGCTGGACTGGCTACTGTATAATAAGCCTTTGGAGTACGCACAGATTGTGCTGAGAGGGGAGATGGAGCATTACCTGTCACTGGGGTGTGACCACGGCAGGCTGGAAGATTGAGCCTTAGAAAACGCGCGGCAAAATCGCTAATCGCGCGGCGCGCGTTTTTATCGCTGACTTTCTTTCAGGCCGCATTGCACGGCGCGCATTCCAGCGTGCGATTCTGCTTTTACGAAATTCAATCGTATTACAGTTTATTTTTTCAAATCCTCACTTTCACATCGCACCTTCCCACGCATGAAAAATGCACGCCCGTGCGATTTTTGTTCACAGTTTGTTCGCGGTCAGCCGGATTTATTCGCGCTTTGTTCGCGCGATTGCGCGTTTTCAGCGTAAATTCAGCGTAAACCATGCCAAGTCAGCGTATTTTCAGCGTAAATCCCGGAAAGTCAGCGTAAACAACCATTTACCATATAAATGATGCCCGCCCAGCTGTGGAAAAGCCACAGTGGGCGGGTATTCTGCATTTTCAGACCGACTGGAATCCTTTGCCGATGATCTCGCTGGAGTTGACGATGGTCAGAAAGGCTTCTGGGTCCTCCCGACGCAGGAAATCCCGCAGCAGCCCTGCCTGCCGCCGGGTCAGCGCCACCATGATCATGGTGCGGGGCTCGCCGGTGTACACGCCGGTGGCGTCCTGCTGGGTCGCTGTGCGTCCCAGTGTCTCCGTAACGAAATGTCGGATGGGCTCCGGCCTTGAGGTGATAACCGTACACACCTTGCTGAGATTCAGGCTCTCGATGGCTGTATCCACGATGGTGCTGCGCCCGATGAGTCCCAGCACGCAGTACATCCCGGTCTGCGGGCCGTAGAGGTAAGCCGCAAACAGTACAATGCCGATATCGCTGAGCAGCAGGGCACGGCCGATCTCCACCTTGATGTACTTGTGTAAGATCATCGCCACGATCTCGGTGCCGCCGGTGGATGCCCCGATGTTGAACACAATGCCGCTGGCGATGGCCGACAGCAGCACCGCAAAGCACAGTTCCAGCAGGGTATCATCCGTCAAAGGCTGGGTCATAGGAAACAGCTTTTCGCACACGCTGGAATAAAAGCTGAGCATGAAGGAGGAGTACAGCGTCCAGCCCATGGTCTTTATGCCCAGAAAAATGCAGCCCAGCACATCCAGCACCGCATTGGTGATCCACATAAAGGTGCTGACGCTCAGAGCCGGAAAGCAGGTGGCCAGAACAATGGAAAGGCCGGTGGTGCCGCCAAATACAAAGTGGTTGGGGGCCCAGTAAAAGTTCAGCGCTACTGCAAGGATGATAAGTCCCAGATTCAGCAGCAGAAAAAAGCGCGCGTCCTTCCACAGTTGGGCGGGGGCCATCCTTCTGCAAAGGTTCTCCTTAAGTGCTTCCATCTCAGTCCAGATGCTCCTTTACATCCATCAGCCGGGTGATGATGCAGTCTGCGGCGGACTGGTCCAGCGGCTCGCCGTGGCGGGGCTTCAGTGCCAGTACCTTCAGCCCTGCCGCCTTTGCGGAGGCGATGCCTGTGGGAGAATCCTCCACCGCAATGGCCTTATCTGCCGTCAATCCCAGTGCCTTCAGCGCCTTGAGATAGATGTCCGGTGCAGGCTTATGGGCGGCGCAGTCCTCGCCGCTGAAAGCAAAATCCACCATTGCTTTCAGACCGCCCTCCGTGAGCATCTTCATGATATCCGGCGCTGCGCTGGAGGACGCCACCGCCACCTTCAGTCCACGGCTGCGCAGCGCATTCATCAGCGGCTCTGCCTGCGGATCGGTAAGCTCGCCGTAGGGGGTGGGGCGAGCTTTGCGGTACTCCCGGTAAGCCATCAGCATCTCCTGACGGCGCACAGGGTCGTTGGGAACGATGGCTTCCCAGATGGCTTTTTCGTTAGAGCCGATGAAGTTGCCCTCCGGAATGGGGATACCGTTTTCCAGCAGAAAGTTTTTACGGCGGTTCTCGTAGTAATATTCCGTATCTGCCAGCACCCCATCCATATCAAAAATCACTGCTTCAATCATTCTTCATTTCCCTCTTCATCAAAAAAGGGGAGGGGCAAGCCCCTCCCCCAAGCATGGGTCTATTGATCCCAGTCGATCGCTTAGTACTCCAGCTTCCACATATAGCGGCGCAGGGTCAGCGGATGCTGACGGACGTAGGACAGCTCCTCAGCATAGACGCGGAACACGGCGGTGTGCATCATCGGGTTGAAGTAGGTGATGACGCTGCTGTCCACAGCATTGCCCAGACCGTAATCCTTTGCATCCACAACAGTGGTCAGAGCATCGAAGCGGTGCAGGAAGGTCAGTGCGCGGGCATCCACGGGACGGGTCTTGCCGTCGTTCATCAGCAGGATGAAGGGCACGTCCTTGTCCACGATCTCGAAGGGGCCGTGGAAGAACTCGCCGCTGTGGAAGGAGCCGGAGTTGACCCACTGCATCTCCATCATCAGGCAGATGGAGGTGGAGTAAGCGACCTCCATGGAAGCGCCGCTGGACATGACGTAGACGACGGGAGCGTCCTTGTACTTCTCAGCGAACTCCTTGGCAGACTTGCGGGCAGAGTTGGCAGCGTTCTCGGCAGCCTCGAACACGTTGGTCAGGCCCTCGATCATCTTGTCGTACTTGTCGAAGCCTTCCACCTGCTGCAGGATCTCCACAGCCAGTGCCAGAACGTAGCCCATCTTCTCCAGCTTGGCAGCGTAGTTTGCCTCAAAGCCGTGAACGATGGTGTAGTCAGCTTCCTTGGTCAGGGCAGAACCGGCAGCGTGGGTAACGCTGACAACGGTTGCACCGGCAGCCTTTGCCACGCTGTTGGCCTTGACGGTCTCAGGGGTGCTGCCGCCCAGAGAAGCGGTGATGACCACGGTGGTGTCGCCCAGCCAATCGGGGGTATCGTAGTTGAACTCGTTGGCGGTGTAGTGTGCCACACGCAGCTTCTTGCTGCAGTTTGCCAGGAAGTACTTTGCGGGGTACAGCTCTGCCTTGGAAGCACCGCAGCCAACAAAGGCCACGTTCTCCACGTTGTGCTTTGCCACGATGTCTGCCACGATGGACTTGACGTTTGCCAGATCAATGTTATACATAATGCAATCCTCCAAATTATTTTTCTTTTTGTTCTGATGAATCACAAATTACAGGCGTACGGATATCTATGTAAGCCGGAAACCCGGTTACACCAACAGACCAAGGGCGTTGATGGCAACACCGCCCACGATGCAGATGCCCAGCAGCCAGCCGGTCTTGACCTTTTTGCGGATCAGGGTGTACATCAGCATCACGATGCCAAGGTTCAGAAGGTTCGGCAGAATGCTGTTCAGCACATCCTGCAGCACCAGACCGGTGCTTGCGAAGGTAATGGGGGTAGTCAAACCCACCATGCTTGCCACCATGGCACCAATGACCATCAGGCCTACGATGCCGCAGACGTACATCAACTTGTCCATCATGCCGCCGTTGAGCTTGGTCAGGTACTTGCTGCCCATGGTGTAGCCCAGCTTACCGGCAAACCATGTGACCAGCACAGAGGGGACGATGGAGATGATCATAGCCAGAATGGGGCCCAGAACGCTGCCCTGCTGTGCCAGAGAGATGCCCAGACCAAAAGCGATCAGGCGGACAGTGCCCTGGAAGAAGGAGTCGCCCATGCCGGACAGGGGGCCCATCAGCGAGGTCTTGACGGCGTTGATGGTCTCCGGGTTGAAGTTCTCACGGTCGGCGGCGTACTGCTCCTCCATGGAAGCAGCCAGACCCAGCGTAAAGGCACTGGTCTGGGGGGTGCAGTTGTAGAACGCCATCTCACGCTCGTAGGCTTCCTTTTTGTGCGCCAGCTGCTCGGGGTCGTTCTCGTTGGGGTACAGCTCGTCCAGCGTGGGAGCGATGCCGTACAAAAAGCCCATGTTCATCTGACGTTCGTAGTTCCAGGAGGCCTGAATGTTCAGGGAACGCCACATAAACTGGAAGTATTTCTTGAAGTCGCTGCGCTTTGCAGTCTTGGTTGCGTTGCTCATTTCAGCTTCCTCCTATCAAAGATCGTCGTCATCTTCCAGCGGGTCGTAATCCGGGTTGGCAGCAGCTGCACCGGCAGCGGCTGCGGCGGGTGCGCCCTTGCCATACTTCAGACCGGTCAGGATCACAGCCAGAATTGCGGCGAAGATTGCCACAGCGGTAACATCCAGACCCAGATAGCCCACAAAGAAGAAGCCCAGCAGGAAGTAGACGGTCAGGTCGCGGTTGAGCATGGTGGACAGCAGCAGGGCAATACCGTAAGCGGTAAGGAACTTACTGCCGAGGTTCAGGCCATCGGTCAGCCATGCGGGGATGAAAGCCACGATCTTCTGCACCAGATCTGTGCCGAAGTAGACGGACAGGAAAATGGGGATGAAGTACATCAGGCTGTACAGCACTGTGCCCCAGACGATGTGCATACTCCATGCCTTGCGGAACTTGCCTTCTGCAATGGCGTGGTCGGCAACGTGGGTCAAGTTGGACAGGATGGTGCGCATCAGCACGCCCAGCATCTGGCCCAGAACAGCGATGGGGATGGCCAGCGCCAGTGCAGTCTCGGCAGAAGCATCGGTCAGGATGGCAAAAGCTGCGCAGATGATGGCAGCCATGTTCATGTCCGGGGGTGCGGCTGCGCCGATGTTCACGATGCCAAGGCTCATCAGCTCGATGGATGCGCCAAGGGTCAGGCCGGTCTGCAGATCACCCAGCAGCGCACCGACGATGGTGCAGGTGATGAGCGGACGCTCGAAGTTCATGCGGCCCAGAATGCGCGAGTCCAGAATACAGAACACGCCAACCAGACCCAGAAGCAATGCGGTAACAAACATGGGTCAAATCCTCCTTCTTATCTCCTTACGATCAGGTGTGATCGATGGGTACTACCTTAAAGGTGGGGGTCTGCTGGCTGTAGATCTTAATGCCCATATCCAGCAGCTTCTGGGTGTCTGCCTGCTCCTCCGGGGTCAGGAATACCGACTGGTCAAAGGCCTTGGAGCCGGGCTTATTTGCCACAGCGCCGTAGTTGATCTCTTTGATCTTGGGGTATGCCTGGCAGAACTTGAGCAGCGCAGCGGTGTTGCCGAAGATCATCATGATCTTCTCGTCCAGCTGCTCCACCTTTGGCATCTTGGCGATGGCCTTGTCCACCGTAAAGATGTTCACCCGGACACCGGCAGGCTTGCTTAGCAGCAGGGCGGACTTTTTCATCTCGTCGTTGGCAGCGTCATCGTCCACCACGATGATGCGCTGTGCGCCCACATGGCCGGTCCACGAGAATACCACCTGACCGTGCAGCAGGCGGTAGTCCAGACGTACTAATTTGATCATAGGTCATCCTCCTCATCTTGGGCTGCGTTTTTCAGCAGCAGGTTGCAATCAATGATCTGCGCCTTGGCATCTGCAATGCACTCGGCCAGTTCGTCCTGTGTCAGGGCTTCGTCGTTGGAAGCAAGGGTCAGCACCAGAGAAGCGTTCATGCCGCAGATCAGGTGCACCGCCGGATACTCCGGCAGAAGGGTCAGCATCTCGTTGTTCACGCTGCCGCCCATCACATCGGTCACGATGTACACAGCATCCTCTGCTGCAAAGCCCTCCAGCAGCCGGCGTGCCGCTACCGTGATAGGCTCGGTCTCATCCCGCAGGGTAGCAAGGGCATAAAGGTTCGGCATCTCGCCAAGGATCATCTGCACGGTGTCCTTCATCCCGGCAGACAGCCCTCCGTGCGAAGCAAGAATGATTCGGTTCATACGCATCCACGACCTTTCTTGTGTTTCCTTCATCTCTTCGGCGTCTGTATCATCCTATTCGTCATAGACGTCATAATCGTCATGTACATAGTACCACATTTTGCACAGACGTCAAGAGGTTTTTCTAAAAGAATCTTTACTTTGGTAACGTGCACAAAGCATCTCCCCTATATTTTAGCAGTTTCACCAACAATTCTCCTTGGAACGACAAAAAGAGCGTCTTTTCCGGGTGGAAAAGACGCTCTTTTGGGACAGAATTCTGCCCTTAAAACTCAAACATATACCGGCTTCCAATGTAATACTGCCGCCCGATGCACAGCGGGTGGTCATATTGGTCATGGAAGTAGGCATTCAGATACAGCAGCGGCTCGCCCAGCGAAAGGTTGAGCAGCTGTGCCTGTTCTGCTGTGGCTCGCACTGCCTCTATACGCTGACGGCCGGCCGTCGCAGGACGCAGCCCGGAGATGCGCTCAATGGTGTCAAACATGGAAACATCATTGAGGTTCTCGCTCATCAGGCTCTTATAAGGCTCGTAGGGCAGGAACAGGTTCTCCAGAAAAACCGGCTGACCATCGGCGGTGCGCAGACGCTGGATGTAGATGAGCAGTGCATCCGAACCCACATGGAAGAAGGCTTCTTCATCCTTACGCACCGGCACGATCTGACGGTTCAGCAGCCGGGCACCAGGCACCATGCCGTTTTCTTTGCAGATCTCCGTAAAGCTGGCAGCACCTTTGCCGCTGGTAAACTTGCGATGGATGCGGGGCTTGCTGACAAAGGTGCCCCGCCCCTGCATTTTGACCAGATACCCTTCGGCGCACAGTTCTTCCACGGCACGGCGCACCGTGATGCGGCTGACCGAGTACTCCGCACTCAGCTCCGGCTCCGGGGGGATCTTCTCATTGGTTTTGTATTTGCCGCTCTCGATCGCGGCACGAATGTCATCCTTTACCTGCTGGTAAAGTGGGACGACAGCACTATCATTGATTGCCACGAAACACCTCACCCTCAAATTGGGTATATCGTTATAAACATTATATTCATCTCATGGCTATGATAGTGCATATTCCGCGAATTGTCAAGTAAAACCTGCGAGCTGTTTTTCGTGCGAGGTGACAAATGCACCCCGTTCTGCGCAGGGCACCCCATTTTCCAGTGCCCTGCCGGGAAGAATCCAAAGGCAACACCGCGCAATGCCATAAAAGAAGTATTCAATCAGCTTCATAAGTCCTACTATCACTGCTTTACTGCAATAAAATTTGCAAAACCATCTTGACGCGCTCCGCAATCCATGATACCCTTTATCGCAAATCCCACCAAATTTGTAGAAAAATACAGAGTGGCGAGGATTTATTCTCCGTGAAGATTTTTACCGCCCCGCAACACACCCGATTCATTTTGCCGCCGATTCACCCGACAAAATCATCGCTGCGCTGCGTGGGCGGTATTTTTCTTTTTTACAAATAAAATCTTATGTAGTTGTTCAATCTTCCAAAATTTGTTTTTAGTTGTTGACCGCACAACCGCAAAGTGTTATTCTTGTGCTTGAAAGAAGCAGGTTGTAGTGTCCGCACTGCGTCCGGCTTTCTTCATACTGTACCTTGAATCCTTCATAAGCCGTCTGAACGAGATACTGTGCCATGACCTCACACTTTCTGTGGGCGAGCCGGACAACGCCGCTGCAAAACAGGGGCAGGAACTGCGTTCGGTGTGAACGGTGACCATGAGCAGGGGCTTTGCCTTTTCACACGTTTTGCTCTGCAAAATTTTCAACGTGCATTGCGGTTCGACTTCTGAAATTTTCAGTGTTGCACGGAAAGGGCGAAAGCAAGTATCGACCTGTGGCCACAAATTTTCAATGCTTGAAAATGTTCTGTCACATGGTCTGCCACTTGTTGGGGCGTGCCTGCCCCAAACCCTGCTCCAGCTTCGCACCATTGGTGCGAATGCGGCGTGTCTTATACATAGCCCCTTCCATTCGGGATGAGGGCATTTTCTATTTTCACAGGAGGTCGAATATGGCTGAAATGAAAAGTCCGAACGTACACGCAAAGAAGAACCGCAATGACACGCCGCGAAAACGAAAGACACACATCATCAAAGTCCGAGTGACCGCAGAAGAAAAACTGCGGATCGCATACGCCTGCAAAGAACTCCACCTCACCCAATCCGAACTCGTCCGCCGCGTCCTGTACGGCGTGAATGTCAAGCACACCGTTGTGGTGGCGCAGGGCGGCGAGGATGCACTGGCGGCGCTTGCCGCCTTGTCTGCCCAGTGCAGCAAGGTAGGCAGCAACCTCAACCAGCTTGCACGGCATTTCAACTCTGGCGGCAAAGACACCGAGCAGCTCCGGGCGCAGATTCTGGAGGAACTGTCCGCACTCACGAACTTTCGGCTGAAAGCTGAAGAAACGGTTGGTGAACTGTATGGCAACCATCAAGCATTTAAGCTCGAAGAACTCTAACTATGCCGCCGCCGAAAGCTATCTCACCTTTCAGCACAACGAATACACCGGTCTGCCCATTCTGGACGAGAAGGGCAGACCCAAGCTGCGGGATTCGTACCTGCTCGACACCCTTGAGTGCAGCGAATCTTCGTTTGCTATGGCCTGCCTGATCGCCAATCGCAAATACGGCAAGAACGGCGGGCGGGAGGACGTGAAGACCCACCATTATATCATCAGCTTCGACCCGAAGGACGCAGTAGAGAACGGCCTGACCATGGAGCGGGCGCAAGCCCTTGGCTTGCAGTTCTGCAAGGAAAACTTCCCCGGTCATCCCGCCATCGTCTGCACCCACCCGGACGGTCACAACAGTGCCGGGAATATCCACGTCCACATCGTCATCGGCAGCTTGCGTGTCCGCACCGTGGAACGGCAGCCCTTTATGGACAAGCCCTGCGACTGGGAAGCGGGCAAGAAGCACCGCTGCACCTCTGCCATGCTCCGGCACCTCCGTGTCGCTGTCATGGAGATGTGCGAGCAAGCCGATCTGAATCAGATCAATCTGCTGGAAGCCCAAGGCGACTATGTTTCGGAGCGCGAGTATTGGGCGCAGCGGCGTGGACAACGCCGCCTCGACCATGCCAACGCCAAACTTGCCGCCGAAGGGCAGCAGCCCACCCAGACCGTCTACCAGACCGAACTGGACAAGCTGCGAAAGCAGATCTACGCTGTGCTGAACAAGACCACCACCTTCGAGGAATTTTCTGCATTGCTCATGCAGGAACACGGCATCGCCGTGAAGGAAAGCCGAGGCCGGTTGAGCTACTGCCCGCCCGGTCGGACAAAGTTCATCACCGCCAAGAAACTGAGCAAGAAGCTGGAAAAGGAGCAGGTGCTGACCGCCCTCTCCCAGAACATCCAGCTTGCAACCGCCATCCAGCCCGCCTGCGAACAGAAGCCGGATAAGATCAGGAAACTGGTTGACATTCAGGCGAACGTTGCTGCGGGCAAGGGCATCGGCTACGAGCGTTGGGCGAAAAAGTTCAACCTCAAACGCTGGTCGCAGACCTTATGTCTCCTGCAGGAGAAAAAGCTGCTCAGCGAAGATGCCCTGAACCAGCGCATTGTCGAACTAAAAACCCAGCACGACGATGCACTGGCGGTGGTCAAAGACTTGGATGCCCGCATGGTCTCCCTCAAGGAGCTGCGCGGGCATCTTGTGGTCTATCGGCAGTACAAGCCTCTTGCACAGAAGCTCCAGACGGTGCGAAATCCCGCCAAGTTTAAGGAGCAGCACCGTGCAGAGCTTGCCGTGTACGAGGCCGCTTGCGCCTATTTCAAGGCCAACGGGCTCAGGACACTGCCGGACCTCAAAAAGCTGGATGCCGAATACCAGACCCTTTCCTCGGAGAAAAACGGGTTCTACACCCGCTACAAGAAAGCGCAGATCGAACTGCGTGAACTCCGCACCGCACAACAGAACGTGGAAGCCTTCTTCCGCAAGGAAGAGCGCAGCCACGCCGTACCGCAGCAGGAGGTCAAATGAACAACACTCTGACGGATCGATGTGTGAATAAACCCAACCTCACCCACGCCCCTCACCGGGCTTCGTCCTTTCGCCTGTACCCCACCCATTGGGACGGAGGGTAGCTCCTCTGTCTTTTCGGACGTAAAAAGCGCCATCTCGACCCGGCAGGCAGCGGAGCTATACGGCTTCGCCGTAAACCGGAACGGCATGATGTGCTGTCCCTTCCATGGGGATAAACACCCCAGCATGAAGGTGGACAGCCGTTTCCACTGTTTCGCCTGTCAGGCGGATGGCGATGTGATCGATTTTGTCGGCAGACTTTTTCAACTTTCTCCCTATAAGGCTGTGGAAAAGTTGAAGAACGATTTCGGCATGGCACTTGCCGACGGCAAGGTGCGGCTTGCTCCCCGCAGACCGCCCACCGTCCGGCAGCAGCTGCTGGACTATTACCGCTGTCTGCAGCGTTGGCGGGTCCGATATGCACCGCAGTCACCCACAGAAGAACTTCACCCCTGCTTCCTTGAAGCGATAAAGGACCTTGACATCGTTGAATATTATCTGGACTGTTCGGTGCTCCCGGACCCGCAGACCGAAAACGAACTACGGAAGTATTGGGAGGGATTGCATGAGCGACTGGAAAAAGAGGAACGACGATTGGCGTGATGAGGACGAACTGGAAGAAGAGGAAGAATGCGAATGCCCTTGGGTAGACAGCAAGGGCAAAGTGCGTGAAACCGCTTACTGCCAGTACCTTTTAGAGAAGCACCCCATGATGTGCCTGAAACAGAAGCTGTTTGACCAGAACGGCGAGGTGGACGAGGACGCACTGCTCTACGAAGTCCACAGCGACCTCCGTGACTTTGTGCTCGACAACCTTGCCAAGAAGGAGAAGCAGGTTCTGGACGCACTCCGTATCGAAACCTATACCCCTGAATGGAAACCCCAGCTTGACCGCATCCATCTCCAGAACGGAACCTACTTTCTGGACGAGCGGGGCTTTGTGCCGGAAAAGGAACTCTGCCTGAACCGGCTCCCCGTGGAATACCAGCCCGATGCCCCTGCACCGACCAAGTGGCTGGAATTTCTGGACGGTCTGCTGATCTCGGAGGACATTCTGACCTTGCAGGAATATCTCGGCTATCTCCTGATCCCGTCTACCAAGGCGCAGAAGATGCTGGTCATGACCGGCAAGGGCGGCGAGGGAAAATCCCGCATCGGCTTGCTGCTGAAGAAACTGTTCGGGGAAGCCTCTCACTCCGAATCCATCCTCCGCATCGAAACGAACCGCTTTGCCAGTGCAAATCTGGAGTACAAGCTGGTCATGGTCGATGACGATCTGAACATGGTGGCGCTGCCCGAAACACGGAACATCAAGTCCATCGTTACCGCTGAAGACCGTTTGTGCATCGAGCGGAAGAATAAGCAGGCTGTCCAAGGTCTGCTGTACGTTCGTTTCATCTGCTTCGGCAATGGCAACCTTGTGGCTGCTCACGATGACAGCGACGGCTTCTGGCGCAGACAGATCCTCATCACGGTGAAAGACCATGACCCTGCCCGGGTGGATAACCCGTTCCTCATCGAAGAGCTGTCCGAGGAGCGTCCCGGCATCCTGCTGTGGATGCTGGAAGGGCTGCACCGTCTGCTGGCGAACCGCTATCAGTTCACCATCAGCGAGCGCTCCATCCAGAACCTTGAAGCAGCTATGGCAGACAGCGACAACCTGACCCAGTTCATGCAGGCCAGTGCGTATGTCCGCTTCAAGCCCGACACCGAGGAACGCTCCACCTATCTCTACCGCGCCTACACCAAGTGGTGCGAGGATAATCTGGAATCGCCTGTTCCGCAAAAGAAGTTCAGCCAGTTCCTGCTGAGAAATGCAGGGAAGTATGGCCTGACCTTTTCCAAGCACATCGAGGGAAAGTTCGCGTTTGTGAAGCGCAGCGCAGCAATGAAAGCCCCAGTGGGGCTTTTAAGCGACAGAACGGTCTTGCGCAACAAGATGGAGGGGCTTTGCCCCGACAAGTTCTGCGGCTTCCGGGGCGTATGCGTCCACCCCGCCTTTGCTGCGGCATAAAACACACGAAAAGTGAAAATCTCCCGCCCTACGCGCCCCAAATCAGTGGTTTTGACTTGTTATCGCTGTTTTCTCCGGGCGCGTGTCCGCCCTTTCGGGCGGATACAGGGCGGCAACACGCCCTTCGGAGCGGGAGAGAAACCCGGATGCGCCCCAAGAGGGCGCGTGCATCCCAGCCATGCGCCCCATAAAATCAACACAGAAAGGTACTTTTGTGTGGTTTGGGGCGCGTAGGGCGCGTAAATTCAAGTTCTCGCACTTTTTTGGGCTGCTGCTTCGGGTCAGGAGTGGCAGGCCCTTACATATTTACCGGCCCACAAGGGTGCAGCTCAACCGGAGCTGCACCGGGTCTGGAGAAGTGCAAAGGAGACATGCCTATGACGAATGTCCGCAAAAATTCCGCTAAACTGACCCGTGAGGACTTGAAAATCGCGCCCGAATCCCCTACAATGAAATTGTCCGAAACCCCTGCCGTAGAACCTTCTGACCAGACCAGAAAAACCGTCCGACACGCCCCGCTCGTTTACCGGGTGGAGGAGATTGCCCAACTGTTGGCAATCTCCAACCGTGCTGCGTACAATCTGTGCAACACCACGAAAGACTTCAAGGTGATTCGCCTCGGTACCAGCATCCGGGTAAGCAAGCAGAGCTTTGACGATTGGTTTGCTGCGGTCTGAGGGAGGGAACATCTATGGCATCTATTATGAAACGTGGCAACACGTATTCCGTCCGATACAACTACAAAGATCATGCTGGCAAGCCCTGCAAGGGCTGGGAAACCTTCAAGACCAAGGCCGAAGCGCAGGAGCGCAAGATCACGGTGGAGAAGGAACTGCTGGACGGCACCTTCCTCGTGCCCGACACCATGACGGTCGAGGAGATGCTGTACAAGTGGATCCCCATTCAGTCCAGCAAACACAAGTGGTCTCCCAAGACCTACACCCAATCTGTGGCGATGGTGCAGAACCTCATCGTGCCGTATATCGGAAAGCGGAAGGTGCAAGACCTCCGCACCTACGACATTGAGCAGTTCTACGCCACCCTGAGCCAGACCCCCTGCGGGCAGTATGTGCACGGTGTGAAGCAGGAGCTGACGGAAAATCAGAAGAAGCGGCTGTTATCCAGCACGTCCATTCACGAAGTCCACACGCTCCTGAAGACCGCCTTTTCGTATGCCGTTGACTGGGATCTGATTCACAAGTCGCCTACTCCCCGTGAAGCCCCCAAGATCAACACCGAAGAACGCACCATCTGGGATGAGCGCACCATGTTGGCGGCGCTGCAGACCATCGAGAACCCCGCCCTGCATCTGGCGGTGCACATGAGCATGATCCTCTCCTTGCGAGAGGGTGAGATCCTCGGCTTGCAGCCGGGAGACCTCGACTTTGACGCAGCAGACGGACGGGGAACCATCTCGGTGAACAAAGCCCTGCAGCGTGCCGACAAGGTCGCCTTGTCCAAGATCGACCCCACCCAGATCTACCACACCTTCCCGGACAGACAGGAGGGGAGTAAGTCCTCGCTGATTCTCAAGCGGACTAAGACCAAAAAGTCCAACCGCATCCTGTACATGACCAAGCCCTTGAAAGAGGAGCTTCTGGCATGGCTGGAAAAGATGAAGCAGGACGAACAGAATGCCCCGGAAAAGTACAGCAACTGCGGTCAGCTGTTCCGCTTACCAGACGGCTTACCCATTGCCCCAGACGTTCTGACCAAGTGGTACCGTATGTGGAGGGCGGAGCACCCGGAGTTTGAGAAGATCGTGTTCCACGGTCTGCGCCACTCCAGTGCCACCTACCAGCTGCTGCAATCTGGCGGTGACTTCAAATCGGTGCAGGGTAATACCGGCCACGCAACCGCCACCGTCCTGATGGACACCTACGCCCACACGCAGGACAAGCCCCGGTTGGAGTTGACCGAGAAGATCGAAGCCGACTTCTACACGCAGGACGTGGCAGGTGCGAAGCCGCAGGAACCCCCGGAAAACAAAACGCCGGTGGCAACAAAAATCACGGGTAAAATGATCCTTGAAGCCATCCGGCAGATGGACGCAGAGGAGCGCCGCGAGCTGACGCGGGTACTCTTCGCGTAAAAGATTCTTTTTTGTGCAGCGAAATACACGCTGTGCAAGCGATGCAAAGAGTTCATAGCTTTTTTGTAAAGTGTGCAGGAGATGTGCAAAAGTGTGCAGACTCTGCCAGAAAAACAAAAAAGCCATGAAATCTTTCGATTTCACGGCATTTTCTGGTGCGATGGAAGGGACTCGAACCCCCGGCCTACTGATTCGTAGTCAGTCACTCTATCCAGCTGAGCTACCAACGCATACGTTCCGTTCGGAACATGATGTATTTTATCATTCGTCCGGGGTTTTGTCAACACTTTTTCGGAAATATTTTTGAGATTTCCGAGAAAGAACGTCTTTTCATCCACTTTTCTTTCATTTTCTATCCATCAGCCCTGCTCTGCGAGGGTCTGGGCGATGCGGACGCCGGTGGGCGTGGCGGCAAGACCGCCCTGACCGGTCTCCCGGAGGTCGGGGGAGAGGAGGCTGCCCACGCGGCCCATGGCGTCGATGACCTCATCACAGGGGATGGCGTAGTCCACCCCGGCAAGGGCCATATTCGCACAGGAAACGGCGTTCACGGCGCCGACGACATTCCGCTTGACGCAGGGAACTTCCACGAGGCCGGCCACGGGGTCGCAGACGAGGCCCAGCAGGTTGCCCAGAGCCATTGCGGCGGCAGCGGCGCACTGCTCGGGCGCGCCGCCCTTGAGGTGGCAGAGAGCGGCGGCGGCCATCGCGCTGGCAGCGCCCACCTCGGCCTGACAGCCGCCCTCCGCGCCCGCGAGAGTGGCGCGGGCCGCGATGACCTGACCGAACCCGGCGGCGACATAGAGGGCGTCGCAGATGGACTCTTCGTCGGCCTCGCCGCTGCGGGCCAGCGGCAGCAGAACAGCGGGCAGGACGCCGCAGCTGCCCGCCGTGGGGGCAGCGACGATGCGCTTCATGCAGGCGTTGCACTCGGCGGTCTTGAGAGCTTCGGCCGTCACTGCGGCGAGGTAATCGCCGCCAAGGCTCTTTCCTTCCTGATGGGCCTGCTCCACCTTGGCCGCATCGCCGCCCGAAAGGCCGCTTCGGCTGCGCTGGGCCGGGTCATAGTCCCGGCTGGTGGCCTGCATCACCTGCCAGAGGTGGTGCATCATCTCCCGGCTGTGGGCCTCGGTGAGGCGGCTCTCGGCCAAATCGCTGCGGAGGATGGCCTCCGAAAGGGAAATATTCTGGCTGCGGGCAGCGGCCAGCATCTCTTCACAGGATAAAAACGACACTTCTCAGCCCTCCTCGCATTCTTCCGGCTCGTCGATGTTCAGGCAGGTGACTTTGCGGATGCCCGGCATCACGGCCATCTGCTGTTCCAGCACGTGGGGGATGTGGGAGTCGCATTCCAGCACCATAACGGCGTAGCCGCCCGCCGCGGCGCGGAACACCTGCATGGACGCGATGTTGATGCGGCGCTGGGCCAGCGACATAGTGACCTCGGCGATGCAGCCGGGGGTGTCCTCGTTATGGATGATAAGGGTGTTGCTGTCCCCGCCAAAGTCGGCAGGCACACCGTCGATCTCCGTCACGCGGATGCGTCCGCCGCCCACAGAGGCCGCCTTCAGGACGAGGGTCCGGCCCGCCTTACTCTTTAAGGTAAGCACCGCCGTATTCGGGTGGGCGGCACGGAGCTCCACCGGATGGATGGTGAACTTCATGCCGGCCTCCTCGGCCAGCGCGAAGCTGTCGGGCAGGCGGGGGTCGTCCGGGCGGAGGCCCAGCAGGCCCGCCACCAGCGCACGGTCGGTGCCGTGGCCCCGGCCTGTGGTGGCAAAGCTGCCGTAGAGCCCAATGTCCGCCGCGGCGGGGACATCGCCCAGCAGCTTCTGGGCCGTATATCCAATGCGGGCCGCACCCGCCGTATGGCTGGAGGAGGGGCCGATCATCACCGGCCCGAGAACGTCGAACAGACGCATGAGATGTACACTTCCTTCCGTTTTGTAGCGCCCGGAACTCCATTCGCTGACAAAAGAACAGATTTTCTTTCTTTTTATTATACCGCTTTTGAGCTTATTGTGCTATAATAACTTTATAATGCTTTGAATCTTGCCCTTTCAGGGGGCAGCACGGAGGGTAGAACCTATGAAACTGGTAAGCGTGGAAACTCCCGAAAAGAGTGTCTGCAAAATGACTTTCAGCGCTTCGGCTGAGGAGCTGGAAGCTGCGTCCAACGCCGTGTACGAGCGCACCCGCGCAACGTACACCATCAAGGGCTTTGCCAAGGGCGAGGCTGACCGCGCCCAGATCGAGGCCGACCGCGGCGAGCACACCTTCTGGTACGACGCCATCAACGATTTGATGGACAAGGACGTCCCGGCCCTGTACGATGCAGCGATGGCAGAACACGGCTTCCACGCTGTGGACGAGCCGGTCTACGACCTGGTCAGCGTGAAGAAGGACGAGGGCTTTGTGGCCACTGCCACCACCGCCCTGCAGCCCGAGCTGAGCCTGACCCAGACCACCGGCTTCAAGACCGAGTGCGTCACCCCGGAAGTCACCGACAAGGAGATCGACGCTGTGCTGGAGCGCCGCCGCGCCATGGCCGCTGAGCTGGTGCCTCACAAGGGTCCGGCCGTCAAGGGCAACATCGTCCACATCGACTACGAGGGCCTGCTGGAAGGCAAGCCCTTCAACGGCGGCACCGCCCAGAACCAGACCCTGCAGCTGGGCAGCGGCCGGATGATCCCCGGCTTCGAGGAAGGCATCCTCGGCCACAAGGGCGGCGAGGCGTTCGACATCTTCGTTACCTTCCCGGCACGCTACCACGTCAAGGACCTGGCCGGCAAGCCCGTGGTCTTCAAAATCAAGCTGCATGACGTCTGTGTCCGCCAGCTGCCCGCTCTGAACAGCGATTTTGCCAAGAAGGCTGCCAATGTGGACACCATGGACGAGTTCCGCGCCCAGATCCGTCAGCAGCTCCACGACAGCAAACACGCCGCTGCGCTCAACCGCGCCAAGGACGCCATCCTCACCCAGCTGGCCGCAGCCGCTGAGGGCGAGCTGCCCAGCGTTCTCGTCGAGAGCGCCTATCAGCAGGAGATGGAGCGGGTCCAGCAGCAGCTGCAGATGCAGCGCCTGAGCCTCGACCGCTACCTGAGCCAGATCCATCAGACCCGCGAGAGCTTCACTGCCGCCGTCCGCACTGCTGCGGAGAAGAACACCCGCGCCCGGATGGCCCTGCTGCAGATCGCTCAGAACGAGGACCTCGTTCCCACTGAGGAGGACATCGACGAGACCCTGTCTGAGCGCGCTGAGCGCACCAAGAAGACCCTCGAGGAAGTCAAGGCCGCGTCCAACGTGGAGGCCATCCGCCGCAACGAGGGCATCCGCCGCGCTGCCGACTATGTCATCGAGCACTCCACCATCGAAGAGAAATAATTTATCCTGCTTTTGCGCCTGCACCACTGTGCAGGCGTTTTTATTGTTCATTTTTTCTCTCTTGACTTTTTTTCTCTGCTGCGGTATTTTTAGGGTGAGAGATTCTATCCGAGCCGCAGCTGCGGCCCGGACGGATAAAGTAAAATCTTCTGCGGGACATTCCGCTCATCTATTTTATTGCGACAGGAGGTTTTCCTTATGAAAAAGTTTCTTCTCGCTCTTCTGACAGCTGTCACGGCGGCTGCGCTCTTCTGCGGCGCGGCGGCATCTGTGGCCACTTACAGCGCCAGCTATGACGCACCAGCCGGCATCAACACCATCGTGGTGCAGGACAGCAGCGCTGCGGTCATTCTGCAGGCCGCCGACATCGACCACATCCGCGCCGATTACACCTACACCTCGAGCTACGCCTTTGAAAGCTCCAAGCTCTACGACTTCACGGTGGCGGGCAGCACCCTCACCGTGACCAAGACCCAGGAGCCCAACGCTTCCCTCATCATCCAGAGCCAGGACACCCGCAGCTGCACCCTGACGCTGCAGGTACCCCGCCAGACGCTGGCAACCATCACCGTCAGCACCACCAACGACAGCATCACGCTGAACGGCGTTTCGGCACAGACCGCCAGCCTCACCACCGACAATGGCCGCATCGAGGTGTCGAACTTCAACGGCTCCACCCTGAGCGGCACCACCCGCAACGGCAAGATCACCATGAGCGGCGTCACCTCCCAGAATGTGGCCGCCACCATCCAGAACAGCGGCACCCTCAAGCTGGAAAACATCTCTGCCAACGTCTGCAACGCCAAGGTGCAGAACGGCAGCATCACCGGCTCCGTGATCGGCAGCGGCAGCTCTTACGGCCTTGAGCTGGCCGCAGGCGGCGGCAAGATCCGCGTCTCCGACGCCAGCGACAAGAACTTCCTCTTCTTCGGCAAGGACACCCTGCAGCAGAATGCAGATGCCCCCAACAAGCTGAACCTCGCCACCAAGAACGGCGACGTTGATGTCGAGTTCGTCCGTTAAAAGAACATTCAAAATGCCTGTGCCGCATCTGCCGCACAGGCATTTCTTTTTGTCCGGATACGGTCAGCTGAGCCAGTTGAAGCCCATGACCACCACGCCGAGGATAAAATGTTCATCCTTCTCCTTCCAGAATGGCGTCCAGATTCTCATTTATAATGTCCATCGTCTCGAAGAACGCCTTTCGCTGTGCTTCGTTGGTGTGTTCCAGCAGACGCGCGCCAAATTCCTCCTGCAAGGCCCGGCCCTGCTCAATGATGGGGCAGGCTTTTTCGGTGCAGCGCAGCAGGGTGCGGCGGCGGTCGCCGGGGTCAGCCTCGCGGACGAGGCAGCCCTCCTGCACCAGACGGTCTATGTTCACCGAGACGAGGTTTGCTTTCAGTTTGCGCACCTCCACCACGTCGCTGGCGGTCTGGTAGCCGGGGTTGTTGGCGAGGAACATCAGGATGTCAAAAGCCGTCTGGGGCAGATGGAGCTTCTGGCACAGGGGCTTGCAGAGGGCGGCGTAAGCCGCCGAGATCTTCCGCCCGAATTCGAAGCCCGGGGTATTCATGGGGCGCCTCCTTGTGATTCAAAATTGTATCGTTCAAATTTGAAGTAATAGTAGCACAAAAACGCAGCGATTGTCAAGAGAAAAGGAGCGGCCCGCATCTTGCAGGCCGCTCCCCGTTTCCGTTTTCTTTACAGCATCATGATGAGCCGCGTGCCGAAGGCCGCCAGCCATGCTACGATGCACTGATTTGCCACCATGATAAACGCCCACCTGCCGCCCAGCTCCCGCTTGACCGAGGCCACCGCCGCGATGCAGGGCGTATAGAGCAGGCAGAACACCAGCAGGGGTGCGGCCGCCGCCGGGGACAGCGCGGCGGCAAAGGCCGCAGAGGAGCCATAGAGGATGGTGAGGGTCGAAACGACGCTCTCCTTGGCCATAAAGCCGGTGATCAGGGCCGTAGACACCCGCCAGTCGGCAAAGCCCAGTGGCGCAAACAGCGGCGCGATACCGCTGGCCAGCCATGCAAGGATGCTCTGCTGCGGGTCAGCGGTGAGGCTGAGCCGCAGGTCAAAGCTCTGCAGGAACCAGATGATGATGGTCGCCACAAAGATGACCGTAAAGGCGCGCTGGAGGAAATCGCGGGCCTTTTCCCAGAGCAGCTGGACCACATTCTTGAGGCCGGGCAGGCGGTAGTTGGGCAGCTCCATCACAAAGGGGACGGCCTCGCCCTTAAAGACACTGCTCTTCAGCAGGATGGCCATCAGAATGCCCACCGCAATGCCGAGGAAATAGAGGCTGACCATCACCAGAGCCGCGTGCTCCGGGAAGAAGGCCGCCGCAAACAGGCTGTAGATGGGCAGCTTGGCCGAGCAGCTCATAAAGGGGGTGAGCAGGATGGTCATTTTGCGGTCGCGCTCCGAGGGCAGGGTGCGGCTGGCCATGACGCCGGGGACGGTGCAGCCGAAGCCGATGAGCATTGGCACGATGCTGCGCCCCGAGAGGCCGATGCGGCGGAGAAGCTTATCCATCACGAATGCCACGCGGGCCATGTATCCGGTATCCTCCAGCAGAGAGAGGAAGAAGAACAGGGTCACGATGATGGGCAGGAAGCTCAACACGCTGCCCACACCGGTGAAGATGCCGTCGATGACCAGCGAGTGGACGGCTGCGTTGACGTTCCACGCCGTGAGGGTGGAGTCCGCCGCGGCGGTCAGGGCATCAATGCCCATTTCCAGCAGGTTCTGGAGCGCCAGACCGATGACGCCGAAGGTGAGGTAGAACACCAGCGCCATGATGCCCACAAAGGCCGGGATGGCGGTATAGCGGCCCGTGAGGAACCGGTCGATCCGGGCCGAGCGGAGCTGCTCCTTGCTCTGGCGGGGCTTCACGACGGTCTGCTCCACCAGCTGGTGGATGAAGTGGAACCGCATATCCGCGATGGCGGCGGCGCGGTCCAGACCCCGCTCCTGCTCCATCTGGACGATGATGTGCTCGATCATCTCTTTTTCGTTCTGGTCGAGCTTCAGGGCCGCCTCGATGCGCTGGTCGCCCTCCACGAGCTTTGTGGCCGCAAAGCGCACCGGGATGCCTGCGGCCTTGGCATGATCCTCGATCAGGTGGAGGATGCCGTGGATGCAGCGGTGGACTGCGCCGCCGTGATCCTCCTCGCTGCAGAAATCCATCCGGCCCGGCCGCTCCTGATACTTTGCGACATGGAGCGCATGATCCACCAGCTCGTCCACGCCCTCGTTCTTTGCCGCAGAGATCGGCACGACCGGGATGCCCAGCATGGCCTCCATCTTATTGATGCGGACAGTGCCGCCGTTGCCGCGCATCTCGTCCATCATGTTCAGCGCCAGCACCATCGGCGTATCCAGCTCCATGAGCTGCATGGTGAGGTACAGATTCCTCTCGATGTTGGTGGCGTCCACGATATTGATGATGCCCGTGGGCTTCTCGCCGATGATGAACTGCCGGGTCACGATCTCCTCGCTGGTATAGGGCGACATGGAGTAGATGCCGGGCAGGTCTGTGACCTCCGTATTCGGGTTATTCCGGATCGCACCGCTCTTGCGGTCCACCGTCACACCCGGGAAATTGCCGACGTGCTGGTTGGAGCCGGTGAGTTGGTTGAAGAGGGTCGTCTTGCCGCAGTTCTGGTTGCCCGCCAGCGCAAAGGTAAGGGTCGTGCCGTCGGGCAGAGGGTTCTCGCCCTTTTTGGTGTGGTAGCGTCCGCCTTCGCCGAGGCCCGGGTGCTCCACCGGCTTTTCACTTTCTGCCGCCGTCTTTTTCACCGCCGGGGCTTTGGCCAGAGTGACCCCGATGCGGGCGGCATCGTCCAGCCGGAGGGTCAGCTCGTAGCCGTGGATGCTCAGCTCCATCGGGTCGCCCATCGGGGCAAATTTGACCAGCGTGACCTCCTCACCGGGGATCAGCCCCATATCCAGAAAATGCTGCCGCAGAGCGCCTTCGCCGCCCACGGTCCCGACCACGGCAGTCTCGCCGATGTTCAAATCTTTCAACGTCATATGGAATGCTCCTCTCGAGCGCGTTTGTTAGTTTGCATTAACAACAGTAATATAGGCTAACTTTCCGGCGTTGTCAAGAGAAACGGGGCTGTTCTGAACTGTTCTCTGAAAAAAATCATGCCGCCTTCCTCAAATATCAGAAAAAGTGCAAAAAATAAGAGCCTGTACCCGGGAATTACCCGCCGTACAGGCTCTTATCGTCTTTTATTCAGTTCGCGGTGTGGTAGCCGTCAGGGTTTTTCTTCTGCCAGTTCCAGCTGTCGGCGCACATCTCCTCGATGCCGTACTCAGCCACCCAGCCAAGCTCGTTCCTGGCCTTGGTGGGGTCGGCATAGCACTCGGCGATGTCGCCGGGGCGGCGGGCCTCGATGACGTAGGGGATGGGCTTGCCGCAGGCCTTCTCGAAGGCGTGGATGACATCCAGCACGCTGTAGCCCTTGCCGGTGCCGAGGTTGCAGATGAAGAGGCCGCAGTTCGTTTCCAGCTTCTTGATGGCGCAGACATGGCCGCGGGCCAGGTCCACGACATGGATGTAGTCGCGGACGCCGGTGCCGTCGGGAGTGGGGTAGTCATTGCCGAAGACATGGACCTTTTCCAGCTTGCCCACAGCCACCTTGGCGATGTAGGGCATGAGGTTGTTGGGGATGCCGTTGGGGTCCTCGCCGATGAGGCCGGACTTGTGGGCGCCGATGGGGTTGAAGTAGCGCAGCAGAGCCACGTTCAGGGTGGGGTCAGCCTTGCAGACATCGGTGAGGATGCGCTCGGTCATGGCCTTGGTGGTGCCGTAGGGGTTGGTGGTGGCACCCACGGGGAAATCCTCGGTGATCGGCACACTGGCGGGGTCGCCGTAGACGGTGGCGGAAGAGCTGAACACGAAGTTGTGGCAGTTGTGCCTGCGCATCACATCCAGGATGACCAGCGTGCAGTTGAGGTTATTGTAGTAGTATTCGATGGGCTTGGACACGCTCTCGCCGACGGCCTTATAGGCTGCGAACTGGATGACCGCCGTGATGTCGGGACACTCGGCGAAGATCTTCTCCACATCCTCGTGTTTGGTCATATCGGCCTGATAGAAGCGGAAGTCCTTGCCGGTGATCTGCTTGACGCGGTCGAGGACCACAGGGGATGCATTGTAGTAATTGTCCGCCACGACAACGTCGTAGCCGGCATTCAGGAGCTCGATGCAGGTGTGGCTGCCGATGTAGCCTGCGCCGCCGGAAACCAAAATAGCCATGTCCAGTACCTCTCTTGTTCCAGATGTTGCTTCGCACAGAGCCCTTGTGCTCTGTCTGACTAAAGGATACCGCTTTTTGCACAGAGAATCAAGTACCGGCTTTTTTATTAAAATGTATTTTTGTTGCATATTTTCAGCCAGTCTGATGAACTGCAAAGATTTTTAGTCCGCAAGGCATGGAGAGGACACTCAAAAAACAGCAAAGGACAGCTCCCGCAAGAGAGCTGCCCTTTGCTGCGGCTGATATTTGCTTACAAACGGCCGCACTGACGGCCGGTGAAGAAGCGGAGCGTAGTGTTGGCCCGGAAGACTTTGCCTGCCCGCAGCACCGTCGTCGGGAACTCCGGGTGAGAGGGGCTGCAGGGGAAGTGCTGGGTCTCAAGGGCAAAGCCGCCGTACTTTTCCAGCGGGACGCCGCCCTTGCCGGGGGAGGGGCAGTTCTGCAGGAAGTTGCCGGTGTAGAGCTGGATGCCCGGCTGGGTGGTGTACATCTTCATGCTGATGCCAGTCTTGTCGCTGGACGCCCAGGCGCAGAGGCTCTGGCTGGCGCCCCGGGGCCGGTCGAGGACATAGCAGTGGTCGAAGCCGCCGCCCGCCATGGTGGTCTGGTAGAAGCCGGTGTCGAGGTCGCGTCCCAGAGGCTTTCCGGTGCGGAAGTCCATCGGCGTACCGTCCACGGGCAGGATCTTGCCCGTGGGGCAGGTCTCGTTGTTGCCCTCGAGGTAGTTGGAAGCGTAAATGCGGAGCTTCTGGCCCAGCACATTGCCGCCGCCGTCGAGGTTGAAGTAGGTGTGGTTGGTCAGGTTGATGATGGTGTCCTCGTCAGTGGACACACGGTAGTCCATCCGCAGGGCGTTGTCCGGCGTGAGGATATACCGCACACTGACCTTCAGATTTCCGGGGAAACCGTCTTCGCCCGCCGGGCTTTCGGTCTCCATCAAAAGGGTGTCACCGAACATCTTCACATCGTAAATTTTGCGGGGGAAGGTGCCGTGCAGGTGATTTTTGCCATTGTTGGCTTCCAGCTTGTAGGTCTTGCCGCTGAGAGAAAATTCCGCATTTTCAATGCGGTTGGCGTACCGGCCCACGAACGCACCGCAGCAGGTGCTGCCGGATGAGTTGAAATCCGCCTCATAGTCCGCGAGGGTGTCGTGCCCGACGACCACATCCACCATACCCGTTTTTGTAGGGACGAAGAGATTTTTGATCACACAGCCATAGTTCAGCACGCTGATCTCAAGTCCACCGGGATTGGAGATGATGTATTCATCCACCTTATCACCGTTTTGGGTCACACCAAAGGGCTTGGAGCGGAACTGTGCCATAAGGCTCGCCTCCTTCTTCATTATTTTCGGTCAGGGCAGCGCAGCCCCGGCCTCATCCATAACTATGATTATAGCACAGTTTTCCAGCCTTGTGTGAGAATGATTTTAGATTTATCTTCCAAAATTTCGAGAGATTTTTTGGACATATTGCCTCCCTCTCAGGCGCTGACGCGCCAGCTCTCCCAAAGGGAGAGCCATTGGCATGACGGTCAGGTCTGAGCTGCCCGCTTGGGGGCCACTGTGGCGCAAAAGGGCGGGCCCTGCTATCCCCGATAGGCGGTGCTTTCCCGGCGCGCCCCGGACGCTGCTGCTATCAGGGAACAAAAGAAACCGCCGCACATCAGACTGTGCAGCGGTTTCGGGGCAGATACTTATTCTATATAGATAGGAGACAGCCTCAGGCCTCCGGCCGGGCGGGCTGAGCCTCGGCGGCGTTCGACTGCGCGATATACTCGGCGGCGTCATCGGGGATGTCGTCCATCCCGTCGTCACCCACATCGACCACCAGCGGCGGCTTCTTGAAGAGGATGTCGTAGAGGATGGGGACGATGTACAGGGTCATCAGGGTGGCATAGCTCAGGCCGCAGATGATGACGATGGCCATGCCGCTCATGAGCTGGCTCGCCATATCGTTGCTGAACACCATCTGCAGCATGGCCAGAACGGTGGTCAGGGTGGTCATGAGGATAGGACGCATACGGGTCTTGCCGGTGGCGACAAGGGCCGCACGGCGCTCCAGACCACCCAGACGCAGCTGGTTGGCGTAGTCCACGAAGACGATGCCGTTGTTGACGACGGTACCCATCAGGACGATGAAGCCCATCAGGGAGATCATGGTCAGCTGCTGGCCGGTGACCAGCATACCCAGCAGGCCGCCGGTGAAGGCCAGCGGCACCGTGAACAGGACGATGAAGGGGGACAGCAGGCTCTGGAACTGAGCCACCATGACCAGATAGACGAAGGGCAGGGCCAGAGCCATCCACTGCACCATCTCATCGACCATCATGTTGACGGTGGAGGACTCGCCGTCCAGCGAGAAGGAGCAGCCCTCGGGCATCTCATCGGTGAGGGCGAAGGCGTCCAGCTTCTTCTGCAGCACGCGGGACTGGACCGTGGTGTTGTAGCCGTCCAGCGTGTCTGCCGTCACCGTGATGTAGCGGGTCTGGTTCTCGCTGGTGATGGAGTCGGGGGCAGTACCCGTCGTCCAGGAAGCAATGTCGCCCAGCGTGCAGGTGCCGGTGGTGATGGTGCCGGTGGCGTCCATGACGCTGGTGGTGAAGGTCATGTCCATCATGTTTTCCTTGGTCACAGGGTCAAGATTATCGCTGATCTGGACTTTCATGGTGGAGCCGTCCACCGTAACGGGCGTCTCCGCCGTCGTGGTGGTGGTGAGCTTGGCGGCGATCTGCTGGTAGACCTGCGCAACCGTCAGGCCATAGGCGCGGACCTTGTCGCGGTCGATGTCCAGATTGATGGTCGCATCGCCCTGGCCGAGGCCGGTGGCGGCATTGGTGAAGCCCTCGGTGTCGTTGACCATCTGGACGACCTTATCGCCCAGTGCGGTAATGGTATCGGCGTCGGGGCCGTAGATCTTGACCGAGAGGCCGCTGCTCAGCTGGCTGGTCAGGTCCTGCATGCCGCTGATCTCGACGGTGCCGGTGCAGTTCTCGACGCCGGAAACGGCATCTTTCAGGGCCTGCTCCACGGCGGCGATCCGGGTAGAGGACAGTGACTGGTCCAGCATGACGTTGAACCGGTAGCTGCCGTAGCTGTTGGCGGCGCTCAGCAGGTCGGTGATAGCGCTGGGCAGGCCCAGCTGACCGATGTCGATGCCGGCCACAGTGGTATCGGTGGTGACGCCCACCTCTTTCACGCCGTCCACGGCCATGACGGCCTCGACGACCTGTCCGGCCACACCGTAGGATTCCTCTTTGGTCAGGCCGTCGTCGGTGGAGAGGGCGATGGTGGCCTCATTGCTGGAAATTTCGGGCAGAAGGACGACGCCCATGGAGAAGACCTTCCAGCCGCAGAAGGCCAGCAGCACGACAGCGGCCAGCAGCGGCAGAGCGCGGTGCTGCAGGCACCACTCAAGGCTGTGGGCATACTTATCCTGGATCTTTTCGAACCAGACCAGACGCTTCGGCTCAGCCTTTTTCAGGACAGTGGAAGCAGCGGCAGGCACGACGGTGATGGCCACGATGAGAGAGGCCATCAGGCAGTAGCCGATGCACATGGACATGGGCTGCAGCAGGCTGCGCACCGTGCCGGAGGCGAACACCACCGGCAGGAAGACGCAGACCGAAGTAAGGGTGGAGGCCACGACCGACATGCCCACCTGACGAGCGCCCTGCACGGCGGCGCGGGCCGCCGGTACGCCCCGGCCCCGCAGACGGTAGATGTTCTCGATGACGACCACCGAGTTATCCACCAGCATACCGACGCCCAGCGACAGGCCCGCCAGCGTCATGATGTTCATGTCGAGGCCGGTGAAGTACATCAGAGCGACGGCGAACAGGACGGACAGCGGGATGCTGACGCCGACCACGAGGGTGGGCTTGATGTCCTTCAGGAAGATGGCCAGCACGATGATGGCCAGCGCGGCGCCCACCAGCATACTGCTGATGATGCTATTGACGATGATGGTGATGTAGTTGCCCTGGTTGGACAGGACGACGACGTGAAGGTCAGAATACTGGGCCTGCAGCTCTTTGAATGCCTTCAGGCAGCCGTCCGAGACGCTGCTGGCGCTGGAATTGGCGTTGCGGAAAATTTTCAGCACCACGGCCCGCTCCCCGTTCAGGCGGGTGTAGCTGGCCTCGGCGTTGTCGATGACGGCCACGTCGGCCACATCGGAGAGGCGGACATCGCCGAAGCCATCGACGTGGAGCAGAAGTGCGCCCTCGATGTCCGAAACGCTGTCGTACTCTTCGCCGACCTTCAGCAGCCAGGACTCGCCGCTCTTATCGGCGACGTAGCCGGCAGGCATCGAGAAGTTCTGGGCGTAGATGAGCTGAGCGAGGGTCTTGATGTCCAGCTGCTTGGCCACATCGGCGCTGGCAAGAGCCTTTTCCTTGGTCTCCTCGTAGAGCTGCTTGGCGTCTTCCAGCTGGTTTTCGTAGTCCTTCAGCTTCTCCCGGGCCTCGGTGAACTGCATATAGGCGCTGAGCTGCTGGCTGGAATAGCTGCCCAGAGCGACGGAGAACTGGTTCATCAGGCCGGGGACATTGTCCATGGCTTTGATGACCTCGTCCAGAGTCTTATAAATGGTGCTCAGGCTGTTGGAGACTTCCAGCTCGTTGGCAAGGTCGGAGACGGTGCCGTCGCTGGTACCCAGACGGCCCTGCAGCTCCTGCAGAGCGGCGGTGAGCTTATCGGTGATGTCGCGCAGCTCGCCGACGATCTCGATGAGGGAGTCGATGTCCCGCATACCGGTCTGGTTGAACTGGTCCACGACACGCTGCAGGCCGTCGCGGACGTCGATGAGGGCCTGCTGGATCTCCGGCTCATTGACCACGCCGATGAGCTGGTTGACGCTGTTCAGCAAAGCCTGCGCCTGGTCGCGCACGACGGTGACGGCGTCGGCCACCTCCGTACCCATCTGGGCCATGACCGTATCGGAGACGGTGTTGCCGAAGTTTTTCAGCTGTTTTTCATACTCGGCGCGGCCCGCGGCGATTTGCGCCTCAGCGGCGTCGAGCCGGGCGCGGGCGTCGGCCAGCTGGGTGTCGATGAGCTCCAGCAGGCGGGCGTTCACTTCGTCTATCTTATCCTGATTCAGCTGCACCTGCACCATCTTTTCGATGAGGCCGTTGGCTGACACGCTGGAAACGCCGCTGGTGCGGCCCACATAAGGCACAAGGGTGTTATCCACGAAGTCCGACAGATCGTAGACATCGCTGCCCTCCCGGCTGACAGCCACCGTCATAAAGGCGTTCATGTTCAGGCTGTACTCGATGATGGAGGGGGTCAGACAGGTGCCGGGCAGGCTGGACGCGGTCTGGTCCACCTTATTGGAGGTCTTGACCATCGCGCTGTTCATGTCGGTGCCTTCGGCGAATTTCATGAGCAGAAGGCTGTAGTTTTCTGCCGAGGTCGCCGTGATGCTCTCGACGCCGGACACTGTACCCAGCGCGTTCTCCATCACATCGGAGACTTCTGACTCCACACGCTCCGGGCTGGCACCGGGGTAGACGGTGACCACCATGAGGTATGGCGTGCTGATGTCGGGCAGAAGGTTCGTCTGCATGTTCGTGATGGACACGAAGCCCAGCAGCAGGACCATGATGACCGCAACAAGGATGGTGAACGGCTTTTTGACACTGAATTTTTCCATGATTTCCTATCCATTTCTTTTTTATACCGCCGCGCGGCAAGAGGTACACCGCAACCACGGCAGCACACTCTGAACGCTTCTTATCGTTCCTATTATACACGAGGGAATCTTCCTTGCAATAGTCCTGAGGTTAATATTTAACAAAGCTTTCCTTAAGCCACCTTAGTTTAGGAAGTCAATGGGAATATCCCGGCTACTTTCTTGCCATATTTCGTGGAAATACGGGCCGGATTATGCTATACTAGAATGCAGAATGGAATTTTATCGCAATTTCAGGCACAGCGCCTATCCAGACTGCTCAAGGCCCATGTTCCGGGCTTATATACGTTTGATACGACCCCAAAGAGGAATGCTATGAAGAAAGTTATATCCGTCCGTTTCAAGGACAACGGCAAGACCTATTATTTTGACCCCGCAGACACCCCCATCAAGACCGGCGACTATGTTATCGTCGAGACGGCCCGGGGCGTGGAGTGCGGCGAAGTGGTGCAGGGCGTGAAGGAGATCGCCGACTCCGCTGTCCCCAAGGCCCTCAAGCCCATCACCCGGATGGCCGACAGCGTGGATGTGCGCCGGATGCGCCAGAACCGTGAGGACGAAAAGCGCGCCTACCACACCTGCCAGGAGTGCATCGCCCGCCACGGGCTGGAAATGAAGCTGGTGGAGGCCGAATACACCCTCGACCGCTCCAAGATCATGTTCTATTTCACCGCCGATGGCCGTGTGGACTTCCGTGAGCTGGTCAAGGACCTGGCCGGCATCTTCCACACCCGCATCGAGCTGCGCCAGATCGGCGTGCGCGACGAGAGCAAGATGATAGGCGGTCTGGGCATCTGCGGCCAGCCCTTCTGCTGCAGCCGCTTCCTGAAAGACTTTCAGCCCGTCTCCATCAAGATGGCAAAAGAGCAGGGTCTTTCCCTCAACCCGGCCAAGATCAGTGGTGCCTGCGGCCGCCTGATGTGCTGCCTGGCCTACGAGGAGAGCGCCTACGAGTACCTGAACAGCATCATGCCCATGGTGGGCAGCACCGTCCGCACGCCGGACGGTCTCGGCACTGTGCTCGAGGTCAACCCCATCTCCGGCTATCTGCGGGTGCGCTGCGGCACCGAGGCCTTCGCGCCCCGGTACTATAAGGTGAGCGTCTGCGAGTATATCTCTGGCGGCAGGCGCGCACCCCGCCGCCCCGACCCGGACGACGATTATTCCGGCGTGCGCGACCCTGCCCCGGTGGTGGCTTCGGCCAACGCCGACGGCACCTCGTCCTGCCCCGGCTGCGGCAGAAAAGATAAAAAATAAGAGGCTGGAAATGGCGGGGTCTTCGAACGGTTAGTCTGTTAAAACTAACTTTGCTTCGTGATTTTCGCCAAAAAACCTCTTCAAATTTCTCCAAAAGTTAGCCTGTGCTTTTGTGCAACCCACCAAAAAACAAAAAATTGCTTTTGGGCGGGTACGGTTAGTCTTGCCTTTTTGAAACGGCTTTGTTAGAATGCAGTCAAGGATATGATTTCCGAGGGGTCTGCCAGAGCCGTGCAGGGGCAGATTTCTTCATAAATACTGAGCACGGGGAGATAAAGGAGAGTTCTATTATGGCACACAAGGTTTCTGACGCATGTGTTGGCTGCGGCGCTTGCGAGGGCGCTTGCCCCGTTGGTGCAGTCGCTGTTGAGAATGGCGTTGCAGTCGTGAACGCAGACGCCTGCATCGATTGCGGCGCTTGCGAGGGCGCTTGCCCCACCGGTGCTATCACCGCTGAATAATTTTTAGCAGATAGCGCGCGAATAACGCATCAAAAGCAGCAGACCTGCCAGGCGGGTCTGCTGCTTTTCTTTCCTGCATAATTTTTTCATCTTTCGGGACACAATATTTTGTCGGAGGATTTCGGCTGGGCGTATGGAACATTCTACCGAGATTTTGTATAATAAAACAGAAGTATCCTGCTCCGCCGTCCACCGGTTCGGCTCGGACGCGCTTTTGCTGGCCCGCTTCTGCGAGCCGCGGCGCAGCCAGAAGGCGGCAGACCTGTGCTCCGGCTGCGGCATCGTGAGCCTTGAGTGGCACGACCGGGGCCATCGCGGCCCCTGCGCCGCCGTGGAATTGCAGCCCGAGGCCAGTGCGCTCTTACAGGAGGCTGTGGCCGCGCAGGGCATCGGGCACATCACCCCTTATCTCGCCGACCTGCGCACCTTCCGGGAAGGGGAGGGCCAGTTCGATGTCTGCGCCTGCAACCCGCCCTATTTTACCGCCGGGCCGCAGAGCACCGACGCGGGCCGCGCCGTGGCCCGCCACGAGACGGACTGCACCCTCGAGGATGTCTGCGCCTGTGGTTTCCGCCTGCTGAAGGACGGCGGAAAGCTTTCCCTCTGCCATCGGCCCGAGCGTCTGGCCGAGGTGCTGGCTGTGCTGCGGGCGCACCGCCTCGAGCCGAAGCGTCTGGCCTTTGTGAAGAATAAGCCTGACGCCGCGCCGTGGCTTTTCCTTGTGGAAGCCCAGAAAAACCGCCGCACCGGCCTGCGCATCGAACCGGATGTGCTCATCACCGCCGGGGCGGCGATGTACGGAGAAGTAAAATAACAACATCAGGGAGGTCAATCATGGCCGGTATTCTTTATATCGTGGCAACCCCCATCGGCAATCTGGACGACATGCCGCCCCGCGTGGCCGCCACCTTCGGCGCGGCGGACTTCGTGGCCGCCGAGGACACCCGCGTGACCATGCGGCTGCTGAACTATCTGGGCCTGAAAAAGCCGATGGTCAGCTACTACGAGCACGCATTGCAGAAGGGCGATGGCATCCTGCGCCGGATTGAGGCGGGCGAGAACTGCGCCCTCTGCTCGGACGCCGGAATGCCCTGCGTCTCTGACCCGGGCGAGGTCATCGTGCGGGACGCGCTGGCCCGGGGCATCAAAGTCGTGCCTGTCCCGGCGGCGTCCGCCTGCGTGACGGCGCTGGCCGTCTCGGGCCAGGACACCTCCCGCTGGGTGTTCGAGGGCTTTCTGCCCGTGAACCGGAAGCAGAAAAAAGAGCGTCTTGCTGAGCTTCTGGGTGAAAAGCGGACCGTCATCTTCTACGAAGCGCCCCACAAGCTGCGCACGACGCTGGACGACCTCGTGAACGCCTTCGGCCCGGAGCGGAGCATCACCCTCTGCCGTGAGCTGACCAAGCTCCACGAAGAGATCTGGAAGACCACCCTCGGGGAGGCACAGGCCCACTACGCCGCCAGCGAGCCGAGAGGCGAGTATGTTCTGGTCATGGCCGGTGCGCCGGCTTCCACAGAGCCGGAAGCAGAAATGACCCTCGAGCAGGCCGCACAGCGCGCCCTCGAGCTGACCGGACAGGGCTTCGGCCCCACTGCCGCCGCCAAGGCCGCAGCCCAGGGGACGCCCTACTCCAAGAGCGAAGTATATAAGGCACTGCTGACCATCCAGCAGCGCGAGCCGGAATAAAATTTGAGGAGGATCCTTTTTCTGTGACGAAACTTCTGATTTTGAGCGACAGCCACAACAGCCGTCTGACCGTCGAAAACATTCTGGCCGCCGAGGCGGACAGCATCGACGCGCTCGTCTTTCTGGGCGACGGCCTGCGCGACCTCGAGCAGGCGCTCACCTTTTACCCCTCTCTGCGGGCCTATGCTGTAGCCGGAAACTGCGATTTCGGTGCGCTGGAGCCGCTGGACGGGCTTGCCGCCTTTGACGGGGTGGTCGTCTTCTATACCCACGGCCATCTGTACGGGGTGAAATACGACCTCGACACGCTGGCTGACGCAGCCGCAGCCCGGGGCGCGAACGTCGCCCTCTTCGGTCACACCCACATCCCGGTGGCAGAAGAGCGGGGCGGGGTGTTCCTGTTCAACCCCGGCTCCTGCGGCCGGTGCTACACCGGCCCCAACACCTACGGCATCCTGACCCTTGCCGACGGCAAGGTGGTCAGCCACGAGCACAAAGAGGTACCCAAAGCATGAGCATCAACGAGGTGCGCTGGCTGTCCGAGTGCGGCAGCACCAACGCTTACGCGAAAGAGCATTTTGAAGAGTTCGGCCCGGTGGGCGCGGTATACACCACCAATCAGACCGCAGGCCGGGGCCGTCTTGGCCGCAGCTGGGTGAACGCCGAGGGCCGCGCCCTCTATTATACGGCGGTCATCCGGGAGCCGCTGGCCCAGCCTGCCACCCTGCCGCTGCTGGCAAGCCTTGCCGTCCGCGATCAGCTGGCCCAGCGCTACGGCGTGGACTGCCGGATAAAATGGCCCAATGACCTGCTGCTGAACGGCAAAAAGATCGTGGGCATCCTCTGCGAGAGCGTCAGCTACGGCTGCCAGATGCAGGGCCGGGGCATCGTCTGCGGCATCGGCATCAATCTGGCACAGCCCCAGAGCTATTTCGACGCCGCAAACCTGCCCAACGGCACCTCCCTCGAGCTGCAGGGCGCGAAGGTGGACCTTGCCGCCGACCCCCAGTGGCTGGCCGAGGCGCTGACGGACTTTGGCTTTGACCGTCCGCTCTACACCTTCGCGCGGGAGGGCTTCGCTCCCTTCCGGGACGAGTACAAGGCGGCCTGCGTCAACCTGGGCCGCCACGTCACCTTCGATTTGCCGGGCGGCGGCACAGGCAGCGGCACAGCCATCGATGTGGACGCCGGCGGCCAGCTCATCGTCCGCACCGACAGCGGCGAGGAGAAGGTCTTCACCGGCGAAGTCTCCGTCCACGGCATCTACGGGGCCGTATAAATTTTCCAGCATTCCAGCGCCTCTGCGGGCCGTCCGGCCCCGGGGGCGCTTTTCTCTCCTCCCTGCAAAGTTTGTGGAAAACCCGGGTTTTCCCACGGTTTTCCACACATGGTTTTTGCCGGGCAGCGTTTGTGGAAAACTCCTGCGCCAAAAATTCCAGAGGGGAGAGGCGCTTTTGCCCCAAGCGCGAAACGCCGCAGAAAATAAATTTTTGGCCTCGACTTCCTTTTCAAAAAAGGCTCTGTGACCTCTTTTCTCCCCAGATTTTCCCTCTTTTCCCGTTTTAGAATACATCGTGTATAACCCAAAGCTCAATTTTCTGTGGAAAACTCAGTGGAAAAAGTGGAAAACACTGTGGGAAACCCCACTTCTTTTTCACAAAATCGGTGGAAAACCCAGTGGAAAAAGTTAAAAAATCATTCCAGCTGGGATACTCTTCCGATAACGCCTCAAAATGGAGTCCCGCACTTCCCACGGATTTTCTTGAATGGGCCGGGCAAACATGATACAATGAAAGACAGAAAACGGCCCCGGACATGGGCCGCAAAAATTCTTTTCACGGAGGCGTCTGTCTATGAACTGGATCTCCCGCTTTGAGCGGAAATACGGCCGCTTTTGCATCCCCAACCTCATCTCCATCATCGTAGGCGGACAGATTTTAGTCTACGCCATCGAGCTGTTCGTCAACCAATTCATCTCCGTCTATCTCGGCCTGAGCCAGAGCCTGCTGCTGATGGGGCAGGTGTGGCGGCTCATCACCTTCGTCTTTATCCCGTTTTCGGGGGGCGGGCCGCTGAGCGTCATCCTCGGCATCTACTTCACATGGTTCATCGGCACGGCGCTGGAAAAGGAGTGGGGCGATTTCCGCTTCAACCTCTACTTCCTGCTGGGGATGCTCGGCACCGCGCTGGGCTGTCTCGTCACCGGCATCCCCGCCGACACCTACTGCCTGTCGCTGTCGCTGCTGCTGGCTTTCGCCATGCTCTACCCCGAGGTGCAGGTGCTGCTGTTCTTTGTCATCCCGGTAAGGGTGAAGTATTTCGGTCTCTTCGCCGCTGCCATGTGGCTGTTTAGCTTTCTGACTGCCGGGTGGCTGTATAAGGTAAGCTATCTGCTGAGTATGCTGGGGTTTGTGCTCTTCTTCGGGCCGCAGGCACTGCGCAGCGTCCGGGCGTGGATACGCCGGGAGCAGTGGAAGCGGAGGAACCGGAGGTGAGCCGCTCATGATGATAGACCGCCTTGCGGGCAACGCAGCCCTGAAAGACAGCGTCCGCCTGATGCTGGGCAGCCGCCGTCTGACCCACAGCGTGTTATTGGTGGGCGAGACGGGCCTGGGCGCGGGCTACGCGGCCCGGTGCGTGGCGGCAGACTATCTTTACCCGGCAGGCGGCGCACCTGCTGAGGCCCTTCTGCGGGGCGAATGCTGCCGTGCCGTGGGCAAAGCCGGCGACCGCGACAGCGGCCGCATCGAGACCGGCGTGGTGCGGGAGGCCATCTCCGTCACCGGCATGGGCTCGGGCGGGCGGTATCTCGTCAGTCAGGTCAAGGCCATGCGCACCGAAATTTTCAACACCAGCCTCTCCGCCGAGGGCCGCGTCGTCCTGCTCTACCATGTGGAGCGGATGAACGAGGAGTCTGCCAACGCCCTGCTGAAGGTGATGGAGGAGCCGCCGGAAGGCGTGCTCTTCCTGCTGACGGCAGACTCGCTGGCCGGTGTGCTGCCCACCATCCGCAGCCGCTGCATCAGCTTCGCCGTGGCCCCGGTCAGCCCCGAGGAATGCGCCCGGTGGTGCATCGGGCAGGGCGTGGACAAAAAGCAGGCCCGGCTCTGCAGTGAGCTGTTCGACGGCCACATCGGCACCGTGCTTGCCGCCGCCCGGGACGACGCCCGTCGGGAACAGGTGGAAAAGGCCCTGACGCTGGCCAAGGCCGCGGCGGCTCACGACAGCTATGCCGCCGCCGTCCTGCTGGCCGGGTACGAGAAGGACAAGGCCGCAGCAGCGGCCCTGCTGGGCGATTTCCGGGCCGTGGCCGCCGCCGGGCTCCGGGGGTGTGCCAGCACCCCTCTGACGGGTGACGCCGCCCGCCGCGCCCTCTCGTTGGCCGATGCGGCCATTCAGCGGCTCGCCGCGCAGGTGAACCCCAAGATCACCCTTTCCGTTCTTGCAGCGAAGCTTGGATAAAGCAAAAGCTCCCCTTCCGGGGAGCTTTTGCGATTGCTATTTGATCCGATTATCTTTTGCGGGACCGGCTCCGCCGCCGCAGGTTCAGCGAACCGCCGCCGGCCACCATCGTCAGGAAGCCCAGCACGATGAGGATGCCGATGAGCGCGGCCATGAGAAGAAGGGTCGTTTTGGCGTCGGAGCGAAAGTCAGACACATATTCTTTGTGGGTCACAAGGTCCACCGTTCCCATCTCGTATCCGTCGAGGTAGACGGTGGCCGTACCCAGCACAGCACCCTCCTTGACGGTGGCCGAGGTGCTCTCCGGCACCGAGAACTCGAAGGTCACTTCATCGTCGGCGTGGCCGTAGCCGCTGAGGCCGCTGGCGGCGTAGAGCTCCACGGCTTCCTCCGTGCGGCACTTGGTCAGCGGGATGGTGGTCAGCACCGTCTCCGTGTCCACGAGCTGACGGTCAGAAAAGCTGGAGAAGGCCCAGTCCAAGATCTCCGCACACTCGCGGTAGATGTTGTTCATATCACTGCCCAGCACCACGAGGCCGTAGGTGTGGCCGTCCTGCTGGGCAAAGGTGACGAAGCACCGGCCTGCGAGGGTGGTGAAGCCGGTCTTCATGCCCCGGACATAGTCGCGGTGATAGGCATACTCCGGGTCCAGCATGAGGTTGGTGGCCTTGATGGTCCGCTCGTTCTGGTGCAGGTTCGTGGCGGGCAGCGTATAGGTGAGGGTGTTCGCGGCCTGCATATAGGTCTCGTTGGCGTAGCAGGCAGCGGCAATTTTTGCAAGGTCCTCTGCCGTGGAGACGTTGCCGTAGTCGTACAGGCCGTGGACGCAGGAGAAGGTGGTATCCGTGCAGCCCAGCTCCTTGGCGCGGGCGTTCATCTGGGCCACGAAGGCTGTCAGGTCGCCGCCCGAGACGTCGCTGGCGATGACACTGGCCGCGTCGTTGGCGCTGGCCACCAGCAGACCGTAGAGCAGGTCGATGCGGCGCACCGTCTCGCCGATGCGGAGGTTCATGGTGGAGCCGTTGGCGTTCTGGATGTCCTTGAACTCCTGGGTCAGGCTGGTGGGGATGGTGATCTCAGCGTTCATATCCTTGCCGCTCTCGAGGAAGAGCAGAGCCGTCATCATCTTGGTGAGGCTGGCGATGTAGCGCTGCTGGTCGGAGTTCTGCCTGAGGATGGGCTTGCCGGTATCCAGATTGAAGAGATAGACCGACTCGGTGTCGCTGGCCGTCTGGATGGGCATCTGATAAGCGGCAAACCCGGGCAGGGCGGCGCAGACCATCAGCACCAGCGTGAGCAGCAGCGCCGTGCTCCGGCGCAGGAAGGTGGGTCGATTCATAGGCTTGTCCTCCTTAACATTCAAACATCAGCCAAACACTTTGTGCCAGAATGCACTCAGCCCGTGCTTCTCGGGTTCGGCCTCGGGCTCTGCCGGGGCGGGGTGCAGTTCGGGGCTGGTAAAGGCCCAGTCGAACAGCTCTGCCGCCTCCCGGAAGATATTCTGGGAGTTCGAGCCCAGGATGACCAGCCCGTACGTATGGCCGTCCTGCCGGGCAAAGGTGACGAAGCACCGCCCTGCCTGGGTGGTGAATCCGGTCTTCATGCCGTGGGCATCGCTGCGGTAAAAGCCGCTGCCGGGCTGCAAAAGCTTGTTGGTGGTCGTGACCGTCCGGGCCGGATGCAGGTTGGTGGCGGGCAGTTCATAGGACACCGTGTCCGCTATCTGGCGGTAGGTCGGGTCCGCATAGCAGGCCAGCGCGATCTTCGCCATATCGCGGGCCGTGGAGTAGTTGCCGCCGTCGTAGAGGCCGTGGGGGCAGGTGAAATGGGTGGCCGTACAGCCCAGCTGACCGGCCCGGACGTTCATCTGGGCCGCGAAGGCGGCCAGACTGCCGGAGGCATCGACGGCCAGCACGCTGGCTGCGTCGTTGGCGCTGGACAGGAGCATGGCGTACATCATATCGATGCGGCGCACCGTCTCGCCGGCCTGCAGGCCGATGGTGTGGCCACGGTTGGCCCGGATGGACTGAAGCTCCGGCGTGAGGCTGGCCGGGATGGTGATGCCGGCGCTGAGGTCGGTGCCGCTTTCCAGCACGAGAAGGGCCGTCATCATCTTGGTCAGGCTGGCAACGCAGCGGGGAAGGTCGGGGTTCTGCTCCACGAGAGCTTCGCCGGTGTCGGCGTCGAAGAGGTAGATGGATTCCTGCGGGTAGGCGGCCTGAATGGGCATCGCGTAGACGGCGAAACCGGACAGCGCCGCTGTGGTCATGAATGCAGCGGTCAGGACCAGAGCCAGAAGCCGCCGCGCAAAGGGATGAAACTGCATAAATTGATACTCCTTCGGAAGCCTGGGGGCTTCCTTGCTCCGACAATAAGAGCTATAATAAAGAATACCATAAATGAAGCAAAAGAGAAAGGTGGTTTTTCAACAATGATGCTCTCCTTTGGTGGAAAAATGCCCCGGGATGAGGGCGCTGTCTTTGTGGCGGCGAATGCGACGGTGCTGGGCGACGTGACACTGGGCAGGGGCGTGAACATCTGGTACGGGGCTGTACTGCGGGCCGACGAGGGCGCGCTGATCCTGGGCGAGAACAGCAACGTGCAGGACAACGCTGTGCTCCACTGCGACCCCGGCGGGCAGGTCGTTCTGGGCAAAAATGTCACGGTAGGCCACAGCGCCCTCGTCCACGGCTGCACGGTGGGGGACAACAGCCTCATCGGGATGCATGCTACCATCCTCAACCACGCCGTCGTGGGCAAAAACTGCATCATCGGGGCCGGGGCGCTGGTGCCTGAGGGAACGGTCATCCCCGACAACTCGGTGGCGGTAGGCGTGCCTGCCCGGGTCATCAAGACCATCCGGGACGACCAGCTGGCCCACAATATCGAGAACGCAAGAGCCTATGTGGAGATGGGCCGTCAGCACGCGGCGCTGGGCTCTCATGCTGAAAAATAAGCATCTTTCTCCCCAAAAATTTCACAGGCCGATTAACAAATCTTTCACAGGAAAGACATGATTTTGGCCGGTAATTCGGGTATACTATAGCTCACAAGGGTGCGGGGCCGCAACCGCCCCTTGCACATGATTCCTCCTCACACCAAAGCAATACCCCAAACAGCAAGACCCCCTCTGGCGTCGCCGCAAGCGCCAGACGGGGGCCTTGTTGTATCTGGGAAACAGAACGCCCCCGCTCAGCACTTGCTGAGCAGGGGCGTTTTTGTGTATTTACATCATGCCGCGGAAGACAGCCTGTGCGATCTGGAAGTAGAGGATCAAGCTGCAGGCGTCCACGATGGTGGTGATGAAGGGGGTCGCCATGATGGCCGGGTCGGCGCCCAGCTTCTTGGCGGCCAGGGGCAGCATGCCGCCCACCAGCTTTGCGAGGATGACGCTGAAGAACAGCGACACGCTGACGACCACTGCGTAGCCGATGACATTGTCATACTGGCCGGCGTAGAGGTAGGTGTACATCAGGTAGATGCGCAGGCCGTTGACGATGCCCAGCACCGCGCCGACGATGGCGGAGACCCGCAGCTCCTTGCCCAGAACTTTGAGGAAGTCGCTGGGCTCCACCTCGCCCAGAGCGAGGCCGCGGACCATCAGGGTGCTGATCTGGTTGCCGCAGTTGCCGGCAGTATCCATCAGCATGGGCATGAAGGAGACCAGCAGGGGCAGGCTGACGAAAGCCTCTTCGTAGTGGGTCGTGACCATGCCGGTGAAGGTAGCAGAGAGCATCAGGATGAGCAGCCAGGGGATACGCTGCTTGGCGTGGGTCCAGACGCTGGTGCCGAAGTAGGTGGTGGCATCGTCGTCGGGCAGAATAGCTGCCATCTTCTGCATATCCTCGGTGCTCTCATCGGTCAGGACGTCGATGGCGTCGTCGATGGTGATGATACCGACGAACATGCCCTCGTTGTCCAGAACGGGCATCGCGGTGAAGTCGTAGCGCTGCATCTCGCGGGCCACATACTCCTGGTCATCCGTGACCTTCACGGTGACGACATTGTCGTCCATGATGTCCACGATGGGGGTAGAGGGGTCAGACAGCAGCAGGCTACGGGCCGACACGACGCCCTGCAGGCGGTTGCGCTCCACCACATAGCAGGTGTAGACCGTCTCGGCGTTCTCACCCTGCTTGCGGATCGCGGCAAAGGCGTCACTGACGGTCATCTCCTGCCGCAGACGGACGTATTCGGGAGTCATCAGGCTGCCGGCAGAGCTCTCGGGGTAGTTCAGCAGCTTGTTCAGACTCTCACGGGTCTGGCGGGACGACTTTTCCAGCACCCGCTTGACCACGCCTGCGGGCATATCCTCCAGCAGGTCGGCGGCGTCGTCAAGGCTCATATCTTCGATGGCACTCACCAGCTCGACGTCGGAGAACGCATTCACGAGGTCGTCGCGGGCCTCATCGGACATATAGGCGAATGCTTGCGTTGCAACGTCCTTTTTCAGCAGACGGAACACCACGAGGCGGTTGTTCTCGTCCAGCTCCTCCAGCAGCTCGGCCAGGTCGGCGGGCTGCTCTTCCTCGGTCACTTCGCGCAGCTTGACGTACTGCTTCTTGACGAGCAGCTTGAGCAGACGGCTCTTGGTCAGCATCTCGGGGTTGGCCTTGACCTCTTCGTCGTTGGCCTCCTCTTTTTCGGCCTCGCGGACGTCCTGCTTGAGGTCTTCGGTGGCCTGCTCGTTCAGGTCTTCGGCCAGCTTCTGGCGCACCTCAGCGGGAATATCCGTGGGCAGCTCCTGCACCGGAAGAGCCTGTTCCTCTTCGCGCTCCGGGGTCTTCTTTTCTTCTTCCATTTGTGTTCCTCCTCTTTTCTGCCTCAGGAGGACACAGCCGCATCAACGCAAAAAGCGCCGCTCCTGCGCCGCAGACCCCGGGCCGCACTGCCCATCTGCACGCGCAAAGCTGCGCCTCTTTTGTACGGCAGCCGGACAGCGGATACTCCGCTGTTCAGCGTACAAAAAAGGCGAACGCAGCACCCTTCGCGGTCGCTCCGGCCGCATCATTCCATCGTCTTCGACTATGATCCGGGTCCATTGTCCTGCGTTCACCTCCACAAATTCGTTTTGCTAAGTTTCTTAGCCTATAAGTTTATTATATCTCCACTCAAATGCCCGGTCAACCCTGTAAGGCGTCCATTTCCGGAATATTGACGCAGAAAAAACGCACAGCGCCCTCCCCGGTGCTTGCGGCTTCACCGGAAAGGGCGCTGTGTTTGGATATTGCTTTGGTGTGAGGAGGAATCATGTACAAGGAATCGGTTGCGGCCCCGAATCCTCATGGCTGTAGTATAGCAGATTCCGCACCGGATTTCATGAAAAACCTATGAAGAAAGTGTAAAAGACGCAAAAATACGCCCCGGACACTGTTTCCAGTGAGCGGGGCGCTAAAAACGGGATCTGTTTTTGACTGCGGCAAGATACCTGCAAGCAGGTCTTATGCAGCAGGCGGGGCAAGGTATCTGCGAACAGACCTTATGCTCCTGACACACGCGAAGTATGCTTTCAAGGACCCTCGCGGGCGCTTTGGTATTTCAGGCTCTGCCCGCCCCGACGCGTTCGGACGCGGGCAGAGAGTTGAAATCAGTTTGGAGTACAAAGCTCCAGTCTCTGCGTAGAAATAAGCCTGTCATTTCTTCTCTGGCCGGGGCCACAGTTTCGTACTGCTGCGTTGCGCAGTAATCGCCAGCACGGAGCAGCCGCCCTTTCGGGACTAAGGTGCCGCTGCGGCAAAATTCCAGCCAGAATCAAAAGAACTCTGGCTTACTTGTACAGCTCGACCAGGCGGGTCAGATGCTCGTAACGGTCGTTTGCGACCTGCTCGTTGCGAGCGAACAGCTGCTTTGCACGCTCCGGGAATGCACGAGTCAGGCGGCTGTAACGGGTCTCGTTTGCCAGCAGGGCCTGATACTTCTCGGCATCCACAGCCTTGGAGGTCAGGGTGAAGGGGTTCTTGCCCTGAGCCTTGTTGGCCGGATTGAAGGTGAACAGGTTCCAGTAACCAGACTCAACTGCCTTCTTCATCTCGTTCTGGCAGTTGGTCATGCCGCCCTTAACACCGTGCAGCTCGCAGGGAGCGTAGCCGATGATGAGGGAGGGGCCGGGATATGCCTCAGCCTCTGCGATAGCCTTGACAGCCTGGTTCATGTTAGCGCCCAGAGCGATCTGAGCAACATAGATGTAACCGTAGGTCATAGCGATCTCAGACAGGCTCTTCTTGCTGATCTCCTTACCAGCAGCAGCGAACTGGCAGACCTCGCCGATGTTGGAGGCCTTGGATGCCTGTCCGCCGGTGTTGGAGTACATCTCAGTATCGAAGACCATGACGTTGACATCCTCGCCGGAAGCCAGGACGTGGTCCAGACCGCCGAAGCCGATGTCGTATGCCCAGCCGTCACCACCGAAGATCCAGATGGACTTCTTGGCGATGAACTCCTTGCTCTTCAGGATCTCAGCGGACTCGGCGCAGCCAGCGGCAGCAGCCTTCTCCAGCTCAGCGATCAGAGCCTTAGCGGGGGCATCGTTAGCCTTGGTGTTGTTCTTGGTTGCCATGAACTCGTCAAAGGCAGCCTTCAGCTCAGCAGAAGCCTTGTCAGAACCAGCGACCTCAGCGATGCGCTTGATCAGGTTCTCACGGACGGTCTTCTGGCCCAGATACAGGCCCAGGCCGTGCTCTGCGTTATCCTCGAACAGGGAGTTGCACCATGCAGGACCGTGGCCGCTGTCCTTGTTGACAGTGTACGGAGAGATGGAAGCAGTACCGCCCCAGATAGAGGAGCAGCCGGTGGCGTTGGAGATGTACATCTTCTCGCCGAACAGCTGGGTGATCAGACGTGCGTAAGAGGTCTCAGCACAGCCTGCGCAGGAGCCAGAGAACTCCAGCAGCGGCTGGTTGAACTGAGAGCCGATGACGGTGTCGTCTGCGAACTTAGAGGGCTTCTTGGAGATGTTGGCGACGCAGTAGTCGAAGACTGCCTGCTGATCGGCCTGAGACTCCTGAGGAACCATCTGGATAGCCTTGGTGGGGCAGACGGTGACACACTCGCCGCAGCCCATGCAGTCCAGAGGAGACACAGCCATAACGAACTTGTACTCGTTCGCGGGCTTGTTGTCGCGGCTCTTGGTCTGTGCGGGAGCTGCTGCCAGCTCGTCAGCGGTCAGCTGGAAGGGACGGATGGTTGCGTGAGAGCACACGAATGCGCACTGGTTGCAGCCAACGCACTTTGCAGCATCCCACTCGGGGACGTTCACAGCGGTGCCGCGCTTCTCGTAAGCGGAAGCGCCCTGCTCCCACTCGCCGTTTGCGTTAGCAACGAAAGCAGAGACGGGCAGGCTGTCGCCGTCCATACGAGCGATGGGCTCCATGACGTTGCGGATCTGCTTGACCAGCTCGGGACGGCCAGACAGCTCCTTCGGGGCGGGATCGGCCTCGGGGTTGGACCAGGAAGCGGGGACGTCCACCTTGTGGATGGCGTCAACACCGGCATCGATGGCCTTCCAGTTCATCTCAACGACGTCCTGACCCTTCTTGCCGTAGCTCTTCTGAGCTGCCTGCTTCATGAAGTTGACGGCGTCCTCGATGGGCATAACGTCAGCCAGCTTGAAGAAAGCGGACTGCAGGATGGTATTGGTGCGCTTGCCCATACCGATCTCGATAGCCTTGTCGATCGCGTTGATGGTGTACAGCCGGATGTTGTTGTCCGCGATGTACTTCTTGGCCTCAGCGTTCAGGTGATGGCCCAGCTCCTCATCGTTCCACTGGCAGTTGATCATGAACACGCCGCCGGGCTTGACATCCTGGACCATCTTCATGCCCATGTGGATGTAAGCGGGGTTGTGGCAGGCCACGAAGTCAGCCTGGTTGATGTAGTAGGGGCTGCGGATGGGCTTGTCGCCGAAGCGCAGGTGGCTGATGGTCACGCCGCCGGTCTTCTTGGAGTCATACTGGAAGTATGCCTGAACATACTTATCCGTGTGGTCGCCGATGATCTTGACGGAGTTCTTGTTCGCACCGACGGTACCGTCGCCGCCCAGACCCCAGAACTTGCACTCCTTGGTGCCAGCTGCTGCGGTGATGGGAGCGGGCTTGACCTCAGGCAGAGACAGGCCGGTGACATCATCGGTGATGCCGAGGGTGAAGCGCTCCTTCGGCTGATCCTTCTCCAGCTCCTTGAACAGAGCGAAGATGGAGGACGGGGGAGTATCCTTGCTGCCCAGACCGTAACGGCCGCCGGTCAGGATGACATCATTCTTGCCAGCCTCACGCAGGGTAGCTGCGACATCCAGGTACAGGGGCTCGCCCAGAGAGCCGGGCTCCTTGGTGCGGTCCAGAACTGCGACCTTCTTAGCGGTAGCAGGCAGGACCTTCAGCAGAGCGGAGGACACCCAGGGACGGTACAGGCGGACCTTGACGATACCGACCTTCTCGCCCTTAGCGTTCAGGTAATCGACGACCTCGTCCGCAACGTCGCAGACAGAGCCCATAGCGATCATGACGCGATCGGCATCGGGTGCGCCGTAGTAGTTGAACAGGTCGTAGTTGGTGCCCAGCTTCTCGTTGATCTTGGCCATGTACTTCTCGACGACTGCGGGCAGTGCGTCGTAGACAGAGTTGCAGGCCTCACGATGCTGGAAGAACACGTCGCCGTTCTCGTGGGAACCGCGCATCTTGGGGTGCTCGGGGTTCAGAGCCTTTGCGCGGAACTCCTCGACAGCCTCCATGTTGCACATTTCCTTCAGGTCGGCGTAGTCCCACTTCTCGATCTTCTGGTACTCGTGAGAAGTACGGAAGCCGTCGAAGAAGTTCAGGAAGGGGACCTTGCCCTCGATGGCTGCCAGATGGGCAACAGGGGACAGGTCCATGACTTCCTGCACGCTGCTCTCGACCAGCATTGCGAAGCCGGTCTGGCGGCATGCCATAACGTCGCTGTGATCACCGAAGATGTTCAGGGACTGGGTAGCAACGGTACGTGCAGAAACATCGAACACGCAGGGCAGCTGCTCAGCAGCGATCTTGTACATGTTGGGGATCATCAGCAGCAGGCCCTGAGAAGCGGTGAAGGTGGTGGTAACAGCACCTGCACCCAGAGAGCCGTGCACAGCGCCTGCAGCGCCTGCCTCAGACTGCATCTCGACGACCTTGACCTGGTTGCCGAAGATGTTCTTCTGGCCCTGAGCGGACCACTGGTCCACAAAGTCAGCCATCGGAGAAGAGGGGGTAATGGGGTAGATGGCAGCCACGTCCGTGTAGGCATATGCTACATGAGCGGCAGCGGTATTGCCATCCATGGTTTGCTTTGCTCTAGGCATTTTTCTTCCTCCATTCAGAATTTGGTACCTTCTGCGCGGGGCAAACGTCTTTTTGCCGGAGCCGGAGAACTCCTTTGAAAAACGTATTGCTCGACTGATAAGCGCCGCACTTCGCCGGAGCCGGAGAACTCCACAAAAGCACACGCTCATCGAGGGCAATAGCCCTGCCCGGGGCCGGAGAACCCCATGAAGGCACTATTGCTCATCTAATATAATAGCAAATTCCGCCGGTAAAGGCAACGCAAACCGACTGTAAAAACACAACAAAAATTCAAGAATTTTTTTAGCGCTTTTTTACAGATGTGTTCTTTGCTGCATCCATGGCGGTGTTATGCTCCAAAATCCAGCATCCATCAGGCTTTTTCTTACAAAATTCTAAATTTATAATTGACATTTGTACAGATTCTGCCGTAAACTTTATCTATAGTATCATGCGCCGCACAGCGCAGGGAAGGACAGGCACAAAACGATGGATGCTGCACATTTTGAAAAGACCCTCTCGAGCGAGATTCTCTTTGAGGGCCGGGTGGTCACGCTGACCAAAGACGTGGCTCTGCTGGAAAACGGCGAGACTTCTGTCCGGGAGGTGGTCCACCACCACGGCGGGGCCTGCATCGTACCGTATTTTGAGGACGGCACCCTCTGCATGGTGCGCCAGTTCCGCTACGCCATGCAGCAGGAGCTGTGGGAGCTGCCCGCCGGCAAGCTGGAAAAGGGCGAAGACCCCTTTGAAGCCGCCAAGCGGGAGCTGGGCGAAGAGTGCGGCCTGACCGCCGACCACTACACCCCGCTGGGCGAGTTCTACCCCACGGTGGGCTATGACACCGAGATCATCTATATGTGGGTGGCCACCGGCCTGCACACCACCCAGATGCATCTGGACGACGACGAGTTCCTGACGCCCGACCGCATCCCGCTGGCAAAAGCCTACGAGATGGTCATGAGCGGCGAGATCAAGGACGGCAAGACCATCGCGGGCGTGCTCAAGCTCAAGGCGCTGGTGGACGAGGGCAGGCTGTGATACTCTACGAAGATACAGCCCTCGTGGTTCTGGACAAGCCCGCCGGGCTTTCCAGCGAGGACGGCGTACCCGCCGCCCTGCGGAAGCTCTGGGGCAGGCCCGACGCCTATGTGGGCGTCATCCACCGGCTGGACACCGGCGTGTCGGGCCTGATGGTCTATGCGAAGACCCCGCAGGCAGCCGCCGCCCTCAGCCGGCAGGTGACGCAGAGCCAGCAGGTTTATGCCGAAGAGGATGGCCGGACCGAGCCTGACGCCGGTACGCCGGCCGCGCCGCCTTTCGTGAAACAATACCGCGCCCTCATCGCGGGCGGGCCGGACGAGAAGCTGCCCGCCGAAGGCGTCCTGCGGGACTACTTATTCAAGGACAGCCGGAAAGGCCGTGTTTTTCCGGTGAGCCGTCCGCGCAAGGGCGTGAAGGAGGCTGTGCTGGAATATCGCATTTCTGCCTCCGCCCCGGACGGCAGCGCCAGCCTTGCGGACATCACCCTCCACACCGGGCGCACCCACCAGATACGGGTGCAGTTCGCGTCCCGCCGCCACCCGCTCTGGGGCGACGGCAAATACGGCAGCCGCATCAAGGGAGACATCGCGCTCCAGAGCGCACGGCTCCGCTTCATCCATCCCGACACCGGAAAGGGAATGGACTTCCGCCTCCCGGTCCCCGGGACATGGCCCGCTTGGGGCATCAGACAGGAAAACGACAATGGAACAACAGTATAAAACAGATTCTGAAATATACGCCGTCCTCGAGCGGGAGATCATCGATCTGACCCTCCGGCCCGGCTGTTCGCTGAGCGAAAACCCGCTCTGCACCCGCTTCGGCGCGCCCCGCTCCCTCATCCGGGTGGTCCTGCAGCGGTTACAGGAGAACGGGCTGGTGAAGATCGTGCCGTACAAAGGCACCACCGTCACCCGGCTGAACCGGGACATCGTGGACGAGCTGATCTATGAGCGCATCGCGGTAGAGGCCCGGGTCCTGCGGGACTTTGCGCCCCACTGCACACCGGAGCACCGCGCCCTCATCCGCCAGCGTGCCGCCGCCTACGACGAGCTGGCCAAGGCCGAAACGCTGGACTTCAACCGTCTCTACGAGGCTGACACCCGGCTCCACGAGACGTGGTTCTCTGCCATGGGCAAGATGTATCTCTGGCGCACCCTGCAGAACGCCCACGCCGACTACAGCCGCTTCCGGATGCTGGACACCCTGACCACCGGCGGGCTCGCCGAGGTGGTGGCCGACCACCACAATCTCATCGACGCCATCGAGCGGTGCGACCTCGCGGCCTTTGAGCCGCTGGTGGAACGCCACCTTTACGGCGGCATCCGCCGTCTGGGCTCCAAGCTCACCGAGGAATACGCCGATTATTTTGAATGATGTTCCATGGGGAACAAAAAAGCGCCTCTGCACAAATGTGCAGGGGCGCTGCTGTTTTTCTCAGCCCATGATGCCGGAGATGAAGATCTCCAGACCGATGCCGATGAGGATGACGCCGCCGAGGACGGAGGCTTTGCCGGAGAGGTCGGTGCCGAACTTTTTGCCGATGGCAAGGCCGGCTTCACAGATGAAGAAGGTGACGGCCGCCACGATGAGGGAGCAGACCAGCGCCATGAACCAGCCGTACTCCGAGATGGTGAAGCCCACCGACAGCGCGTCGATGCTGGTGGCGACGCCCTGCATGAAGAGTGCGCCCGCGCTCAGCTCAGCGGCTTCCTCGGCCTCTTCGCCCTTGATGCCCTCGATGAGCATCTTGCCGCCGATATAGCCCAGCAGGATGAGGGCGATCCAGGGGATGAACTTTTCAAACGAAGAGAACAGCTCCACGATGGTGTGGACGCAGACCCAGCCCGTCATGGGCATGACAGCCTGAAAGATGCCGAAGGTGCCTGCGATTTGGACGCCCCTGCGGCGGGACATCTGAGGGTCATGCAGACCGTTTGCCATCGAGACGGAAAACGCATCCATTGCAAGGCCCACGCCCAGCAGGGCGCTGTTGAAGAAAAACAAAAAACTCCATTCCATAACGATGCCTCCTGATTTGACCGGAATTGGTGGGCAGACAAAAGACCCGGGATCGGCGCGCATTTCGCCAATTCCGGGTCGGATTTTTACAAACTGACTCCATGTGGAATGGGCGTGGTACTCGCACCAAAGCACATGAGTCTCGCAAATGAAAGCAAGCCAGACAGCCGCCCGGGCCGTCATTGTGTTGACTTGCTGCGCTGCCTGCAAAACAGCGCCTGCTACTCCCCCATGAGGATCTTTCTTGTTGTCCGGCTATCGTACCACACAAACAGCGGATTTGTCCAGTATAACCGTGATTTTTTGCAAAAAAACCTGCGGGAGAGCACCGCAGAAAGCGTGTACTCCCCCGCAGGGTCAGTTTATGTGTGGAAATGAGGTTTATTCCTCGTCGCCGGTGTCAGCCTCGGGAGCTTCGGCGGCCGATGCCTCATCGGCTGCTTCCATCTCCGCCAGCTGCTCGGCAGTGGGCTCGTCCTCGGTGTCGGCCTCGATGCTCTCGGTCTGTGCCTCGTCGTCGTGGTCGGTGCGGGCCAGCACCATCACCTTATCGTTCTCGCCCAGACGCATGACCCGGACGCCGGAGCCGTAGCGGCTCTGGACGGGGATCTCGTTGGCGTGCAGGCGGATGATGATGCCCTCCTGACTGCTCAGCAGCACATCGTCGATGTCGTCCACGATCTTGACGGCGGCCACCTTGTCCTTGGAGGCGTCGTAGTTGCGGATGCCCTTGCCGCCGCGGGCGGTGATGCGGTAGGTGTCGATGTCAGAGCGCCGGCCCTTGCCGTTTTCGGTGACGGTGAGCACCGTGCCGCCCTCGCGGCAGATGCAGACGCCGACGACCTCGTCGCCCTCGGCCAGCTTGATGGCGCGGACGCCGTGGCCGCTGCGGCCCATCGGGCGGGCATCGGCCTCGTTGAAGCGGATGGCCTGACCGTTGCGGGTGGCCACGATGAGCATATCATTGCCGGTGGTCAGGCGGGTCCATGCCAGCGCGTCGCCCTCGTTGAGTGCGATGCCGATGAGGCCCGTCTTGCGGATGTTGGCGTACTGCTCCAGCGGGGTGCGCTTGATGAGGCCCTGCTTGGTGACCATGGTGACGAAGCCGCCCTTGTTGTCCTCGTCCTTCGGGTAGCAGAGCATGTTGGTGACCTTTTCGCCCTCGGCCAGCTGCAGCAGATTGACGATGTTGCTGCCCTTGCTGGTGCGGCTGCCCTCGGCGATGGTGTAGCCCTTGATGCGGAAGAGACGGCCCTTGTCGGTAACGAACAGGACATAATCATGGGTAGAGCCCACGAACATCTCCTGCACGATGTCCTCTTCCTTCCGGGTCATGCCGGAGATGCCGCGGCCGCCGCGCTTCTGGGCCTGATAGGTGGCCTTGAGCTGGCGCTTGATATAGCCGGCCTCGGTGAGGGTGTAGACGCACTGCTCCTCGGCGATGAGGTCTTCGATGTCCACTTCACCGGTGACGGACTGAATCTCGGTGCGGCGCTCGTCGCCGAAGCGCTTCTTCATGTCCAGCAGCTCGTTCTTGACGATTTCCAGAACGCGGGCGTCGTTGGCGAGGATGTCCTCCCAATCCTTGATTTTTGTCTGTAAGCCGGACAGCTCTTCCTCAATTTTGAGGATCTCGAGACCAGCCAGACGGCCCAGCTGCAATTTCACGATAGCGTCGGCCTGCGGGTCATCGAAGCCGAACTGCTCCATGATAGCGGCCTTTGCCTCGGCCATGCCGCCCTTGCAGGCGCGGATGGTAGCGATGAGCTCATCCACGATGTCGGTGGCCTTCTTCAGACCCTCGAGGATGTGGGCGCGCTCCTTGGCCTTCTTCAAATCATACTGCGTGCGGCGGCGGACGACTTCATCCTGAAACTCGACGTACTTCTGTATCATCTGTTTCAGGGTCATGACCTTCGGCACCTTGTGGTCGATGGCCAGCATGATGACGCCCACGGTATCCTGCAGCTGGGTGTACTGGTACAGCTGGTTCAGGATGACCTGCGCGTTGGCGTCCTTGCGGATGTCCACCACGATGCGCATACCCTTGCGGTTGGTCTCATCGTTCAGGCCGGTGATGCCCTCGATGCGCTTTTCCTTCACGAGATCGGCCATGTTCTCGATGAGGCGGGCCTTGTTGACCATATACGGAATTTCCGTAATGATGATCTGGGTACGGCCATTCTTGGTCTCTTCGATGGCAGCACGGCCCCGCAGGGTGATTTTGCCGCGGCCGGTGGCGTAGGCGGCGCGGATGCCGCTGCGGCCCATGATGATGCCGGCAGTGGGGAAGTCCGGTCCCTTGATGTGCTCCATCAGGCCGGGCAGGTCGATGTCGGGGTCCTCGATATAGGCCACGCAGCCGTCGATGACCTCACTGAGGTTGTGGGGCGGGATGTTGGTGGCCATGCCGACGGCGATGCCCTGACTGCCGTTGACCAGCAGGTTGGGGAAGCGGCAGGGCAGGACGCTGGGCTCTTTCTTCGTCTCGTCGAAGTTGGGGTCCCAGTTGATGGTGTCCTTGTCGATGTCGGTCAGCATCTCCACCGCCATGCGGCTCATGCGGGCCTCGGTGTAACGGTAAGCAGCCGGGGGGTCGCCATCGACCGAGCCGAAGTTACCCTGACCATCCACCAGCGGGTAGCGCAGGGAGAAATCCTGTGCCAGACGGACCATGGCGTCGTAGACGGAGGCGTCGCCGTGGGGGTGGTAAGAGCCCAGCACCGCACCGACGGTATCCGCCGACTTGCGGTAGGGATGGCTGGGGTCGTTGCCGCGTTCGTGCATGGTGTAGAGGATGCGGCGGTGGACGGGCTTCAGGCCGTCACGCACATCCGGCAGGGCGCGGGCCACGATGACCGACATGGAGTAATCCAGAAACGCCGTCTCGATCTCCTTCTTGACGTCCCGGATGATCATCTTGGTACCGCTGCCCGGTATCATCACATAATCTTCTTCCATTGTTTCCTCCAATTACACGTCGAGCTTTGCGTACTGGGCGTTGGTCTCGATAAAGCGGCGGCGGGGCTCCACCTGATCGCCCATCAGGATGGTGAACGCCTCATCGGCCTTCTCGGCATCCTCGATGGTGATGCGGACGATGACGCGGTTGTCCGGGTTCATGGTGGTCTCCCAGAGCTGCTCCGGGTTCATCTCGCCAAGGCCCTTATAGCGGTTGATCTTCGCGCCGGGCATCTCCTGCGAGAGCAGGGCCATTTCGGCGTCGTTGTAGGCGTATTTGATGGTGCTGCCCTTCTGCACCTTGAACAGCGGGGGCTGTGCCACATAGACATGGCCCTGCTCGATGAGGGGGCGCATATAGCGGAAGAAGAAGGTGAGCATCAGGGTGCAGATGTGAGAGCCATCGACATCGGCATCGGCCATGATGAACACTTTGTCATACCGCAGCTTGGAAATATCGAACTCGTCGCCGATGCCGCAGCCCAGTGCCAGCACGACAGGCATCAGCTTGTCGTTGCCGTAGATACGGTCGGCGCGGGCCTTTTCGACGTTGAGCATCTTGCCCCACAGGGGGAGGATGGCCTGAATGGCCGAGTCACGGCCCATCTTGGCCGAGCCGCCTGCGGAATCGCCCTCGACGATGAAGATCTCAGTGCGGGTGGGGTCTTTTTCGCGGCAGTCTGCCAGCTTGCCGGGCATCCGGCTGGTCTCGAGGGCGCTCTTGCGGCGCACCAGCTCACGGGCCTTCTTGGCGGCAGCGCGGGCGCGGGCGGCCTGGGTGGCCTTTTCGAAGATAGCCTTGGCCACGCCGGGGTTCTCCTCGAAGAACTCCATCAGCTTGGAGTAGACCATGTTGGAGACGAGGGTTCGAATTTCCGTATTGCCCAGCTTTGCCTTGGTCTGGCCCTCGAACTCGGCCTCCTGCAGCTTGACGGAGATAACGCAGATGAGGCCCTCACGGACGTCAGCGCCGGAAAGGTTCTCGTCCTTGTCCTTCAGCAGACCGTGGCTGCGGCCATAATCGTTGAAGACGCGGGTGAGGCTGCTGCGGAAGCCCTCTTCGTGGGTGCCGCCGTCGGGGGTGTTGACGTTGTTGGCGAAGCTCAGCAGCAGCTCATTGTAGCTGGAATTATACTGCAGGGCGATCTCTGCCATGCCCCGGTCGGTCTGGCCCTTGAGATAGATGACATTGGGGTGGAGCACCTCGAGGTCGCGCTTCTCGCCCAGATAGGTGACGAAGCTCTTGATGCCGCCCTCGTAGCACATGACCTCGGTGCGGTAGGTGGGCTCGCCCTCCTTGCCGTCCTCGAGGACGGGGGTGTAGAGCTCGCGCTCGTCGGTCAGGGTGATCTTGACACCGGCGTTCAGGAAGCTCTCTTCCCGCAGACGCTTTTCCAGCGTTTCGAAGTTGTAGACGGTGGTGTCCTTGAACATCTCCGGGTCGGGCTTGAAGGTGACGCGGGTGCCGGTGACACTGGGGTCCACGGTGCCGATGCACTTCAGCGGGCCGTCCGGGTCGCCGCGGCGGAAGGTCTGCTCGTACTCGCGGCCGTCGCGGCGGACGTTGACGGTCAGCCACTCCGAGCAGGCGTTGACGACAGACGCGCCGACGCCGTGCAGGCCGCCGGCCACCTTGTAGCCGGAGTTCTCGCCGCCGAACTTGCCGCCGGCGTGGAGGATGGTATAGACGACGGTGACGGCAGGCAGACCGGTATCAGCCTGGATGTCCACGGGGATGCCGCGGCCATTGTCCGTGACCTGAATGATGTCGCCCTTCAGGATCTTGACCTCGATGTGGTCGCAGTAACCGGCCAGAGCCTCGTCGATGGCGTTGTCCACGATCTCGTACACCAGATGGTGCAGGCCGCGCTCGCCGGTGGAGCCGATATACATACCGGGGCGCTTGCGCACTGCCTCCAGACCTTTCAGGACCTGGATCTCGCTGGCGTTGTATTCATGGTCCGTCGCAGTTTCTGCGTTGGTACTGGTAATGATTTCCTCTGCCATTTCCTTTCTCCCTTTTGTTTTGTTTCGTTTTTTCGTTACTATTTGTAAAAGCGATCAATCGCTGGTTGGCTTATTCCAGTTTCATCTCCGTGCGCCGTTTGAGCGCAGCCGGCGACAGCTCCGAGAGATAGATCGTATCCACCGGCGAATCTGCCAGCACATAGCTCTGGGGCAGCTCATCGGACAGGCTCACCACCGCCCCGTTTTTCTGGGCGTAGTTCAGAAACTCCCGCCCCCGGGGTGAGATGGTCGTTGTTTCCAAGTTGAAGATGCCGATGATGTCCCGGTCGTTCAGGACATAATCGCGGCCAAGGTGTACATACATTGCATCACACTTTCGTCAGCACGCCGCCGTTCATCCGGTAGACCTCGCCGTCCGTTTTGAGGAAAGCGGTGTCGTCGCAGCTGGTCACGAAGGTCTGCTTTTCCCGCATCCGGGTGAGCAGATACTGCTTGCGGCCATCGTCCAGCTCGCTGAGCACGTCGTCCAGCAGCATCACCGGGTGTTCGCCCGTGATGGAGGCAGCTGCGGCGGCTTCGGCCATTTTCAGGCTGAGCACGACGCTCCGCTGCTGTCCCTGACTCGCATACACTTTTGCAGGCTGACCATCCAGAAGAAGGTCCAGATCTTCCCGGTGAGGGCCGCAGAGGCTCTGCCCGGCCCGCAGCTCTTCGGGCATTTTCTGCCGCAGAAGCTGGGCCAGACCACCCGGCTCGAACTGGGCCGCATACCGCAGACTCAGTGTTTCCGCCCCGCGGGAAAGCTCCTCATAGTTGGCACAGGCCAGCGGGGAGAGAGCGGCGAGATAGGCTCTGCGCCGCTGCTGGATGGCCTCGCCCTGCTGGGCAAGCTCCACATTCAGCACCTCTAACAAGGCCCGCTTTTCGGCATAAGGCCGCTCAACGCCATTGGAAGAGCGTCGAAGCAGCGCGTTTTTCTGCTGCAAGGCCCGGACATAGCGGCGATAAAGGGTCAGGTAGCCGGGGTAGAGTTGGCAGAGGGCAGCGTCCAGAAATTTCCGCCGCCCTTCCGGCGCGCCCTTCACGAGGCTCAGGTGTCCGGGGTCGAAGACCACTGCCGGAAAGCTGCCCGCAAGGCTGGCCGCCCGCTTGACTGCGCCCCCGTTCACCGAGACTGTCCGGCCCGGGCGGGGAGAGTCCGGCGCGCCCACCGTCAGGCGGACGCGGTTCGGCTCTTCCGTTTCCTGCTCTTCCTGCTGTGCGCGGAGGGTGGACGCTTTGAGTACGGCGAAGGGTTCACCCCGGCGCACCAGCTCTGCGTCCTTGCCGCCCCGGAAGCTCTTGCCGCCGGTGAGCAGCCAGATGGCTTCCAGGAGGTTCGTCTTGCCCTGGCCGTTGTTGCCGCAGATGACAGTCAGCTCCCGGCCCGGCGTCAGGCTGGCCGAGGCGATGTTCCGGTAATTTTCGACTTCGAGAGAGAGCAGCCGCATCAGCCGCCCATCCCGATCTCGATGGTCTGGCCGTCCAGCTCTACGGTGTCGCCCGGGCGGCACTTCTTGCCGCGCATGGTGCAGACTTCGCCGTTGACCTTCACGGCCCCGCCCTGAACGAGCTCCTTGGCTTCGCCGCCAGTCTCGCACAGGCCCGCATATTTCAGCAGGGCGTCCAGCTTGATGAATTCGGTATGGATGAGGATCTTTTGCATTTTATTACGCCTCTCAGTCGTTTTTGAAGCGGACGGGCAGGACCAGATACAGGAAGTCATTGCCCTCCACCGGCAGCACTTTCACCGGGCTCAGCGGGCCGCTGATCTCCATCCGCACCTTCTCGGTGCGGGCATTGCGCAGCGCGTCCAACAGGTAGCGGTTATTAAAGCCGATCTCCACCTCGTCGCCCTCGCACTCGGCGTTGAACTCATCGACGACGCGGCCCAGATTGGTCTGGCAGCGGACGACGACTTTACCCTCTGTAAAAGTGATGCGGAGGGGATTTTTTAAACGCTCTGTAATAATCAGAGAAGCGCGCTCGATGGTCTCGATGAACTCCTTGGTGTCGATGGTCACACGGGTGCGGCTGCCGGCCGGAATGACATTGTGATAGTTGAGGAACTCGCCCTCAATGAGGCGGCTCATGATGGTGTAGCCGGCGGTCATGAACACGACGTAGCGGCGGTTGGCACAGATGTGGACCGGCTCTTCGTCGTCGTTGGGCAGCAGATGAGACACTTCGGTCATGGTCTTGCTGGGGACGATGATGCGGATGTCCTTGACGGCAGCGACGGGCCGCTCCACGATGGCCAGACGGTAGCCGTCCAGGGCAACGATGGTCATTTTATCCGGCTCTATCTCAAAAAGTTCACCGGTATGCGCAGGTTTTTTCTCGTCCTGGCTGACGGCGTAGAGGGTGCGGTCGATCATATCGCGGAGCACGCCGGTCTTGATGGTCAGGGTCTCCTCGGCGCCGGTGTTGGGCAGCTCGGGGAAATCGGTGGCCGACATGGACTGGATTTCGAACTGCGCCACGCCGCTCTGGATGGTGGTTTTGCCATTATCGGCAGACTGGATGGTGATCTGGCCTGCCGGCATCCGGCTGATCATGCTGCTGAGCAGCTTGGCGTTCAGCACGAGCTCACCGGGTTCTTTGACATTGGCTTCGATGGTGGTCACGATGCCCATTTCGAGGTCGTAGCCGGTGAGGGTCAGCTGGAAGCCTTCTGCCTTCAGTAAAATGCCCTCCAGTACTGGGATGGTAGAGCGCAGAGTGACTGCTTTGGATACGCCGTCAATGGCTGCACTCAGAAGAGTTTTGTCGCAGATGATGTTCAAATCTTCTTCTCTCCTTTTTTGCGTCAGTTTTGCTGTCGTTCCTCATGGGATCCGATGCAAAAACCTGTTTTCTTTATTGAACTTGTTGTAGTAACCGTAGTAGGGGATGGGGAAGATGTGGAAAACTCTGCAAACCCTTGCCGGGATGCGGGGATTTGGTTTTCCACGGAGATGTTGAGGAACTGTGGATGGAATGTTGAATCGGGGAGAGCTGTGGTTTTTTCCACATCCGCTGTGAAAAACGGAGGTTGAATGTTGAAAACCATGTGGAAAGAGTGGAAAGTTTCGGCCTTTCACCACAATATCTGGGTCTATTTTCCCCTTTTTGTTCCTCTTTCTCCCCATATTTTGGGGTTTGACCCCTGAATGAGTATGACTTTTGCACCGGTTCTAGTGCGTTAAGCCTTCACATTCTTGATGATGTCGCTCACCGTCTCCCGCAGGTGCTGGTCGTTCTTCATGTCCCGCTCCATGGTCTTGAGGGAGTAGACGATGGTGGAATGGTCACGGCCCGAGAACTCCCGGCCGATCTCCTCCATGCTCATGCCGGTGACCTCGCGCAGGATGTAGATGGCCACGCGGCGGGCGGAGGCCACATTGGCGTTCCGCTTGGTGCCGCGGATGTCGGCAGGGGAGACATTGAAGGTGCGGGATACCTCGCCCACGATCTTCTCGATGGTGACAGGCACGGGCTGGGTCTCGTTGAGGATGTCCTTGATGGCATTCTGTGCCACGCTGATGACCGGCTGGATGCCCTCGAGCATATAGTAGGCGTTGAGCTTTTTGACCGCGCCTTCCAGCTGGCGGATGTTATTTTTCAGATGGTTGGCGATGAATTCGGCCACATCCTCGGGCAGGTCGAGGTGGAGAAGCTCCGCCTTGCGCTTGACGATGGCCACGCGGGTCTCGAAATCCGGCGGCTGGACGTCGGCGGTCAGGCCCCACTCGAAGCGGGTGCGCAGACGCTCTTCCAGGCTCTTGATCTCCTTGGCCGGGCGGTCGGATGCGATGACGATCTGCTTGTGGGCATCGTGGAGGGAGTTGAAGGTGTGGAAGAATTCTTCCTGGGTGGACTCCTTGCCCGCGATGAACTGGATGTCGTCCACCAGCAGCAGGTCGGCCACGCGGTACTTCATCCGGAAGTCCTCGGTGCTGCCGGCGCGGATGGCCGCGATCAGCTCGTTGGTGAACTGCTCACAGGTGACATACATGATGACGAAGTCGGGGTGGGTGCGCTTGATCTCGGTCTGGATGGCCGTCAGCAGATGGGTCTTGCCGAGGCCCGAGCCGCCGTAGATGAACAGCGGGTTGTAGGCACCGGAGGGGTTGGCCGCGACAGCCTGCGCCGCAGCAAACGCAAACTGGTTGGACGGGCCTTTGATGAAGTTCTCGAAGGTGAATTCATAGTTGCCCTGCGGGGAGGCGGGGTTCGCCTCGTACTGCTGGGCCAGCACCACTTCGTGGGGCGGCGTGCTGGGGACGACGAGGGTGATGTCCACGTCAAAGCCCAGCACTGTCTTGAAGGCCTCTTTGAGCAGGCCGAGATAACGGTCCGTCACGATCTTGCAGATGAAGTCGTTGCGCACCGAGAGGGTGATATGGCTGGAGTCCTCAAAGCTGATAGGCTCCAACCCGTCGATATAGAGATTATACGTCGGCTCCGCCATCTGCGCCTTGCAGTAGCTCTGGGCAGCCTCTAAAACGTCCTTGAAAGAATCCATAGTACATCCACTCCATTGAAGTTTTCAACAATGCTGCTGATACCAGGTTAGTATACCACAAAAATCCCCCTGCGTCTATATTATATAAGGTAATTTATAATACATAAAAAAGACATACCTGCGTCTGGGAAACGTCCTTGTGTCCAAGGCAGAGAAAAGCCACAAGATATTGTGGATGAAAAGTTTTCCACGGGAAATGGGTGAAAAAGTTGAAAGTTTCTCCACAGAGGTTTTTCAAAAAAGTTTGAAGGAAAGCGAAAAAAATGCTTGACAGAAGGCCATAGTGTGCGATATACTGTTGAATTGCAAGCCTGTCCCCATTTTGGGACCAGAATAGACCCCATACCGGGGACGAGTTTTTACGGAGGAAATACACCATGAAGAGAACTTTTCAGCCCAAGAAGCGTCAGCGCAAGGAAGTTCATGGCTTCCTGACCCGCATGAGCACCAAGAACGGCCGCAAGGTCATCAACGCACGCCGTGCTAAGGGCCGCAAGAGCCTGACCGTCTGATCCTGAGCAGTATGCATCAGGTCCGGCGCAGAATGGAATATGCGCAAAAAGGCCGCTGATATTGGATTGGCGGTCTTATTTTTTTACCCGGCATTCGGGAAAAAAGGCCGGAAAGCTGCGGTGAATAGTCGCATTGCCTAAAAAAACTGTCAAAGATTTGGCAGAGAAAACGCCCGGATGAGCTTTTCATGTCGGCGTTTTTTTGCTATACTGAACACTGAGCATTGCTTTTTTCCGGGCGGTGCTCCCACATCACCTGAAGGGAGGCGCACAGGATGCGCTATCGTCCCATCCGCCGCAACGGCGAGTTTGGCCGCGTGTATGCCCGCGGCAAGTCCTATGTCAACCAGGCGCTGGTGCTCTACGTGCTCAAAACGCGGAGCAAGCGCACCCGGGTGGGCCTGACGGCCACCAAAAAGATCGGCCACGCCGTGCAGCGCAACCGCGCCCGCCGCGTCATGAAGGCCGCCATCGAGGAGCATCTCGACTACAACATCGGCGGCTACGACCTCGTTTTCGTGGCCCGGGGCATGACCCCCCGGCTCAAGAGCTGGCAGCTCAGCGCCATCGTGGCAAAGCTCTTCGCCCAGGCCGGCCTGCCGGATAAGGCAAAACAGCCGGGCGCAAAGCCCCCGGCCACCCTGCCGCCGGTCCGGAAGCCCGAGGCGTGAGCATCTTTCAGAAAGCCCTCTGCGGGCTCATCCGGCTCTACCAGAAGTTCATCAGCCCGGGGCTGGGGCGGAACTGCCGCTTTTCACCCTCCTGCAGCCAGTACGGCATCGAGGCCATCCGCACCCACGGTTGCGTCAAAGGGCTGCTGCTGACGGCGTGGCGCATCGCCCGGTGCAATCCGCTGGGCCGCTGGGGCTACGACCCCGTGCCGGAAAAGGGCCGCTGGAAAAATCCGGCCCGGCATCTCTCGGCCTCGGCTCTGTTTTCCACCAGACACGAAAAATAAGTGGAAAACCTCTTCGCCGATGCTCTCTGGAAGAGCGCTGAAACGGGGAAAACCTCTTTGTCAATGCTCTTTGGAAGAGCGCTGAAACGGGGAAGACCTCTCCGTCAATGCCCTTTGAAAAAGGGCGGCAGAGGGGAGGAAAACCTCTCCGTCACGCCTGCGGCGTGACACCTCTCCTGATAGGAGAGGCTGAGAGGAAGAGCTATTATAATGCTTCTTGTGACGTGCTGAACTGTGGGCGGCGTGTCCTACGATAAAAATAACCGTCCCGCACCACAGGCGGGGCAGAATGGACAGAGACATGAATATTTTGTACATCCTCGGTGTACCTCTCGGCTATGTGATGGAGTGGATCTACAACCTCATCCCGAACTACGGCTGGGACATCATCATCTTCACCATCGTTATCCGCCTGCTCAGCATCCCTCTGCAGCTCAACCAGCAGAAGAGCATGGCCAAGATGTCCGCTTTCCAGCCGATGATCGCCGACATCCAGAAAAAGTACAAGGACAAGCCCGAAAAGCAGCAGGAAGAGCTGATGAAGCTGCAGCAGGAGTTTGGCTATAAGCCCACCGCCGGCTGTATGCCCATGCTGGTCAACTTCCTCGTCATGTTCGGCGTCATCGAGGTCGTGTACCGCCCGCTGCAGCGCATCTTCCACATCGGCGCCGAGGCCATCACCGCCGCAGGCGATGCCATGACCGCTCTGGGCATCAGCTTCACTCAGGTGACCCGCGACACCAATATCATCGCACAGGTGCTGGCCGGTGAGTCCACCGTCACCTCTGCGTTCACCCCAGACCAGCTGAACACCATCACGGAGTTCGGCCAGCACATGGACTTCTTCGGCATCGACCTGACCCGTGTGCCGCAGTACAGCCTAGCAGCAGACAACCTGCCCCTGCTGATCTTCCCCATCCTGGCTGTCGTCACCATGTTCATCTCCACCCACATCAGCATGAAGGCCTCCGGCCAGGAGATGCAGGGCAGCATGAAGCTGACCATGTATATGATGCCTCTGATGTACGTCTTCTTCTGCTTTACCGTTCCCTGCGCATTCTCTCTGTACTACGTCATTTCCAACATCGTGATGACCGTCCAGACCCAGGTCATGCGCAAGATCTATGACCCCGAGAAGATGAAGGAGCAGGTCAGGGCCGAGATCGCTTCCCGCAGGAAGGAAGAGAAGCGCGGCGTGAAGAGCACCACCATCAAGGTCCAGGATGAGAAGACCGGTGAGGTCGTGGAAAAGAACATCTCCGCCAGCGAGATGAACAAGCGCCGCCTCGAGTATGCCCGCCAGCAGGATGCTGAGCGCTACAAGGACGAGCGCACTGTCCCGCTGAGCGAGCTGCAGAACAAAAAGGAGGATTGACGGTTATGATCCGTACGCAGGAAGCGACCGGCAAGACGGTCGATGAAGCACGCACCAACGCTTGCGCTCTGCTGGGCGTGGAAAAGGACGACATCAACGTCAGCTACGAAGTGCTGGAAATGCCCCAGAAGACCGGTTTTCTGGGCCTGAAGCTCACCCCCGCCAAGGTCCGGGTCAGCGTCGAGCTGCCGGACGAGCCTGCGGCAGCTCCTGCTGCCCCCGTTGAGGAGCCCGCTCCCGTTGTGGAGAAGAAGGCTGCTCCTGTGGCGGCTGAGCCTGTCGTCGAAGAGACTGCCCCTGAGGCTCCCACTGCTGTGGAAGAGCCTGCCGCACCCGCTGAGGAAGCTGCCCCTGCCGAAGAGCAGGCTGCTCCCGCCGCCGAGGGCGAAGAGGTGGAAGTCCCCATCAACATTGAGGAGAACGCCAAGGTCAAGGCCGCTGTGGACTACCTGAAGGATGTCATCGAGAAGATGGGCGTACAGGACGTCAAGTTCAGCGCTGTGCAGAAGGGTGAGGCTACCATCATCCGTCTGGACGGCGAGAAGATGGGCGCCCTCATCGGCCGCCGCGGCGAGACGATGGAGAGCCTGTCCTATCTGGCAAGCCTCGTGGCAAACCGCCTCGAGGGCGACTACATCAAGCTGGGCCTCGACGTGGCCGGCTACCGCGACAAGCGCGAGAGCGACCTGACCGCACTGGCACAGCGCATCGGTGCCAAGGTGCGCCGCACCGGCCGCAGCTTTGCCATGGAGCCCATGAACCCCTACGAGCGCCGCATCATCCACTCTGCCATCGGCAAGATGGAGGGCGTCCGCAGCGAGAGCAAGGGCGAGGGCCGTGACCGCCGTGTGGTCATCTACTCCACCGACCCCAACGCTGTGGCTGAGAGCGCAAATGCACGTCCCCGCGGACCCCGCGGCGGCCGTGACCGCAACGGCAATGGCCGCAGCGGCGGCTATCATCGCGGCGGCGAGCGCCGTGGTGACCGGAATGGCCGCGGCCCGCGCAATGGCAATGGCGGCCGGGGCGGCTACCGCTCCAATGTGCCTGAGCGCACCTACACCCCGCGCGACGCCGAGAATGCTGCCCCTGTGGCACCCAAGCGCACCGAGCGTGTGGATGACTTCGCGGATCTGAGCTTCGGCAAGATCGAGCTGTAAAAGCTGAAGGATAAGACCCTCTCCCGCATGGCGGAAGCCGTGAGGGGGGAGGGTCTTTTTTTGTACGAGGCACACTATAAATTTACACATTTTTTGCATGAAGATGGTTTACTATGAAAAGCAAATCTGAAAGAATAATTTAGGAAGAAAAGTCGTTCTTATCGGAAAATTGGAGAATATGTCCAATTCCGGAAGAAATTTTTCTCCTATTTGCACATTGTAAAACAATATCGGCAAGCCTTATACTAGAGCTACAAATGCTTCGGAGTGTATACCAAGCAAAAAAGAGAGGAATTATCATGGAACAGAATAAGATCTCCCGCCGTAATTTCCTGCGCGTGGCCGGTGCATCGGCTACCGCCGCCGCAATGGGCGGTCTGGTCCCGGCTGCTTCCGCTGCCGGCATCAAAGACCTGTGGAGCATGGACCTGCAGATCCTTGCCACCAGCGATACCCACGGTAAGTTTGACCCCTGGGACTACGCCGCCAACAAGGCCGACGCCTCCGGCAGCGTGGCCCAGCAGGCAACTGCCATCAAGGAGAACCGCACCAAGACCACGCTGGTCGTGGATGCAGGCGACACCATTCAGGCAAACTCCGCTGAGCTGTTCCTGAACGACGATGTCCACCCCATGATCGCGGCTCAGAACGCCATCGGCTACGATGTCTATGTCACCGGCAACCATGAGTACAACTATGGCATGGCCACGCTGGAAAAGGTGCTCTCCCAGCAGAAGGCCAAGGTGCTGACCGGCAACGTCTACAGCCCCGAAGGCAAGCCTCTGGCGGACGGCTACACCATCATCAAAAAGGGCGGCGTCAAGATCGGCGTCATCGGTATGGTCACTCCCAACATCACCCGCTGGGACGCCAAGAACCTCGAGGGCTGGACTGTCACCAACCCGGTGGACGAGAGCCGCAAGATCATTGATAAGATCAAGAACGATGTGGATGTCATCATCGGCGTTATGCATATGGATATTGACAATGAGTACGGCGTCTATGGCTCCGGCGTCACCGACCTGGCAAATGCCTGCCCCGAGTTCGACGTCATCGTCGCCGCTCACGGTCACAAGAGCATCCCCAACAAGATGATCAACGGTGTGCTGGTGGTCGAGAACAAGAATGCCGGTGCCACCGTCTCCGACATCCACGTCTATCTCGAGCGCGGCCTGAACGGCAAGTGGAAGGTGAAGGACCGCACCTCTGAGAACCTGATCATCAAGGACTACGCTCCCGACCCCGAGCTGACCGCTCTGCTGGCAGAGTACGACCAGCGCGCTAAGGACGACGCCGTGACCCCCATCGGCCAGCTGGTCGGCGGTGATCTGGCCCCCGAAAACGAGATCGACTGCCTGCCCCAGCCCATGGTGCAGGATACCGCTCTGCTGGACTTCATCAACGAGGTACAGATGTACTACACCGACGCTCGGGTGTCCGCAACGGCTCTGACCTCCATGACCTCCCAGATGCGCGAGGGTACCATCCGCAAGTGCGACATGGCAAGCATCTACACCTACCAGAACACCCTGTACAAGCTGCAGATGAACGGCTGGCAGCTGCGTCAGTTCATGGAGTGGTCTGCTGCCTTCTTCAAGACCTGGGAGCCGGGCGATGTGACCATCGCATTCGACTCTTCCGTCCGCTACTACCTGTACGATGCCTTTGCGGGCGTCAAGTATGACCTTGACATCTCCAAGCAGCCCGGCAACCGCATCCAGAACCTGACCTGGATGGATGGCCGTCCGGTGGAGGACGATGACAGCTTCGTGGTGGCCGTCAACAACTACCGTGCCACCACCCAGCTGCTGGCTTATGCTGACATCTTCAAGGAGGGCGACGAGCTGCCCAAGCTGCTGGAAATCGACGTGCGCGGCGATGTGGGCGGCATCCGCGAACTGCTGGGCGAGTACATCCGCACCGTCAAGGGCGGCACCATCGAGCCGCACGTGGACAACAACTGGAAGCTCGTGGGCAACAACTGGAACGCGGCTGACCACGAGAAGGCCGTCAAGCTGCTGCGCGAGGGCAAGCTGGCTCTGTCGGAGAACGCCGACAGCCGCACCCTGCCCGGCAAGGCCATCACTACGGCTGATATTGCCGCATTCTGATCTTTCTCTCACACGCAGCGGGGTGTGCAGTCTTTCTGGGGCTGCACACCCTTTTTTTGCGCAATAAAGTGAAGGATCAATGCGGACTCTCCGGCGGTGTGCCGCTTTTTTGCGCAGCATATTTCTTTTTTTGGCGGTTCGTGGTAGAATATACTGTATTCATCTGCGCATAAGGAGGGGAGAAGATGCAGCATTCGACCATTGCGGCCATTGCTACCGCTCCGGGTGCGGGCGGCATCGCCATCGTGCGGCTGTCCGGCCCGGAGAGCTGTGAAGTGGCGGCGAAGGTGTTCCGTCCGGCCAACCCGGCCAAAAAGGTCGCGGACGCCAAAGGCTATACGGCCATGTTCGGTGCGTTCGTGGAGGGGGAAGAGGCTTTCGATGAGGGCGTGGCGCTGTTTTTCCGCGCGCCCCACAGCTACACCGGCGAGGATGTGGTGGAGCTTTCCTGCCACGGCGGCAGTGCAGTCGCCCGGCGGCTGGTGGAAGCCTGCATTGCGGCGGGCGCGTCGCCTGCCGCTCCCGGCGAGTACACCCGCCGCGCTTTCCTGAACGGCAAGCTCAGTCTGACCCAGGCCGAGGCCGTCATGGACATCATCTCCGCCGATGGCCGACAGGGGGCCGCGCTGGCAAACGCCTCCCTGAACGGTGCGCTGGCCCGGAAGATAGCGGCCCAGAAAGATGCTCTGACGGCCTTGCAGGCCCATCTGGCCGCATGGGTGGATTTCCCTGAGGAAGATGTCCCGGAACTGAGCCAGAGCCATCTCTGCGACGTTTTAGGCGGGGTAGAGCAGGAGCTGGACGCCCTCATCCAGAGCTACGACGCAGGCGCTGTCCTCCGCGAGGGCGTGGACTGTGCCATCGTGGGCAAGCCCAATGCGGGCAAATCCACCCTGCTCAACCTGCTGGCCGGATTCGACCGGGCCATCGTCACGCCGGTGGCCGGAACCACCCGCGATGTGGTGGAGCAGGCTGTCCAGCTGGGCGACGTCCGGCTGAATCTCTTCGATACCGCCGGTCTGCGTCAGACGGAAGACGAGATCGAAGCCGAAGGCATCCGCCGCAGCTGGAAGAAGCTGGACGAGGCGGGGCTTATCCTCGCCGTCTTCGACGGCTCGGAGCGCCCGACCCGGGAGGACCTGGAGCTGGCTCAGCGCTGCGCGGGTCGTCCGGCCATCGCGCTGGTCAATAAAGAGGACAAGCCCACCCGGTTTGACGCAGAGCTCATCGCGCCCTATTTTGCGATGGTGCTGCCGGTCTGCTGTCAGGAAGAGGGGGCGCGGAAGGTCATCGCGGCGGCGGTAGCCCGCCTGCTGGGGACCAACCAAATCGACCCCCACGCCGCCAGCCTCTCGGGGCAGCGGCAGCTTTCCGCTGCCACCCGCGCTCGGGATGCCGTAGCCGGAGCGCTGGACGCTGCGCAGGGACTCGGGTTGGACGCTGTGTCGGTCTGCGTGGACGACGCGCTGGATGCACTTTGCGAGCTGACAGGGGAGAACGCCTCGGAGGCGGTCATCAATGAGGTGTTTGAGAGATTCTGCGTGGGGAAGTAAAAATCCATTTTACGCAGGGTTAAGTTCTCTTTTGCGCACCAAAAGAGAACCAGAAAAGTGCCCGCGATTGAGAGGCTCGGCGGTGGCGAAGCCATGAAAGCCCCAGTGGGGCTTTCAAGCCGACAGTCCGGTTTGCGAAGCAAATGCCGCGTGTTTAGCGCGGCAAGGACAGGGATCCACGAGAAAGGGGCTGCTCGCCCCTTTCAGACCCCAAAGGAGAAGTCGAAACGGAAAAAAGCTAGCCGCTGCGCTAAGACGGGTTGCGGTGCCCAGCGACCACTTCGTGCCTTGAGCGGCACTCGTGTCCTGCTGACCGCGGCCCCAACAGCTCATCCCTGTATCCGCCGCAGGCGGCGGTCGTCGCTGTTGCACTTTTTTCTCGTTTCTCCGATTTACGGCTTCGCCGAAGATTTTATGTTGCAAATAGAGGAAAGTATGAACCATTTAGGAGACTACGACGTTATCGTCATCGGTGCCGGACATGCGGGCATTGAGGCAGCCCATGCTGCCGCGATGCTGGGCGCAAAGACGGCGGTGTTCACGATGAGCTTGGACGCCATCGGCAATATGCCCTGCAACCCCAGCATCGGCGGCACGGCAAAAGGTACGTTGGTACGCGAATTGGATGCTCTTGGCGGCGTGATGGGCCTTGCGGCAGATGCCACCTATTTACAGAGCCGGATGCTCAACAAGGGCAAAGGCCCCGCTGTCCACGCGCTGCGCGTCCAGACCGACCGCAAGCGCTATCATGAATATATGAAGCACGCCCTTGAGCTGACGCCGGGGCTGGCCATCCATCAGGCGGAGATCATTTCCATCGAGGTGGAGGACGGCCATGTGAAGGGCGTCGTCACCCAGCTGAACGGGGAGTATGGCGCAAAGTGCGTGGTCATCGCCACCGGCACCAACCTCGGCGGAAAAATTTTCGTGGGCGATGCATGGTACGCCTCCGGCCCCGACGGGATGCACGCGGCCAACGCCCTCACCGAGAGCCTGAAAGCCGCCGGTCTGCCGCTGCGCCGCTTCAAGACCGGTACGCCTGCCCGGGTGCATCGGCGGAGCATCGACTTCTCTAAGCTGGAATGCCAGCCCGGCGACCCGGACAATGAGCTTCAGCCTTTCAGCTTTATGACCGATGCCCCTATGCACAACAAGGTGGAGTGCTGGATCGCCTACACCAACCCTGAGACGCACAGGATCATTCTGGACAATATCCAGCGCAGCCCGCTCTACGGCGGCATGATCGAGGGCGTCGGCCCGCGCTACTGCCCGTCGATCGAGGACAAGGTAGTGCGGTTTGCAGGGAAGGACCGGCATCCCATCTTCGTGGAGCCTTGCGGCGAGAACACCGAGGAAATGTATCTGCAGGGTGCGTCCAGCAGTCTGCCGGAGGATGTGCAGAATGCATTCTACCGGAGCATCAAGGGCTTCGAGAATATTGAGATCATGCGCCCGGCCTACGCCATCGAGTACGACTGCGTGGACCCCACCAGCCTCGAAGCCACGCTGGAAAGCAAGGTGGTGCGAGGCCTCTACGGCGCGGGACAGTTCAACGGCACCTCAGGCTACGAGGAAGCCGCCGCGCAGGGCCTGCTGGCCGGTCTGAACGCTGCCCGGAACGCATTGGGCGAAAGCCAGCTCATCCTGCCCAGGCAGTCAAGCTATCTCGGCACACTGGTGGATGACCTTGTGACCAAGGGCGTCATGGACCCCTACCGGATGATGACCAGCCGCAGCGAGTACCGCCTGACCCTCCGTCAGGACAACGCCGACACCCGGTTGACGCCCATTGGCAGGGAATACGGCCTCGTGCAGGACGACCGCTGGACAAAGTACCAGCAGACGCAGGCTGTGCTGGACGCAGAGCGCCGCCGTCTGCATGACGCCCATCTGCGCACGGCGGACCTGCGCGCCGCGATGGAAGCAGCAGGCCTCGCCCCGGCCGCAGAGGGCGGCATTGCCGAAGAGCTGCTGCGCCGACCGGAGATCGACTATCCGCTCATCGCGGGCATGATCGGCTGGGGTGAGGGCATCACGCCCATGCTGGCTGAGCGTCTGGAAACTGAAATCAAGTACGCGGGTTACATTGCCCGGCAGGACCGGATGATACACGAGGTGGCCCGCCACGAGAAGACCCTCATCCCGGAGGATTTCTCTTACACAGAGCTCACCGGCCTGACGCTGGAAGCCCGCGAGAAGCTGGCCCGCATCCGCCCGAAAAACTTGGGGCAGGCGGGACGCATCCCCGGCGTGTCGCCGTCGGATGTGGCACAGCTGAGTATCGCGCTGGCGGCGAATCAATCGAAAGCGTAATAGCTGATGCAAAACGGGGCGTGCGAAAAAGGGAGACGACATTGCGCGCTTGTGGCGCGGGGGTAGAGCGCTTTTTCGCTGGGCTAAGTTCTCTTTTGCGTGCCAAAAGAGAACCAGAAAAGCACCAGCGATTTCGACGCGCTGGATCCACGAGAAAGGGGCTGCTCGCCCCTTTCAGACCCCGAAGGGGAAGTCGAAACGGAAAAAAGCTAGTCGCTGCGCTTAACGCTTTTTTCTCGTTTCTCCGATTTGCTGCTTCGCAGCAGGTGTTACGCCCTCGCAGGGCGTGAAGTTCAGCAGAAAGGTAAAATCTTCGGCGGAGCCGTAAATGGGAGAAGCACAAAAAAATGCGTTTAGCGAAGCGGCTAGCATTTTTGGGCTTCGACTTCTTCTTTGGAATTGTTAAGGGCGAGCAGCCCTTAACTCGTTGCGGGGAGAGTGGAGTCCAGAGGTAGGGAGGGGGGAGTCGAAACACCCCTCCCTACCTCTGGCCCGCGCGGAGCGCAAAGCCATTTGACCAAAAGAAAAAACTTGCCCCGCGCCACCGGCGCGAGAGACAGCAATATACCTTTTTGATGAATGCTATTTTTGAAAATTGCGATAAGCTTTTGTGAAATGAGGATAAGTTTATGATTGATAAGAACCGGCTGGAACAGAAATGTTCCACATGGAACATCGCGCTCACCGGAACCCAGCTCGACCAGTTGGACGCCTTTGCGGAGATTCTGGTGGAGTACAACCAGAAGGTCAATTTGACTGCCATCACCGACCCGGAGGGCATCGAGGACAAGCACTTCCTCGACAGCCTGCTCTTTGCCTCTCAGCCTGAGGTGGCAGGGAAGATGGTGGATGTCGGCGCAGGCGCGGGCTTCCCGGGCATCGTGACGAAGATTTTCAAGCCCGAGTTGGAGCTGACTCTGATGGAACCCACCGGCAAGCGGGTGGAGTTTCTGAAATACGCCTGCGGCCAGCTGGGCCTTACCGGTGTGGAGTTCGCCAAGGAGCGCGCCGAGGAAGCCGCCCGCAAGGCGTGGCGTGAGCAGTTCGATTTGGCTTCGGCCCGCGCGGTGGCGGCTCTGCCCATGCTGGCAGAATACTGCCTGCCGCTGGTGAAGGTGGGGGGAAACTTCCTTGCCATGAAGGGCGCTTCCGGCGAAGAAGAGCTGGCCGCAGCCCGGGGCGCCATCAAGAAGCTGGGCGGCGAGTACAAAGAGACTCGCACCCTCCATCTTCCGGGCGGCGATACCCGCACCCTCATCCTCTGCAAAAAGATTTCGCAAACTCCGACTGCCTACCCCAGAAACGGCGGAAAAATTGCGAAAAGTCCGCTGAAATAACGGAGCATCGAATAGAAAATGCAAGACCCTGCCGAACGAATCTTCTGGCAGGGTCTTTTATTTTCTGGTAAACTGGGGATGTAAGCAGCTGACTTTTCCACGTTTTCCCGGGAAAGGGTGGAAAACCATGACGATTCCAGACGAAAAGGGGCGGTATCATGTTTGAGAGAAAGAAATCTGCCGGAAAAATCTACACTCTCCCGATCGAGAGCATCCAGCCGTCGCCATTTCAGGCGCGGACGAATTTCAATGAGCAGGAGCTTGCGGGGCTTGCGGCCAGCATCCGGGAGAACGGCTTGTTGCAGCCGATAGCCGTGCGCAAAAAAGAAGACGGCTATGAGCTGGTGGCGGGGGAGCGGCGCCTCCGCGCCTGCAAGATGGCAAAGATGCAGACCATCCCGGCCATCCTTTGCGACTATGCCGACGACAAGACGGCGGCGATGGGGCTTCTGGAAAATCTTCAGCGGGAGAATCTGAACCCCTTCGAGCAGGCGCAGGGCCTGCGGGATGTGATGGTCTTGTGGGACTGTACGCAGGCGGAGGCGGCCAAGCGGCTGGGAATGGCCCAACCCACGCTGGCCAACAAGCTGCGGCTTTTGCAACTCACTCAGGACCAGCGGCAGTTCGTGCTGGACAACGGCCTGACGGAACGCCACGCCCGGGCAGTGCTGCGTCTGCCCGAGAACCGCCGCAGTGAAGCGCTCATCACCATCGCCAAGCGGAAGATGAACGCCCGGGCTACAGACTTGTACATCGAGCAGCTGCTGAACGCAGCTGCCCCGGGACGTCACCGCATCTCGATGGTGAAGGACGTCCGCATTTTTGTGAATACCATCGACCACGCCATCCGCCTGATGACGGACAACGGTGTACCGGCAACGGCCCATCGGGAAGAGCGGGATGGGTACATTGAGTATACCGTGCGCATCCCGACGGCAGCGGCACAGAGGTGAGGGGAGAGGGCCAGTGTTCCATGTGGAACATTGGCTCTTTTTCTTTTAAGCGGCTTCGCGCGCCTGTGCGCGGGGTAAGATTGCTTTTGCATTGGGGTTAAGTTCTCTTTTGCGTGCCAAAAGAGAACCAGAAAACCACCAGCGATTTCGACGCGCTGGATCCACGAGAAAGGGGCTGCTCGCCCCTTTCAGACCCCGAAGGAGTTGTCGAAACGGAAAAAAGCTAGTCGCTGCGCTTAACGCTTTTTTCTCGTTTCTCCGATTTGCTGCTCCGCAGCTGGTGTTACCTCTCTGCTGACGGTAAAGTTCTGCGAAAGCCTGAAATCTTCGGCGAAGCCGTAAAACGGCGGAGAGCTAAAATGCGGTTAAGAGATCTTCACGCCGAATGGCGTGAATCTCCAGCATTTTTGCTTGGAGCCTACTTCTTCGGAATTGTTAAGGGCGTGTAGCCCTTAACTCGTTGCGGGGAGAGTGGAGTCCAGAGGTAGGGAGGGGGGAGTCGAAACACCCCTCCCTGCCTCTGGCCCGCGCGGAGCGCAAGCCGCTTGACCAAAAGCAAAAACCAGCCCCGCGCCACCGGCGCGAGAACCAGCTCAAAGAAAAACCAGCCCTGCCTCTGGCCCGCGCGGAGCGCAAGCCGCTTGACCAAAAGAAAAAACCTGCCCCGCGCCACCAGCGCGCGAACCTGCTTAAAGAAGAACTGGCTCTAATGCAAATCAAGCACCTCTACGCTACAGCTTTACTGCAAAAATCAATTTTCAACCTCAAAGAATGCAAAAAATAGATGCTGAATCTGCATTTCCTACCATAAAATTATAAAGAATCAGTTCAAAAAGCCGCGCTGATGTGCTATACTAAGCTGTATAAGGGACCTGCTGAGGGGAAAACGGCGGGCTTCGTCCTCGAAATGTTCCATGTGGAACAAATCTTTTTCCCGGAAGGAAGCAAGTAGCGTGGCAAAAATCGTTGCTGTTGCAAACCAGAAGGGCGGCGTGGGCAAGACCACCACAGCCGTCAACCTCTCGTCCTGCGTGGCGGCGCTGGGCAAAAAAGTGCTCATCGTAGACCTCGACCCACAGGGCAACACCACCACCGGTTATGGTATTTCCAAGCGGAGTGTAGATATTGGTACATATGAAATTCTCATCGGCGAGGCCGACGCGCGGCAGGCTGTCCGCAAGACGGAGTTCCGCACCGACGTCATCGGCTCCAATACCCGCCTCGCGGGCGCCGGCCTTGAGATGATCGACCTGCCGGGCCGCGAGAGCCGCCTGCGCAAGGCGCTGGCCCCCATCCAGAAAGATTACGACTTTATATTCATCGACTGCCCGCCCAGCCTTGACCTGCTGACGCTGAACGGCCTGTGCGCCTGCGACAGCATCCTCATCCCGGTGCAGTGCGAGTATTACGCGCTGGAAGGTCTGTCGGAGCTTATCAGCACGCTTAAGACCGTCCGCAAGAAGTACAACCCTTATCTGGACATCGAAGGCGTGGTGTTCACCATGTTCTCCGTCCGCTACAATCTGACGCTGCAGGTGGTGGAGCAGGTCAAGAAATACTTTGGAAACAAGGTGTATCAGACCACTATCCCTCGCAGCATCCGCATCTCGGAAGCTCCCAGCTATGGCCAGCCCATCAACTTCTATGAGCCGAAGGGCAAGGGCAGCGAGGCGTATATGGACTTTGCCATCGAGTTCGTGAAGAGCAACCGCCCCGCCGAAGCTGCACCCAAGCGCCGCCGCGGAAAAGCTGCAGCGGAACCGGTCGAGACGATGGGGCTGGCCGATGTGAAGATGGACGGCTGAGGGAGAGAGGAGACCAATGGCAAAAGGAAGAGGAGGACTGGGCCGGGGGCTGGAAAGTCTGTTTGAGGACGCCGCCCCCAGCTTTGAGTCAGATACCAGAATCGAGACGCTGCCCCTGCGGGAGATCGAGCCGGACCCCGGCCAGCCCCGCAAGACCTTCGACGACGAGACGCTGGCAGAGCTTTCGGCCAGCATCGCCGAGCACGGTTTATTGCAGCCCATTGCGGTGCGCCCGAAGCCGTCCGGCGGCTACCTCATCGTGGCAGGCGAGCGCCGCTGGCGGGCCAGCCGGATGGCGGGCCTCACCGAGGTGCCGGTCATCGTCAAGGACGTGACCGATGAGCAGGCCATGGAGCTTGCGCTGGTGGAGAACCTGCAGCGCGAAGACCTTGACCCCGTGGAAGAGGCGGCCGGCATCCGTGAGCTGATGACCCGCTGCGATTTGACCCAGGAGCAGGCCGCCCGCAAGCTGGGCAAGAGCCGGAGCGCACTGGCCAACAGCCTGCGGCTGCTGAGCCTGCCGGAAACAGTGCTGGAACTGCTGAAAAGCGGCTTCATTACGATCGGACACGCAAAGGTCGTTTTGGGTCTGCCTGCGCCGGAGCTGCAGGAGGAAGCGGCTCAGATGATAGCGGACAACCAGCTGAACGTCCGTCAGGCCGAAGCTTTGTGCAAAAAGCTGGCAAAGCCCGCAAAAGAGCCTGTGGCCGCGCCGCTGCCGAGTGCGCTGCCGGTGGAGGTGGAAGAAAGCCTCAAGCAGGCGCTGGGCAGCGAAGTCCGCGTGGCCTACCACGACGGCAAAGGCAAGCTGACCGTCCATTTCTATTCGGACGATCAGCTGAAAGCCTTTGCAAATCTGCTGGGGCAGTATAATATGGAGTAAACCTCTCAGTCTCGATGTCGCTCAACAGCTCTCTTAAAAGGGGAGCCTGAGCGGAAAAGCTATTAGAAATGCGTACCAAGGCGGGGAACACCGCCTTTGAACGGCACAGCGGGGAACGCCCCTGTGCAAGCAATAGAGTATAAGGAGAGTTATCATGCTTGACATCAAATTTGTCCGCGACAACCCGGATGCGGTCAAGGAAAACATCAAGAAGAAGTTTCAGGATGCAAAGCTCCCTCTCGTTGACGAAGTCATCGAGAAGGACGCCAAGTACCGCGAGTGCCTGAAGGAAGTCGAGACCCTGAAGGCTGCCCGCAACAAGCTGAGCAAGGCCAACGGCCCTCTGTTCGGCCAGCTGAAGAAGTGCGACGACGAGGCCAAGAAGGCTGAGCTGCAGGCTCAGATCGACGCCAACAACGCCGCTGTCAAGGCTGACGCCGACAAGATGGCAGAGCTGGAAGCCGAGGAGGCAAAGCTGGCTGAACGCATTCAGGAGATCATGTACACCATCCCCCAGATGATCGACCCCAGCGTACCCATCGGCCCGGACGACACCTACAACGTCGAGGCTCAGCGCTTCGGTGAGCCGGTCGTGCCTGATTTCCCCATCCCGTACCACACCGAGATCATGGAGAGCTTCGACGGCATTGATATGGACGCCGCAGGCCGCGTGGCCGGCAATGGCTTCTACTATCTGCTGGGCAACATCGCCCGCCTGCACGAGGCTGTTCTGGCCTATGCCCGCGACTTCATGATCGACAAGGGGTTCACCTATGTCATCCCTCCCTTCATGATGCATGGCAACGTGGTGCAGGGCGTCATGTCCTTCCCTGAGATGGACGCCATGATGTACAAGATCGAGGGCGAGGACCTCTACCTCATCGGCACCAGTGAGCACACCATGATCGGCCGCTTCATCGACCAGACTCTGGATGAGGCTGCTCTGCCCCTGACCCTGACTTCCTACAGCCCCTGCTTCCGCAAGGAGAAGGGCGCTCACGGCATCGAGGAGCGCGGCATCTACCGCATCCACCAGTTCGAGAAGCAGGAGATGATCGTCGTCTGCCGTCCCGAGGAGAGCGCCGACTGGTACGAGAAGCTCTGGAAGAACTCCGTCGAGCTGTTCCGCAGCATGGAGATCCCTGTCCGTCAGCTGAACTGCTGCTCCGGTGACCTGGCTGACCTGAAGGTCAAGAGCTGCGACATCGAGGCATGGAGCCCCCGCCAGCAGAAATACTTCGAAGTCTGCTCCTGCTCCAACTTGGGCGATGCACAGGCCCGCCGCCTGCACATCCGCGTCAAGGGCAAGGATGGTAAGACCTATCTGGCCCACACTCTGAACAACACCTGCGTGGCTCCTCCGCGTATGCTCATCGCATTCCTCGAGAACCATCTGCAGGCCGACGGCAGCGTCACCATCCCCAAGGTCCTGCAGCCCTACATGGGCGGCCTCGAGGTCATGGTGCCTGTCCACAAGAAGTAAGCCTGCTTTCCACCATTCTCCGATAAAATATTGAAAGTCCCCGCCATTCATACAGGATGGCGGGGACTTTTTGCGTACAGACGTATAAAATCAGAAAGAATGAAAAAATTGAAGATTTTTTTGAAAAAGTTGTTGACAAAACGGAGGTTGTTGGATATAATAATAAAGCACTGTTCAATTGCAACAAATAAATATGGCGGTATAGCTCAGTTGGCTAGAGCATTCGGTTCATACCCGAAGTGTCACCGGTTCAAATCCAGTTACCGCTACCACATTACAGAGTTTCGCTAAGATAAGGGGGACGGTCGTCCGCAATAGTGGATGATGAAAGTCGGAGGTTTTAGCGAAGCTCTGTATTTCTAAGGCCCGTTGGTCAAGCGGTTAAGACACGGCCCTTTCACGGCTGTAACATGGGTTCGATTCCCGTACGGGTCATAAAAAAGCTCCTCAATCTTAGGATTGAGGAGCTTTTTTATGCAACCCGAACGAGGAATTGCAACAATGACGACCGCTGCCTGCGGCAGAAACAGGGAGTCATTGTTGGGGCCGTGGCCAGCGAGACGCGAGCGCCGCCCAAGGCGCGAAGCGGATGCTGGGAGCCACAACCCGGAAGGGCGGCGGCGCGCAGCGCCGTAAGCAATCAGCCCAGTGGGCTGTTGCTTAGCCCGCGGGTCCCAATCTTCAGGAATGTCTACCGTGGTTGCTGCCGTCTGGGCGCATATGCGCGAAGGCGTTTTTTTATTTGACCCATACGGGAATCAATGATAGACATATCAAAAAAAATGCGATATACTAATGATAAACACAAGGAGGTGCGGTATGCCGGAAATCAGTTTGTTTTGCGGAATAAGGGTCATGATGTTTTACAGCGACCATAACCCACCGCACTTTCACGCAGAATATGGTGGCTGTAAAGCACTTATTGATATTCAAAATGCCTGTGTGATCCGTGGAGCACTCCCAAGCCGTCAGCTGAAGCTGATTCTGGCATGGTGCGAACTGCACAAAGATGAATTGATGCAGAACTGGGAGCTTGCCAGAGACGCGAAGCCTTTGAATCATGTGGAGCCTTTGATTTGAACAGGAGGGCCGCTATGGAATATATGCCGAAAGTCCTGCAGGCGGTTGCAGGAGAAGATTTTACGCTCTATCTCTATTTCAGCGATGGCTCAGTGCGGCTGTACGATGCAAAGCCGATTCTGGAACGCGGCGGCGTGTTTGAGCCGATGCGGGACGAAAACTTCTTTCGGGAGCATCTGACGGTGCTGAATGATACGGCGGCATGGGATGTCAACGGAGATTTTGACCCGTGCAGCTGCATCGACCTTGACCCCATCGAACTATATGAGTCTTCTGTGGTTGTGGCCGATCCGCTGGAAACTGCATCATAAAAAATCACCCCCGCCTGCACCATCCGGCAGGCGGGGGTTCGTTATACAAGGAAGCAGATAATGTCGTTTTACGGTCTCTGGCCCATGCCGCCTTCCAGCGTCAGGGTCTCGCCGGACATATACTTGAAGTCCGGCATGGCCAGCTGGACGCAGACACGGCCGATCTCCGTCTCAGCGTTGCCGTAGTGGCCCATGGGGGGCATCTTGACGTTGGCCTTGAAAGCGTCAGGGTAGGCGTCCCTGAACTGCTCGAGCTTGGCCGTCCAGGCCAGCGGGCAGACCACGTTGACGTTGATGCCGTCCTTGCCCCACTCGGTGGCGGCGACGCGGGACATACCGCGGATGCCCTCCTTGGCGGCAGCATAGGCCGACTGGCCGAAGTTGCCGAAGAGGCCGGCACCGGAAGCGAAGTTGATGACGCTGCCGTGAGACTCAGCCAGATAGGGGTAGCAGGCTTTCATGTAGTAGAAAGCGGCGTAGAGGCCGGAGTAGATGGCCAAATCGAACTGCTCGGTGGTGTGTTCGGCCAGCGGCACACCGGAGGCCGAAGCCTGTGCATTGTTGATGAGCACCTGAATGCCGCCGAAGGTATCGACAGCCTGCTTGACCACATTTGCCACAGTGGCCTCGTTGTCGCCGCCCGCGCAGACATCGGCCTGCACGGTCAGCACCTTGATGCCGTAGAGGCTTTCCAGCTCCTGCTTGGCTGCTTCCAGCTTCTTGACGTTGCGGCCTGTGATGACGAGGTTCGCGCCCTCCTTGGCGTATGCGGTGGCGATGCCGTAGCCGATGGAGCCGCAGCTTCCATCCTTCAGGATAGCGCGCCCTGCGCCGGTAATGATGGCAGTTTTACCAGTTAAAAAGCCCATAAGTTGTAACCTCCTGTTTCGATGTCCCTCGGTGTTCTGCCGGGGGTCGTTCTATAGCTCGAGTATAGCAGAAAAGTGGAAAATTGTAAAATAGCGCTTTTGAATCGTTTTTTCTTTGCTTGAGGAATGGCTCAGACGCTCACTTGCGGTATTTTTCCATCATTTCCTTTTGCAAAAAACTACGGCCCTGCCAGGATGCATTTCAGCGTCCCGGCAGGGCCGTGCTTTTGTTTTTCAGTGCTGGTGGAGATACGTCAGAATATCCTCCGGCTTTGCAGCCAGAGCATCGGCGCCGACGGCGGTCAGCTCTGCTTCGCCCCGGAAGCCCCAGAGAACGCCCAGAGCGGGCAGACCGGCATTGTGTCCCGTAAGGATGTCCACATCGCTGTCGCCCACGAAAAGGGTGCTCTGCGGGTCTGCGCCGAGGTCAGCCATCAGAGAGTAGACGCCAGCCGGGTCGGGTTTGGTGGGAACACCGGGGCGGCTGCCCCGCACCAGCGAAAAGCTGTCCGAGCCGAAGTAGTGCTCGATGATCTTTCCACAAAAAGCGTCCGCCTTGTTGGAAAAAACGGCGGTCTGGACGCCCTCGGCCTTCAGCGCGGCCAGCAGTTCCGGGATGCCGGGATAGGGGGCCGTTTTGTCTTCCTTGTGGGCGTCATACCGGGCCGAGAACTCGGCCAGCGTGGCGGCAAGCTGTTCGGGCGTCCGGGCGTTTTCCGGGGAAAAGCGCTCCACCAGCTTCGGGATGCCGTTGCCCACGAAGTGCTTGTAGGTCTCTACTGGAAAGGTCGGCCAGCCGTGCTGGGCGCAGACCCAGTTGGCCGCGTCGGCCAGGTCGTCGATGGTGTTCAGTAAGGTGCCGTCCAAATCGAAGAGAATGGTTTTTATCATGAGAATCAGACTTCCTTTTGTTTTATGTTTTCTGCTCCAAAGCGTTGAGACAGGGCGCAGCGTCCCGCACGGGGATGCTGCGCACCTTGAGCCGCACCTGCCCGGGCAGAGCCAGCGTCAGCGTCATGCGCTGATAATGTGCCGCCCAGGGCGATTGGAGGGTGCGCAGGCAGACATCCGGGTGGAACACACAGATGCAGTGGAGATAAACACCCTTCTGCCGCCGCAGGGTGAACCGGCCCTCCCGGAGCCAGATGCCCTCGTTCAGCCAGCCCATCAGACCGCCCGCCAGAAAGACGGCAAATAGCGCCGTCGGGATGAGCAGTGTCCCCGTGAGGGCAGGCAGGACGCTGCGGGAGACCAGCACCAGCAGCAGGCACATCCCGAACGGGATGCCGGCAGGCGCAAAGAAAACGGCGCTGCGGTGGGTGAGGTCGTGCCGGGTGTCGGGCGGCATCCGGAACTCGGGCAGCAGCTCCCGGAACAGCTCTTCCTGCCCGGAGCGGTAGACGAAAAGCGGCAGCTCCGGGCGGCAGCTGCCTGCCACCACGAACACCGGCCAGCGCTTCATGAGCCGGGCGATGGGGGAGACGCGGACGTCCGCGTAGCTTATCTCGCTGCTCCGCACCCGGAACTCGAACCGGGACAGCCAGCCGCCCCGGCTGCCCAGCTGGTCGGCAGTGTGCCAGACCGTATAATGGACGGTCTGGACAAAACTGCGGGCCAGACTGATGCCGAAGAGCAACCCGGTCAGCACCAGCATCCACGCCGCACCGGCGGGCAGCCAGTGGGCCGCGAACCGGACGAGGACGTTCAGCCGGGAGAGGGCCACCGCCTCGGCGGTGAGGGGAAATGGCCGGCTCTGCCGGATGGCCAGATAGGTCAGCGCCAGCGTGGACAGGCCGTTGGCACCCAAAACCACCAGCGCGGCCCGCTCGCCCCCGGCAGGGCGGTGGCAGACCGGGTCCCGGACCGGCATCAGGAGGTCGGCAAGCTCCTGCGCGTCTTCTTTGTGCAAATAAAGGGTGACGGCTCGCTTGGCAGGCTGGCCTACCGGGTAGAGCACCACCCGGCTGGCCCCGAGCAGCCGAAAGAAGAGCGGCCGCTCGATGGTCAGCGCGGCCAGAGCTTCGCCCCGGATGATGCGCTCCTGCTTGGAGAGGAACGCCCACCGCAGCCGGAGCACACCGGCCTCATCCAGCGCCCAGCTGCTGGCTTCCAGCAGGATGGAGCTGGCCCCGCAGAGGAAGAGCAGAAGCGCGGCGTCCTGCCGCAGAGCGGTGAGCAGAGCGTTCAGGCTGAATTCCAGCAGGGCGTTCGCCAGCGGCAGCAGGCAGACGACGACCGCCTTGCGCAGGAAGCGGAGGGCGGCGAGGGGATGGTAATGCCGTTGTCGAGTCATGGTGCATCCTCCGCCAGAATGTGGGCCAGAAGCCCGGCCTGCTGGGCCGGGATGGCGGGCAGAAGGAGCTTCGCGCCCGGGGCCGCCACGATGAGCAGCGAGACGCCGCCCAGCCGCAGCAGGGGCGTCCGGAGCAGCCGGACGCTGGTAACGGCCCGGCGGGGAAGCACCTGCCGCACCGGCAGCGCAACGCCGGAGTAGACCGTTACGGTCCGTTCCCCCAGCACGGCGGCGAAGCTGCAGGCCCGCGCCCAGAGGCAGTAGACCAGGAAGCCCCAGAGCAGGCAGAAACCCGCCCCGGCGGCGATGCTCTGCCAGAACACGAAGGGCGCAGCGAACAGCCCCGGCACCGCCGCCCAGACGCAGAGGACGGCCCGGCCAGTGGGCGGGATGATGACGGCGGTGCGCCGCAGCTCCTGCTCCGTCACTTACCGCTGAGGCCCCAGGCCTCGGTCAGCTCGTGCAGGCTGTCGTCACGGGTCAGGCAGAGGATGTGGTCCCAGGGCATCAGGATCGTGCTGCCGTGGGGGATGATGAACTCGGTGTCGCGGGTGATGCTGACCAGGATGGTGTCGCCCGGGATGGGGATGTCCATGATGGCCTTGCCCGCGTAGAGGAAGTTCTCGGGCAGCAAGATCTCGTTCAGGCTGGCCGTGCCGCCGCCCAGAGAGAGGAGCTGGCGGATGGTATCCGTCTCGATCTCCCGCTCGAGGATGTGGCTCAGGTTGTCGGTGCCGCAGACCACGGTGTCCACGCCGAGGGTGTGGAGCAGCTCGCGGTTCTTGGGGTTGGAGGCCCGGGCCACGGTGCGGTCTACGCCGAACTCCCGCTTGGCGATCTGGCAGGCCACGAGGTTGTCTTCGTCAGAGCCGGTCACAGCCACAAAGGCGTCGCAGCTGGCGACGTCGGCGGTGCGCAGAGTGTCCACGCTGATGGAGTCGCCGCAGATGACCGGGATGTCCAGCATATCGGCCAGCATCCGGCACTGGCTCTCCACCGGCTCGATGATGACGATTTCGTGGTGGTTGGCCAGCAGGCTCTGAGCCAGATACCGACCTACACGCCCGCCGCCGGCAATACAAACTTTCATAATACTACCTCATTATACAAATGGTATCGATTATTTGGCGAGAGAACGGAACACGGCCTGCTCGGTGAGGACGGTGGGGCAGATGGTGTCCAGTTCGTAGGCCTTGTGGTAGAGCACCTGCAGGTGGGGGTCGGAGACGCGGCAGATGACCTTTTCGCGCTGAAAGAGGCTCTTGGCGATCTGCGCGGCCATCAGGTTGAGGGAGTCGTCCTCGCTGACGGCGGCCACGGCATCGCAGTTCTCGATGCCGCCCTGACGCAGTACGTCGGGGTCGGTGGGGTCGCCCACAAGAGCGTTTCCGCTGAAGGTGTAGTCGTCGAAGGCGTCCAGACGCTTGAGCTGTTCGGAGTCCTTTTCGATGATGGAGATGTCGTGGCCGATGCGCTCCAGGTCCCGCACCAGCGATGCGCCCACCTGGTCGCAGCCGATTACAAGAATGTTCATGAAATTACCTCGCTGTAAAATATATATCGAACTTCGTCTCCGATAAATCTACATCCCAGTATAGCATATTTTCCCCCGCAGATAAATAGAAAAGCTGTAGGGGATTCCAGAGATAAAATTTTTGAATTCCTGGTGCGCAGAGAGTCGGAATATGGTATACTGAAACAGTATGATGATAAGGATCACAAAAGCCCGTGCGCCCGGCGTGCGGCAGGAGGAGTGCTTATATGTTTCTTGAGATCATCAAAGCGATTTTGATGGGCATCGTGGAGGGCATCACCGAGTGGCTGCCCATCTCGTCCACAGGCCATATGATCTTGCTGGAACAGGTGGTAAAGTTCAGCGCCAGCGAAGAGTTCATGTCCATGTTCCGCGTGGTCATCCAGCTGGGTGCCATCCTTGCGGTGGTGGTGCTGTTCTGGGGCAAGCTGTGGCCCTTCGGCCTGCGGCATGGCCGCGTCATCTCCAAGCCCAGCGTCTGGCAGCTCTGGTTCAAGGTGGTCGCCGCCACCCTGCCGGTGCTGGTCATCAGCCCGCTGGACGACTGGATGGAGGCTCACTTCTATAACTACATCACCGTGGCCGCAATGCTCATCCTCTACGGTGTGCTGTTCCTCGTGGTGGAGAGCCGCCGCACTGCGCCCCGCGTCACCCATCTGGAACAGATCACTTACCGTGACGCCCTCATCATCGGCGTCTGGCAGATTCTGGCCATCATCCCCGGCACCTCCCGTTCCGGCGCGACCATCGTGGGCGGCCTGCTGCTGGGCCTCTCCCGTGCCTGCGTGGCGGAGTTCACCTTCTACCTCGCCATCCCGGTCATGGCAGGCGCATCCCTGCTCAAGGTGCTCAAATTCGCCGTCTCCGGTGTCGCCATCACCGGCACCGAGGTGGCTGTGCTGGCGGTGGGCTGCGTGGTGGCCTTCGTGGTCAGTATGGCGGCCATCCGCTTCCTGATGGATTACGTCAAGCGCCACAATTTCACCTTCTTCGGCATCTACCGCATCGCCCTCGGCCTTGTGGTGCTGGCCGTGGCAGTGGTGTCTGCAATGGTGTAAAATCGAACTCGGGTCTTCTGAGCCCCTCGCCCCGGCGAGGGGCTTTTCTTGCGCCTGCCCCTGCGTCGTGCTATAATTCTTTCAGAGAGTATGAGCGCGGCAAACAGGAGCTGCGCACCTGAAATTGTCAAAGAAAACAGGAGGAAAAACCGATGGAAGCATCGACCGTCTACTATACCGATTTCCGCTGTCCCGTAGGTACCAGCCTCACCGAAAAGCTGCGCCGCCTGTGCATCGCGGCAGGCATCAAGAACATCGACATGGAGGGCAGGTTCGTCGCCATCAAGATGCATTTCGGCGAGCTGGGCAACCTGGCCTATCTGCGCCCCAACTACGCCAAGGTGGTGGCCGACCTGTGCAAGGAGCAGGGCGGTATGCCCTTCCTGACCGACTGCAACACCCTGTATCCGGGCAGCCGAAAGAACGCCCTCGAGCATCTGACCTGTGCCCAGCTGAACGGCTTCTGGCCCATGACCACCGGCTGTCAGGTCATCATCGCCGACGGACTGCGCGGCACCGATGAGGTGGAGGTGCCTGTACCGAACGGCGAATACTGCAAGACCGCTAAGATCGGCCGCGCCATCATGGACGCCGACATCTTCATCAGCCTGAGCCACTTCAAGGGCCACGAGTCCACCGGCTTCGGCGGTGCCATCAAGAACATCGGCATGGGCTGCGGCTCCCGCGCCGGCAAGATGGAGCAGCACGCCTCCGGCCACCCGGCGGTGCAGGAAGACCTCTGCCGCGGCTGTCACCGCTGCGCCAAGGAGTGCGGATCCGACGCCATCCGCTACAACGAGAAGAATAAGGCCGTCATCGACCAGGACAAGTGCAAGGGCTGCGGCCGCTGCATCGGTGCCTGCAACTTCGACGCCATCTATGCCCTGTGCGACAGCGCCAACGAGATGCTGGACCGCAAGATGGCCGAGTACGCTGCCGCCGTCTGCCATGACCGTCCCACCTTCCACATCAGCCTTGTGCAGGACATCAGCCCCAACTGCGACTGCCACGGCGAGAACGACGCGCCCATCCTGCCGGACATCGGCATGTTCGCCTCCTTCGACCCGGTGGCCCTCGACCAGGCTTGTGCCGACGCCTGCCTGAACGCCGCTCCGCTGCCCAACAGCCAGCTGGGCCAGAACCTCGCCACCCCGGGCTGGAACTGCCACCACGACAACTTCAAGGACTCTAATCCCAACATCGAGTGGAAAGCCACCCTCGAGCAGGCCGAGAAGGTCGGCATGGGTACCCGCGCCTACACCCTCAGGAAAGTCTGATCCCGAAAAAAAAAGCCGGACGCCTCCCGCACCAAAGCGGAAAGGCGTCCGGCCCTTTCTCTGTGATTCAATACTCGCCCTTTGCCTCCGGCACGAGGGGGTCAACGACATCCTCGAGAGCGTTCCAGTCCTTCTCGGAGAAGGTCAGCTTTTTGGCGTCGAGGCCCACGTCCTCCAGACGGCCTGCCATGGCGTCCTTGTCTTCCAGCAGGGCAGCGGCATCGTCCTTTATCATGGGCCATGCCTCGGCGAAGCCCTCCTGCTCCGAGTCGGAGAGGTTGTCGTACCACTGGGTGTAGGCGTCCTCAATGGCCGTTTCCGTGCGGGCAGAGAGGTTTGCCTCGTCGGCCCAGACCAGCAGGGTGGCTGCGGCCTGCACGCTCTTGAGGGAGCAGCCGGACACGCCGGGACCCCAGCCGAGGCTTGGCTCAAAGGCAGCTGCAGTGCCGTCTACACTGAACAGTGAGTTCTCGTCGAAATCTTTGTTGAACAGCCCGGAGGTGTCGGCCTGCGCGGTGCTGCTGGGGGCGCTCTCGCTGCTGACGCTGGACGGCTCAGAAGCCGAAGAGCTTGCGTGGGAGGCGTCGCCGTTTGTATTGGAGCAGCCTGCCAGCAGGCCGCAGAGCAGAGCAGCACTCACAAGGAGCGAAAGGATGCGCTTTTGAGTCATAGGGGATGTCCTCCTTCTATCTGCGCCCGGCCCGCAGGCCGGGGAAAAGATCTCTCTGAGACTAGTATACTGTTCTGCCGCGCGGTTGTCAATCGGCCTTGTCACGAACAAATTTTAAGGGGCCGTGCAGTGGGGCCGGATTGACCTTTCCGGCGCAGCGGGCTATAATAAAGGGTACAGGAATCGTTAAAATATCAAGGAGAAAATAACCATGAAGAATGCAGCTTTTTCGATAGAGGAGCTTTTCCGTTTTCTGGACGCCGGCGTCAGTGCTTTCCACTCCACGGCTGCTGCGTCCGCCATTCTGGAAGCCGAGGGCTATGTGAACTGCCCCGAGAGTGCCGCGTGGGAGCTGGCCCCCGGCGGCAAGTATTACACCACCCGCAACGGCTCTGCCGTGCTGGCATGGCGTATGCCCAGGGGTGAGCTGACCGGCTGGCACGCAGCCGCCAGCCACAGCGACTCGCCCACCTGGCGTATCAAGCAGTTCGACACGGAGGACAAGGTCTTCGCCAAGGCCGAGGTCGAGGGCTACGGCGGCATGATCATGCCCTCCTGGCTCGACCGCCCGCTGACCGTGGCAGGCCGTCTGCTGGTGCGCACCGAGAGCGGCATCGAGAGCCGTCTGGTCTGCCCCGACCGTGCGCTGGCCTGCATCCCGAACCTCTGCATCCACTTCAACCGCGACCTGAACAACGGCATGAAGTATAACCCGCAGGTCGATCTGCAGCCCATCTTCGGCGGAAAGGGCGGAAACCTGAAAGAGGTCCTGGCCGCGGAGGCCGGCGTGAAGGCCGAGGACATCCTCGACGCTGACCTGGTCCTCGCCACCCGTGAGAAGGCCGTCCGCATGGGCCTGAACGGCGAGTATTTCATGTCCGGCCGCATCGACGACCTCGAGTGCGCCTACACCACCCTGTGGGGCTTCCTGCAGGGCCGCGGCGAAGAGGAAGGCCGCGGAGACATCTGGGTCATGTTCGACAACGAAGAGGTCGGCTCTTCCAGCCGTCAGGGCGCGCAGGGTACCCTCATGGCCGACGTGCTGGCCCGCATCGAGGAGAGCATGGGCGTCAGCAGGGAGCAGAGCATCCGCGCCCGCACCAACTCACTGGTGCTGAGCGCCGACAACGGCCACGCCACCCATCCCAACCACCCCGAAAAGAGCGACCCCGCCAACCCCGTCGTGATGGGCGGCGGCGTCCTGCTGAAGTATAATGCCCGCCAGACCTACACCACCAGCGGATTCACCGGCGCAGCCTTCACCGCCATCTGCAAGAAGGCCGGTGTGCCGGTGCAGGTGTTCGCAAACCGCGCCGATGTGCCGGGCGGCTCCACGCTGGGCAATCTGCTGGGCCATCAGATCCTGATGCCTATGGTGGACATCGGTCTGGGCCAGCTGGCCATGCACTCCGCCATGGAGACGGCAAGCTGCGCTGATGCCGAGTACATGGCAAAGGCTGTGGCAGAGTATTACAACACCCCCATCTTCCAGCCGAAGGACGGGGAGTGGACGCTGGGCCTGTGAGCGCTGTCGTCGGGCGGTTCGCCCCCAGCCCCAGCGGGCGGCTCCATCTGGGCAACCTCGCGTGCAGCCTCCTTGCATGGCTGAGCGCCAGGAGCCGGGGCGGGCGAATCATTCTCCGCATCGAGGATCTGGACGCGGAGCGCTGCCCCCGCAAGTACGCCGACCAGCTGGAAGAAGACCTTGGGTGGCTGGGCCTTTTCTGGGATGAGGGCGGCAGCAAGGGCGGCCCCCATGAGCCATATTACCAGAGCGAGTGCAGCGGCATCTACACCGAGAGCTACAAAAAGCTGGAAGCCATGGGGCTTGTCTATCCCTGCTTCTGCTCCCGCAGCCAGCTCCATGCCGCCAGTGCGCCCCACACCTCGGACGGCAACGTCATCTATCCCGGCACCTGCCGGGGGCTGACGGCCGAAGAGATCGCCGAAAAGAGGAAGAAGAAAGCTCCTGCCTACCGCCTCATGGTGCCGGACGAGAACATCACCTTCACCGACGGCTGTATGGGCGAACATACAGAAAACCTTCTGCGCGACTGCGGTGACTTTTACCTCCGCCGCGCCGACGGCGTATTTGCGTATCAGCTGGCCGTCGTGGTGGACGACGCCCGGATGGGCGTCACCGAAGTCGTGCGCGGGGCCGACCTGCTTTCCTCTACGGCGCGGCAGCTCTATCTGTACCGGCTTCTGGGTCTGCCTGCACCGGAGTTCGCCCACTGCCCGCTGCTGCTGGCGTCGGACGGGAGGCGGCTCTCCAAGCGGGACGGCGACCAGAGCCTTGAGAACCTTCGCGCCCGCTATACGGCCGAGGACATCGTGGGCCGTCTGGCCTATGCCTACGGCCTGCAGGAAGAGCCTGCACCCCGGACGCCGGAAAGCCTCATCAAAGACTTTTCGTGGGATAAGGTGCCGAAGAAGGATATTTGTCTGCCGGAAGGGCTGTTTGAATAACTGAAACAAGAAAAGACCTTCAAGTTTTCATGAAGAGAACTTGAAGGTCTTTTTATATTTATAAATTGCTTTTGCAGAGAGCTAAGTTCTCTTTTGCGTGCCAAAAGAGAACCAGAAAAGCACCAGCGGCGCGCGCCTGTGCGCGGGGCAGAGCGCTTTTACGTTAAGTGGAATTGTTCTCTTTTGATGTCAAAAGAGAACCAGAAAACCACCAGCGATTTCGACGCGCTGGACCCACGAGAAAGGGGCTACTCGCCCCTTTCAGACCCCGAAGGGGTTGTCGAAGCCCAAAAATGCTAGCCGCTTCGCTAAACGCATTTTTTGGGCTTCTCCGATTTACGGCTCCGCCGATGGTGTTACGCTTTCGCAGAACTTTACGTTCAGCAAGGGCGTAAAGTCTGCTGCGAAGCAGCAAATTGGAGAAACGAGAAAAAAGCGTTAAGCGCAGCGACTAGCTTTTTTCCGTTTCGACCTCATCTTCGGAATTGTTAAGGGCGAGCAGCCCTTAACTCGTTGCGGGGAGAGTGGAGTCCAGAGGTAGGGAGGGGGGATTCGAAACACCCCTCCCTACCTCTGGCCCGCGCGGAGCGCAAAGCCATTTGACTGAAAGAAAAAACCTGCCCCACGCCGCAGGCGCACCCGCGCGGAGCGCAAGCCGCTTGACCAAAAGATAAAACATCCCCCGCGCCACCGGCGCGCAGAAAACTTGAGAATACAAAAAACCTCAGGTCTCTCCCAGAGAAACCTGAGGGTCAACAGCGGCTCAGAGCCGCTGCGGAATGCGGCGCATCTCTCCCGAGCGCTCGAGGCTGCTGGCGGCAGCGTCCAGCGCAAAGGCCAGCGCTGCGCCCAGCACCACGTCGATGCAGCTGTGCTGCTTGAGCAGCATGGTGGACAGGATGATGGCCGCGCCCAGAACATTCGCGGCAGGCCGCATCCAGCGGCGGCCCGGCTCGTCGAAGCAGCGGCTCCGGCGGTAGCCTATCATCAACGTCACCGTGTTGAGGACGTGGATGGAGGGGCAGACATTCTTGGAGCTGTCAACGGCATAGAGCATCCGCACCAGACGGGCGAAGATGTCGCTGCCATACACCCGGTAGGGCCGCAGAGCAAGCCCTGTGGGCAGAAGGACATAACAGCTCAGCGCGATGGTCATGCCGGCGAAGAGGCACAGGCAGACCCGCCAGAAGTCGCTGCGCTCGCCGTGCCGCAGCAGATAGAACAGGGTAAAGGGGATCCACGCGAACCATGCAAAATAGGGGACGATGGCGTACTTGCAGAAGGGGATGACATCGTCCAGCCGGCAGTGTACCCAGATGGCAGGGACGGTGATATTCACCTCGAGCCAGTGGAACGCGGTCAGATAAAATACAGTGTAAAGAGCCATGAAAGAGATGGGATGGCGTGCGAACCAGCTGCGCATCAGTAACACTTCCTTTTAGGGGCAGTATTCCATTTCGCCCCGGCCTCATAGCATTATACGCCCCAATTATGAACAAAACAAGACAAAGATCTGACAATCTTACTAAAACAACCTGCGAAAAACTGTGCAGATAGTCGAGCTGTTTTTTCACCATAAACAAAAACAAGCCGCTGCCAGTTGGCAGCGGCCTGTTGCTTGAAGTTCAAGCAATGCCGTTCGGAATGGGTAAGTTCAGACGGCGGCGAAACTCAGAGGAGTACGCTGGGCTGTTATGCATTCTTTGCGGTGCGCTTCTTGGTCGCATGGAGGAAGAGAGCCAGCATTGCGATGGCGAAGATAACGCCGACGGGATATGCAACAGCGGTGTTGTAGATGGTAGCGCCCTCAGCGGTCTTGCTGTTGAGGAGGCTGCCCAGGCACTCAGGAGCCAGAATGAAGTAAGTAGCAGAAACTGCGCTCATGAAGGTAGCAGGAACAGCGGTGATCCAGTAGTTCTTCTTCTCCTGGAAGAGGTACATGGAAGCTGCCCACAGAACGATCATAGCCAGAGTCTGGTTGGTCCAGCTGAAGTAGCGCCAGATAACGGTGTAGTTGATGAAGCCCAGTGCATTGCCGATGCCCAGGAAAGCGCCGACGCCCAGAACGGGGATGCAGAGCTTCAGGCGGTTTGCGTAGCTGTCCTGATCGATCTTGAACCAGTCGGCCAGGGTCAGACGAGCGGAACGGAATGCGGTATCGCCAGAGGTGATGGGGCAGACGACGACGCCGATCATAGCCAGTGCGATGCCCACACCGCCCATGGTCTTGGAGCAGACGTCGTAGATAGCAGCGGACTGGCCCTCAGCCAGAGCAGCTGCCAGACCGGTGTTCAGACCGCCGGTGATCTCGTACAGGGAGCAGCCAGCTGCGGCCCAGATCAGAGCGATGATGCCCTCGCAGACCATTGCGCCGTAGAAGACGAAGTGGCCCTGCTTCTCACTCTTCATGCAGCGAGCCATCAGAGGCGACTGAGTGGAGTGGAAACCGGAGATAGCGCCGCAGGCGACGGTGATGAACATGAAGCTCCAGATCGGAGTTCCGGAGGGATGCATGCTGCCGAAGTGCTCCCAGATCTCGGGGATGGTGTAGGCGGGGTTGGTGAAGATGCCAAAGATAACGCCGACGGCCATGATGATCAGGCAGATGCCGAAGATGGGGTAGATCTTACCGATGACGGCGTCGATGGAGATGAAGGTCGCAATGAAGTAGTAGACCAGGATGATGATCAGCCAGAACAGGGTAGTGGCAAGAACACCGGACATACCGTTGTTCTTGCACAGGGTAACGATCAGGCCGGCAGGGCCGACTGCGAACACGGTACCGACCATGATCAGCAGCACGACGGAGAACACACGCATGACGTTCTGCATCACAGGGCCGAGGTATTTGCCGGTGATCTCTGCGATAGAGCCGCCGTCATTACGCTCGCTCATCATGCCGGAGAAGTAGTCGTGGACACCACCGGCGAAGATGGTGCCGAAGGTGATCCACAGGAACACCACAGGACCCCACAGAGCACCCTGCAGTGCGCCAAAGATGGGGCCGAGGCCCGCGATGTTCAGCAGCTGGACCAGAAACAGCTTCCACTGGGGCATCACGACGTAGTCAACACCGTCGTTGATGCGGACAGCGGGAGTTTCACGGTCATCGGGTCCGAACGTGTTGTCAACGATCTTGCCATAGACGAAGTAACCGCCGATCAGGATCGCTAAACAGAGTAAGAAACTAATCATACCAGAAACCTCCTTTTTGATTTCTGCAGCCGACCCCATTCTGCCGACTGCCAAAATCATCCTTGGCCTTATGTTAACACATTCTTCATAAAATGAATAATATGCTTCTGGTATGGGTCGTATATCAAAAAATATATAGCCAGGCACCCTGTTTGTGGGGTGTCTGGCTATATTTTAACGAAGACACGATTGAATTTTGACGCTGTTTCTCTTTGAAACGATTCCGGAAATGTCCAGAGGGCAGTTTGCTGAAAATTCCTGCGCGTTTTTGTGCAGAGTGCCAAGGCGAGGCACTTTTTTGCCTTTTTACGCGGCTTTTTCGCATAAAATGGCGAGAGCTGAAAAACGTCCTCATTTTACCGTGAGGGCGGCTTCCCGGTGGAGCAGGTCGATGAATGCCTGTTCTTCGGACCGGAGCGCGCCGTGGTCGGGGTAGACCAGCACGTCCCGCATGACCTGACGCTGGGCGGGGCATTTTTTGAGCACCAGATGGAACTGGTCCAGCGCCCGCTGGGGCATGGGGGAGGCCCACATATAAGCTGAGAGCAGCTGCTGCAAGATAGAAAACTGGCTGCACCGCTCGTAGACATGGATGCGGCGGCTGTCGTTGACGTGCCAGCGCACACCGTCGCCGCCGTCTTCGCCGGGGAGCTGAAAGTCGTCGTGCATGATCTCCATATAACGGTTCAGCTCCGAGAGGTCTTTCACCTCGTGCTTGGCCAGCGGGCCGTCCCGGTTGGTGAGCAGGCGGTACTCGAACTCCATCACAGGCTCCATTTTCAGGCCCCGGCGGGCGCAGTAGTGGATGTAGTGGTCGTCGTCCTCGGCGGCGTACCGCAGCAGCGCCAGGTGATAGCCCCGGCGCAGCACGAAGTCCAGCGCCTCCATGGAGCCGCCCTCCCGGATGTGGATGCGGAGCTGGTCGGCCCCGGCGGCTTCTTTCAGGAAATCCACCGCCGCATAGGAGGCGTAGGTGGCGTGGGGGATCATCACCCGCAGCTCGGCGCAGCGCTCCCGGGCGTGGTGGGCATCTTCGGTCAGGCGGTCTACCTCTTCCAGCACCCGCGCGGCCTGCTCGATGAACCGCCGCCCCTGCTCGGTGGGGATCATGCCGGTGGACGAGCGCTCAAAGATGCGCAGGCCGTATTCCTCTTCCAGATTCTTCAGCGCTTTGCTGATGTTGGGCTGGGCGGCGTAGAGCTGCTTTGCCGCAGCGCTCACCGAGCCCCATTTCTTAATGGCAACGAGATAACGCAGTTCTGTGATGTTCAAAGCTCTTCTCCCCCGGTCAATGCAGATTCTACTTTATTTTATCAGCCCGGCGGCAGGCGTGTCAAGCCGCGGTTGACGCCTCGGAGAACGGGGCTTATAATAAAGAAAAACGCCCCGGGAGGTGGAAGCTATGGAGCGTTACCGCGTTGTGCGCATCGAAGAGCAGATGTACGGCTGCGAAGAGCTGCCCGAAGGGGCCGAGGTCTGCTGCGACGTAACGGCAGAGGCGGCGGACGGCACCCGGAAGACCCTGTCCTGCCCCGACGCCGAGCTGACACGGCAGGGCATCGACGAGGGAGACACCGTGCTCTGGGACGGCACGGTCCTGCGCAAAGCCTGAATTTGGAAAAGAGCTGGAAAAGGAGAGAGACATCATGAAAAAATCGAGACTTCCGCCCTCATCGGCCTGGGTGCGCTGGGCATCCTCTTTGGCCGGAAGATGCCCGGCGTGAAGGTCATTGCGGACGCGGAGCGCGTTGCCCGCTACTCGGCCCAGCCGGTGGGTCTGCAACGGCAGAGAGTGCCATTTCGACTATGTCACGCCGGAGCAGGGCCAGCCGGTTGACCTGGTCCTCGTGGCCGTCAAGGCTACGGTGCTGGAGGGCGTCAACCTGCCTGCCGACAACCACAAAGCCTTCCTCGAATCCATGGCCCCCGCCTTCAAGCCCGACGGAATGCCCAGTATGCGGCAGGATGTCCTCGCCAAGCGCCCCACCGAGGTGGAGCAGTTTGCAGGTGTCGTCCGCCGTCTGGCCCAAAAGCACGGGATGCCCACTCCGGCCAACGATTTCTTCTATGAGAAGATCCGGGAGATCGAGGTCAATTACAATAAATAAGGAGACACCATGCACAGCATTTATTTTGCCCGCCACGGCGAGACGGTCTGGAACGCGGAGAATAAGATCTGCGGCATGACCGACAGCCCCCTCACCGAAAAAGGCCGTCAGCAGGCCCGGGAGCTGGGCCAGAAGGTCAAGGAAAGCGGCGTCCACATCGACGAGATATTGTATTCACCCCTGAGCCGCGCCGCCGACACCGCAAAGGCCGTGGCCGAGGCCACCGGCCTGCCCGCCCGCTGTGAGCCCCGCCTGCGGGAGCAGTGCTTTGGCAAATACGAAGGCACGCCCCGGGACGGCGCAGAGTTCCGCATCTCCAAGACCCATTTTGCCGACCGCTACGATGGCGGCGAGAGCATGATGCAGCTGGCCCAGCGCATTTATAATCTGCTGGACGAGCTGCGGCAGGATGAGAACAAGACCTATCTTCTCGTGGCCCACAACGGCATCGCCCGTGTGGTGGAGTCCTATTTCCACGACATGACCAACGAGGAGTATTCCGCCGCCGGCATCAAAAACTGTGAGTTGGTGGAATACCGGTTCGAATAACGGCAAAAGGCCGTCGGGGACTTCCCGACGGCCTTTCTTTTCAACAGGATGCTTTGCGATAGTGGAAAACGTTGTCCTTGGTGATGAACATCAGTACCGTGACGCAGAGCGCCCCGGCTTCGGCTGCCGTGACGGCCAGCCAGACGCCCTCGATGCCCAGAACCATGGGCAGGAAGATGAGGGCCAGCAGCTGGAACAGCAAAGTGCGCAGGAAGGAGATGAGCGCACTGGTCACGCCGTCGCCCAGCGCAGTGAAGAAGGAGGAGCCGTAGACATTGAAGCCCATGAGGAAGAAGTTCAGGGCGTAGACGCGGAAGGCGTGGCTGGTCAGTGTCAGCAGCTCGGCGTCGTAGCCCACAAAGATGCGGGCCACATAGGGGATGACCAGCATGGAGAGGGCGGTCATAACGACGGCGATGACGCCGATGAGGCGAAGGCTCTTGGAGTAAAGGTTGTTCAGCTCGGCGTGGTTGCGTGCGCCGTAGTGGTAGCTGACGATGGGGGCGCTGCCGACGGCATAGCCCACGAAGACGGCCACAAACAGGAACGCCGCATACATGATGACGCCATAAGCCGCGACACCGTTTTCACCGGCAAAGCGGAGGAGCTGGTAATTGTAAAGAATGTTGACCAGCGACATGGAAAGATTGGTCATCAGCTCCGAGGAGCCGTTGATGCAGGCGCTGCGGATGACGCCGCCGTTCCACTGGGCGCGGCCCAGATGGATAGAGCTGGTGGAGCGCTTATTGAGGAAGTAGAACACCGGCAGCACGCCGCCCACGGCCTGACTGATGAAGGTGGCGATGGCCGCGCCCTCCACGCCGCCGTGGAGCATACCCACCAGCACGACGTCCAATACCATGTTGGTAACGCCCGCCGCCACCGTGAAGGCGAAGCCAAGATGGGGCTTTTCGGCGGTGACAAAGAAGCTCTGGAACAGATTCTGCAAAATGAAGAAGGGCAGGCAGATCATCAGGAGGCGGCCATACCGGACGGCATAATCCAGCATTTCGCCCTCTGCGCCCAGCAGCGCCGCCGCCGGGCGGACGATGAGAACACCGACAGCGGAGAGGACGATGCCTGCGAGGAGGCCCGTCCAGACGAAGAGGCTGAAATAGCGGTCGGCCTTTTCCCGGTCGCCCTCGCCCAGCGTGATGCCCACAATGGCGCTGCCGCCGGTGCCAAGCATGAAGCCCACCGAGCCGACCAGCATCGGTACAGGCATGATGAGATTGACGGCAGCAAAAGCCGTTTTGCCCACAAAGTTCGAGACGCACAGACCATCCACGATGCCGTAGATGGAGGTGAACAGCATGGTGCCGACGCAGGGCAGCACGAACCGCAAAAGGCGGCTGTAATCAAAGTGGTCGGATAACTGTATTTTCTGCTTTGACATGGGGACTCCTTGTTACATCCCGGGCCGCCAGCCGGTGCAGTAGCGGGCATAATCCCGGTCTGCCTGCTTGACGTAGAGCACCAGCTCCTCGCCGCCGTCCTTTTTGGTGCGTTGACGCACCTTGGTGGGCAGGTTCTGGCGGTGGAGCAGTTCGATCTCGTCGTTCAGCTCTTCTTCGGTGTCAAAGGTGTCCAGCTCGGTCCAGTGGGTGGCAAAGAGCCAGAATTTTACAAGATGTTCGTTCAAGATCCAATTTCCTCCGATGCATTCAGACGGTAAAAGGGCGCGATGGCGTTCACGTCGCCGTGGCGCACGATGGAATAGGTGATGTCACAGTAGGGCTGGATGGCGGTGCTCTTCTCGACGGTGGAGATGAGCAGGACCTGCAGCTGCATCCGGCGGAACAGCTCCATCATGGGGCGGATGCGGTCGCTGGTCATCTTGCTGAACGCTTCGTCCAGCAGCACCAGACGGATACTGTTCTCGCTCTTCTGGTAGATCTGGAGCAGCGACGCGCAGATGGCTACATAGAAGGGGGCCTGATTCTCGCCGCCGGAGGAATCGCGGCTGACGCGGGAAAGGGAAGCCTGCTGGCCGGAGACGGTGTTGGTCACTTTGATGTCGTAGTCGAGGTAGGTGCGGTAGTCTACATAATCCGAAAGGGTGACATTCTCGGGGCGGCGGCCCTCCTGCCGGGCGCGGGTGTTCTCGTCCACATCGGCCATGATCTTTTCCATCAGCTCGTCCACCTGACGCTCATAGACGGGGTCGGCGGTGGCGGCGAGGTTGTCCAGCGAGTCGCCGTCGGTCATCTGCTGGTTTCCCTTGTCCACGATGACCTGATAGAATGCAGCCAGCTGGGGGTCGCGGCTGGGGCCAAGCTCGAAGCGGTAGACCTCTTCGCCGTAGGTCAGCTGTTCCATCACCTTGTTCAGCTCCCGGAACTGCCGCCGTGCGTTGAAGATGTCGTCCTTCATCCGGAAGAGGATGTCCTTGCGGAAGCGGTCCTTGCAGTCGCGCTGGGCCTGCTCGAGGCGGGCGGCGTACCGCTCCAGATCAATGCGCACGAGGCTTTCGTGCTGGGCGCGGTACTGCTCGATGCCCGTAAGGCCCAGCGGATGATCGCAGACGTAGCGGGTGTTGTACTCTTTCTGAGCAGGCTCGAGGGTGCCGGTGAGGTAGACGGCCAGTGCGTCGTCCAGCCGGGCCTGTGCCTTTTCGGCGGACTGGGCGGCATAGCGCGGGCCTTTGTCCCTGCTCAGGGCCGCGAAGCGCTCCTGTGCCAGCGGCTCCAAAAGCGGGTACTGGGAGAAGAACCGGTCGGCGGCGTCCTTTGCCTGTCTGGCGGTCTCTTCTGCCTTGGTCTGCTCAGCCTCGCAGGAGGCCAGCTGCTTTTCGCAGACACGGATGTCGCCGCCGGCTGTCTCCACAGCGGCGCGGGCGGCGTCCCACGCGGCCTCGCGGGCCTCGTCCTCTTTGTAAAGCTGCTGCAGCATCGGGTTCTCGCGGCACTCGGCCAGCTTCTGCTCCTGTGCGGTGCAGTCGGCGCGGGCCGCTTCCAGCGCGGCGCGGGCGGTCCACAGCGCGGCCAGCTCATCCATGACGCTGCTGTGCAGCACATCCTGATAGCTGTTCCGTGCGGCTTTGAGGGCGGCGGCAGACTGCGCCGCTTCCCTGCTGCGGGCGGTCAGCTCATCCAGAGCTTTTGTCAGCGCTTCGGCCCGGGCGCGGCGGGCGTCAAGGCCGATGTACCGCTGGGGCGTGCGGAGACGCTCGAGGCGGAAGGGGTGGTGGCGCAGCAGGTCGCGGGTAGCGCTGTCGGGATAGTTTTCCAGTGTGTCGGGGGTGTCACAGCAGACGATGCGCCGCAGGATGGTGTCGGCGTACTGTGCGGCCAGCGGGTTCTCGCTTCGGACCTGCGCGGCGAGGCTGTCGGCAGGGGCGGCGTCGGCCTTGCGGTTGGCCGTGCGGATGCTGGGGGTGTCCAGCAGGCTGATGGGGCCGACCTTGTCCCGCAGGGCCACAAAGGCGCTCTTGGCGGCGGCGTAGTGGGCAGGCGGCACGAGGATGTCGAACCGGCGGTCGCCGAGGCAGGCTTCCACGCAGTCCTGCCAGCTCTCGTCCTCGACGCTCAGCAGTTCGCAGAAGATCTTGGCGTCCGGCGTCATGCCGCGGCTCTTGAGCTCGGCGTTCACGGCGTCCCGCACTCTGGTGGCGGCGTCGCCGTGGGGGTAGACCCACCGGCCTCCCGAGACGGAGGCCAGCTCCGCCTGCTTTTCCTGTACCTCGGCGGTGAGGGTGTCGGCGCTCTGCCGTGCGGCGAAATACTGCTCTTCCAGCGGCTTTTCCAGCCCGGCGAGGGCGCTTTGGAGCTGAGGCAGAGTCTCCGCCGTCAGTGAGGCGGGCCAGAGCGATTTTTCGACGGCAAAGCCGCTGCGCTGCAAGCTCTGCAAGAGGCTCTGCACTTTGCCTGCGGCGGCTTCGCTTCTGGAAGCGTCCCGGCCGGCCTTGTCCAGTGCGGTCTTTTTGCGGGCCAGCTCTTCGCTCAGGGCGTCCAGCGCCCGGCCCTCGCCGCTGGCGGCGGCACTGTGAGCCGAGAGGTAGGCCCGGCGGGCCTCGGCCTCGGCGTCTTTTGCGGCGGCGTAGCGGGCTGTCAGCTCTTCGTGCTGGCGCTTTCCGGCGGCAAGATGCTCCTGCCAGGTGTTCGTCCCGGCGGCGGCTTCCTCAGCACGGGCCAGCAGGGCAGTGCCTCGGTTGACGAGGGCTTCCGTTTCCTTCTGGGCAGCTTCGCGGCCATAGTCCACGATCTGTTCCAGCGCGTCGGCGCGGGTCTGGGCCTCGGCCAGCACGGCGTGGAGGTTTTCCAGCTCCACCCGGTCGCCCTGCAAAGCTTCCAGATCAAGCTCGGGCTGAGGCAGGATGTACTGATACAAAAACTCCCGGAAGTTGGGGATCTCATCCATACTGGTACCCATCTGGAAGACCTCGTTGAACTTCTTGCCCAGCGGGCTTGCGGCGCGGCCGATGCCCAGCGCCCGGCAGATGCGGTCACGGGCTTCGCCGGGGCTGCGGGTGTAGGAGAGACGGCCCACAGCGGGCTTGAAGTTCTCTTTCGAGCTGGGCGCGCCGGTGCGGGGGTCGATGAAGGGAAGCTGCTCGAGGGTGCAGCCGTCCTCGGAGATATACCAGGTCTGGTCGCCGGGGTGGAGCTCCTGCATGGGGCCTTCCGACTCGACCCGGACGGCGATGACGAAGTGGGTGCGCTTGACGCTGTCCCAGAACTCCGCGCCGATGTAGGCCACGGTGCGGCCCGGGCGGCGGTAGGCGTTCTCGCCGCGCTGCTTGGCGTGGACAGAGCCCTGCAGGGTGCGGCCGCTCTTTTTGTTGCCGAGAGCGTTGAAGCTGCGGTTGGTGGTCAGGCAGTAGCGGATGGCGTCGAGGATGGTGGTCTTGCCCACGGCGTTGACGCCGATCATGTAGGTCAGCCGGGCGCAGTCGAAGGTGACGTTCTCAAAGTTGTGCCAGTTGATGAGCTTCAGGCGTTTCAGTTCTATCATTCTTCCACCTCCACGGCAGCGGTGCCGTCCTCCGGCCGCTCATAAAGCGAAAGCTCACTGCGGGTGCGGGTCACCTCGGCGGCAGCGTCCGCAAGGTCGGAATCCGGCAGAGCAAGCAATACAGTGGGGAATACTTCAATGCGGCTGTCCAGCCCGGAAAGCCGTCCCACCGGCCGGGCCAGATTGTACCGGCGCAGGGTGCGCAGCAGCTTTTCCAGCGTGGGCTGGTCGAGGCGGCGGGGCAGGTTCATCTTTTGGAGTTCAGCCTGCACCTCTTCCACCGTCACCAGAACCTGGTCGGCGCTGGCCGAGAGGCTCTCCCGCTTTTGGAGGTAGAGCAGGCGCAGGACCAAGAGCAGGATGCTCTCGTACTTCAGAAGCCGGGCCTGACTGCCCTCATGCTCGTTGACGAGGGCCGCCGCCTGCAGCGGGGCGGGGTAGAGCACCACCGAGCAGCCCAGCGGCGCAAACACGGCCCGCACTTCGTTGAGGTGGTCCTGAACATAGAGATATTTGGCGCGCTGGTCCTCCACGCCGCCCAGCACAAAGCAGTGGTTGAGCAGATAATTTGCGCACTCTTCCAGCATTTTATTCGTTTCGGTCATCTTCGGCGTCCTCCTTGCGGGGTGTCAGAGTAAATTCTTCAAACCGGAAGCCGCCCCGCGTGGCCCACTCGCCGGTGAGCTGGATGTCATAACAGCGGCGCGGCGACTGGGAGTAGGTGTGCAGTCCGATGATGCGTGCGAAGTCGTTCGGGTATTCGTCGGCGAGGGTGGACGCCGAGACAGAAGGCCGTGCGGCCAGCGCCTGCCGGGCGAGGATGTCCACGTTCTCCTCGGTGACGGCCATCCGGGCGTAGTCCAGCAGGAGCTTCTGCTCCCGGCGGAGCTGTTCCTCGTCCAGCTGTCCGGCCTGCACCGGGGCCAGCGGCGCGTCGGTGCGGGGTGCGGCCGGAGGATAGAGCGGCTTTTCGCCGAAGACCTGCACCGGCCAGAGCCTGAGCCGCGCGGCCAGCGGGCCGTCGTCCGGCTCAAAGAGCTGGTCGGGCGTTTTGATGTCCTCGGCGTACCGCCGCAGCAGGGCGGTGACGCTGCCTTGGGCCGAGCGGTCGCTCAGCAGCAGGAACTGCGCCCGCTGAACGGCCCGCTTGCGGTAGCGGACGTGGCTGGCGTCGATCTCCCGGATGAGGGTGCTCATCTCTTCGAGGGCGTCCCGCTGTTTCTGGATGAGGGCGCGGACGGCGGGAGCGGCCTCGCTCGGGGCGCAGCGCTCCACCCGGGCGTAATCCAGCGCCAGCTGGGGCAGGTAGTTCGTCTCGCAGTCGTCCAGTCCCTCTTCGAGGAAGGCGCGGTAGTTGAACAGGTTGTCGCTGGTCTTGAAGCGGTGGTAGGCGGCCGCCACCACCTTTTCTTCGTACTGGTCGAAAAGCTCCAAGACTTCCTGCGGGGTGCGGTTGCGGGTGAGGCGGTCGATGTAGTGGCCGATGGAGGCGTTGAGGGCGCGGAGGGACTTGTTCAGCGCCTCAAGATCGCCGGCTACCTCCCGCAGGACGTTCTCGTAGGGGCTCTTCTCTTCGCCCACGTTCTGCAAAAGCTGCCACGCCTTGTAGAGCTTGCCGGTGTAGGTGACGACCCGGGGGTTCAGGATCTCTTCCAGCGCCTCGAGAAGCGGCGTCACCTCCGGCACAAAGGCCAGCGCAGGCTCTTCTTCGTAGCTGCCGGGCTGTTCGGCCAGCCAGCCGGTGCGCCGCAGCCGCAGCAGAAAGCCCAGCGCCAGCGTGTGGGGGTCGCGGGTGGGCTGCTCGGCCTCATCGCCCGCGTCCTCGGCGTCCAGTGCCAGAGGCTTTGCCAGTGCGGCGAAGTAATCCTCGGCCCGGGATACGGCCTCGGCCCGCAGGATGCTGTAATCTGCCGTGTGGCGGCACTCCTCCCACAGCAAAAGCAGCAGCTCTGCATAAAATGCCCGGTTCGGCCCAGCCAGCGGCCGGAACAGCCGCGGGCTGACCAGTTCAAACAACTGCATCCGTATGCCCCTTTCAATCGGTAAATATCGACTTCTATTGTACCACAGATGGCACGGTTTTGCACCCCGCCGGGAAATAAAAACACGGGCCGGCAAAGCGGTATGAAACCCCTTTGCCGGCCCGTGCGGCGCTCCCTTATTCCCAGGCCCGGCGGCAATGCCGCACAAAAGCCTGACAATGATTGATTCGATGATAGCACGACTTTGGCATTCTGTCAACCAAATTGCTGAAAAAAGAAGAAGGTGTGAAAGGATTTCTCCAATCTTTTCCTGAAATTACACACATTTTCCACGAATTTGTGATAGCTTTAAATACAGAAGAACTCCCCGATAATGCACTCGTTTGAAATACAAGGCGGAACTACTCCTGATAGATGCACAACAGCCCCCCGGAATTGCAGGACTCCGGGGGGCTTCGTGTTTGTTTACAGCTCCTGATAGGCGCTCATCAGGGCGGGGATGAACTGCTTTTTGCGGCTGATGACGCCGGGCAGCACCCAGCTGCCATCTTCCTCCGGCTCCTTCTCGAAGCCGCTGCGCAGCATCTCGCCGGCATGACGGCCGGTGCAGATGACGACGCTCTCTTCCTTCGGCACATCGGTCAGCAGCATATAGAGGTCCTCCACGTTCTGCTTGCCGCAGGCCTCGGGCAGATAGGGGGTGAGCAGCTGCTGGGCCGCTTTCAGGTTCTTGCGGGTCATGTAGCTGCCCTGCGCCACGCCGAAGCGGACGTCGCCGCACATGAACACCTTGAAATCCTGCAGGAAGACTTCCTCCGGGGTCTTGCCGTCCAGCTTCTCGCCGGCCTCGAACATCTCGGAGGCAAAGGCGTCGATCTCGACGCCCGCGATTTTGGCGAGGCGGTGGGCGGCGGAGACATCGACGGGAGTGCAGGTGGGGCTGCGGAAGACCAGCGTATCCGAGAGGATGGCCGCCAGCAGCAGACCGGCGATCTGAGGCCGTATCTCGACGCCGTTCTCATCGTACATCTGGGTGATGATGGTGGCGGTGCAGCCTACAGGCTGGTTGCGGAAATAGACCGGGCCGCTGGTCTCGAGGCTGCCGATGCGGTGGTGGTCGATGATCTCCAGGATCTCAGCCTGGTCGAAGCCCTCCACGGCCTGGGTGGCCTCGTTGTGGTCCACCAGAATGATGCGGCGCTTGCGCAGGGCGATGATGTTGCGGCGGCTGACCATGCCGCAGTACTTGCCGTCCTCGTCGAGGATGGGGAAGTAGCGGTGGCGCACCTTGGCCATCACGCGGGTGACGTCGGCCACCGGGGTGACGAGGGTGAATTTCATGATGTCGTCGCGGGTCATATAGTAGGAGATGGGGGCGCACTGGCTCATGAGCTTGCCGGCGGCGTAGGTGTCGCAGGGGGCGGTCATGATGGCGACGCCGGTCTCCTCGGCGATGCGCTGGATGGTGCGGCCCACCTTGGCGCCGTTGCAGATGATGAGGAGGGATGCTTCCTTCTCGATGGCGCACAGCTGGCTCTCATAGCGGTTGGTCAGGATGACGATGTCGCCCTTTTCGACATTGTTTTCCAGCATCTCAGGGGTGGCAGTGCCGATTCTGATATGACCGGTGGTGCAGACGGCGTTCTCGTTGCCGACGACCATGGTGCCGCCGAGGGTCTCGAGGATATTTTTATAGGTGGTGCGGCTGGTGGCAAGCACACCGGTGTCGAACACGTCCATGTTGGCCGTGGCGATGTCCTTCACGGTGATGATGCCTTCCAGCTCGTTGTCGGCGCTCGTGATGGGCAGGGTGTCGATCTGCTGGTCGCGCATGATCTCCCATGCCTTGCGCAGACTGGTGGAGCCGGGGATGCCGGGCATCTCACGGTAGTCCACATCACGGATCTTCGGGTTGACATCGGTACACATCCGGGGCGGCGCGACGCCGAACCGCTTGAGCACGAATTCCGTCTCCTGGTTCATCCGTCCGGCCCGGCGGGCCTCGCAGACGAGGGAGCTTGTCTTATTTTTCAGCTCTGCGTACGCAATGGCAGAGCAGATAGAGTCGGTGTCCGGGTTGCGATGTCCGATGACCACGACTTTATGAGCTGTCTTTGGCATAGATTCCTTCCCCCTTGTGGGTCTTGGGTTGACCTTCTTATCATGATACCGGAGCGCCGTTTTGTCCGCGTCCCTGCACGGCGCGGAAAAGGGAAGCCCTCTGGCAGCTTTCATTGTAACACAAGATGGAATGGGGGTAAAGTGGCGCAGAGGAGCAGGATCCTTAAAATTTTGAGAGATTCTTGTATACATCTTCTTGCCTTTTGGGGAAAGACGCTGTATCATAGGGATAAGTCTGTATACTTTGAAAAAGCCCCTTCGGGGGCGGCGCGGAGGAGCGAATGACGAGCACAAAATTTGAAACGAAGCCTTTGTTTACCCGCCAGCAGCTGACGGCCCTGCTGCTGCCGCTCATTGCGGAGCAGGCCCTGAGCGTGACCATCGGCCTGGCCGATACCCTCATGGTGTCGTCGGTGGGCGAGGCGGCGGTGTCGGGCGTGAGCCTTGTGGACACCTTCAACACCCTGATGATACAGATCATGACGGCGCTGGCCACCGGCGGCGCGGTGGTCGCCAGCCAGTACATCGGCCATCGGGAGGAGAAGAGCGCCCGGGCTGCTGCCGCACAGATCATGTTCATCATGTCCAGCTTCAGCATTCTTGTGGCAGCGGTGGTCGTGGTGGGACGCCACGCCATCCTGCGGGGCATCTTCGGCTCCATCGACGCCGATGTGATGAAGTACGCCGAGACGTATTTCCTGCTGTCGGCCCTGAGCTACCCTTTCATCGGCCTGTATAACGCAGGCGCGGCCCTCTTCCGGGCGCAGGGCAACAGCAAGATCAGCATGATGTCCAGCCTTGTGATGAATGTCGTCAACATCGGCGGCAATGCCATCCTTATCTTTGGCTTCAAGATGGGCGTCATGGGCGCGGCGCTGGCCAGCCTCGTCTCCCGCGCGGTGGCCTGCTGTGCCGTCCTCTTCCTGCTCCAGAAGCCGGGTTGTATGCTCCGTGTCACCGGCCTGTCGGCCCTGAAGCCGGACGGAAAGCTCATCCGGCGCATCCTGCGGGTGGGCATCCCGGCGGGCATCGAGAACGGGATGTTCCAAATCGGCAAATTGTCGGTGGCCAGCCTCACCAGCACCCTCGGCACCACCGCCATCGCGGCCAATGCCGTGGCCAACACCACCAGCACCTTCCTGAACATCCCGGCCATTGCCGTCGGCATGGCGGTGCTCACGGTGGTGGGCCAGTGCCTCGGTGCAGGCGAGAAAGAGCAGGCTGTCTGGTATGCCCGCCGTCTGCTGCTGGTGGCCTACTGCGGGGCCTGGGTCATGAACCTGTCGGCTTTCTTCTTCGCCGACCGCTGGGCGCTGTCCTGGTTCGGCCTCTCGCCGGAGGCTTCGGCCATGGCGCTGGAGGTCATGATGTGGTTCAACATCGTCTCCCTCTTCTTCTGGCCCTCCAGCTTCACCCTGCCCAACATCCTCCGCGCCGCCGGCGACGCCAGCTTCACCATGACCGTCAGCATCGTGTCCATGTGGGTGTTCCGCGTGGGCTTCTGCTACCTGTGGGTCCTGAAGATGGGCGGCGGACTGCTCAGCATCTGGATGGGGATGTATCTCGACTGGGCGTTCCGCTCCATCTGCTTTACGGTGCGTTTTGTCCGGGGAAAATGGCTCGAGCAGAAGATCATCTGAAACTGCCTCTTGCTTTTTTCGGCTCAAAGTGGCAGAATGAAAAAAAGAAATGGAAGAAGGGGATTCTCTATGCTGTTTCATCCTGCACAACTGGGCCTCGCCCATCTGGACAAAGCAACGTTGGAAGCCGATAAGAAAGCCTGCAAAAAGATCGGCCCCTGCGGCGTGGGCAAAAAGGCCCTCTACCTCAACAGCTTCTACATCGACCGCCGGTATTATCTGCCCTATGGCAGCATCAGCCGTGTGTTCAAGCGGGTGGCCATGAGTCAGGGAGGCTTCTCCGGCAAGGGGATGTTTGCCTCGATGGCTTACCTCGTGGTGGAGTACGACGGCGGCAAGCAGAAGCAGTGCAACTTCAAGGACGAGCGGGATGTGGACGCCCTGCTGGAAGTTCTGGCGAAAGAACAGCCCAACATCCCGCGTCTGAGCGCCGCAGGCGAGGCGGAAATTGCCCGCCAGGAGGCCGAGAAAGCCGCCCGCAGGCTGCCCCAGCTCTCGAAAGAGGCAGAGCAGAGCGTGGGCCAGCTCAAGCGCGCGTCGGACTACCTCGCCAGGAAACCGGAGCTTGCCAAAGAGCTCAGCGCTGCCGAGCGCCGCAAGCGCGCCCAGCTGCAGAGCAAGCCGGTGTATAAATATGTGGCCCTCATCATCAGTCTGTTCGGCGTGGTGTCTGCGGCCTATGGCATCCAGAGCATCATCAACCACACCGGAAACTACGGCATCTACTTTGCGCTGTTCGGCTTTGCGGCCATCTTCCTCTTCTCCAGCTACAACATGATGCCTACGGCCCACAACAACCATAACGCCATCATGAAGCGTGCCGACAGGGCCGAAGCGGCCATGGCCGAGTACATCAAAGCCTATCCCGGCGGGAACTTCCCGGTGCCGGACATCTACGCTCACCCTGTGGTGCTCAAGCAGATGACCGACGCTCTTCAGGAGGGCCGGGCCGTCACCCTGCCCGAGGCTCTCGAGGCTGTGAAGGACCGCCTCAAAGAGGTCAACGCCGACGTTCAGGTGGAGCAGGAAGAGTACGACGAGATCGTCCAGATCAAGGCCATGTTCCTCAACCACGATTATCAGTAACGAAAGAAAGAAATGCCATCGCCGCGAGGCGATGGCATTTTTGTGTCTTATCAGACTCCTGCGGGCTGGGGCTGAGTGAATATCTTCATGCTGTCCTTGTAGGCGTGGATGAAGTAGACGATCTCTGCGATGGCGGTCAGCGTCCAGGAGCAGGGGTAGAGCAGATAGAGCGAGGGGATGGTATGGAAGTGGGCGAAGATGGTGTAGACCCAGATGACCCGGAACACGCAGGAGCCGAGGACGACGATGACAGTCGGCACTACCGTCTTGCCCAGGCCGCGGGAGGCCGCGATGGTGCAGTCCATGAAGGCCGAGATGCAGTAGGCAAAGCCCATGACGCCCACACGCTTCATGCCGGCGTCGATGACGGCGCCCTCGGTGGTGAAGAGGGCGAGGAACTGCCGCCCGAAGATGAACAGCGAACCGCCCAGCACGAGGCCGACGCCGAAGGAGTAGGCGAGGGCGATGAAGTAGCTCTTCTTCACGCGGTCGGGCTTGCCCGCGCCGTAATTCTGGCTCATGAAGCTGGCGCAGGCCATATAGAACGCGGCCATTGCGTCGTATATCATGTTGTCGGCGTTGGCGGCGGCGGAGTTGCCCTTGACCATGAGGGAGTCAAAGGAGTTGACACCGGCCTGAATGAAGAGGTTTGCGATGGCGAAGACGGCGTTCTGGAATCCGGCGGGCAGGCCCAGCGCGAGGATGCGCTGGGTGGTGGCAGGGTCGAGGGCGACCTTGTGGAAATTCAGGGCGTAGCAGTCCTGCACGCGGGTCAGCGCCCGCAGAACGAGGAAGGCCGAGACACACTGGGAGATGGCACTTGCCAGCGCGACGCCCGCCACGTCCAGATGGCAGACGATGACGAAGAAGAGGTTGAGCAGGATGTTCAGCACGCCCGCGATGCACAGGTAGTACAGCGGCTTTTTCGTCTCGCCAATGGCGCTGAAGATGGCGTTGCCGTAGTTATAAAGAGCCAGCGCCGGCATACCGAGGAAGTACACCCGCAGGTAGAGCACGGCGCCGGGGTAGAGGTCTTCTTTGGTGTTGAGCAGATGGAGCAGGGCCGGCGAGCCCAGCAGGCCGATGAGCAGGAGCAGTACGCCCGCTGCCAGACTGACCAGCAGAGCCGAGTGGACGGTCTTCTCCACATCGTCGGCATGGCGCGCACCGTAGAACCGGGCCACCAGCACATTGATGCCGTTGCTCAGACCGATGAGGAAACCGGTGAACAGGGTGACGAAGATGCTGGTGGAGCCTACCGAGCCGAGGGCCGTGGAGCCTGCGAACCGGCCCACCACAGCCACGTCCGACATATTAAAGAGCACCTGCAGCAGATTGGACAGGGCCAGCGGCAGGCTAACCAGGAGGATCTGTTTGGCCAGAGGCCCTTCGGTCAGAGACTTTGCGGATGAACTCATAGTTTCTTTTCCCTCTTCTTATCCCAAAACAGTACCCGCGCACACCGGGGTACAAGCTCTATTATAAAGATGTTTTTGCTTTTTGCAATATGAAAAGATAGCCCTCTGACAATAGAAAAGGGGCTGTTGCAAAATAGCTCTAACAAAAATGAGATAGACTTCTCCAACGACCCGGCCATCCTTGCCTGCTGGAACAGCGAGGAAGTCCAAAGAGAATTTGCCGCGTGGCAGGCGGAGCAGGCGCATCACGCCACCAGCAAAGAGAAACAGAGCGTTCCCGACGGGGAACGCCCTGTTGTACATATCTCTGTCGTATGTGGATTTTGGCAGGGTGCGTCCGGGTGGGCTCACCCTGTTTTTGTTTCATCATGGTTGGGTGTACGTCAAAACGCATTTACCGGTTCTTTTTCTCCTTGGCTGCATCGTGGTTGGTTTTGCGCTGTTCCACCATCTGGGCGAACCATTCCACCATTGCAGGGTCGTCGTGAGCAAAGAAGGCACTGGTTTTGGTATCCAGTGCGGCGATCCTTTCCATATCCTCAGAGGACAGCGTAAAGTCGAACACTTCCAGATTTTCCTGCATCCGCTCCCTGTGGGTGGATTTTGGGATGACCACCACGCCCCGCTGCAAATGCCAGCGGAGAATGACCTGTGCCACGGTTTTGCCGTATTTTGCGCCGATTTCCGCCAGCACAGGGTTTGTGAACATCTGACTCCGACCTTCGCCAAAGGGAGCCCATGCCTCCATCTGAACGCCGTACTTTTCCATCCATTCCTTTGCCTTGCCCTGCTGGTGCAGCGGATGCACCTCTACCTGATTCACCATGGGTTTGATACGAGCAAAGCTGCACAGATCAACGAGGCGGTCAGGATAAAAATTGGACACGCCAATGGCCCGAATCTTGCCTGCCTCATATAGCTCCTCCAAGGCGTGCCATGCGCCGTAGTAATCAGCAAACGGCTGGTGCAACAAACAAAGGTCCAGATAATCCGTTCGCAGCTTACGCAGGGATTCCAGCACAGATGCCTTGGCCGCCTTATAACCGTAATGCTCGACCCAGACCTTGGTGGTCAGAAAAATATCTTTGCGATCCACACGGGATTTTTCGATTGCTGTGCCCACCTGCTCTTCGTTGAAGTAGGATTGTGCCGTGTCGATGGAGCGGTAGCCCACCTGCAAAGCATCCAGTACACAGCGCTCGCATTCCTCCTGTGAGACCTGATAGACCCCATAGCCAAGCTGGGGCATTGTTACACCGTTATTCAATGTGATATAATTCATATAAAAGCCTCCCTGCTGAGATGATCCTGTGTTTATCACCGCAACTCCTTATAGGTTTCTTCCGACACCGGCTCGCACCACTCGTTAGAGGTGCCTTCGCCGGGCACTTCCACTGCCAGATGAGAGAACCAGCAATCGGGTGCAGCACCGTGCCAGTGCTTGACCTCCGGGGGAATGTTCACCACATCGCCCGGATGCAGCTCCTGCGGCGCCTTGTCCCATTCCTGATAGTAGCCCCGGCCTGCCACGCAGACAAGGATCTGTCCGCCGCCCTTTGCAGCATGGTGGATGTGCCAGTTGTTCCGGCAGCCCGGCTCAAAGGTGACGTTGTAAATGCCAACCTGTGCGGTGGACAGGGGGGCCAGATAGCTTTTTCCGCTGAAATACTGCGCAAAACCGTCGTTGGGTGCGCCGATGGGGAACACCATTTCGCTCTGGTGCTTTGCCTTGGCATCCTCTGCAGCGTCCTCTGACCAGACTTCCTTTGCCATGCGGAAAGCCGCCCACGCCTTGGGCCAGCCTGCATAAAACGCCGCATGGGTCAGGATCTCTGCAATCTCACACCGGGTAATACCGTTGTTTTTCGCTGCCGTCAGGTGATACCGAAACGAAGAGTCCGTCAGTCCCTGCGCCATTAGTGCTACCACCGTCACAAGGCTGCGGTCCCGGAGGGAGAGTTTATCCTCTCGGCTCCACACCTGCCCGAATAGTACCTCATCGTTAAGTTCTGCAAATTTTGGTGCAAATTCGCCCAGAGCATCCCGCCCTGCGGTCTGTTTTACTGCCATTATACGTTCCTCCCCATCTCGTAAGCCTGTGCTATGGCAGAGGTATTTCGCACCGCACCCGGCTCGTAAACACCACCTGCTACAAGGACTCCCTTTTCTACGGCACCTTCCACACAGTCTGCATAGCCCCGGAAGCAGGTCAGCGTAGTGTCCGCAGAGGCTTTTTCCTCGTCTGCCATGGTGGTGATGTAGTAAAATTCCTTGTCTTTGACCTCAAGCCACCGTGCCACGGTACGGTCGATCACTGCCTTCAACTGGGAACTGATGGAGTAGAAGTATACCGGGCTTGCCAGCACAATGACATCGGCATCGATCATCTTTTGCAGGATGTCTGCCATATCATCCTTGTGGACGCAGGCTCCGCCGTGGGTGCTGCAGTAGTAGCAGCCGGAACAGGGAGCTGCCTTTTTCTCAGCGACCCGGATCTTTTCTGCTTTGTGCCCGGCATCCTGCGCTCCACGCAGAAATTCATCGCATAGAATATCAGAGTTACCGCCCTTCCGGGGACTGCCAGACAAAATCAATACCTTCTTGCTCATGGGAACCTCCTTGACAGCAAAGCGCATCCGCATTATGATGTTGATAAAGTTTGATTTTATCATACAACTTAAAGCGCACTTTAAGTCAAGGGCTTTTTGAAAAAACGGAGGTTTCAGATGATCTATACCGTAGGCGAAATGGCACAAAAGCTGGGCGTACCTGCCTCCACCCTGCGCTACTACGACAAAGAAGGGTTACTTCCCTTTGTGGAGCGTTCCTCCGGCGGCATTCGGATGTTCCGGGAAAACGACTTCGAGTGGCTGCAGGTCATCCGCTGCATGAAACAAGCGGGAATGTCCATCAAGGATATCCGGCAGTATATTGAGCTTTCCATGCAGGGAGACGACACCATTGACACCCGGCTGGAAATGTTCCGGCATCAGCGGGAGGTACTCACCCAGCAGATCCAGCAGTTACAGCATACGCTGGAGACCGTGGAGTATAAATGCTGGTTCTATGAAGCCGCCAAAGCCGCCGGGACGGTAGATGTCCCCGGTGCGATGACCGATGCGGATGTGCCGGAGCAGTTCCGTGCCATCCGGCAGGAGCTTCGGGGACAGAAGATTCCGAATAGCGAAAAATAAGAAATGCCGTTCCAGTTGCTTTTGGAACGGCGTTTCTCTTAATCTTCTAACCCATGGCTCCCAGCCGTATTTTTCAAATATTCTTCCGGGTCACCTTTCAGAAAAAAACAAAAAATCCGAACCCTTCTCCCGTTGAGAAAAGGTTCGGATTTTCATTGTTTGGTGCGACCGGGAGGATTCGAACCTCTGGCCTTCCGGGTCGGAGCCGAACGCTCTATCCAGCTGAGCTACGATCGCACGATTTGTACTGATGAATCAGTACAATATAGTATAGCACAGCCTCTTGCAAAATGCAAATAAAACTTCAGCGGCGATTTCGCAGCCAGATGCAGTACAGGCCGTCCGTGATGAGCGTCTCACGGTAGAGGATGGGCGTGCGGCAGGCGTCCCGGATGGCCGTGGGCAGATTGCCGGTGGCGTAGAACTTCGTCTCAGGGCCAAGCTCGGCGCAGAAATGGTCAGCCAGCCCGTCCAGCATCCCGGCAGTACCGAGGACAAAGCCGTTCTGCAAGCAGGCGGCGGTGTTCTTGCCCAGCACGGAGGCGGGCGCAGGCGCGGAAAGGTCGATTTGAGGCAGCTGGGCGGTGTTCTGCACCAGTGCAGCCAGCGAAAGCTGCGGCCCCGGCAGGATGACGCCGCCTACAAGTTCCTGCTTTCCGTTGACGGCCATCAGGGAGATGGCTGTGTCGGCAGAGATGACCACCAGAGGCCCCGAGCCCTCGGCCAGTGCGGCCACCGCGCCGCAGAGCAGTTCGGCACCCAGCTGGGCGGGATTGTCCAGCCGGAGGCGGATGCCGCTCTTGAGTCCCGGCCCGACGGTCAGGATGCGCACCGGGCAGAGCATCTGCAAAGCGGCCAGTACCCGCCCCGTCAGCGCAGGCACCACACTGCCCAGAATGCCGCCCTCGATTTGTTCTGGCAAAGCGCCGTGGAGCGAAAGCAGATTCAGCAGCCGCAGGCCGTATTCATCGACGGTGGCGGCGGGATCGGTGTGGAGCCGTCCGCAGAATTTCAGATCGTCGTGCTCGTAGCCGCCAATGGTGATGTGGGTGTTGCCGAGATTGACGGTAAGTATCATGGTTGGTGCCTCCCTGCTTGCTTATAATGTATATATAATATATAACACCTTCGTCTCCCCTTGGCAAGGGGAAACGCTGCGGCCATGGCCGCAGCGGAGGGGTTGGGGCCTGCCGGAAGATGAATTTTGGAGAAAGAAGAAAAAACCTGAAAAAGCTTGCAAAAAAGTGTTGACATCCGGCCCGGCGTATGGTATTATACTTGAGCGCCAAGCGCCGAGACAAAAGAATGACTTCTGAGTCCCGGCTGGAAGTAAAGCGAAAAGAACCAATAGACGTCCGAAAGTTCCGGCCAGCGCCGAGAAACCGAGAACGCTCCAAGTTCGCCGGAGAGATCTGAATCACGAAAAACTTCGAAAAAAGAGCTTGACAAAAAATCACTTCCGTGATAAAATAATCAAGTCGTCAGCCGCATGGCTGAGGCGCTTACAGGACCTTGAAAATTGAACAATATCGAAAAACTTGTAACGGAACCTATTTTCGTGTTGGAAAAACACGTTAAACAATTCCAAACAAAGTAATTCACACAGGACGCAAGCGATTGCGTGCTGAGCGAAGAGAGATTTAACACTTAATAAGTGATAAATATCATTTATAAAGAGTTTGATCCTGGCTCAGGACGAACGCTGGCGGCGCGCCTAACACATGCAAGTCGAACGAGAGATGAGGAGCTTGCTCTTCAGATCGAGTGGCGAACGGGTGAGTAACGCGTGAGGAACCTGCCTCAAAGAGGGGGACAACAGTTGGAAACGACTGCTAATACCGCATAAGCCCACGGCTCGGCATCGAGCAGAGGGAAAAGGAGCAATCCGCTTTGAGATGGCCTCGCGTCCGATTAGCTAGTTGGTGAGGTAACGGCCCACCAAGGCGACGATCGGTAGCCGGACTGAGAGGTTGAACGGCCACATTGGGACTGAGACACGGCCCAGACTCCTACGGGAGGCAGCAGTGGGGAATATTGCACAATGGGGGAAACCCTGATGCAGCGACGCC
>ENA-OQNI01000051-OQNI01000051.1-human-gut-metagenome-genome-assembly--contig:-NODE-51-length-186959-cov-12.134137_pt1 | contig 186959 bp, 174 predicted proteins | sample MGYA00242627_ERZ504876 | MGnify/ENA primary metagenome ERZ504876 (study PRJEB26092, sample SAMD00036386) | human gut metagenome | host: Homo sapiens | study: EMG produced TPA metagenomics assembly... | reverse complement strand
GACGCAATGGTCCTTGGAGGTGAACATCAGGCCAAGACTCTCTCATTCTAACAGCTTTGGCAACGATGCGGAAAAAGACACGGCTGGCTGCCGTGCCTTGATCCGTAAATATATTGTAATAGGAGGTTTATCCATGTCCGATTGTCTGTTTTGTAAGATCGCAAACGGCCAGATCCCGTCCAACAAGGTCTATGAGGACGAGACGGTCTATGCCTTTTACGACATCGAGCCCCAGGCGCCCACCCATTTCCTGGTGATTCCCAAGACTCACATCGCTTCCGTGGCTGAGGTTACTCCCGAAAATGCTACGGTGGTGGCCCACATCTTTGCCGTCATCTCCAAGGTGACCAAGGAGCTGGGTCTGGAGAGCTACCGGGTGGTCTCCAACATCGGCGAGCAGGCTGGTCAAAGTGTGCCCCACCTGCACTTCCATGTATTGGCTGGCCGCGACATGACCTGGCCTCCCGGCTAATTGGAAACTTGAAACAAACAACACGCCCCTCGTTCCCAAACAGGGAACGAGGGGCATATATTATGCTTTTATGTTGGAAATCCGGCGGACCAGAAGCAGCCACAACAAACCGCCAGCCTGATAGGCTACAAAATCCCACGGGTCAAAAACCGCACCTGCTTTCCACAGGGCGGCCAGCACTTCCCACACCAGACCGCAGACAAGCAGAAGAGGAACTGTCTGCTTCCAGGAGCGGATGGGGGGCAGACGGCCAAGCCCCAGCAAAAGATCGGTCCAGGCCACTATGGCCAGCCCGGCAAACAGGTCGTTGGCGTAGCACACCAGAAACCAATGGAGCCATCCTCCGGTGATTGTCTGGAGCACCAGGCGATTCAGCAGATAGAAGCCGCCTGCCAGCAGGAGCAGGGTCAGATTGATGCGTCTCATAAAATGGAGAGAAGGAGCAACGCACAAATAACCCCCAGAATTACCGCGCCCACGGTAGCTCCGAAGGACATGCCCTGCTTGTTGCTTGGCTTGTAAGGTTGGTCCATCAGGCGGGGGATAGGGGCATCGCCGGTGGGGTCAAAGCAAATCAGCAAGTCGTTGGGGTGGAAAAAGCGGCCTTCGATCGCTCGGGCCTGATCCAGAGTCAGACCGCGAAACAGTACCCTGGGTGCATTGCCTAGGATGCGGTGGGCATCATCTGAGGAAAAGTCTTCTGGAAGAGGAAACGTGGGACAGTAGGTTCCCTCTTTACAGATACGATAGAGAACATTGCTGTCCACAGGATCAGCAATAATAGACCTCAAGACCAGAGCATACTGCTCCTTTGGAGGCGACCTGAGAGAGCACCCGCAGTTGGGGCAGAAATTGTCCAATCCTGTTACAATGGCCTGACAGTCGGGGCAGCGGGCGGGAGCAGAGGCCTGTTCCGTCTCTTTGCCCAGCAGCAGCCAGTCGGAGGACACGCCGAACAGCCGGCACATCTCTGCCAGATAGGCCACGTCGGGGTTGTTCTGGCCGCTTTCCCTTAGTTAAAGATATGAACCCTCTTTATCAATCTACTTTTCCAATAAATCGGTAGTATATCTCTATTTCCTGTATTCTTTCGTTCTCCTCATTCGTTGTTGCCTCATGAATAAGGATTTTTTCTATCATTGCATTTAATAATGGTGCTGTCAGTTCCTTTGGTACGGAATACTCCTTGATTAACTCAATCCACTTTTCAGCACCTATCATATCCTGTTCCATTTTACTTAATTCTTCTCTTAGGTTGGTTATCTGCTGTTCCAGTTCTATCTGCTCTTTTTGATATTTCCCCGACAGCATGATGAAGTTTCGTTCCGTTATCTTCTCACAGGCTCTATCTTCATACATTTTCGCAAATAAACGGTCAATCTCATTTTGTCGGTTCTCGGCTTTCCTCAAGGCACTTGCCTTTTTCTTCTTTTCCCGTATTCGCTCTGCATTGCCGACTTTCTGTATCTTATGCAATACCTTTTCTTCGTCCTGCTGTACTGCCTTAGCCCAATACTGCAATCGTTCCAATACAGCTTGATACAGCACGTCATAACGAATGTAGTGCATAGAACAATTACCTTTACCAAACTGCCCGTAGTAACTGCAAGCATAATAACTATACGGTGTTTTATTTGCCTTATTTGTCGCAAACCTCATAGACCAACCACAATCCGCACACTTGACAAGCCCTGCAAATATCGGCGTTGCCTTTTCCTTTGTCTGTCTACGCCTTGATTTTATCTGCTCCTGTACACGATAGAACACTTCCTTGTCAATAATCGGTTCATGCGTGTTTTCTACTCGAAACCATTCGCTTTCGGGTTTTCGTACTTTCTTCTTGCTTTTGAAAGAAATGGTTGACTGTCGATTATGAACGCTGTTCCCGATATAGACTTCACTTTTCAATATCGCCTTTACATGAGCAATCGTCCACTCATAACGCTTGCTTTCGGGCTTTCCCTCAAAGATATGAGCAAAAGTACCATACCTTGTAAAATTCAGCCAAGACGCTGTCGGGACTTTTTCTTCTCGCAGTATTTTTGTGATTTTTGCACTTCCGTAACCTTGATAAGCTAGGGAAAAGATTTTTTCAATAATCCATTTTGTTTCATCATCAATCAACAGTTTCCCTTTGATGTCGGGGTGTTTCTTATATCCTAACGGAGCATAAGCCCCATAATACGCACCCTCTGCAAATTTTGTCTTAAACGCTGATTTCACTTTACGGCTCGTATCTCTTGCTACCCATTCATTGATGATGTTCTTAAATGGTGCAATCTCACTTTCGCCTTTTTCGCTGTCTACACCGTCGTCAATCGCTATGTAACGGACATTATGGCTGGGAAAATACAATTCAGTATATTGCCCTGTCATAATATAATTTCTGCCAAGTCGTGATAAGTCTTTTGTTACAACACAGTTGATTTTTCCTGCCTCTATATCCTCAATCATTCTTTGAAAGCTCGGTCTTTCAAAATTTGTTCCCGACCAGCCGTCATCAATATATTCATCAATCACATTCAAATGATGTTCTTTTGCATATAGACGCAACATACTTCTTTGTGTGGTAATGCTGGAACTTTCGCCCTGTAATTCATCATCTCGGCTTAACCTAAGATAAAGTGCAGTATTGTAAATCTGTTGTTTCATTGTCAGTTATCCTCCTTTATAACTAACCCGTGTTTACAATACCTGCTTGCAAGTAAAGTATAACACGGGTACTTTTTGTCATTCAATCTATTTCTTACAACTGCACCGATTTTATGCGATTGTCTGCTTTGCTTTTTCCAACATGACATCCGTTAGAAGTTCTTCCATTGTCTTTCCCTTTTCGGAAAAATGCTCTTTTACAACAATCTTTGTCTTTCCTCTGTTGCCAATGCCACACTTGCCATTTTTCTTTTGAATTGTTTTTACAGCATTATCAATAACACATACCCCCTTTCTGTAAAATCTTTCTAAGCAATTCAACGGCTTTTGTCATAGCCCACAGGATTTCCACCTCTGCATAGTTCTTATGTAGCCGTACCCATTGCGTGCGACGCTCTGAACGCTCAAGCTGTGGCTGTACGGGAGTATCATTATCTGACAGTACAGGTCATGGCGATAAAAGAGGACAAATCTTTTACAAGAACACAAATAGGTTTTCGCTCGCTCTTGCAGGGGAAAGGTCGTAGCGTATTTGTTTCAACGGCTCGCTGTCTGTCAAACGTATTGAATTGCTTTATTCAGTTGTCAAAGAACACGAAAGAAGAAAATCATCTTTCCTATATACCGCGTTGGAAAAGAGGGGAAACGTAACCAAAATCCAAAACTTTTTCCCTTTTTCACTACTATCTGTACAGCAAACGTCCATTTGCTAAGTTGAAATAGAAAAATTTTAACTTCTTTTCATGCACCATATAGGGATAGAAATTGTCATTTTGCTAAGTTGATGATGAAAAAAGATTGTTTTTCTTTTCACACCCTAACTACCCAGGCCATACCGTTACTGCCAACTATGGAATGAAATATTTTCTTTACTCCATACAGGAAACGGAAACCATGAATTGTTAAGTTGAGAATAAAGTATTTTCCTCTTTTCATAGAACACTTCAAAACTTTTTTCTTCTTTCACATCATATAGGGACAGCAAGCCCCGATTTAATGACCTATTTTCAAAAAAGTTTAGATTTCCTGTTCTCGCACCATATCTGTACGCAAGTTGATGTTTTGTTGCAGATTTGATAAAAAAGTTCATTTTTCTTTTTCACTCCATATAGGGAATAAAAATGACTCTTTGCTGACTAAATCTGAAATTTTCCAATTACATTAAAAAATACCGTCATTCTCTTGTGGAACAGCGGTATCTATACGTTCTTCTATGGTTGATTTCTCTAATTGTAATAAATGTTTATGCTTGTCTTTAAGTTCTGCCTGCTCAATCATATCTTTCAATATCGTTGTATGATTTTCTTCGTCTAATGCCTGTACCATTTTTATGGTTGGTGCGACCTGTCTTTGTAGCCAATGCAACGCCTTTTGTAAAGTGTAAGGCTCTGGCTTTGTGGTTAAGCGTATCGGCTCTCTGTTTTCCCCTACAAACCACGCCCAATCATCATTTGTTTTCCATTGACTTTTTGGCTTGTCGTCCTCTCTATCGACAAAACGGACATAATGATTGATGATAGAAAAAGCGGTGCGTTCAGCGTCTCGATAGGTCAGTAAATCTACAACCGCATAATAGGCTCGTTCATTCTTCATGCGTATTTCAAAGCGGTTCTTAATCTCCGTATTTTCAATTTCTGTGCCATTCTTGACATACTGCTCATAATTTTTCTGATAAGCACACATATATAATTCGCTACTTGTTGAACCGAGATATAAGGTTTCTCCTGTATTCTTTGGTATATCGCTACCGCATTTCTCTGTACCGCTGTAATCTTTCTGCATACGAAAATAAGAAACACATTCGCCAGCCTTGTATTTTTCCTTTAACTTTGGAATATCCAATATTCCTGCTCGGTCATTGATAGCCAAATCAAGCCGTTTCATCACACCGCCAGCCGTCATACAATCCAGCATGAAGTCATACCATGAGCGTTCCTGTGCCAGCAGATAACATTCCATTTGCCGACAGCCTTTGCCTTTCAGTTCTAATAAAACACCTAAATGCTCCTGCATGGAACACATGATATTGATGTCGCCAAGTACATATTTGCTTTCATATCCGTATTTTCCATAATCTTCATAAAGCATATAATCGGCTTTCAGTTGTAATACATCACGGATAATCGCCAATGCGTCCGTAGTAGGAAAGCGGACACGAAAGTAATCAATCAATAAGAATAGTGGTTCTTGCGGATTGAAACGCTCAATCTGTTTTTCTATGACTTCTCTTAATTCATCATTCAATGGCTGTTTTCCTTTTTCAATGCGGTTGTAATATTCACGGCTGATACCACAGGCAACAGCAAGCCTTGTTTGTGTTACTCCGTATTCCTCACGCTTTTGTCTTAATTCTTCAATAAAGTTTTTATCATTCATTTTTAAATTCCTCCAATCAAAAAAGGCAACTACCATATTTGATAATTGCTTATACTTAAATTTCTGCAAAAGAAAAAGACAATCAATTTCTCGTTTGAAATCAACTGTCTTTCCTATGTCTTATTCAATTTTCCCAAGTGATAATGGCATAATTTATATCACACCATGTAAAATGCGGTTTCGCCTTGTAAATACAGCATTTTCCGCTTGTTAATGTATATTGTCTCTTGTTTTTTGTGCCCCCCCTTGTTAGATAACGGGGGCTTGATAATCGCTCGCCACAGGCTCGCTCACAGACAAAGTGAACCAGACGTTCGACAGCTTCGCTGTCATGGCTTAATGTCTTCGACCGCCACCACGTCTGGATCACTCTGTCTGTCTGAGAGATTTTGAACTTATCTACTACACAAACTAGGATTTCCCTATTTCAAATCAAAAAGGAAATTTTCATAGTCCTTTACATAGTATCGTATATTTTTACGCCCTTTTTGAATAATGGCGTGTCCCTCTGCTTCTAATTTTTCTTTCTGTGCTTCGATACCATTCGGATATTTAGCATTGAGTTCTCCATTCGCTTTCAATGTTCTCCAATATGGCGTTTCATCTTCTGAACGCTGATAACTCGCCCATGCCACGATAGAAACAAAAATCCCTGCTGTAATCGGTTCTGTAAAGTCCGCTCCGCTCAACTCCGCAAAGTATTCTCGTATCTTTCCTACAGTAATCACTTTTCCATAAGGGATTTTTTTCATTACCTCGTCATAGTCAATTGGCGGTGCAAAATACATTTTACTTCCACCATATCTTTCAATGCTTTTCTGGTCTGTAATAATTTGAAATTTTGGCATATCTTTATTATTATGCAACATAGCATTAAAATCTTTTTTATCTTCGTTTGCCATTTCTGCCACCTCCTACTTTAAGGATAGTCTGTTTGTCATTCCTATGCAATGAGACTGTTTGAAAAATATTGACAACTTCTAAATTTGCTTAACTCTTTTTCTATAAACAAACTGAAAGCTGTTTATTTTTTCTTTTTAGGTTTTGGCGTTGGTAGTTCGTCATACATCACATCAAATAACCCCGTCAGAAAACCTTTATTATCAACTTCTTCCACTAATAACATTTCTTTAGCATTTTCGTATGGTATTTCATAGGTAACTGTCGGCATATAAGAAATTGCAGACTTTGTTGGTTTTACAAGTAACCTATCATCTTATATACCGCCAACGATTTTTCCACGATAATAGATAATAAATTCTCCCATCATTGCACGATATGTTATTTCTTGTAATTCTGATAATTGTTCTAAAACAAATTCTAAATAATCTTTACTTGAAGCCATTTCTAAACCTCCAACTTTAAATTTTATTATTCCAATGCTTTCTTTAAGTCCATAACAAATTGTTTTTGTTGTTTTTTTAAATAGGTTTTTACAAAAGGTTTCATAAACCACTTTTTAGGTATCACATTTTCTGTAAAGTCTATTTGTGTTTCATTCCCTTTGTCTGTAAAAATACCAATCCAGTGACCTTTCATGTTGCTATTCTCCATATCAAATTCCCAGCGTTTATATGGTTCTGCAACGGTAACGGTAAATGTAGTAGCATATCCATTTTTTGTGTATTCAATAAATTGTTTGTCATTTATTATTTCTGTTTTGCTCAAATCACTTCGCCATGAGTTATATTTATCAACAGCTAAAACAATGTTCCAAACTTTTTGAATATCATTACTAATAATTGTATTTATATTTGAAATTGCCACTTTTTCATTCCCCCTTTTCAAACTGAAGTTTTTCCAACTCATCGACTTTTGGTAGGCTTTGAAAAAAATAAAAGATATATTCCAAAACCAATTTTAATCAGCCCGTCAATAAATGCTAAAACAATGAATGGAATTATTGGAAGAAATATTCCTATTACAGCATTAGCAGAACATAAAATCGCAATTCCTATCATTGAAATACCATGAACAAAATAGAATGGTATAAAATGAATTCCAACAGCGAGAAAAGTCATTAGCCAAATCATTCTCCAATTCTGCATTGGAAAAAATGAACCTGCTAAAACAAACATGAGTGGAAACAAAATAGCTATGGAAAAAATAGCCATATTATTTTGAAATTTCGACGATTTCCCATAGGATAATTTTGTTACCACTTTTTTGTTTATTACAGATAAATAAAATCCAACAATAAAACCTACAGTAAATATAATAGGGTGTATTTTTTGCTCTCCGCCAAAAATAGCAGAAACTATAATAACTACACCAATAATGATAAACCACAAACCACAACATCTTTTGTCATTATATTCTCGGATTTCACCTTTTTGATAGCCTAAAAATCCCACACACTTTCCTCCTCAAATTCAAATTTTTCTTTCAGTTAAACTAAGATTTATCGCATACAGGCATTGACAAATTTCATAGGTACATCCATACGTTCTGCTACTTGTTCTGGTGTCATTCCACTATTTAAGAAACGCTTGCATACTATTTTCATGTTCTCTCCAACTTCGATAATATGTTTATCTGGGTCATAGAAACGAACAACACGCTGTCCCCATGAATGTTCTACAATAGGGTGGACATATTCAACATCACATTCTTTCAGCTTATTCGCAAATTCATCAAAAATATCTTCTTCAAAGTAAATTTCAAAGTTATTGCCACCAAAAGAAATATTGCTTTTCCCGATAAAGTCTTTATATGTTTCAACTGTCTGCAAAGCCAAACCGCCAGTTAAAGTTTTATTTGCTCCAAAATCCATAATCACATGAAGCCCAAAAACCTTTTTGTAAAACTCGACTGATTTGTCTATATCTGTTACTATCAGCATGGGATTTTTCAATTTCATTTTCACTACCTCCACATCTTCCAATTTGTCTTTACATTTATTATATCATTTATCTTTAAGGATTGTCATTTCTTTTCTGCTTATGAAAAGTTACTTATCTGTCTATGATTTGTAAAGGGTGCTGTTCAGCATTGCTTACACAACAAGCCCTTGACAAACCACAGCCTGATAAGTTTAGAGTAATCAAGCAGAAATGAAATAGTCTGCTGTTTCACATCAATAAAAAAGAGATACCAAAACACATCAATGTAGTACCTCTTAATTCAATAACAATATTCTTTTATTCGCAAGCAGGTAAACACAGGCTATTCCTTAATATCCTTTTGTTTGGGAAACTCCACTTTCCCATTTAGAGATAGCCTGTCTGGAAACGCCTATCTTCTCGGCAAGTTGCTCTTGAGAAAGCCCGCTTTTTCGTCTGAATTTATATATCCGTTCAGACAACATTTGCTTTACCTCCTTAAAAACATTATACCGCAATCCATGGTTACACACTACCAACTACTATTGAAACTTCCGCAACCAGTAGTGGCACAACCAAAAATCTAAAAATTTGAACCCTTTTTTACTCCATAATATCATACTGCTGTTATATCTGTATATAGAGATCAGAAGTATCACCCATTTCTGAATGATAGCCCTGCTCTCTATCGTTGTTGATTTTTATTCGCCGTATCCACAAGATTATACACGAATTTTGACCGGGAACATAATGTCGAATTGGGGCAAAAATAAAAGCAGAAGAGAGAACCGTGCGTGTTCCATACACGCACGGTTTTTTTATGCAGCGGGTCAACCGTGCGGCACACGGAGAAACAGCTTCTTAATATGGTTTTAACATCAGAGAAAAAATCTTTATGCCGTGCAAAACTGCGGATACTGACATTCCGTTCGGAAAACGCTATAATGAGATGGATCGAAGGCGCCGGGCAGGGCCCGGCCGGCTTGCGGAAGAAAGGGGACCCGGATGTTCGGACGGTGCGGTGCAGAACAAGAAACAGGACGCCTGCGTATGGAGGGGGCGCTGACGCTTTCCTGGCGGGATATGGGCAGGACGGCGGGCATTCTGTGCGCGGCCTCCCTCGTCGGGCTGCTTTTTTACAAAGCGGGCATCACCGAGGCAAATATCGTTACGGTATATCTGCTCGCCGTGCTGTGTACGGCGTTGGCCACAGACGGACGGGTGTACGGCATTTCTGCGGCTGTTGCAAGCGTGCTGGTTTTCAATTATCTGTTTACCGTGCCGCGCTTTACGCTTAAGTTCAATGATGTGAGCCGGTATTCGGTCACGTTTCTTGTGATGTTCATTGCCGCGTGCATCACCAGCACGCTGACCATGCGGGTGAAAACACAGGCGCGCCAGGCGGCGCGCAAGGCGCACCGCAGCGAAGTCCTGCTGGAGACCAGCCAGGCGCTCCAGCGCGCGGAGGGAGAACAGCAGATATTCACCGCGGCGGCAGAGCATCTTTCCCGCCTGCTGCGTGCGGGCGTTTCACTGTATCCGGTGCGGGACGGCGCGCTGCAGCCTCCTCTGGTTTGCGACGCGCAAGGGACGGAGGCCGCGCCCTGTACAACGGAACGGGAGCTGCGTGCCGCCCGGACCGTGCTGCGCTGCGGCGGCCAGGCGGGGGCCCGTACGGCCGCCTGCCCGGATGCGGAATGCCTGTATCTGGCCGTGGGTGCATCTGTTCCGCCGCTGGCCGTGGCGGGGGTTGCCCTGCGGAAGGGACACATTCCGGATGATTTTGACAGAAACCTGATGGCGGCGCTGCTAAACGAATGCGCGCTGGCGCTGGAAAAAGAGCGCATCGCCCGCGAAAAATCGGACGCGGAACTGCAGGCCCAGCAGGAGCAGCTGCGGGCGAACCTGCTGCGCACCATCTCCCATGACCTGCGAACCCCGCTCACCAGCATCTCGGGCAACGCGGGCGTACTGATGGAGAATTCCAGCGTGCTGGATGAGGCGAAAAAACAGCGCCTGTATGCCGATATCTACGACGACTCCATGTGGCTCGTCCAGCTTGTGGAAAATCTGCTTTCCATCACCCGGCTGGAAAACGGCGGGCTGGACCTCCGCATCCAGCCCGAGCTGCTGGAGGAGGTGGCGGGCGAGGCGCTGCAGCATCTGAACCGGCGCAGCGCCGAGTATCCCATCCGTGTGGATATCGAGGACGACCTGCTGATGGCGAAGATGGATTCCCGCCTGATCACGCAGGTCATCATCAATATCGTGAACAACGCCGTCAAATACACGCCGCCCGGTACGGACATAACCCTCAGCGCGCGCCGCGAGGGAGACACGGTGCGGGTGGAGATCGCGGATACAGGCCCAGGCATTCCGCAGGAGGCACAGGGCAGGCTGTTCCAGATGTTCTATACCGCGGGCAACGACCGCGGTGACGGACGGCGGGGGCTGGGCCTGGGCCTGGCGCTGTGCAAGTCCATTGTGGAGGCGCACGGCGGGAAGATCGGCATGCGGGCCAACGAGCCCCACGGCTCCGTATTCTTTTTTACCCTGCAAGCAGAGGAGATAAAGCTATGAACAAAGCAAAAATACTGGTGGTGGAGGACGACAAGGCCGTGCGCAACCTGATCACCACTACACTGGAGACGCAGAATTACCAGTACCACACGGCGGAAAAAGGCAGCGAGGCGCTGCTGGAGGCTGTTTCCTTTCAGCCGGATGTGATGCTGCTGGATCTGGGCCTGCCGGATATGGACGGCATTGCCATCATCGAAAAGGTGCGCGGCTGGTCGGGCATGCCCATCATCGTCATCAGCGCCCGCAGTGAAGACAGGGACAAGATCGACGCTCTGGATGCCGGTGCAGACGATTATCTGACAAAGCCCTTCAGCGTGGACGAGCTGCTGGCCCGCCTGCGTGTTGCGCTGCGCCGCGCGCGGCAGGACAGCGGACACGCGGGCGCGCCCGAGGCGGTGTTTACCAATGGTGAGCTGACGATCGATTATGCCGCGGGCTGCACCTATCTGGCCGGGCAGGAGGTGCACCTCACCCCCATCGAGTACAAGCTGCTGTGCCTGCTGGCAAAGAACGTGGGCAAGGTGCTCACGCACAACTTCATTTTGAAGGAGGTGTGGGGCAGCGCCCTGCCGGGGGATACGCCTTCGCTGCGTGTGTTCATGGCTACGCTGCGCAAAAAGATCGAGCCGGTGCCGGCACAGCCAAAATACATCCAGACCCATGTGGGCGTGGGTTACCGGATGCTGCGCATTGCAGAGGGAGAGCCCGTACAGAAAAACGGATGATATTTGATGCGGAACCGTCTGCCCCGTCGGGGCAGGCGGCTTTTTTCCCTTCGGCGGGATTTTGCTGTTGACGGAAGACTGTTTCCATATTATACTAAAATAGTATAATACAAACGGAAGAAGGGGACCTGATGAGGAACATCATCAAACGCGACGGCACGGTGCGGCCCTACGAGCCGGAGAAGATCATCACGGCCATGGGCAAGGCCTTCCGCGAAACGGCGGCCGGGACGAGCCGGGAGGAGATGGAACGCCTGCTGCGCGCGGTGGAAAAGGAAATGGAGCACAAAGACGGCGGTTGGGCCGTGGAGGACATACAGGACGCTGTGGAACGGGTGCTGATGGAAAACGGCCGTTACGAGGAAGCAAAGCGGTATATTTTGTACCGGCACCGGCGCAACGAGCAGCGCGCGGCGCGGCGCGCCATGGCTCAGGCGGCGGGCGTTCCGGCACTGGACGGCGTGCTGGCCAAGATCGAAAAGGATTTCCCCGGCGAGGCGTATGCGCTGACCGTGCTGAACACAAAGTTTCAGAGCTTTGTCAAGCCGGGCATGGGCGCGGACGCGGCGCTGGAGGCGCTGGTGAAGGCGGCTGTGGAGCTGACGAGCCAGGAGGCCCCGCGCTGGGAATTCATCGCGGCGCGCCTGCTCAATGCACGGTTTGGCCGCAGCCTGGAGGAGCAGCTGCGCAAGCGGGGCATCGGCGGCTTGTACGACAAGCTGCGCCGCCTGACGGACGAGGGGCTGTACGGCGAATACATCCTGGCGCATTACAGCCGGGAAGAGATCGAGCAGGCGCAGAATTTTCTGCGGCCGGAGCGGGATGAGCTGTTTACATACTCCGGGCTGGACCTGCTGCTCAAGCGATATGTCATCCACGACCGGGCCCACGCTCCGCTGGAGACTCCGCAGGAGATGTTTCTGGGCATCGCACTGCATCTGGCCATGCGTGAAAAGCGGGACCGCATGGCCTGGGTACAGAAATTTTACGATATGCTCAGCCGGATGCATGTGACGATGGCCACGCCCACGCTGTCCAATGCGCGCAAGCCCTATCATCAGCTCTCCAGCTGCTTCATCGATACGGTGCCGGACAGCCTGGAAGGCATTTACCGAAGCATCGACAACTTTGCACAGGTAAGCAAATACGGCGGTGGCATGGGCATGTATTTCGGAAAGGTGCGCGCGGCGGGCGGCAGCATACGCGGCTTTGAGGGCGCGGCCGGAGGTGTGGTGCGGTGGATCCGCCTGGTGAACGACACCGCCGTAGCGGTAGACCAGCTGGGCATGCGCCAGGGCGCTGTGGCCGTGTATCTGGACGCCTGGCACAAGGACCTGCCGGAGTTTTTGCAGCTTCGCACCAACAACGGGGACGACCGCATGAAAGCCCACGACGTGTTCCCGGCAGTGTGCTATCCGGACCTGTTCTGGAAGCTGGCCAAAGAGGACATCGACGCCGAATGGGCGCTGCTGTGCCCCCATGAGGTGCTGACGGTAAAGGGCTATGCGCTGGAGGATTACACCGGCGCGGAGTGGGAGCGCCGTTACCGCGACTGTGTGGCGGACGCGCGCATCTCCAAACGTGTGGTCACGGTCAAGGAACTGGTGCGCCTCATCCTCAGATCCGCCGTAGAGACAGGCACGCCCTTTGCTTTCAACCGGGACGCCGTCAACCGCGCGAACCCCAACAGCCATAAGGGTGTGATTTACTGCTCCAACCTGTGCACGGAGATCGCTCAGAACATGGCGCCCATCGAGACCGTGAGCCGGGAGGTGGAAACACGGGACGGCGACACTGTGGTCGTCACCACCACGCGCCCGGGCGAGTTTGTGGTGTGCAACCTTGCCAGTCTCTCTCTTGGGCATCTGCCTGTGGAGGACGACGCAGTGCTGCGGGACACCGTGCGCACCGCTGTGCGTGCGCTGGACAATGTCATCGACCTGAATTTCTATCCGCTGCCCTATGCGGAGCTGACGAACCGGCGCTACCGCAGCATCGGGCTGGGGGTGTCCGGCTACCACCACATGCTGGCCAAGCGCGGCATCCGGTGGGAGAGCGGCGAGCATCTGGCCTTTGCGGACGATGTGTTTGAACGCATCAACCGCGCGGCCGTGGAGGCCAGCGCGGACCTTGCGGCGGAAAAAGGAAGTTACGCCTATTTTGAAGGCAGCGACTGGCAGACCGGCGCCTATTTTGAAAAGCGGGGCTATACCTCGCCGGAATGGCGTGCGCTGGCGCAGAAGGTGGCGGCGCAGGGCATGCACAACGCGTACCTGCTGGCCGTTGCGCCAACCAGCTCCACCAGCATCCTTTCCGGCACCACCGCCGGTGTGGACCCGCTGATGAAGCGTTTTTTCCTGGAGGAGAAAAAGGGAGGCATGCTGCCCCGCGTTGCGCCGGAGCTTTCCATGGATACCTATTGGTACTACAAAAACGCCCATACCATTGACCAGAAGTGGAGCGTGCGCGCCTGCGGCGTGCGCCAGCGCCATATCGACCAGGCCCAGAGCGTGAACCTGTACATCACCAACGAATATACGCTGCGGCAGGTGCTGGAGCTGTATGTGCTGGCCTGGGAGTGCGGCGTCAAGACCGTATACTATGTGCGCTCCAAATCGCTGGAGGTGGAGGAATGCGAGAGCTGCTCCTCCTGAAGCAGCCCTCTGCGGGCGGAACGGACAGGAAGAACAAAGGCCCCGTACCGGGGCGGGAAGAGGAGAAAGAGCGATGGAGATGCTGGCAAAAAAACCGCTGTTCAACCCGGACGGAGACACCGACGTCCGGCTGCGGCGGATGATCGGCGGCAATACGACCAATCTGAACGATTTTAACAACATGCGGTATTCGTGGGTGAGCGGCTGGTACCGTCAGGCCATGAACAATTTCTGGATCCCGGAGGAGATCAGCCTGGCGCAGGACGTGAAGGATTACCCGCGCCTGGACGCGGCCGAGCGCACGGCCTACGATAAAATACTCAGTTTTCTGGTGTTTCTGGACTCCATCCAGACGGCGAACCTGCCGAACCTCGGCGAATACATCACAGCCAACGAGGTGAATCTGTGCCTTAACATCCAGACATTCCAGGAATGTGTCCACAGCCAGAGTTACAGCTATATGCTGGACACCATCTGCAGCCCCACACAGCGTGACAATATCCTTTACCAGTGGAAAACCGACGAGCATCTGCTGCGCCGTAACACGTTCATCGGGGAATGCTACAATGCGTTCCAGCGCGAGAAAAGCCCCGAAGCGCTACTCAGGGCGCTGATGGCGAACTACATTCTGGAAGGCGTGTATTTCTACTCCGGCTTCATGTTTTTCTACAACCTCAGCCGCAACGGCAAGATGCCCGGCTCCGCACAAGAGATCCGCTATATCAACCGGGACGAGAACACCCATCTGTGGCTGTTCCGCAATATCATCCTGGAGCTGCAGAAAGAACAGCCCGAGCTGTTCGGTACGGAAAACGTGCGCATGATGCGCGAGCTGCTGGAGGAGGGCGTGCGGCAGGAGACCGCGTGGGGCCATTATGTCATCGGCGACGCGATCCCCGGCCTGACGCGGCAGATGGTGACGGATTATATCAGGTATCTGGGCAATCTGCGCTGGACGAGCCTGGGCTTCGGCACGCTGTATGAGGGTTATGAGGCCGAGCCGGCCAACATGGCCTGGGTGAGCCAGTATTCCAACGCCAACCTGGTGAAAACGGATTTCTTTGAGGCAAAGAGCACGGCCTATGCGAAAAGCACCGCTCTGGTAGACGACCTGTAAGCTGCTGCTCCGTAAAAAAGAGGCCCCGGCAGCAGCCGGGGCCTCTTTTTGCGCTTGCTTTAAAAGATGGAATAGGTGAGGAACAAAACCGCCGCCAGAGAACTGACCAGCGAAACGACGGTGATCTGTGTGTTGATGGACGGCCCGGCGGTGTCCTTGAACGGATCGCCCACGGTGTCGCCGATGACAGCGGCCTTGTGTGCGTCGCTGCCCTTGCCGCCGAAGTGGCCGGATTCAATGTACTTTTTCGCGTTGTCCCACAGGCCGCCCGCATTGCTCATCAAAAGCGCCAGCAGCAGGCCGGAGATGATGTTGCCTGTCAGGTACCCGCCGATGGCCTGCACGCCGCCGATGAAGCCCACCAGCAGCGTGGCGGCAATGGCTGTAAGGCCCGCGGGGACCAGCTCACGGATGGCGCCCAGCGTGGAAATATCGATGCAGCGCGCATAATCCGGTTTGCCGGTGCCTTCCTTCAGGCCGGGGATCTCTTTGAACTGGCGGTGGATCTCTTTCACCATCAGCTGGGAGTTGCGGTTTACGCCCATAATGAGCATGGCCGAGAACACGGCCGGGATGGCTGCGCCCACCAGCATGCCGAAGAACACCAGCGGGTCCATCAGGTCGAACGTGATCTCCACGCCCGCAGCCTGGACCACCTCGCGGAACGCGCCCAGCAGGGCGATGACGGTCAGGCCCGCCGCGCCGATGGAAAAGCCCTTGGTGATGGCCTTTGCGGTGTTGCCGGCTGCATCCAGCTCGTCGGTGATCTCCAGAACCTCATCGCCAAGGTCCGCCATTTCCGCCACGCCCCGGGCGTTGTCCACGATGGGGCCGTAGGCGTCGCTGGAGATGATCATGCCCACGATGGAAAGCATGCCGATGGCCGCACAGGAGATGCCCAGCATCTCATACCCTGCGCCCAGGGGCGCGCACAGCTTGTAGGAAATGAGCGCCGCAAGCCCAATGCCCACCAGCGCGGGCAGCGCGGACAAAAGCCCATAGGAAAAACCGGAGAGGATGGTGAACGCCGGGCCGCTCTGGCAGGCCTCGGCCACCTTGGCAACGGGCTTCTTGTCGTCGCCCGTGAAGAAATCGGAGGTGATGCCGATGATGACACCCGCCAGCATACCCACCATGGCCGCGCCCCAGAGGCGCAGCTCAAAGCCGGAAGCAAGGCAGGCGATGAAAGTGAGCGCCGCGAACACACCGCAGGTGAGATAGGTGCCGCCGTTCAGCGCGCGGGAAGGATTCCCGTTTTTGCCCAGGCGGGCGCACAGCACGCCCACAACAGAGGCCAGCAGGCCCAGCGTGGTGACGCAGAACAGGAAGGGCACCTCGCCCAGGGAAAGGGCAATGACGATGGTGGCGGCCATGGCGGCTACATTGGAATCGAACAGGTCGGCTCCCATGCCGGCCACGTCGCCCACGTTGTCGCCCACATTGTCCGCGATCACGGCGGGGTTGCGCGGGTCGTCCTCGGGGATGCCCAGTTCCACCTTACCCGTCAGGTCGGCCGCGATGTCGGCCGTTTTGGTGAAGATGCCGCCGCCCGCTTTGGCAAACAGCGCCAGAGAGCTTGCGCCGAAGCTGAACGCCATAATGACGTCCGCGTCACGGGAGATGATATAAATGAGCGCCGCGCCTGCCAGAGAAGTGCCGATGACGGCCATGCCCATCACCGCGCCGCCGCGGAAGCCCGCCATAAAAGATTTCTGGATGGATTCCCGCGCGGCCGTGGCCGCCTTCAGGTTGGCGATGGTGGCGATGGAGATGCCCACATAGCCCGCCAGCGCCGAAAGCACGGTGCCGCACAGGTAGGCAAACACCATCAGCAGATTTTTGCCCACGCCCGCGCCGGCCCAGACAGGCTGCGGAAAGAACAAAAAGATAACGGCCATCACGATGATGGAGAAAAGCCCCAGCACACGGTATTCCCGCCTGAGGAAGGTGAACGCGCCCTCGCGGATCAGCGCGCCGACCTCATCCAGCTTCGGATTGGCCGTGGGCAGTTTTTTTACCCAGTTGTAGAAATACGCCGCGACAAAAAAGGATACGAGCGATACGGCAAGCGCCGCATAGACCCAGAACATGATAAATATACCCCCTTGAACGATAAAGTGTCCCCGGGGCGGCCGCGTTTTGGGGCGAGCCGTCGCCGGGCCGGATGCTCCGTTTTAAATGCAGGGGCAAGGCGGCGCATGGCCTCCGCGCCGTTGAGAAAGCAGGCAGGGCCGGTGGCTGCGACGGGCCCGGCAGGCGTGCCGGCAGTGCACAAGGCAGCGCCACAGGGCGCCGACGCCCACGGCGGCTGCCGCACACGCTGCGCGCTGCGGCGGCATGCCGCGCCGCGCGGGCGCGCTGAAAGCGGCGCCGGGAGCGGCCAGCAGGCAGCTGTCCCGCTCCTGTATGCGCTCCTGGGCAAGGAGGGGAAGGCTGTCCGGCGTATCGCTCCCGTCGGCCTGCGGCACGGACGGGCAAAGCGCGAACAGGCAGACGGCGCACAGCACAAGCCGCAAAAACAGCATGAGAAAACGCATTTCACCCCCTCCTTTCCCAAAACTCAAAACAACAAAAACAAAACTTTTCACCCAATATAACATATTAGTGTAAAAGGCAACAAAAAGAAAGGGGTGGTGACTATTTTTGGCAGAACACACAAAAACCCGGCAGATGTTTTTACACATCTGCCGGGCATGGCGTTGCAATGGAAAAGGGGAACGGGCCGCGGCGTCATTCCACCCTGATATTGGGCCTGTCCTGGTCCCCGTCGGCCTTGAACATCGTGAAAGCAGCGGGTTCGCTGGTGAAGAAATAATATTCCGTATTTTCGCAGAGCGGCGGCGTCAGATAATTTGGGATAATGTTGAGGTCGTCCTCCGTGCGGGCGCAGAAGCCCGCTTCGGCCATCGTCTGCGCGGGAATGCCCCAGCAGTAGCAGTCGGCGTATTCCGCGCCGCAGTCCGCCATCAGCCGGCTGACGGCCGCGCCCAGCCGGGAGAAGGCCTCCGGGACGCCGGTATAATCCACGATGCGCAGCACGCACGTGCCGTTTACGGGGATGCACCGCGTTGCCAGCAGCGCTTGTACCGCACCGCATTCCTCAACGGCCCACACATCGTACCGCTGGCGCGGGTAGTGGAAATACCGCCGCGCCAGATACCAGAGGTCTTTATAAGGCCTGCGGGCGGGGTCGGGCGTATAGCCGCATTTCCGCAGCGCGTCCTCGTCCGGCAGAAGGTGCAGCACGGCGCTGCCTCCCGCGGGAAGGATATCCCTGCGGGCCACGCGGGCCACGGCGTAGCTGGCCTTATCGGCCAGACGGTAATAATGGGGCAGGCGCTCTGCGGTGTAACCCAGAAAGGTGTAGAACGCCATGGTCCTGGGCCGGATGTTGTTGCAGGCCATCACGCGGGCGTTTGTCAGACCCGGCAGCGCGGCCATCAGTTCCAGTCCGCTGCCGTTGTGCCCTTTGACGGCACACCAGATGGACACCCAGATGTCGGGCGTTTCCAGCGCGTTGGCGCGGATATATCCCACAATGGCGACGGGCGCGCCGTCCTGCTCGGCGAAGGCGAACTGGAGCGGGCCGTCCGGGCCGAAGGGCCGGTAGTAGAAATCAAAAAAATCGGGCAGATGCACCAGCGGGTGCTTTTCGCCCCAGTGCGCGTCCAGAAATGCAGCGACGGCCGGGCCCTCGTCCGGCCGTGCAAGGCGGAAAGTCAGCGGGGAAGTGCTCATAAAAACGCGCTCCCTCCCGTGACGGGCAGTGTTACGCCCGTGATAAAGCCCGCTTCCTCGGAAAGAAGGAACGCCATGGCGGGCACCACGTCCTCCACACGGGCGTTGCGCTTCATGGGGTTGGCTTCCGCGCTGGCCTGTACGATCAGGTCGCTGGTGTCGGCCAGAAATTTCGTTTCCATCATGCTGGGCATCACGCAGTTGACGGTGACGCCGAAGGAGGCGTAGTCCGCCGCAAGGCTTTTGGCAAGGCCCTGCAGCGTGCTTTTCACCATTACATAGGCCGCCGTATTTTTGGGCGGCGCACCCAGCAGATAGCTTGTCAGCATGAACAATACGCGCCCCTGCCGCGCCTTCGCCATGGCGGGCAGGAACGTTTTGCACAGCTTCACCGCGCTGCGGATCTGCACGCTCATGTCCCGCTCAAAGCGGTCCTCGTCAAAATTCTTGAACCTGGTATTTACGACGCGCAGCGCGGGCAGGTGCACGAGGTGCGTGGGCGTGGGGTAACGCGCCGCCACATCCCGGACGAACAGCTCCAGCGCGGCCGGGTCCGTCAGGTCCGCATCGTAGGTCTTGATGGCGCCGGGGTATTTCCGGCACAGCGGGGCCAGGTGGGAAAGGTCGCCCGCGCCCTGGGCAATGAAGACGTCGCCCTCCCGGTACAGACGGTCGATGAGCGCGGTGCCCACGTCGCTGGACGCGCCGGTGATGAGATAAACAGACATGGCAGAACCTCCGTTTTGTGTTTCGGTATGGGAGCGCACGGTTTTTCACGCGCGGCGGTCAACACGCGTTGCCCGCCGCACCCCATGCGCCCGGAAAAACAAGGCAAAACGCGGGGCGCGGCTCAGACGGCCACGCCCGCGCGGATGACTCCGCGCGTCACCTTCTGCCCGTTCTGGTTGGTGATGACGGCCTTGACGGTGATCTCGCGGAACGTCTCGTTCACCTCCGTCACAGTGCCGCTGACGGTGAGCACATCCCCAATGAACACGGGCCTTGCGAATTTGCATTCCACGCCGTGGAGCAGGCAGTGCTCACCGGGCAGATATACGCCCGCCAGCGTGGAAAACAGGCTCGCGCCCAGCATGCCGTATACCACGCGGCCCGGATAGCCGCGCCTTTGCGCATAGGCCTCGTCCATGTGGATGGGGCTGCAGTCGCCTGTCAGTTCGTAAAACAGCGCCATTTTTTCAGCCGTAACCTCCAGGGTAAAGTCCGCCGTCAGGCCGGGCGAAATGTCTGCGAGCGTATAGCTATTCATAGAAATATTCCTCCGTCTGTCCGGCGCGCCGTGGGCCGGGATGTAAAAAACGGGACGGGCGCAGTGCCCGCCCCGGGAAACGGTACAAAAGGGGAAAAAGCCGCGCGCATCAGCCCCGCAGGCGGAGGATCAGATCCACCATGTCGCCCACATTGGCAAGCCCGCGCACATCGTCCAGCTTGAACTTGACGCCGAATTGCTTTTCCATGGCCGTCAGCAGGTTGATCTGCTCCAGGCTGTCCCAGTCCTCGATATCGTCCGCGGTGGTCTCCCGCGTAAGCACAAGGGAATCGTCGTCAAAATTGTCGCGGAAGATATTCTGTACCGCGTCAAAGATCTGCTGTTCATTCATGCGTGTCTGCTCCTTAATTATAATTATAAAAGTACGGTCTCCATCACCGTGTTCAGCGGTGTACGTTCGGCGGGCACCGTATAGCGGAATACCGAGCCCGTTTCGCCGCCGCTTATTTTTTCAAAGCCAATTGTAGCATAAAAATCCGCCACCAACAAGTTCTTTGCCGTGGGAAGATAGATGCCGTTGATGGTTTTTATGCCGCGCTCCCGGCACACGTCCACCAGACGGTCGAACAGGGCGTATTCCAGATTGCGCTTGAAGGTTCGGCAGCTCATGATCCAAAGCTCGATGTCCAGCGCGTCGCCCGTCTGGCGGCCGATGAGCGCCGTCACGATGCCGTTGTCGCCGAACTTGTCCAGCAGCCGTCCGTAAAGCGTCACGCAGGCCGGGTCGTTCATCAGCGCCTCCACCTCGGCGGCGGTGTAGCGGCGCGTGGTGAGATTGAACTGGTTGGTTTTGTTGATGAGCTGTGTGATGCGCTCGGCGTGAGGCGTGTCGAAGGGACCCAGCTCGCAGCGCATCTCAAGGCTGCGCAGATAGTCTTCGTAATTGCCGAAGCTCTGCCGGGCCGCGGCGCGCTGCAGGTTCTGCCGGTACATCTCGCCGCGCCGCCGGTCGTCGGCGGAGACGGCCGTGGCTTCAAACCATCCGCCCCGGTCCAGCACGCGGGCATATTCCTCGGGAGCTGCCAGCTCGGGCACCGTTACGGTGGGCAGCTCCTGCCGCACGATCTCCCGCTCCGCCGGGTTATCATCCAAAAATACCAGGCTGTCGGGCAGGATATTGATCTCCCCGGCAATGGCGTCGATGTTGCGGGACTTTGGCTCCCAGTTGGCCTTGAAGCACAGGAAGTCGTCCGCTTTGAGCACGCTGTCCGCCCGTTCAAAGCCGGCCTTTGCCGCGGCCTCCTCATTTTTGCTGCACACATTCAAAAGCACGCCCATGCCGGAAAGCTCTTTTAAGTAGCTCTGGAACGCGGTGTAGGCCATGCCTGTGGGCGTCTCATTGCCCAGCTCGATGCCCTCGGGGCCGTCGTCGCCGATGACGCCGCCCCAGAGCGTGTTGTCCAGGTCCAGCACAACGCCCTTTTTGTTTTTGCCGAAAATGCTTTTGATGATATTGGCCACGCTGTGGCACAAAAGCGGGATGTACTGCATATCCAGCGCATATTTGTAGGCGTACCACGCCGCGGGCGCGCACCAGTTGTCTACGCCCACGCTGGCCGAGAGCCAGCACAGATCATGCAGATAGAAATTGGGCGTGGCCGCGGCCCAGTCCGCCAGCATGGCGTTCATGCGGTTGACAAAGCGCACCCGGCCGTGGGGGTCCACGGCGTCCATGCTGCCCATCACGCGCAGGCCGGGCAGCTCAAAATTGTTCTGGACGACCGGGCAGCCGAAGCGGGCCGCCGCCTTCCACATGCCCTGCCAGCGGGCGCATTCCGCGGCGAATTTTTCTTCCGCCTGTTCGGGTGTGTCCGTCTGCAGCGGCAGATTGCCCAAATTGCGCGCCGAGGTGTGGACGTAGATGATGTCGGGTGCAAAGGCGGCCAGCGCGCCGTCGGCGTCGAACGTCAGTTCTTCGTAGAACAGGGCGTAACCGCCCACATAAAACTCGGGCCGGATGCCTGCGTTGAGCAGGAACAGCTCCAGGATATTTTTGATCTCGCCCACCGTGGAGCCGCTGAGAATGGCCACCTTTTTGGGCACAAGGCCCTCGGAGGCCAGCAGCTCGCGGCGCAGAGCGCGTTTTTTTTGCAGAATGAAAGCGGGGTCGAACGGATAATCAAAGCAGCGCAAATGTTTCCCTCCCAAAACAAGGTTACAATTTGGTGAAAAAACCGTTGGTATCAATCACCATTATAGCCGAAAAACGGCATAAAAACAAACCTTTTGTCGCGGGACAAAAGGCTGTTTGGGCGCGTAAGCCGCGGTTTTCACATTTACAGCCTTGAAAAGCAGGCGCGCCGCGTGCTAAAATAACTCCGTATTGTGCCGCGTTTGCTCGGCATCGTGCATTTTTGCGCACAGCGGCGCGAAACGTGAAATATTCTGCGCGCCTGATTCGTTTATTTTTGTGTACCAGCCTGAACGGCGGGAGGAGCACCATGCAGTTTACATTCGCACACAACAATTTCAACGTGGCCGACCTGGATGCGAGCCTGGCTTTTTATGAAAAGGCGCTGGGCCTGCGGGAGGTGCGGCGCCACGCCACTGATGCGTTCACCCTCGTTTACCTGGGCGACGGCGTCACGCCCCACCAGCTGGAGCTGACATGGCTGGCGGACCGCGCCGAAGCCTACGACCTGGGTGAAAACGAGTTCCATCTGGCGTTCACCGTGGACGATTATGCGGCCGCTCACGCTCTGCACAAGGCGATGGGCTGTATCTGCTTTGAAAACGAGGCCATGGGCATCTATTTCATCGCGGACCCGGACGGCTACTGGCTGGAGATCGTGCCCGCCAGGAAATGACCCGGCATGCATGCGGCGCGGGCCGTTACGCGCCGAAATCCTCCAGATAGCGGCGCAGCTCTTTCTGCGTGGCGACAGGGATGCCCTGCTGCAGGGCGGCGACGTCCTGCTCGGGCAGAAGCCCGGTGTAGATCTCATACCGTGTCACCGGGGTGTTTTCGCCGGTTTTGAACAGCGCCAGCTTGCCGGAATCCTCACCCAGCGTGTAGGAAGGAGGCTCGGCGGCGCCGGCCCGGCCCGGATGGGCCAGCAGCAGAAACAGCCCCACGCTGACGGCAAAAACAGCAATGGGAACGATCACGAGCACGGCGATTCGTTTCGCGCTCATAGCAATCACCTCACGCCCACAGTATGGGCACAAACAATTTGTCCTATTCCTGTATGGACGGATGTCTGGCAGCCGAAAATGTGGTATACTACTATGGCGTAAGCACCATGCGGGAACATACAATTTTCCCCGTCTTTGCGCATGCGGCGCGCGGGAAGTACTTTTGGGAGGCGACTCATCATAGAAAACAATAAAAACGGCGCGCAGCGCCCGGCGCAGGGCGCGCCCCGGGGCGCACAGGGCTCCGGCGGCCCGCGCAGGAACAAAAAGAAAAAAATGACGGCGGGCAGAGTACTGGGCGCGATCATGCGCTTTATTGCAAGCTGCCTGTGTGTGTGCATCATTCTGGGCTCCGTCGCGGCAGTGGCTGTCAGCCTGTATGTGGTGAAAGAGACGCAGGGCGACAGCGACCTGCTGGACCTGACGCAGCTTGAGCTGGCGTATACCACGATCATTTACAGCCAGCAGATCAACGACCAGGGCCAGCCCGAGTGGGTGGAGTACCAGCGTCTGCAGAGCCCGGAGGAAAACCGCATCTGGAAGCCGCTGAATGAAATATCCCCGTATATCCAGCACGCGTTCGTCGCGGTGGAGGACGAGAATTTTTACACGCATCCGGGCTTCAGCTTTAAGCGCACGGTGCTGGCGGCCATCAACGAGGTGTTCCGCAAGCTGACGGGCAGCTACCTGACGGGCAGCCAGCTGGGTGCGTCCACCATTGAACAGCAGCTCATCAAAAACATCACCGGCGAGGATGAATCCTCCGGCATCGAGGGCTACGCCCGTAAGGTCAAGGAGATCTTCCGCGCCATCGCGCTGGACAACCGTTTCAGCAAGGAAGAGATTCTGGAAGCGTACCTGAACACCATCGGCCTGACGGGCAATACCGCGGGCGTGGAGGCGGGCGCGAACCAGTACTTCGGTAAATCGGCGGCGGACGTCACCATCGCCGAGGCGGCCAGCATTGCGGCCATCACAAAGAACCCTTCGCGCTTCAACCCCTATACCAACCCGGAGGAGCATTTGAAGCGCCGCGACGACATCATCCTGTTCATGCAGCAGCAGGGCTATATCACGCAGGCTGAAGCGGAGGCGGCGTGGGCCACGCCGCTGAATCTGGTGGAAAAGACCACGGACGAAAACGCCGCCGTGCAGACGGATTACTCCTGGTTCACCGATTATCTCATTGAGGAAGTAATTGCGGATCTGGTAGAGGCCAACCCGCTGAACCGCGACGACTGGAACCGCGAAGCGGCCAACGACTATCTGCACAACGGCGGCCTGCGCATTTACGCCACGGTGGACCCTGAGGTGCAGTCAGTTATGGAAAATGTCTGGCTGGAGGGCAAGTATTGGGAGCCGATGCCCATTGAAAATTACGACGACCCCAACGACCCGGACGATACCCCGCGCACCATCACCACGCAGGCGGCCGGCGTCGTCATCAATTATAAGGGCGAGCTGGTTGGTGTGGCAGGCGGCCTTGGCCGGAAAACGGAAAACCGCGGCTTCAACCGCGGCACCGGGATGACACGCCAAGTCGGTTCTACCATGAAGGCCGTCGCGGCCTATCCGCTGGGCATTGATATGGACCTAATCAACTATTCTTCCGTGCTGATGGACGATTATTTCCCCATTCCCGACGGCAAGGGCGGTACCCGCACCGACTGGCCCAGTAACTGGTCCGGACGGTACAGCCACAGCATGACGACTGTGTACGAGGCGCTCAAGCAGTCTCTGAATACGGTGGCCGTGCGCGTGGGCGATTGGGTAACGCCGCGCACGATGTTCGAGTTTGCACGGGAAACGCTGGGCATCACGACCCTGGACGAGAATTCGGACATAGACCTGGCGCCGATGGTGCTGGGCGCGACCACCACCGGCCTTTCGCCCTATGAGCTGGCCGGCGCATATATGATGTACGGCGACGGCGGCCGCATGACGAGCCTGCACAGCTACACCTCGGTGCGCGATTATCAGGGCAACGAGATCCTGGAAAAGGACATTGTTACCACGCAGGCCATTGGCGAGGACACCGCGTATATCATGAACCGTCTGCTTCACAGCGTCCTGTTCGACCGTGGTGGTACGGCCTACGGCATTCATCCGGATGCAAACGTCATGGATTCCATCGGTAAGACAGGCACCACCAACGACAACAAGGATGTGTGGTTCGTGGGCCTGACGCCCAAGTATGTGATGGCCACCTGGTACGGCTACGATCAAAACGAGCCGATGGATGATTACAACAGTTATTATATCTACAAAAACAAAGGCAGCCAGAAGGGCCATCCGGGCGCTTCCGCTTTTGCTGAAGTGATGGACACCATACAGGCTGACCTTTCAGAGGAGGAAATTGTAGAGTGGGAAAAGCCCGATAGCGTGGAGATAGGCGCGTTCTGCACCATCTCGGGCGATATTCCCACCGACGGGTGTCCCCGCGGAACTGGCTATTATAAAACCGGCGTGCAGCGCGGTGTATGTACGGGCATCCATGCAACCGATCCCGCCGCCTGACGCAAAAACAGAAGCGATAGATAAACACCCGCACGGCTTTGCCGTGCGGGTGTTTTCACGTGTCTGTCCGGCGGTTGGGCAGAGGAAAACCTGATTGTCCCTGTATGAAATACACTTTGCGCGTGCCCGGTGTGCGAAAAAATGCCGATTTTTCGCCGGTGCAGCCAGGCGATTTTGTGCAAACCCGAAAAAACATGCGCGCGGCCCGCGGCGGTGCTTGTGCCCGGTGGGCAAACATGTTATAGTGTCTTTATCAAAAAACATATGTGCATCTGTTGCGTACATGGAGAAGGGATAGAGGTGAAGAATTTGGAGCGACGTTTTCTGCTGGTGGATGTGAGCGTTCTGCCGGAGGTGTTTTTGAAGGTGTTAAAGGCCAAGGAGCTTCTGGCGGCGGGCAACGCGAAGAATGTTTCGGCCGCTACTAAGATGGCCGGACTTTCCCGCAGTGCCTTTTACAAGTATAAGGACTGTATTTTTGACGCGGAAAACAGCAAGGAAGTGCTGACGGTGAACGCCACGCTTCTGGACGAGACGGGGGCGCTGCAAAGCCTGCTGGCGGGCATTTCGGCGGCGGGCGCGTCCATCGTCACCATCAACCAGGCCACGCCGGAAAACGGCGCGGCACAGGTGGCCGTGTCCATCCGCACGGGCGGTATGCAGGGCACGCTGGAGGATATGCTGGCGCAGCTGAAAAAACAGCGCACCGTGGTGGACATCCGCCGGGGCGTGTAAAAAAGCAGGGCTTTCGGAAAAGCCCGGAAACAAAACGCGGAGGGCGCGCGCCCTCCCGGTACAGGGGGAGAACAATGGCAACCATAGCGATCCTGGGCTACGGCACGGTGGGCAGCGGCGTGCTGGAGGTACTGCGGCGCAACGCCGCCAGCATCGAGCGGCGCGCGGGCCAGCCCGTCACGGTAAAATACATCTGCGACATCCGGGACTTTTCGTCCCACCCGGACGCGGCGCTGTTCGTCAACAACATCGACGTGATCCTCAGCGACCCGGAGGTCACCGCCGTGGTGGAGACCATCGGCGGCCTGAAGCCCGCGTACTTTTATGTGAAATCCGCGCTGGAGAGCGGCCGCCATGTGGTCACCTCCAACAAGGAGCTGGTGGCCACCCACGGCGCAGAGCTGCTGGCCATTGCACGCCGCAGGGGCGTGTGCTTTCTGTTCGAGGCCAGCGTGGGCGGCGGCACGCCCATCATCACGCCCATGCACCAATGTATGGCGGCCAACGTCATCAGCGAGATCGCGGGCATCGTCAACGGCACCACGAACTTCATGCTCACGAAAATGGCGCGGGAAAATATGGATTTCGGCGCGGCGCTGAAGCTCGCCCAGAGCCTGGGCTACGCCGAGACCATCGACCCTTCCGCGGACGTGGACGGCATCGACGCCCAGCGAAAGATCTCCATTCTGGCCAGCCTCGCCTTCGGGCGGCATTTTTTCCCGCAGAACGTGCCCACCCGGGGCATCCGGGACGTGTCTGTGAAGGACATCGCGCTGGCGGCGCGGCAGGGCGCGGCGGTGCGGCTCATCGCATGGGCGCGGCGCGGGGACGACGGCAGCGTGGCGCTGGCCGTAGAGCCGATGCTCATCCCGCGGGAAAACCAGCTTGCGGGCGTGGAGGACGTGTTCAACGCCGTGCTGGTGAAGGGCGACATGCTGGGCGACGTGGTGTTCTACGGCAAGGGTGCGGGTAAGCTGCCCACGGCCAGCGCCGTGGTGGCGGACGTTATCGACGCGCTGAAAAACGGCGTGAAGATACACGACAGCCTGTTCTGGCAGGAATCCGCGCCCATCGAGGGCCTTTACGGCGACAGCACGCCGACGGACCATTACGTCCGGCTGGAAAACGCGACCGAGGCGGTGGCAAAGGACCTGTTCGGCCAGCAGATCGAAATGCTGGATACCTCGGACGGCGAGGCCGTGTTTACGCTGCGCGGCGTGACAAGCGGGCGTCTTGCGGAGCTGTGCGCCAAGGCGCGGGCCGCCGGCGTGCGCGTGGGCAACACGCTCAAGTGGATGGCGGAATAGGGGGCGCGGTATGGTAAAAGTCAGCGTTCCGGCCACGAGCGCGAATATCGGCTCGGGCTTCGATTCCTGCGGGCTTGCCCTCTCGCTGTACAATACGGCGGCGTTTGAGGAATTTGACGGCGTGGACATCACGTCGTCCGACGGCACGTTCGTGCCCAGCACGCCGGGCAACCTGATCTACCGCACGGCCAAGGAGGTATACGCGCTGTGCGGCAGGCCGTTCCACGGCCTGCGCATCGTGCAGACGAACCCCATCCCCATGGCGCGGGGCCTGGGCTCCAGCAGCGCGTGCATCGCAGCGGGCATTCTGGGCGCCAACGCCCTGCTGGGCGGCCCGCTGGAGGAAAAGGACATCCTGACGTTCGCCACCAAGCTGGAGGGGCACCCGGACAATGTGGCCCCGGCGCTGCTGGGCGGCTTCGTGGTTTCGGCCTATGACGAGGGGCATGTCTACTCGCTGAAAAAGACCATCGCGCCCGGGATCACCTTCGCGGCATTTATCCCGGATTTCAAGCTGCTGACGGAAAAGGCGCGGGCAGCGCTGCCCAAAATGGTGTCCCACGCAGACGCCGTGTACAATCTTTCCCGCGCGGCGCTGCTGGCAACGGCCTTCTGCGAGGAGCGGTACGACTTTTTGCCCGTGGCCGCCAAGGACAGCCTGCACCAGCAGTACCGCCTGCCGCTCATCGAGGGCGGCGAGGCTGTGTTCGCGCTGGCGGACGGCCTGGGCGCACTGGCCACGTTTATCAGCGGCGCGGGGCCGACCATCCTTTCCGTTGTGCGCACGGCCGAAGCGAACGTGTTTTTTGAGCGCGCGCAGGCGGCGCTGGAGAGCGACGAGGAGCTGGCGCATTTTACACTGCACCGCTTCGTGGCGGACAACGAGGGGGCAAAGGTCGTCTGAACGGCCGCGCCGGCAAAATGAAAAAACAGGAGCGCGTATGCCGCGCCCCTGCTTTTGATAGAGGGATAGGGGAGAACAGATATGGCACTCATCGTACAAAAATTCGGCGGCAGCTCCGTCGCGGACCGCGACCGCATTTTTAATGTGGCGCGCATCGTGGCGAACACGCACGCCGCCGGCAACGACGTGGTGGTGGTGGTATCCGCCCAGGGCGATACCACCGACGACCTCATCGCCAAAGCGGGCGAGATCACCCACGACCCGTCCCAGCGCGAGATGGATATGCTGCTGGCCACGGGCGAGCAGATCAGCATTTCGCTGCTGGCCATGGCGCTGGGCGAGACAGGCTGCCCGGCCATCAGCCTGACGGGCTGGCAGGCGGGCTTCCACACGGACCGCGCCTACACGCGCGCGCGCATCAAAAACCTGGACACCGAGCGCATCGAGAGCGAGCTTTCCAAAAACCGCGTCGTGGTGGTCGCGGGCTTCCAGGGCCTGAACCGCTACGACGACATCACCACCCTGGGGCGCGGCGGCTCCGACACCAGCGCCGTGGCCATTGCGGCCGCGCTGCACGCGGACCTGTGCCAGATCTACACGGACGTGGACGGCGTTTACACCGCGGACCCGCGCCTGGTGCCGCGCGCGCGCAAGCTGGATGAGATCACCTTCGACGAGATGCTGGAGCTTGCCAGCCTGGGCGCACAGGTGCTCAACAACCGCAGCGTGGAGCTTGCAAAGAAATATTCGGTCAATCTGGAGGTGCGCTCGTCGCTCACCGATCTGCCCGGTACAATCGTGAAGGAGGTCACAGACGTGGAAGGTATGCTGATCAAGGGCGTCGCAAAGGACAAGGACGTCGCCGTCATTTCGATTTTGGAGGTGCCCGACGTTCCGGGCGCTTCGTTCAAGGTGTTCAGCCTGATGGCGCAGAAGAAGATCAACGTGGATATTATTCTGCAGTCCTCCGGCAAGGAGGGCCACAAGGACGTTATTTTCACCGTGCCCCTGGGCGACGCCGAAACAGCGCTTGCGCTGCTGGAGGAAAACCGCCAGCGCTTCGGCTGCAGGGACATTGTTGTGGACAAGGACGTGGCGAAGGTGAGTATCGTGGGCGCGGGCATGCAGAGCCATTCCGGCGTGGCGTCCCGCATGTTTGAGGCGCTGTTTGAGGCAAACATCAACATCCGCATGATCTCCACCAGCGAGATCAAGATCTCGGTGCTGATCGCCAAGGCGGACGCGGACCGTGCGGTGAACGCCATCCACGACGCGTTCCTGAACTGAAAAAAGAGTGCGGAAAGCGTGAAAAACACTCCGCTGCCGTAGACATCGGGCAGCGGAATGGGTATAATGAAAGACAGGCATTTTTGCGGCGCAGGCCGGGAAAGGCCTGTCTTTTGTTTTCGGCGCGGCCGGGGAATGCTGCATAAAATGCGCGCGGCCCGCCTGGCGTAGATATTCTGCGCCGATACTCGTTTTATCAGTGTGACCGGAAAAAGGAGAAAAAATATGCAGAACCAACAGCCGCCGCGCCGGCGCCGGCCCATGACACCTGAGGAGCGCGCCATGGCCGCGGAGCGGCGCCGGCAGAAAGAGATCCTGCGCAGGCGTGCCATGCGCCGGTATTACGCCTTTCTGGCGCTGCTGGGTGCGTTGGCGCTGGCAGCCCTGGTGGGGCTGTTCTTCCTGATAAAAGCCGCGGCGGGCTGGGCGCGGGGCGGGCAGGCTTCGTCCGTCAGCGCGGCGCAGAGCGTTTCGGCCTCCGCGCCGCCCGCATCCTCCGGTGAGCCGGCGGCGGACCCCAACGCCCCCGCAGACCCCGCGCTGTGGAGCCTGATCCTGACGAACACCACGAACCCGCTGCCCGAGGGCTACGCACCGGAGCTTGCCAGCGTGGGCAGCAACAGCCGCAACGGCGAGCAGTTTATGGACGCCCGCGTGAAGGAGCCGCTGGAGCAGATGTTCGCGGCCGCAAAGGCAGACGGCATCGAGCTGGTGGCGCGTTCGGCCTATCGTTCCACACAGGAGCAGACCACGCTGTTCAACAGCATGAAACAGGATTATATCAATCAGGGCATGTCCGAGGAAGAGGCCTTTGCGGCCACCAAGCAGTGGCGCAACGAGCCGGGCACCTCGGAGCATGAGACGGGCCTGGCCGTGGACATCGTGGGCGCGGCGGACATCAACGCCGCCCTGGTGGAGAGCCTGGAGGAGCGCGACTGGGCCGTGTGGCTCAGGGAGCACGCCCCGGAATACGGCTTCATCCTCCGCTATATGAAAGACAAAACCGATATCACAGGAACCTCCTTCGAACCGTGGCACTACCGCTATGTGGGCGTGGAGGACGCGCAGAAGATCACGGCCCAGGGCGTGTGCCTGGAGGAGTATCTGGGCCGGACGGAATGACACAGACAGGCGCGGGCGGGCCCGCGCGGAACACTCCACCGCCGGAACGGCGGATATTTGAACAAAAAGGACGTATCAAATGGAACGCATTACCCTTGCGCCGGGCGCGCACATCAACGTGCTTCCGGCGGAAAAATTCAACCGCTGCCGCATTTCCATCAACTTCATCTGGCCCGCCGCCCGGGAGTGGGCCACGGCCGAGGCCCTGCTGCCGCTGGTGCTGGAGCGGGGCTATCAGGGCTGCCCGGATATGACGGAGCTTTCCAAAAAGCTGGCCCGCCTGTACGGAGCGGCCCTTTCCGTGGACGGCACCATGAGCGGCCAGAGCCGCGTGCTGACGGTGTCGCTCTCGGGCATCCGGGACGCGTTTGCGCTGGCGGGCGAGCCGCTCAGCCGCGAATACGCGGACATCGCCTTCGGCACGGCGTTCGAGCCGTACCGCGTGGACGGCGTGCTGGACGCCGAGGCCGTCGCCATTGAAAAGGAGCAGCTCCGCGAGCTGCTGGAGGGCGAGATCAACGAAAAGCGCAGCTATTGCATCCGGCAGGCGCGGCGCAGGTTTTACGGCGATTCCCCCGCCGGCATTGAGCGCAACGGTTATCTGGACGAGGTGGACGGCCTGACGGCCGACGCGGTGACAAGGGCTTACGCGCGCATGGTGGAGCAGGCGCAGATCGAGGTGTTTGTGCTGGGAGCGGACGTGGACGCGGTGGCGCAGCGCCTGCGCACGGCGCTGTCGGGCCTGCGCCGCGCCCCGGAGGAGCTGCCCGCGCCCATCGCCATGCCCGCCGAAGAGCCGCGCAGCTTTGAAGAACCGCTGCCCACCGTGCAGGGCAAGCTGTGCATGCTGTTCACACCGGGCGAGCCCTTTGCGCCGCAGGACCTTTCCGCGCTGCGGGTGGCCGTGGCGCTGCTGGGCGGTACGCCCACCTCGCGCCTGTTCCAGAACGTGCGCGAAAAGCAGAGCCTGTGCTATTACTGCGCGGCGTCCTACACTTCGCTCACCGGCGCGCTGTGTGTGGACAGCGGCGTGGAGCACGCCAACGCCGCGGCGGCCCGGGAGTCCATCCTGAAAGAGCTGGCCGCGCTGTGCGCCGGGCCGGTGGAGGACGGGGAGCTGGCCGACACGAAGCGCGCGCTGAAAAACCAGCTCGCCGCCGTGGGCGATACGCTCCAGGGCCTGGAGGGCTGGTATTTTGCCGAGCGCATGCGCGGCGCGGACAAGGCGCCGGAGCAGGTGGCCGCCGAGGTGGACGCCGTGACGGCGGACGACGTGCGCCGCGTGCTGTCGAGCTTCAGGCTTTCGGTATGCTACACTTTGACGAAGGAGGCGGGCGCAGATGCATGATCCCTCTTTGCAGGCGGTGCGCAGAGCCGCGGCGTTTGAAAGCACGGTGCTGGAAAACGGCCTGACGGTGCGCGTGCATACGATGCCGGGCTTTACGGGCGTACACGCGGTATACGGCACGAAGTTCGGCAGCATCGACCGTGCTTTTGCCCTGGACGGCAAACGGGTGGACCTGCCCGCGGGCATCGCCCATTTTCTGGAGCACAAAATGTTTGAGAACGAGGAGGGCGACGCGTTCACACTGTATGCCCGCACGGGCGCCAGCGCCAACGCCTACACCAGTTTCGACAAGACCTGCTACATTTTTACGGCTTCCGGCAACGTGGCCGAAAATTTGGATATTCTGCTGGGCTTTGTCTCCCGGCCGTATTTTACGGCGGCAACCGTGGAAAAGGAACAGGGCATCATCGGGCAGGAGATCAAGCAGTATGACGACGCGCCGGACTGGCGGCTGATGTTCGCCATGTACGAGTGCCTGTACACCGCGCACCCGGTGCGGGACGACATCGCGGGCAGTGTGGAGAGCATCGCGCAGATCACGCCTGAAATTTTGTATGCCTGCACGGACGCCTTTTACCGCCCGCAGAACATGGTGCTGGCCGTGGCGGGCAATGTGACGATGGACGAGGTGCTGGCGGCCTGCGCCCGCGCGGACATCCCCGTAAAGACGGGCACGGTGGAGCGCCTCGCCTCCGCCGAGGGGCCGGACGTGGCCGAGCCGTACCGCGAGTTTTCCATGGCCGTGGCAAAGCCCCTGCTGGGCGTTGGCTTTAAAGAAACGCCGCCCGCGGGCGACGCGCTCAAGACGGAGATCATCTGCGACATGCTCACGGAGCTTATCTGCGGCAGCATGACGCCGCTGTACCGCAGGCTTTACGACGAGGGGCTGGTGAGCCCGGGCTTCTCGGGCGAGATACTCAGCCTGCCGGGGGCGCTTTCGTTCCTGTTCGGCGGCGAGACGCCGGAGCCGGAGACGGTGCGCGGCCTGCTGCTGGACGAGATCGCCCGTTTGAAGCGCGAGGGCGTGGACGAGGAACTGTTCACGCTGTGCAAAAACCAGCTTTATGGCGAGCTGGTGCAGGACCTGGAGAATATTGAGGACGTGGCCGGCGCGCTGGCATCGTCGTTTTTCCGGGGCCGAACGCCCGCCGACGAGATCGAGACGCTGGCCTCCGTTACGCTTTCGGACGTGAACGGCGCGCTGCGCGCCATGCTGTGCACAGAACGCAGCGCTACCGTCATCATCCGCCCGGCGCAGTAATACGGCGCGGGCTGCGGGCGCGGCACAGGCCGCCCCGCATATCAGGAAGGAGCGACCCTTTTTATGACTTATCATGTGCAGTTCCCCGGCCTGGGGCTGGAATTTACGCTGGACCGCGTGGCGTTCACCGTGTTCGGCATGCCGATCTACTGGTACGGCATCCTCATCGCCACGGGCCTGGCGCTGGCCATCGTGTTCGCATTCAGCCATGCGCGACGTTTCGGCATTGATTCCGACCGCATGGTGGATGTGATCCTCATCGGCACCGTGTGCGCCGTCATCGGCGGACGCGCGTTTTATGTGGCCACTGCCCCGTTTGAATACGCCAGCTTTGCCGAGATGCTGGACATCCGCCTGGGCGGCGTCGCCATTTACGGTGCGGTCATCGCGGCGTTCCTCAGCGGTTATTTTGCCTGCAGGTGGCGCAAGGTTCCCATTCTGCCGATGTTCGATCTGGCGGGCATGGGTTTTCTGCTGGGGCAGGGCATCGGCCGCTGGGGAAACTTTGTCAACCAGGAGGCGTTCGGCACCAACACCACGCTGCCCTGGGGCATGTACAGCGAAGGCACCTGCAATTACCTCTCAAGCGTGCAGGAAACGCTGGCCGCGCAGGGCGTTGCGGTGGACCCGTCCCTGCCGGTGCACCCTACGTTTTTGTATGAATCCATCTGGTGCCTGCTGGGCTTTTTCCTGCTGTGGGCATATATGAAGCGCCGCAAATTCCACGGCGAGCTGATCTTGATGTATGTGATGTGGTACGGCGCGGAGCGCTTCTTTGTGGAGGGCCTGCGCACCGACAGCCTGATGGTCGGCAGCTTCCGCATCAGCCAGGTCATTGCGGCGGTGTCCGTCATCGCGGCCCTGTGCATTTGGCTGGCGCTGCGCAAAAAGTACAAAGACAAACCGCTCACCGTCACTTATACGGCGCTTGTAAAGGAAGACGGCAGGCAGGTCCCCTATGAGTTCTCCTGGCTGTCCGGCGAGACGCCTCCCACGGACGCGGAGATGAAAGCCGAGATCGAGCGCCGCCGCGCAGCCCGCGCGGCGGAGGAAACCGCGCAGGCGGAAGAAAAAGCGCCTGAAACAGAAGAAAGCGGCGGGGCGTCCGGCGTCCGGGAGCAGCGGGAAGCGGAGGCGGACACCCAGGCCGCGCCCGAAGAAGAGCAGGCGGCGCCTGCGCAGGAGGCCGCCGCGGATGCAGCGGAAAAAGACGGCTCCGATGCGGAGCCGAAGGAATAACAGCGGTAAAACGGAAACGGTATGAGGGGAACAGGAGGATAAAAATGGCGGAACTGATCAGCGGAAAAACACTGGCGGCAAAACTCAAGGCGGAGGCCGCGGCAGAGGCGGCGGAGCTGCGGGAAAAGGGCGTTCACGCCCGGCTGGCCGTCGTTATCGTGGGGGAGAACCCGGCCAGCAGGACATATGTGGCGGGCAAGGCGAAGGACTGCGCCGAATGCGGCCTGCTGTCCGACGTCATCGCGCTGCCGGAAGAAACCACCGAGGCCGCGCTTCTGGAAAAAATCGCGGCGCTGAACGCGGACAAGACGGTCCACGGCGTGCTGGTGCAGCTGCCGCTGCCCGGGCATATCCGCGAAAAGCGCGTCATCGACGCCATCTCGCCGGACAAGGACGTGGACGGCTTCACCCCAGTGAACGTGGGCCGCATGGTCATTGGTGAGGAGTGCTTTCTGCCCTGCACGCCCGCCGGCTGCATTGAAATGCTGAAAAGCACCGGCGTTCCCATCGCAGGCAAGGACGCTGTGGTCATCGGCCGCAGCAACATCGTGGGCAAACCCGCGGCGCTGCTGCTCACGGCCAACAACGCCACCGTCACGCTGTGCCATTCCAAAACCAGGGATCTGAAGGCAAAATGCGCCGCGGCGGATATCATCGTGGCGGCCATCGGCAAGGCGGGCTTCGTCACCGCCGATATGGTGAAGGAGGGCGCCGTTGTGATCGACGTCGGCATCAACCGGAACGCTGAGGGCAAGCTGTGCGGCGATGTGGACTTTGCGCCCGTGGCGGAAAAAGCCGCTTACATCACTCCGGTGCCCGGCGGCGTGGGCCTGATGACGCGGGCCATGCTGATGAAAAACACCGTCAAGGCGGCCCGCCTGCAAAGCGGGCTGTGAGCGCGTGGCACATGGGGCGGAAAACCGCGCCGCACCGCGAAAAAAACACTTGCATGGGGCAAATATTTGTGGTATAGTATTAAAGCCGCATGGTTTGGGCATTTGAAGCGGCGTGTCTGCGCCCGCCTACTAGTCCAGCGAGACTTATACAAATGAGGGTAAATTATGTACGCAGTGATCGTGACCGGCGGGAAACAGTACCGCGTGGAAAAGGGCGACGTCATTTTTGTGGAAAAGCTGAATGCCGAAGCCGAGAGCGAATTCTCTTTTGACACCGTGCTTGCGGTGGGCGAAGAGGGCAATGTGAAGTTTGGCAACCCCACTGTTGCGGGCGCCAAGGTCACAGGCAAGGTCGTAAAAAACGGCAAGGGCAAGAAGCTGAACATCCTGACATACCGCCCCAAGAAGGGCAGCATGCGCAAGATGGGCCACCGTCAGCCGTATACAAAAATCGAAATCACCGAGATCGTCGGTTAACAGGGGAGGGCATTTGAAATGGCACATAAAAAAGGCGTAGGTTCTACCAAAAACGGCCGCGATTCCGAGTCCAAGCGCCTCGGCGTAAAGCGCGCCGACGGCCAGTTCGTGTTGGCCGGCAACATTCTGGTGCGTCAGCGCGGCACCCACATCCATCCGGGCGAGAACGTGGGCCGCGGCAGCGACGACACGCTGTTCGCCCTTGCCGACGGCAAGGTCTGCTTCGAGCGCGTCGGCCGCGACCGCAAGAAGGTCAGCATCAAGCAATAAGCCTTGCAGAAGGCAGTCGGCCGGGCCCGTGTTGGCCCGGCCTTTTTTGATAATCAACGGGAATGGTGAAACGCTAAAGGTACGCCCGGGAGCGGGCTTTGGCTTTTCCGCCCCGCTCAGCGGCAATCAGATGCCGGAGGTTTTTTATGTTCATTGATACCGCAAAAATAAACATCAAAGCGGGCAACGGCGGCAACGGCTCGGTGTCGTTTCACCGGGAAAAGTATGTGGCCGCGGGCGGGCCGGACGGCGGCGACGGCGGACGCGGCGGCAACGTGGTGTTCGTGGCCGATTCCAATCTGTCCACGCTGATGGATTTCCGTTACAAGCGCAAATATGCCGCCCAGAACGGCGAGGACGGAAGAGCCGCCCGGTGCAGCGGCAAAAATGCGCCGGACCTTATCATCCGCGTGCCCCGCGGCACGCTGGTGCGCGACGCGCAGAGCGGCCTTGTCATCGCGGATATTTCAGGCGACGAGCCCGTGGTGGTGGCCCGCGGCGGGCGCGGCGGCTGGGGCAACGTGCATTTTGCCACGCCCACGCGCCAGATCCCGAAATTTGCGAAGCCCGGCGGAAAGGGCGAGGAGCTGGAGGTGCGTCTGGAGCTGAAGCTGATTGCGGACGTGGGCCTGGTGGGCTTTCCGAACGTGGGCAAGAGCACCATCATTTCTGTCATCAGCGCGGCCAAGCCCAAAATCGCCAACTACCATTTCACCACTCTTTCGCCTGTGCTGGGTGTGGTGCGCGTAGGGCCGGAAGCCAGCTTTGTGGCTGCCGACATCCCGGGCCTCATCGAAGGCGCGGCCGACGGCGTTGGCCTGGGGCACGACTTTCTGCGCCATGTGGACCGCTGCCGCCTGCTTTTGCATGTGGTGGACGTCTCCGGCAGCGAAGGGCGCGACCCAAAGGACGATTTTGAAAAGATCAATACCGAGCTTGCCAACTTTTCGCAGGAGCTGTCCGCGCGGCCTCAAATCGTGCTGGGCAACAAATGCGACATCGCGTCGCCGGAGCAGATCGCGGAGTTCCGTGCGTTCATCGAGGAAAAGGGGCTGGTGTTCCTGCCCGTCTCCGCGGCCACGCGGCAGGGGCTGGACAAGCTGCCGGGCGTTGTATATGAGCGGCTGCAGCAGCTGCCGCCCGTCACCGTGTACGAGCCGGAGTACGTCCGGCCCGACCCTGCATTGAAAGACCCCCGTGCGTTCGAAATCGCCCGCGCCGACGACGGCGCGTGGGACATCGACGCGCCCTGGCTGGAAAATATTCTGGAAGGCTCGGATGTATCCGACTACGAGAGCCTGCAGTATTTCCAGCGCCAGCTCATGGATTCCGGTGTCATCGACAGGCTTGTGGAGATGGGCGTGCAGGAAAACGACACCATCCGCATCGGGGAATTTGAGTTCGATTATGTATTTTGACCGTGGCCGAGCGGAAAAACGGGCCGCCTGAGCGGCGCTCCGCGGCGGAATGGAAAACAGGCAGGGGGAGACGGCCGCAGTGTTATTTGAAGCAAAGCCGGAGATAGACATCCATGAGCAGTCGCCCATAGCGCTGGCGTTCGTGGGGGACGGCGTGTTTGAGGTGCTGGTGCGCGCGCGCCTTGTGGAACGCACGCGCCTTGTGCCGAACCGCCTGCATGCGGCGGCGGTGAAATTTGTGTCTGCCAAAGGGCAGTATGCGGCGCTGGAGGTCATTGCGCCGCTGTTGGACGAGGCCGAACGGGCCGTGGTGCGCCGCGGCAAAAATTCCACAAAGGCCACTGTGGCGAAGCATGCCACCCCACAGGAGTACCGGGCGTCCACGGCGCTGGAATCCCTGTTTGGCTGGCTGTATCTGCAGAACCGGGGCGCGCGCATCGAAGAACTGTTCGATGTGATCTGGAATGCGCTGGCGCCCGGTTTCGCGCTGCAGGCGGAATGAAAACAAAAAGGGGCTGCGGCGTATTTCCCAAACGCATAAAACGGGTTTGGAAAACGCGCCGCAGCCTTTGCATTGGGCCGCCGGGATTATTTACACTGGGTGTTGCCCTTGCGGTTCGAGCTGTTCGAGCTGTTCTTCGCGTTGCTGGTTTTGTCAGAGCTGCGGTCCTGGGCGTTGCTGCTCTTGGCGTTGCAGTCCCGGGAAGAACTGGTCTTGTTGCTGGCCTTGTTGGAAGCATTGCTGGCCTTGTTTGTGCTGTTGGAAGACTTGTTGCTCGCGTTGCGGGCGTTCTGCGTTTTGTTTTCCATCTGGTCTCACCTCCCTTGCTGATACTATTATTCACAGGGAGCATCCATGATATTCGCGGACCGATACGGTCTTTTTTTGATTTACGGCGAGAGGGAGGATGCCTGTGCCGGGAGAATATTTTGAAGCGCGGGAGCGCGCGCTGCTGGGCACACGGTACGACGTGCTGTACGCCGCGCCGTGCGCCGTGCGCCGCGGCGTTACGGTAAACGGCCTGCGCTGTGCGCCGCAGGAGTTCGCCGCGGCGGTGGATTTCGGTTTGGAGCCGTCGCCTTTTTGTGACGCGGCATTTCTGCTGACGGACCCGCAGCTGCGCCCGGGCCGCCATGCGTACCACCACGCGGGCGTGTTCTATGTGCAGGAGCCGTCGGCCAGCGTGCCGGCGGGTTTGCTGGGCGTGCGCCCGGGCGAACGTGTGCTGGACCTGTGCGCAGCGCCCGGCGGCAAAACAAGCCAGCTGGCCGCCGCTCTGCGCGGGGAGGGCCTGCTGGTGGCCAATGAATATGTGGCGGCGCGGGCCGGCGTGCTGAAAAGCAATCTGGAGCGTATGGGTGTAACAAACGCCCTTGTGCTGAATGAGAGCACCGCGCGTGTGGCGGCGGCATTTCCGGCATTTTTTGATAAGGTTCTGGTGGACGCGCCCTGTTCCGGCGAGGGGATGTTCCGCAAGGAGCCGGAGGCTCTGCGCCAGCATTCGGCGGCGCTGGTGGCCCAATGCGCGGCGCTGGGCGCGTCCATTCTGGACGACGCGGCCGCAGCGCTGCGGCCCGGCGGCCTGCTGTGTTATTCCACCTGTACCTTCGCGCCCGAGGAAGACGAGGCCCAGGTGGGCGCTTTTCTGGCGCGGCATCCGGAGTTCACGGTGCTGCCCGCGCCGACGAACGCGGGCGCGCCCGGGGAGGCGGCCCGATGCGGCGCGCACCCCTTCGCGGCAGAGCATACCCGGCGCATTTACCCCTGCCACGGCGGTGAGGGCCATTTCATGGCGCTGCTGCAAAAGCGCGGGGACGGCGCACCGCCGGAGGCGGAGCAGGCCCGGCCGCGCGCGGCCCGCGGCCAGCGCGGCGCAAAGCGCGGCCGAGACATGCGCGCCTGCCGCCCGGTGCAGGGCGGAAACGGCATTTCCCGGGCGGAGGCAAGAGCCGAGGGAGAGGCTTTTCTGCGCGAGTATTTCCCCGGCGCCGCACAGCTTCCGCTGGAGTGCCGCGGAACCGAGCTGTTCGTGCTCTCCCGGGAAGGATGCGGCCCGGCGGAAGGCCTGCGCGTGGTGCAGGCGGGCGTATGCGCGGGCAGCGCGGCACGGGGGCGTTTTGTGCCGGCGCATCACCTGTTTATGGCATACGGCGCGCAATGCGCCAATGCCGAACGCCTGACGCTGGCGGACCCGCGCACGGCCGCGTGGCTTCGCGGCGAGGCGATCCCGGCGGAAACCGCCGCGCCCGGCTGGGCGGCGGTGCTGGCGGACGGCTTCCCGCTGGGATTCGGCAAGCAGAGCGGGGGCGTGGTGAAAAACCACTACCCCAAGGGCCTGCGGAATCTGAAGTAAACCGGCCGCATGCTCCCCGCACCCGGCTGCAGGAGAAGGGTGAAATGCCGGAAAATCCCGTCGCCAGGTAAAGTCAAGAAAGTATAGGCAGAAATATTGACAAAAGGGAAGAAAGGGCAAAATACACAAAAGAAAGCTATTGTTTTTGATAGCCGGTTAGATTTATGCCTTCCTTCAAAAACGCTTCATAAAAAACATCATCGGCGCAACGCCAGCCAAGGATTTTCCGCGGATAGCTGTTCATAAAAGTTTGAATCCGGTGAACCTGTTTCCGGGAAACCTTGTTAATACTGAATCCCTTAGGAACAAAGCGCCGAATCATTTTATTGAGGTTTTCATTACTGCCCCGTTCCCATGAACTGTACGGATGACAGAAATACAATTGCGTCCTGCCGTCCTTTTCGATGCCTTTCACATCGGCAAACTCACAACCGTTATCTACAGTAATCGTTTTAAAAATACGCGGGAAATCAGCCCCATAGCGGCGTTGCAGGATATCCAGAGCACGGACAGTACAAGCCGCAGTTTTACCCGCCATTTTGATAATAATTTCTTTTCGGGACATGCGTTCGGTAAGAACAAGTAAACAGCTTTGCCCGGCTTTTTTCTCACCGACAACGGTATCCATTTCCCAATGACCGACTTCATCACGCAGGTTAACATATTCAGGCCGCTGAGTAATGCTTTTTGCCAAGGGATTTTGAATGTTGTGCGGTTTTGCCTTTCGGCATCGGCGGGGACGCTTGCCGGAAATCAAAGATTCATTGCCTACGGAGAGTACACCAGAATCCAAATAACGGTAGAGCGTCGGAACACTGATAGTAGTATTGAATGACAATCCTTTCCGGCGCATTTCTCCCAATGCAGCGGCAGGACTAAGCCCGGAACGAAGCCGGGAAGAAATATAACTGGCAAATTCATGGTCATGGCCGATTTTCAAAGGCGCGCCTTTGCGGGCGGTACACCGATCAGCCGAACGCTGGGCGATATCAGCACTATAAGCAGTAGTCCAATCCCAAGAAGCTAAAAGCCGTTGATAAGGGCCGCGTTTTAATTCTCTATAAATTGTACGTTCACCCCGGCCCAGAGCTTCAGCAATACGCCGGGCGGAATATCCCTGCTGATGCAGAACCTCAATTTTCAAGCGTTCCTGATAAGTAATGTTTTTGTTACACCGATTACACATAATGCTTTACCCCGCTTTCAAATCCAGCTATAAGGCGCTGCCTCTACGGCGAGCCTAACAGCAAAAATCCCCGGCTATCAATGGCAAGTGAATCGCAAAGCGACCATTGACAGCCGGGGATTTTTGTGTTTTTCGTAAAGGGGAACATCCTGAAGAGGAAAAGCACCTGCGGGGGCCGCTTATGCGGCCAAGGTATATTTAATTAAGGCCCTACGGGCCGAGGGCTAAATAAAGGAAGAAGCATGAGAATTTCTAAATGCGTATTCCTGCCGCATAGGGCACAAAAGCGAGTGGAAACAGAAAAATATATAGCCCTATTTGCCGCCGATATCGCGCCCGGCGCGACGAGGATTTTTTGCATTATCCTATTAAGAAATGACGTCAAGCCAACGAACAAAAGAATCCAAATCACATTCAACATAATAAGGACAAAAATCACATTCCATTTCATCATCATCAGAATATGGACAATAGCCCAATTCACAGATAGAAAAATTTGACATACAAAAACCTCCTAATGCATCTTTTTACGGGAGCGAAGATAACGGCGCGAGGGCTGGGCAACAGCATCCATATTCGGGCCTTGATTGCATTGCAACTCCAGAATTTCCTGTTCGGAAAGCATATCGCCCTCTTCAAAAGCTTTTTTCAAATTCCCTACACAGGCCAAAGTGTCATAAGCGGCATAATCACGGTTGAAAACGAAAAAGCCAGTACGGCGGACAGGCCGGATATTTTGCGGATTCGTAGCGTTTTCCATTTCCCAGGCATCAAACACATAGTGACGCTGAAGCCGCCACAGCTTGTCACAGGAAACAACGTTGCTTGTAACCTGACGGAGTAAAGCATCCACATGGGCGAAGCGTTGAGCGGTATAATACAAACTGATATGATGGTGACGGCAGGTCAACACCGTATTCAAAAACAGCGGATTGATATTTGTTTTGAAACTGCGGCTGTTCAATTGGACGGAAAATTCATCACCAAGGACAAGGGTTATCGTCCGGGTATGGTTTTCTTCATCGTATTTTCTATTCAAATCAGCGGCAAGCACGATCTGCTCCAAAGAAACAAAACGCTCATAGGGAACACTGGAAAGATGAACGTTACTGATAATTTTAACGCGTTGGATAACAAAGTCTCCGCGTTCAGCGTCCCAAACATCTTTACCGTTGTACAAATGATAAAGAGTACAAACCTTATGCACAGCCGATAAGGTTTTCCCCTTGCCGAACAGCCCGACATAAGCCACCAGTTCACCCGTTTTGCATTCATTGTATTGCTTGTACTTGAAGTATTTAAACAGGTCAACAAGACCATATCGGGGGACGGCCAGCGGATGCAAAACAATAAGGCGGAAAGTTACAGAAGCGGCAAATACCAGGATAAACAGACCAAAGAAAAGCCATATCACGACAACCACCGCCCGCCGCCAAGATTCCGCACCGTGCTGAATACGAAACGGAAAATCATCACACAAACAAAAATACCAAAAAGGACTTGCAGAAACCACGGCAGAAATTCGGAGAATGTAGCGGGCGGCGTAAGACTGCCGCCGAGGATGCCGAAGAACTGCGCCAAAACATTTATCATAATGTCACCCCTTTAAAATCCAAAAATTCGTATTAAAACAAGGAAAAGCAAAATAAGAAAAATCAGAAACAACAATCCTTCCACCACTGAATAAGAATCCAGCGGGGTAGATAGAAGCGGCCGTGCTTCAGAAGTTTCTACAGATGCAGCCATATCCGAAATACCAGACGAAGAATTCGGCGCGCTTTCCAATACATCCGACGCAGACGGTAAACTATTCGTCTCCGGGCCATCTGCAAAAGCAACAGGAGCGCAAAGGCACATAAAAATAATAGCCAGCAATGGCCCGAAAAGTACCAAAAAAATTCTTTTATCATTCACGCAAAAGCCCTCCTAGAAAATATGCGACAACACTTGATATCATCGTAAACAAAAGTACGTTCCACATACTGAAAGTGAATCCGTAAACTGTAATAGGCGTTTTCAACCCATTCAGGATAGCGGCCATTACATCAAGAACATCCTGCATTCAAACACTCCCCCTATTTTTTGAAAAAACCAATAACCATCAAGAGTACGGAAAGCGTAACACCCAACAAGAGAACAGCAGTAATTTCAGGCGGCATAAAAGGCCAGAGGGCAGCAAGAAAATTCCCGAATTCACCGCCAAAATTCATTAAATTGGTAAAAGATTCAATTAGCGAACTGATAAGGGATGAAATACTGTCAAGTAATTTCAGAGCAACAGAAGCGACCAAGTCAGCGATCCCGCCGAGTACACTTGAAATTCCATCAACAATTTTATCCCAAAGGCTATCACCACCGCTATCTTCACCACCGGAACTACCACCATCACCGCCGCCGTCCCCGGAACCGTCAACATCGTCCTGAACTTCATTCAGGTCAAAGCTGAGAAGATTGTTCCATTCTCCATCCCTATAGATGGCGGCATCTACGTCTTTCCATGCGCCCCCATCATACTGAAAAACATTTTTTACAACATTATTATCCACATTGATAAAAACGTCACCGTTCAGAGGATAAGTCTGACGGACACCGCCGACACGGTAAGAGGAGACAGGCAGCGAACTTGCTAAAACAATGTCGTTTTCCTCGGCGGTTTCAGGGTAGATATAGGCCATGTTGCTATCAAAAGGTTGTGTTGGAACCTGAACCGGAACATCAAAATTACTGACACGGACTTCATCAATCAGGAGATAATCCGCAGGCTTAGAAGTGAGATTTAAAAAGCGGACATAGGAAGGTTTGAAGTGAAGTTTTAAAGAAGCAACCTGAATAGGCCCTTCAATGTATGAGGATGGGGAAACAATTTGACCATTCACCCAGACAGTATTTTTATTGTTCTTTACATCGTAAAGAATCTTTACAGTATTCCACTGTTTGGCCTGAAGCCAAAAATTAATGTTTTCTGCAGAAAAGAGCTCGCAGACAACAACGGTCATATCAAAAATGGAATTCGGCGCAACATACATTCTGAATTCCAGAGAAGCATAATCTAAGGAAGAAAAAGAGTTATACGGGAATTCTATGTACTGCGTCCCCGTCTGCATTGAATTATAGTAATATTTGAAAGAACCGTTCCAACCGGCAGTATCAAACTGAAAAGAAGGAGCTGCAGCAGAATGGCCCCAGTTACTGGAATCATAAAAATTTCCATCCAAATGCCACAGGCCCAACGTCTTTCCGTCATCTTCCAGCCCCATTTCCGCGTTTTTTACATGATACAGATAGGTGACACCTTCCATATCTGATGCCAGACAATAAAAGCTGTTGCGGCCATCAGGTGTTTTATAGTACAGTTCTTCAGTGGAAACGCTTTTGTCCACATGATTGAAATTTGTAACGGTAACGTAAGTAGGGGAATAGGTTATATAATAATTGTTTTCCGTGGTCTGAACATTGTAGACGTTATAAGTGGAATTGTAGGTGATGTTATTTACTTCATATTGGTTATAGTAATTGTTTGTAGTAGTATTATAGGTCGTGGTGGGCATGTTGAAATAGGTAGTATTGGACGTATACGAGATAACGGGAATTTTAACCGTAGAACCTGTATTTTTTCGAGTAACACGCCCCGCACCCGGCCCATTAAATGAACCGCCACCGCCTGTATAATACTGCTTTCCCAACAAAAGGTTATTGCCACCTAAGGCACTGCGAAATTCAGCAGAACCCGTATTCCCGCTTCCAACGGTCCAAACGTCTTTAAATTCCTGTGAATTCAACCAATCAAAACAATAATAACCCTGATCAGCAACAATAGTAGGAAAAACGCTACCATAAGGGTCATCCCAAAGAGCGATAATATTATTGATAGCGGTTAAAGGATCTTCATCACCATCAGCCGCGTAGGCTGGGAATACACTAAATGAAAAGACTAATAGGGCAACGAGAAACAAAGAAAGTGCTTTTTTCATAAAATCCCCCTTGAAAAACATTCTGCATTATGTAAAAATAAAAATAGGTGGTGAACAGAATGAATTGGCTAATATACATATTCGCAACATTAGTAGTGCTGGGACTAAGCCACGAACGTAATAGAAGACTATATTATGATTTTAAAAAATGGCTAAAAATGATAAGAGAAGAACCGTCACCGCCAACCGTGAAAGTCCGCCCGAAGAAAATAGACCGAAAAAAATAGCCGTCCGCCCACATGGGGCGGGCGGCATTTCTTTGCTTGCCTTTAAGTAGCGGCCCGTTTGATTTTCTTGAAAACGGACACGCCCACGCCGATGAAAGACACAGCGAACAGGCAGAGCAGGACGGGCTGGGAAACCAACTGTTCCAGAACGCCAGCCATCAGGCTAAAGCAATCCGTCAGGGCCGTGGTAATATTCGCCATAGTCAGGCCGCCCTCGACACCAACCGTCATAAGTTCCAGCATACATAAACCCCTTTCTTTTAATTTGATATATGTAAACGGCATTGCCGATTTACCTAATCAGAAAGCACTACTTCCCATCCGGTAATCATGTTTTGGGCATCTATTTGCAAATCAATTTGCAATCCGTCCATAGGGGCAAAACATTGCAACGAAAGCACCATGTCAGCCGCAGAATCCACAGCAAGATAAACCGGAATATCATCTATATCGGCCCGGACGATTTTAAAATCGGCAGCGACAGCGGGAAGAAGCGTTTGCAAAAGCTGTTCATAGAAGTCACTGCAATCCACGCATGCAGTGCGTTTATTGCGTTTGACGTTTTTCATCTGTTTCCACCAGGCACGAAGCCAGACCGGAAAAGGAGACAAGGCCGCACTCCAACGCCTTACTGACAATAAAAGCTGGCGGAACATCAAGCGAAGCCGAGAGAGCCATGAGGAGAGAAGAAGTATCAGCATCGACGGGCACCATCAAATTCATACAGGTTTTACCCCTTTCAAAAATTCCATCTGTTCAACTGTTACAGGAATACAACCGCTTTCATCCGCTTCAAAATCGGGCCATTGTTGATATTTCCAATAATCATCCCAAGAAATCAAATCGCCGGGACAAGACCAGTGTTTATAAAAACGGGCGGTATATTCTTCATCGGCCCAAGCCGCTTTACACCATTCATTATTCACATCATCGGCTGGAATCTGTAAAAAGTCGGAATCACTGTCGTAAACCAATTCAGGCTTTAACAGTCCTTTGCTTTTCAAAACAAGCTGGGCGTTTTTACCCCAATCCGTCAAATCTTTTGTTATGTACTTGCTAACATAGGTTGCACAGCGTTCCCGGTCTTTAATGAGTGAACAGGAAAAGAATCCGAACCGTTTTGAATAGCGCGGCCAATCCAAATAGCCCTTAGTATTCGGAACCATTGCAATTGTCCCGTCATCCATCCGTTTCCATATCTTTTCAGGGCATATCAAATCGTTAATATACGAAGTAACGCCGTGAAAGTGGATGGCACCATCTTTGTGATGCTCCGGAACAAAAAGATAGCGGAAATTGGTATCTACCCGTTTTTTATAATCATTAAAAAACGATGAAAGGGACTTTCGCAAAGATTTAAAATCATAACGGTCAGGAACCTTGTTTTCATCGAATGTAAAAGTACAGAACAAAACGAATCGGTTACACAACAAAGTATCTTTGATTCTTCGCCGCGTTCGTGAAAGACTTTCGTCCATGCGTCCCTCATGGGGCTGGGATTCAGAACGTTCAGAGTACAGACTGGGGGGCCGGTTCAACTGTATATGCCGATAGGGTACTTCTTTTTGGTCATATCTGTATATCCGATACAAACCATCACCCCAACGCGTTATAGTTTCCTTTCCCGGTCTGCCTGAAAAGTGTTACGGTGTCAAGTATCCCCCCAGCCCCCCTTACAGGAGGCCGGGGGGAGCTTTCGCGCGTGGCGGTGGGGCCGGGGGCATAGCCCCCGCGCCCCCACCGCCCGCCGCGCTTACATGAACGCAACTGCGCAAATTTTGCCGTACTTGTTATATGTCGGGTCAATTTCCATGCCCACGCATTCACCTGCCGTGAGCAACCCGGCATCTCTGACAGCAGTGTCCATCAGGTCAGGTTTAACCCACAGCTTGTCCGTCGCTTCACCTGTTACATTATCGTCGTGATAGCTTACAAACAGGGAATGGCCGCACACGGCATTACCGTCCTTGTCCTTAAAATCCACGAACTTGTGTCCCAAAATCTTCATTCTGGCGTTCCCCTTTCTTCAAAAAATTTAGGCAGTAAGACACGCTTGTCCTACTGCCTATAATTGTAATAACTTTCGAAAATCCCGTCGCCAGGCCGAAAATCTTGCGCCGGTGCGGGATGTGTGCTATAATCTATTAGTTAGACTGCAACTTCAATACTGAACATATTTTTTAGGGGGTTCCTTTTATGTCAGGGCACAGCAAATGGAATAATATCAAGCGGAAAAAGGAAAAGACGGACGGCCAGCGCGCCAAGATCTTCACAAAGATCGGCCGTGAGATGTCCGTGTGCGTAAAGGCGGGCGGCGGCGACCCCAACGTCAATACCAAGCTGCGGGACCTCATTGCCAAGGCCAAGAGCATGAACGTCCCCAACGACAACATCCAGCGCATCATCAAAAAGGCCGAGGGCGGCGAAAAGGACGATTACGAGAGCATCACCTACGAGGGCTACGGTCCCTCCGGCGTGGCCATGATGGTGGAGACGCTCACCGACAACCGCAACCGCACGGCGGCCAATCTGCGCCACTATTTCGACAAATTCGGCGGCAACCTGGGCAACACGGGCTGCGTGGGCTTTTTGTTCAGCCAGCAGGGCGTTATCGTTCTGGACGTGGAGGGCAAGGACGAGGAGACCGTGATGGAGGATGTGTTCGACGCGGGCGCCGAGGACTTCGACATGGGCGACGGCGTGGCGGAGGTGACCACTACCCCGGCCGCGTTCAGCGACGTGCGCGCCGCGCTGGAGGACAAGGGCTATGAATTCATTTCGGCGGACGTGGCCATGGTGCCCTCCACCTACACCGCCCTGTCCGACCCGGATGACCTGAAAAAAATGGGCATCCTTCTGGACCATCTTGAGGATGACGACGACGTGCAGAACGTGTGGCATAACCTCGAAAACGAAGAGGACCTTGACCGCTGATGGCGCGCAACATGAGCCGGAACAGAAAGGGGATATAAGCCGTGGGCGAACAGATCGTTTGCAGCAACTGCCTGTCCAACGCGGATTCGGGCCTGCCCGCGTGCCCGTACTGCGGGCAGAGCTTTGAGAATACCAATCCCGCCGGCACGCTGCCCGTCAACACGCTGCTGGCCGGGCGCTATACCATCGGCCGTGTGCTGGCGCTGGACGGCGAGGGCGTTTTGTACGCTGCCATAGACAACAGCGCCACGCGCCGCGTGGTCATCAAGGAATATGTGCCCGTCACCATCTGCGCCGCGCGTTCCCGCGACGGCAGCGTCATACCGCGCCAGGGCCGCGAGGTGCTGTTCAAGACGACGCGCATGGATTTTGTGGACCTGTACCGCAGCCTTGTCGCGCTGGGGCGCAACGACGGCCTGGTGCAGGTGCTGGACCTGATTGAGGAAAACAATACCGCTTACGCTGTGCGCGAGCCGGACGAGGGCACGCCGCTGCTCACTTATCTGGAGCAGCGGGCCCAGCCGCTGACGCAGAGCGAGGCGCTTCTGTTGCTGCGCCCGGTGGTCTATGGCGTGGAGGCCATGCACCGCATGGGCCTGCTGCACCGGGGCATCAGCCCCGAGACGGTGTTCATCACCAAAACGGGCTCGGCCAAGCTTTCGGGCTATGCCACGTTGGGCCTGCGCACCGCGGACAGCGAGCTGAAGAGCCAGATGTTCGACGGTTATGCTGCGCCGGAGCAGTACGCCGTGGCGGAATTTGACGGAAAATACACCGATATCTATGGCTTGGGCGCGCTGTTTTACCGCGTGCTCACGGGCAAGACGCCCGTGCCGGCAAACCTGCGCCGGATGAACGATACCCTGCCGCCTGCCCATACGGTGGATAAGGAGATCCCGGGCTTTGTCTCGGCGGCCATCGCGCGGGCCATGCGCCTTGCTCCCGGCGAGCGCATGCAGTCTGCGTCCGACCTTCTTGCGGCGATCACTGCGCCGGAAAAGGACGAGGGCGGCTTCAGGCTGACGCAGCGTCAAATCAAATTTCTCGCGCTGGGCGCGGCGGGGCTTGTGCTGGTGGCGGCGGTGTCCATCTGGGCCATCGTGTCCGCCTCCGGTGGTGGAGAAGCATCTTCATCGTCGTCGTCCTCCTCGTCCTCCGGCACCTCCGTGAGCTCCGGCAGTTCTGAAGTGGAGGTCTTTACGGTCCCCAGCTTCGTTGGTAAAAAATATACAGACCTGGCTTCGAACCAGGCCTATACGAAATACGTCAGTTTTCTTACGGAGCACGAGTTCAGCAACGACTATAAAGCGGGTGAGGTCATGCGCCAGAGCCATCCCCAGGGCACGCAGGTAGCGGTGTACACCGTGATCACGCTGACGGTGAGCGACGGCCCGGAAACGGCCGTGATGCCCGAGGTGCTGGGCCGTCCGCAGGCGGATGTGGAGGCGGATCTGAAGGCGCTGAAGATCAAATACGCGCTGTATCCGCTGGTGAACGACGGAAGCTATGTCGCGGGGACCGTCGCGCGCAGCGACACGGACAAGGGCACCGTGGTGGAGATCGGAAAGACCACGGTGACGCTGTACATCGCGGGCGAAGCGCCCAAGCAGCCGGACAGCAGCTCGTCCTCCCAGACGGCGCCCCCTGCCGGAGACAGCGAGGTCACGCCGCCTCCGGTATCGTCCGACACCACGGCGCCGTCCGGCGACGCGGGCGCGGGCGGAGAAACAGGCGGCGGGGGCACGCCCGAAGGCTGACGCCGCCCCACGCTCAGATAAAATGCGAAATGCAGCTCATACAAGCAGCGCCCCGGAACCAGAGGTTCCGGGGCGCTGCTGCGTGTTACGGGGCGGCCTGCGCGCTGCCGTGCAGGTCGTAATAAAACATATACTGCTGCAAAATGCCCGCACAGCCCGCGTAGCGGCGGAAGGGGAAGCCCTTGGGATAATGCGCGGACAGGATCTGTTTTACATGGGTGTCGACCGGAAATGCATCCACATGATGCAGACCGAACAGGCAGATACAGTCCGCTACCTTGGGTCCAACCCCCTTTACGGCGCGCAGCGCCGTGTGCGCTTCCGGATAGGACATGGCGCGCAGTGCATCCAGCGCGTCCGCCTGTGCAAAGTGCGCGCCTGCGGCACACAGGTATTCCGCGCGGTAGCCCAGGCCAAGGGCGCGCAGCGTTTCCGGCTGCGCCGCCGCCAGTGCAACGGGCGTGGGGAAGGCGCCGCCCTGCATGGCGCACAGGTCCCTTAGGTTTTTGCGGATGCGCGGGATGTTGTTGTTCTGGCTGACGATGAAGCTGACGATGACCTCCCACAAGTCCTGCCGCAGGATGCGCATGCCCCAGCCATAGGCTACGGCGGCCTGAAGATATGCGTCCCGGGGCGCCACGCGTGCCTTTATGGCGGCGTAATCGGTGTCCAGATCAAAATAGCTGCGCCACAGGGCGTCGAATTCCCCGGCGCCGCAGGAAAAATCGAAAACGCCGTCTGTCTGCCGTACAGTGAGCGTGCGCCCGAAAGCCGGGATGCGGTATGTATCCTGCCCCAGCGGTTCCCAGCGGAAGCACTGGCCGGACTCGTAGATGTGGCGGAGGTCGAGGTCGGGTATGGAAAGCTGCATGGGATGCTCCTTTGCTTTTTTGAAAACGGCCGCACACACCGGCACGGCGCTGTGACCAGTATATCATACACCTGCGCCCGTGGGAAGCCGGGGCATTTCCCGTCCTTTGGAAATGCGGCCGAAAAAAATTTTTCCCGCAGTGGAAATATATTCCGGAAAAAGCTTGACAACACAAACTGTAATGTGCATGATTACAGATAGAAACTGTAACACAGAAAAGTTCAGTTCCGGGACGCGCGGCAGAGGCCGTCCTTTTGCAAAAGGGCGGGGTATCGCTGCCGGGGGCGCATATACTATTTACAAAGCACGGCGCAAAGCAGCGCTGTGCCCAATCAACAAAGGAGGCAATTGCACATGTCTGCATTCAATGTGACAAAAGAAAATTTCAAAACCGAAGTATTGGAGGCAAAAACGCCCGTTCTGGTGGACTTTTGGGCGCCGTGGTGCGGCTACTGCCGCCGCATTGGCCCGGCGGTGGACGCTTTGGCCGCAGAGTACGCGGGTAAGGTTGCCGTGGGCAAGGTGAACGTGGACGAACAGCCCGAGCTGGCCGAGCAGTTCAAGGTGATGACCATCCCCTCGCTGTTCGTGTTCCAAAACGGCGAGCATGGCGAAGCCATCATCGCACCGGGCTCCAAGGCGCAGATCGAGGAATTCATGCGGGCGCAGGGCGCGCTGTAACGGGATAAAAGGCGCGCGGGAGCAGCGCGGGAAAACGGAGGGACGATAAAATGGAACAGATCTACGACGTGGCGGTGTTGGGCGGCGGCCCCGGCGGCTATACAGCGGCGCTGTATTGCGCGCGGGCGGGGCTTTCAACCGTGGTGCTGGAAAAGCTTTCGCCCGGCGGCCAGATGGCGACCACCAGCAACGTGGAAAACTATCCCGGCTTTGCCGAGGGCGTGGACGGCTTCGATCTGGCCATGCAGATGAAAGACGGCGCGGAGCGGTTCGGCGTGGAAACGCTGTTTGCGGACGCAACGGCTGTGGCGCTGGAAGGCGGCGTGAAAACCATCACCACCTCCTCCGGCGAGCGCCGGGCGCGCACCGTCATTCTGGCGACCGGAGCAGACCCGCGTCCTCTGGGCGTGCCTCATGAGGATGAGCTGCGCGGGCGCGGCGTGGCGTACTGTGCCACCTGCGACGGCATGCTGTACCGCGGCAAGACGGTTGTTGTGGTGGGCGGAGGCAACTCGGCGGCGGAGGATGCACTGTTCCTGTCCCGCGTGTGCAAAAAGGTGTATCTGGTGCACCGGGGCGCCGTGCTCACCGCCTCCAAAAGCTATTGGACGGCGCTGCAAAAGGCTGAAAATGTGGAATTCATCTGGAACTCCCGTGTGGTGGAGCTGCTGTACGGCTCCGTGGTGACGGGCGTTGTGCTGGAAGGTGTGGAGAGCGGCAACCGTTCGGAACTGGCCTGTGACGGCGTGTTCATCGCGGTGGGACGCATTCCAAACACCGGGCTGTTTCACGGCGTGCTGGAGATGGACGCGGCGGGATATCTTATCGCGGACGAGACCACGCGCACGGCGCTGCCGGGCGTGTTCGCGGTGGGCGACGTGCGCACGAAGCCCCTGCGCCAGATCATCACAGCGGCGGCGGACGGCGCTGTGGCCTCCAAATATGCAGAAGCCTATCTGGCCGAACAGGAGGACTGAAGAAAACCAAAACAGGCGCGGCCACAAAAAGCGGCCGCGCCTGTTTTGGTTTTGGCGGAAGACCTACTGGCCGAACAGGCCCGCCAGGCCGCCGGAGACGCCTTCGCCCCAGCTTTTTACAGCGTCCGAAGCGCTTTGCAGAGCCTCCACTGCGCCGTTCAATTTGGCGACGGCGTCGTTGAACGCCTGTACGTCCATCTGGCTGATCTTGCCGTCCAGTGTGCTGATGGCGCGGTTTACGGCGTCCATATCGAGCTTCGAGACCTGCTCGGCCACAGCGGCCAGATCCACGCCTTCCAGCGCCGCGGAGATACGGCCCATGCTGTTCATCGTATTGCCCAGGCACACCACCACGGCTGTCAGCAGCACGGCCAGCAGCGCGGCGGCGACGCGCGTCCAAAGCAGCTGGCCGCGCAGCAGCTCGTTGGTGCGGCGCGTCTCTTCCAGAATTTCATTTTGTTCCATGGTCAGGCTCCTTTCTTATGCCTTTGCTGTGATGATAGCACGAAACCGCGCCGCCGTCCATCGTTTTTGCGCGAAACAGGGGCGGCTGTCCGCCTTGTGGAAAACGGCGGGATGTGCTACCATGAAACAACAGACAGGAGGGATGATCCCGTGACGGAGCAGGAGATCGAACGCGATATGTATGCGCGCGCTGTTGCGCTGATTGAAGAACGATATCCCACGGGTTGGGGCGGCGCGGCCGTGCTGCGCGCCGAGGATGGACGCTGCTTTACCAGCGTGGCGCTGGAAAACGCCAACTCCAGCGTGCTGCTGTGTATTGAGGTAGGGGCCATGTGTGAGGCGCACAAGTACAATGTGAAAGCCACACACTGCCTGTGTGTGGTGCGGGATGACGAGCACAGCCCGTTCAAGGTCCTTTCGCCCTGCGGCGTGTGTCAGGAACGTCTGCGCTACTGGGGTGCGGAAGTAAAGGTGGGCGTTACCACACCGGACGGCGCGCTGCGGTTCGTACCGTTGGGAGAACTGCAGCCGTACCATTGGACCGCTGCCTATCCGAAGGAGGAACTGGAGCGTTTCGGCGGGTGAGCGGAGGATGTCGGGCGCGAGGGACGCAGAGAAAGGAACGTCGTGATGGGAAACAAAGGCGCAGCCAACCGCTGCAAATGGGTCAATCTGAAAAACCCGGCGTACATCCGGTATCATGATACGGAGTGGGGCGTGCCCCAGCACAAGGATGAAGTGCTGTTTGAAATGCTGTTTTTGGAATGGTTTCAGGCGGGGCTTTCCTGGGAGTGCATCCTGAATAAGCGGGAGGGCTTCCGGCGCGCTTTCGACGGCTTCGACGCGGAGAAAATCAGCCGATACGAAGACGGAGAGCTCGCCCGGCTGCTGGCCGACCCCGGCATTGTCCGCAACAGGCTGAAAATACGGGCCAGCATCGGAAACAGCCGTGTGTTTCTGAAAATTCAGCAGGAATACGGCACCTTTGACGCATATATCTGGGGGTTTACAGCAGGAAAGACGATCGTGGAACGCTACGACGTGCGCACGACCTCGCCTTTGTCTGACCGGATCGCGGGGGACCTGAAAAAGCGGGGGATGAAGTTCGTGGGTTCCACCGTCATATATTCCTATTTGCAGGCGATCGGAGTGCTCAACGCGCACGGAAAAGAATGCGGCTTCTGTGCACAGGAGCCGCTCATGGCCGCACAAGAGCCTGACGCGTTCCCCTGACATCGGCATAAAAACAAAGACGACGCTTTCCCAACGTGTTTTGGGAAAGCGTCGTTTGTTTGCCGAAAGGCGGTCAGTGTCCGCAGTGCCCGCCGCAGGTATGCCCCTCGCCGTGGTGGCCGTGGCAGCCCTCGTGGCCCTCGCCGTGGTGCTCGTGGTGGGCGCAGGTGGTGTCCGGGTCATAGGCCAGCGTGCCGGCCAGCAGCGCTTCGACCTGTGCGTCCGCCGCGCCGCGCGCGCCGGGATACAGCGCAATGCCCGCCTCGGCCAGCGCTGTGCGCGCACCGCCGCCGATGCCGCCGCAGATCAGCGTGTCCACGCCGTGCGTTTTGAGAAACACCGCCAGCGCCCCGTGGCCGCTGCCGTTTGTGTCCACGACCTCGCTGGAAGTGATCTTGCCGTTCTCCACCGTGTACAGCTTGAATTGCTGCGTGTGGCCGAAATGCTGGAATACCAGCCCGTTTTCATAGGTGACAGCGATCTTCATATTTGCATCCTCCGATATGGTTTGATACCGTGCGCAGAAGGCCGAGCCGCCCGCGCTCTGTGCGCACCGCTTGCCGCGGCAGCCGCCCGCCCGGGGGCACAGCTCATAGGGGCCGCCCTCCACATGCAGCAGCCGCCCGTTCACCAGCATGTCCGCCAGCTTGGCGCGCGCGGCCTCGTACAGGGCCTGCACTGTGGTTCGCGCCACACCCATCTGCCCGGCGCATTCCTCCTGCGTCAGGCCCAAAAGGTCGATCAGGCGGATGGTCTCGTATTCATCTACTGTCAGGACGACGCTTTCGGCAGGCGCGCCGTCCAGCGGGCCAAAGCGGGCGTTGCGCGGCGGCTCGCAGACGCGCCGGCGCTTTACAGGACGCGGCATGGCAAAGCCTCCTTTGTTTGGTTCTGCGGCCAGTATAACATTATAAATGGCATATGTCAATAACTTGCGCGCCCTTTTCCGGAAAAGCCGCCCCAGTGCCGGCGCGCCGGGTGCGTTTTTTTAGCGCGCCGGGCATGGGAGGACGCATCCTCCCGCATGGCCTCTGCATCCTCCGTGTCCCGGGCGTCGCGGGGGGCGGGGAACAGACGGTTGATGGCCAGGCCGGCCAACACCCCGACGCCGGTACCAAGGATGCGCGCGATGGTATAGGAGACGTATCTGTCCTTTGTGACGGTGAACATCACCACAAAGTACACCACGGCGGCGGGCTGGATGGCACTGTGCGCGCCGAACAGGAGATTGATGTAAATGACGCAGAAGAGGCCCAGGACCAGGTAAAGGTGCCCCGGCAGGCCGAAGGGGCGGTTTGCGTACAGCCAGTAAAACGGGATCACCACCAGCCCGCCCAGCAGCGTGCCCAGAAAGCGGTTGCCGCCGTGGCGCACGCCCTCGCGCCAGAAGCTGCCCAGGCCGAACACCGCGCCGATGCAGGCGAAGCAGGGGTTGCGCCCTCCCAGCAGCCCGTATGCCGCACAGACCAGCAGCACGGCGCCCAGTGTTTTGAAGATGCGCATGCCCACCTTCGGCAGCGCCGGGAAATGAAAAATGCATGTTGCTGCCTTCTACCCTTCCGCGGGGCGCGCGCGGTAGCGCAGCGGCGAAAGGCCGTATTTCTTTTTGAACAGCCGTGAAAAGTACGCCACGTCCACCATGCCTACCCGTGCGGCCACCTCGGCCACGGGCAGGTCGGTTTCGTCCAGCAGGCGGCGGGCCGTCTGCAGGCGCAGCGTATGGATATAGGCTGTCAGCGTTTCACCGCGCTCCCGGCTGAACTGGGCGGAGAGATACGTGGCGTTGAAGCCCAGCGCCGCCGCAATGGAGCGCAGCGAAAGCTCGCCGGAAAGGTGCAGGCTGATGTAGCTGAGCGTTTTCTGCACGGCCTGGGAGCAGCCGCTGTGCGCGTCGTTGCGCACCAGGCGGCAGTAGCGGCGCAGCATCTCCAGGCCCAGACGGTTCGCTTCCACGGTGTCGGCCACGCGTTCGATCTTCACCGCCAGCGCGCCGGAGAGCAGGTCGATATACACCGGATGTACGCCGCCGCTTTCCGCGGCCTTGCGCAGCAGCGTGTTGACGACGATGAGCATGTTTTTGACGTCCCGCAGCAGCTCGCCGGTGCGGGGCGTGAAATTTTTGATGGAGAACCGCCCCAGATGGCGCACGGCCGCGTCGTAATCGCCGCGGGACACGGCGGCCAGCAGCGCGTTTTCATCGCGGTAGCGCCGCTCCAGAAGCTCCATGGAAAACTGGAACGCCTCGTCCGGCTGCGCCCGGCCCGTCACGGTGGAAGCCAGCGTGCGGTGCACCACGCGGGCGGGGTCGTGCGCGCCGTACAGCTGGCATGCCACGGCGTGTGCCGCCGCAGCCATCGTGGGCTCGGCCACCTCGGGTACGGTGCCGTAAAATGTGCGCAGCGCGGCGGCGTCGCCCTTGCCGATGCGGTTCTGCGCCAGCACACGCTCAAAGAACGGGCCGGACGCCGCCTCATACAGAAAAGGGCCGAACAGCAGCACGCTGCGCGGCTTTGGACCGGGCACAGGCATGAAAACATAGTTCAGCTCCAGCGTATTGTGCACATAGTACACGGTGCCTTCCTCCAGCCCGTGCATGGCGCTTGCGCTGAAAATGTCCTTGTAATCAAAATCCGCGCGCAGAATGCGGGACAGCCGGTAGTCGAACTCCTGCGCGTCCTTGTAGGGCGGGCGCAGCAGATGCGCCTCCACGCCCAGCGCGGCGGCCATCATATCGCGGATGAACGCAAAGGGAACGTCTGCCATGAATGATAAAGCTCCTGTAAAATTTTTATGATATTTGAATGTTACCCAAAAATTGTACAAATGTCAATAAAATCTTCCTAACGGGGCATCCTTGGTATATGTTATCTTGATAAAGGAGTAGTTTGCATATGGCATTGCAGCCTCAAAATGAGCGCCCGTTCGGGTTCCGCGATAAATTGGGATATCTGTTCGGGGATTTCGGCAACGACTTCACATTTATTTTCGCGGGCAGCTATCTGACACTGTTTTATACGGATGTGCTGGGCGTCAGCGCAGGGCTGGTGGGCGTGCTGTTCGTGGTGGCGCGCTGCGTGGACGCGTTCACGGACGTGGGCATGGGCCGTCTGGTGGATACGCTTCCGCCGTCCCGCGGCGGCCGGTTCCGGCCGTGGATCCTGCGCGTGTGCGTGCCCGTGGCGCTGGCCAGCGTGCTGATGTACCTTTATTTTGCACGCAGCTGGCCCTATGCGGGCAAGGTGGCTTACATGTTCGCCACCTATATTTTCTGGGGCAGCATCTGTTATACCGCCATCAATATTCCATACGGTTCCATGGCGTCGGTGCTCAGCGCCGACGCAGGCGAGCGCGCGTCGCTTTCCACGTTCCGCAGCGTGGGCGCCATGCTGGCGAACCTGATCATCGCCGCGGCGACGCCGTTGTTTTTGTTCCGCACCGCGGCGGACGGCACGCAGACCGTTATTCCGGAGCGCTTCACGGTGATCGCCGTTGTCTACGGCGTGTGCGCCGTGGCCTGCTATCTGCTTTGCTATGCGCTGTGCCGTGAGCGTGTGCAGGCGGCGCCGCCCAGGGAGGCCAAACGGCAGAGCTTTGCCTCGCTGGCAAAGGCGCTGGCGGGCAACCGCGCCCTCACAGCCGTCATCGGCGCCGCGCTGCTGCTGCTTCTGGCAAGCCTGCTGGGCCAGGGCATGAACATGTACCTGTTCAAAGATTATTTCAACAGTGCGGACATGCTCTCGCTTGTAGGGTTCGCGGGCGTGCTGCCCATGCTGGCGCTGGCGCCCTTTGCGGCAAAGCTGTCCAAAAGGTTCGGCAAAAAAGAGGCCGGCTGTGTGGGCGTGGGCGTTGCCGCCGCGGCGTACCTGCTGATGTGGGCGCTGCGTCTGCGCTCGGTGTGGGCCTATATCGGCCTGATGCTGGTGGGCAGCGTGGGCGTGGGCTTTTTCAATATGGTCATCTGGGCGTTCATCACCGACGTTATCGATTATCAGGAGGTACGCACCGGCAGCCGCGACGACGGCACCGTGTACGCCGTCTACTCGTTTGCGCGCAAGCTGGGCCAGGCGCTGGCGGGCGGCGTGGTCGGCTTTGCACTGGCGGCCATCGGCTATGTGAGCAGCACGGGCCATGTGGTGCAGACGCAGCCTGTACGCGAGGGCATTTACACCATTTCCACGCTGGTGCCCGGCCTGAGCTATCTCGGCGTGTTCCTTGTGCTGCTGCTGGCCTATCCGCTCACCAAAAAGCGCGTGGAGGAAAACGCCGCCGTGCTGCGCGAACGGCGCGGCGAAGCGGCACAGGAGCCGTAGCGGCCCCGGCCGGGCGCACGGCCCGCGCCGCATACGATACAGCTTTCCGCCCGGTTTTTCCGGGACACATATATATCATCAGAAAAGAGAGGGAAAACATATGAAACACATCCTACCCATCAACGAGGGCTGGGCCTTTGTCAAAGGCTGCGAAACGGCCCCGGCAGCCATTCCCGCCGGCGCTGCCCGCGTGGACCTGCCCCACTGCTGGAACGCATTGGACGGCCAGGACGGCGGCAGCGACTACTGGCGCGGCCCATGCTGCTATCTCAAGACCATTGAGAAGCCGGCGGGCAAAAACGTGTATGTGGAAGTCGAGGCGGCTTCCAGCGTGGGCAAGATCATCGTCAACGGTGTGGAGAAGGCCAGCCATAAGGGCGGCTATTCGCTGTTCCGCGCCAATGTGACGGACGCGCTGCACGACGGCGAGAACCTGCTGGCCATCTGGGTGGACAACACCCAGCGCGACGACGTGTATCCCCAGACGGCGGACTTCACGTTTTACGGCGGCCTGTACCGCGGCGTGAACCTCATCACTGTGGAGGACTCCCGCTTTGACCTTGACTATTGCGGCGGAAAGGGCTTTGACGTGTCCGCTGCGGTGGAGGACGGCGCGGCCGTTGTCTCTCTGGACGCGTTCATCACAAACCCCGTCGAGGGCCAGAGCGTTGAGTTCATCGTCCGCGACGCCGCGGGCGTCATCGTGGCCGGCGCCGTGCGTCCGGCTGCGGAACGGGTGCACGCGGAGGTGCGCATTGAAAACGCCCACCTGTGGCAGGGCGTGAAGGACCCGTACCTGTACGCCGTGGAGGCATTGCTCACCGTTCACAACGAGACCATCGACAATGTGTCCGCCAACCTGGGCGTGCGCACCTATACGGTGGACCCGCAGAAGGGCTTTTTCCTCAACGGCGTGCTCACGCCGCTGCGCGGCGTGTCCCGCCATCAGGACCGTCTGGGCCAGGGCAACGCGCTGACGAAAGAGCAGCACGAAGAGGACGTGGCCTTTATCCGCGAGGTGGGCGCGAACACCGTGCGCCTTGCGCATTACCAGCACAGCCCGTATTTCTATGACGCGTGCGACCGCGCGGGCCTTGTGGTGTGGGCCGAGATCCCGTTCATCTCTGTGATGAACCCCGCCCCCGGCGCGCACGAGAACTGCCGCAGCCAGATGAAGGAACTGATCGTGCAGAACTACAATCATCCCTCCATCTGCTTCTGGGGCATTTCCAACGAGATCACCATCGGCGGCGAGCGCCCGGGCCTGCTGGACAACCTGCGGGACCTGAATGCCCTGGCGCACGAGATGGACAAGACCCGCATGACCACCATCGCCCACGTTTCCATGGTGCCGATGGAGAACGATATGCACCATATCACCGACGTGCTCAGCTATAACCATTATTTCGGCTGGTACGGCGGCGAGCTGGAAAACAACGAGCAATGGCTGGATAAATTCCACGCGCTGCATCCGGACCGCCCGCTGGGCATCTCCGAGTACGGCGCGGAGGGCATTGTCAGCTACCACAGCGACACGCCCAAGTGCAAGGACTACACCGAGGAATACCAGGCGGTGTACCACGAGCATCTGGCGAAGGTCATCGACGAGCGCCCCTGGCTGTGGGCCACGCATGTGTGGAACATGTTTGACTTTGGCTGTGACGCCCGCGACGAGGGCGGCGTAAAGGGCCGCAACAACAAGGGCCTGATGACGCTGGACCGCAAAATTCGCAAGGACGCTTTTTACCTGTACAAGGCATACTGGAGCGACGAAGAATTTGTACACCTGTGCAGCCGCCGCTATGCCCAGCGCACCGGCGAAGAAACCACGGTGAAGGTGTATTCCAACCTGCCCAAGGTCGCACTGTATGTGGACGGCAGGCTGTTTGCCGAGCAGGAGGGCAGCAAGGTGTTCGTGTTCGAGCATGTGCCCATGAGCGACGGCTTTACGCAGATCAGCGCCAGGGCGGGCGCGTGCGCCGACGCGATGTCCATTGAAAAGGTGGCCGAGCCGAACCAGGCGTATATTTATGTTGACCCGGACGATACAGGCGACGACGCGGGCGCGGCCAACTGGTTCAATGTGGACGATTACAAGGACGTGGACACCATTGTGGTGCGCGAGGGGTACTTCTCCGTCAAGGATAAGATCGGCGACATCATGAAGAACGAAGAGGCCGGCAATGTGCTGATGCAGTTCATGCAGGCCACGGTAAAGATGAAGCTGAAAAAAAGCATGCTGGGCATGGTGAAGGACATGACCCTGGAGGGTATGGCAGGCATGGCCAGCAGCATGGGCATCGGCGGCAAGGCCGGCGCGGACCCCGAGCAGGGCAAGCGCATGCTCATCACGCTCAACGAGATGCTGAACAAGATCAAAAAGTAAGCGCGTGCCGCACGCGCGCAGAGCCGCCGTGCCGGGATGCCCCGGCACGGCGGCTCTGCGGCGTATGCGCCCGCCGCAGAGAATCGGCGGAAAAGCAAATTTGCCCCTTGACTTGTGCGCAGCGGGGCGTTATACTATACAGGTAAATAAAGTAGCTGTGGCGGACGCCGCGCTCACCTTGCGCGCCAAAGGGCGCCGGGTCCATACGAAGGAACGCGCCGCTGGGCGCGCGAGTTTGTTTGTGCAGTGCGGCTTACTTCCACGTAAGCCGTACTTTTTTTCACAGGCGGGCAGCCCCCGCCGCAACCGAAACATTTGGAGGTGCTTTACGATTAGCGGCAAAAAAGAAATGGAAATCAATGAAGGCATTCGCGACAGAGAGGTGCGTGTCATCGACGCGGACGGCAGCCAGCTCGGCATCATGTCCACGCGCGACGCGCTTGCAAAAGCGGAAGAAAAAAATCTGGACCTCGTGAAGATCGCACCGCAGGCGCAGCCGCCCGTGTGCAAATTCCTGGATTACGGGAAGTACCGCTTCGAGATGCAGAAACGCGACAAGGAAGCGAAGAAAAACCAGAAGATCGTCGACATCAAGGAGATCCGCCTTTCCCTCAACATCGACACGAACGACTTCAACACCAAGGTCGGCCAGGCGAAGAAGTTTTTGTCCAAGGGCGATAAGGTGAAGGTGTCCATTCGTTTCCGCGGCCGTGAGATGGCGCATACGGACCTGGGCCTTGAGGTTCAGAAGAAGTTCGCCGCAGCCCTGCCGGAAGCCGTTGTGGAAAAGCAGCCCAAACTGGAGGGCCGGAGCATGCAGATGTTCCTTGCCCCCGCTCCCGCGAAGCAAAATTAAGGAGGAACTATAAAATGCCCAAGATCAAAACACATTCCGGTGCGAAAAAACGCTTTAAGCTGACGAAAAACGGCAAGGTGAAGCGCGGTCATGCGTTCCGCAGCCATTTGCTGAACGGCCATGGCAAGACCCGCAAGCTGAAACGCGCCTACCGCAAGGCTTCCTATGCCGACAAGACGAATACGGCCGTAATCAAACGCATGCTGCCGTACGCCTAAGCTGTCAGGGGCTTGGCAACCGATTATCAAACAGCTTACATTTAAAGGAGATTGTGAAATATGGCACGTATCAAAGGCGCTATGATGACGCGCAAAAGAAGAAAAAAGACCCTGAAGCTGGCGAAGGGATACTGGGGCAGCAAATCCAAGCATTTTAAAATGGCCAAAGAGCAGGTCATGAAGAGCGGCAACTATGCTTTTGTGGGCCGCAAACAGAAAAAGCGCGATTTCCGCAGCCTGTGGATCACCCGCATCAACGCGGCCTGCCGCGCCGAGGGCGTCAACTATTCCACCTTCATGAACGGCCTGAAGAAGAGCGGCATTGAGCTGAACCGCAAAATGCTCTCCGAAATGGCCATCCATGATCCGAAGAGCTTCTCCGCCCTTGTCGAGACCGCGAAGAACGCCGCGAAATAAGCACAGCGATACGCCCGGGCACAACGTGCACGGGCGTCGCTTTGTATTTTGGCCTGTGTGAAAAAACGCTTTGCAGGCCCCAAAACGGTCCGCCTCAGGCGTGTTTTCTTACGTCAACACGCCTGAGGCGGGGATATTAAAAAAGGAGGGTGTGCGCCATGACGGAAGTGATCGCCAGCCGCGACAACGAGCGCGTGAAGCGCGCCTGCAAGCTGCGGGACAGCGGCGCGCGGCGCGCGGCCGAGGGGCGCTTTCTTGCCGAGGGGCTGCGCCTGTGCACGGACCTTGCCCAGCATCTGCCGCCGGAGGAGGTCTACTGCACCCAAAAGCTGCTGGATGCGCACCCGGAGCTTGCCGCCTTGGGCGGCAGGCATTTTCTGGTGAGCGACGCCGTGGCGGCAAAGCTCTCGGACACAAAGGCCCCGCAGGGGCTGTTCTGTGTGTTTCCCCGCCGGACAAAAACGCTGGAGGCGGTGCGCGGCGGCGGGCGCTATGTGTGCCTGGAGCACATACAGGACCCCGCCAATGTGGGGGCGCTGCTGCGAAGCGCGGCGGCGTTCGGCTTCGCGGGCGCGGTGCTGTGCGGCAATTGCGCCGACCCATTCTCCCCCAAGGCGGCGCGGGCCTCCATGGGCACGCTGGCCAAGGTAGACATCATTTTTGCAGATGAAACCGGACAGGCGCTGGCCGCGTTCAAAGCGTGCGGTATCCCAAGCTTTGCGGCGGCCCTGCAGAATTCCGTCCCGCTGGAGCGCGTGGACACGCAACGCCTGCCCGGGGCGGCGCTTCTCATCGGCAACGAAGGCAACGGCCTTCTGCCCGGGACCGTAGCCGCGGCCGACAAAGCCGTGCGCATCCCCATGGCGGCGGGCGTGGAATCGCTGAACGCCGCCGTCGCGGGCGGCGTGCTGCTGTGGCATTTCAGGGAGGTGTAGCGATGGGCGGTGCACGCGCACAGGCGCTGGAGGAAAAGACTGCGTGGCTTTGGATGGCCGCGGCGCTTGGCCCCGGCGCGCCGAACAGCGGCATGGCGCTGAGCATGTTTCCGGACGCGCGTGCGCTGGCACAGGCGTGCTGGAAGGAAGATCTCTCCATGGTCTTCACGCCGGCGCAGCTGGCCGCGCTGCGGGCCGCGCGGCCGGAGGATTATACCGCCCGTCTGGACGACTGCGCCCGGCATGGCGTGAACGTATTGACGTGGGCCGACGAAGATTATCCGGATCTGCTGCGCGCAGTGTCTGCACCGCCGCCCGTGCTGTATTACCGGGGCGACGCGGGCATCCCCAACCGCTGCTTTACATTCGCCATTGTGGGAACGCGGCGCCCCTCCGCCTACGGCGTGGAGGCGACGGCGTCCATCGCGGGCGAATTGGCCCGGGCGGGCGTAGCGCTTGTCTCCGGCCTTGCCACAGGGCTTGACAGCGAGAGCCATAAGGCGGCCGTCCAGGCGGGCGCGCCCACGGTGGCGTGCATCGCCTTCGGGCACGATCAGTGCTACCCTGCCGCCAACCGCACGCTTAAGGGCGTCATCGAGCGGCAGGGCCTGGTGCTCAGCGAGTATCCGCCGGGCACCCCGCCGCAGCGCGGTTATTTTCTGCAGCGCAACCGGCTCATTGCGGGGCTGTCCCGCGGGCTTTGCGTGGCCGAAGCGCGCCGCCGTTCGGGCACCATGAACACCGTGGCTGCGGCGCTGGCCGCCGGGAGGGACGTTTTCAGCGTGCCGGGCAGTATTTTTTCGCCACTGTGCGAGGGCACGAACCAGCTTCTGCGCGAGGGCGCGGTGCCCGCTGTATCGGGCGCGGATATCCTTTTGTGGTATGGTCTGGCCCGGCCGGAGCAGCCGGAAAAAGCAAAGCCGGACGGCGCGCCGCTGAGCCTGGACGCACAGAGGATGCGGGACGCGCTGAGCGCCGCGGCGCCGCTGCCGCTGGACGCGCTGTGCGCAAAGACGGGCCTGCCGCCGCCCAAGGCGATGGCGGCTTTGACGGAGCTGGAGCTTGCGGGCTTTTCCCGGCAGCTTGCGGGCCGGCAGTTCCAGCTGAAATAGAAAATGACGGCCCTGTGCTGTTTGAAGGGCATGCCCCTCGGGGCGGCCGCATAGATTTGGATTGTTTTTTTTCTCTTATTATCGCATAATAGAAAGAGCCGCGGGCCGCGCAAGGGAGGCCCGCAAGGGGCGCCGGAGGGCGCCCGGCCGTATTCGGAGCGCCCCGGCGGCGCCCAAAAGCATGTCCGCAGGACGGCTGCTCCCACGGCGGAAGCTGCCCCGGCTGTCTGCCGGACTCGGCCAAATCCCGGAAAAGGACGGTAACACAATGTCAAAACTCGTGATCGTAGAATCCCCGGCGAAAGCCAAGACCATCCGCAAGTACCTGGGCGGCGGATATGAGGTGACGGCCTCCATGGGCCACATCCGAGACCTGCCCCAGAGCCAGCTTGGCATTGACGTCGAGCACGGCTACGCTCCCCAGTATATCAACATCAAGGGCAAGGAAAAAATCATCAAGGAGCTTAAGAGCCTGGCCAAGGAGAGCGACGAAGTGTTCCTCGCCACCGACCCGGACCGTGAGGGCGAGGCCATCAGCTGGCATCTGGCCAATCTGCTGGGCTTGGACACTGCGGCGGAAAACCGCGTCACCTTCGGCGAGATCACCAAAAAGGGCGTGACGCAGGGCATGGCCGCGCCGCGCGCCATTGATATGGACCTGTTCAACGCCCAGCAGGCCCGCCGTGTGCTGGACCGCCTGGTGGGCTACAAGCTCTCGCCCTTTTTGTGGAAAAAGGTGCGCCGGGGGCTTTCCGCGGGGCGTGTGCAGAGCGTGGCCGTGCGCCTGATCGTGGACAGGGAAAAGGAGATCGAGGCGTTCAAGCCCGAGGAATACTGGAACATCGACGCGCTGCTCAGCCCCCCGTCCTCCACAAAAAAATTCACCGCGCGCCTCACGGCGCTGGCGGGCGGCAGGAAGCTGGCCGTGACGAGCGCCGGGCAGAGCGCCGAGATCGTCAAGGCCCTGGACGGCGCGGCTTATACCGTGGCCTCCATCAGCAAGGGCAAGCGGAAAAAGGTGCCCGCGCCCCCGTTTATCACCTCCACCATGCAGCAGGAGGCCAGCCGCCGGCTGGGCTTTACGGCAACGCGCACCATGCGCGCGGCCCAGACGCTGTACGAGGGCGTGGACATTGCGGGGCAGGGCACCATGGGCCTGATCACCTACATGCGTACCGACAGCCTTCGCATTGCGGACGAGGCTCAGGCCGCGGCCAAGGAGTTCATCACCGAGACCTACGGCCCGGAATATGTGTGTCCCCAGAAGCGCACCTACAAAAGCAAAAGCGCCACGGCCGCGCAGGACGCCCACGAGGCGGTGCGGCCCACAAACCCCGCTCTGACGCCCGCCGAGGTGGAAAAGAGCGTTTCGGGCGACCCGGCTAAGCTCTACCGCCTGATTTGGAGCCGCTTTATCGCAAGCCAGATGAGCGACTGCCAGCAGGACACCGTCTCTGCCGACATCACCGCGGCGGGCTACCTGTTCCGTGCCAGCGGCTATGTGGTGACGTTCGACGGCTTTACCACGCTGTACGAGGAAGCCACCGACGAGAAAGAGAAGAAAGAGACCGCGCTGCCGCCGCTGGAGGAGGGCATGGTGCTGAAGCTGCGGGAGCTGAAGCCCGAGCAGAAGTTCACCCAGCCGCCCGCGCGCTACACCGAGGCGACGCTCATCAAGGCGCTGGAGGAAAACGGCATCGGCCGTCCGTCCACCTATGCGCCCATCATCACCACCATCATCGACCGCGATTATGTGGAGCGGGACCAGAAAAAGCTGGCGCCCACCACGCTGGGCCGCGTGATCAACGAGCTGATGCTGGAGCAGTTCCCCAACATCGTGGACGTGAAGTTCTCCGCCCATATGGAGGAGGAGCTGGACACCATTGAAAACGGCAAGACGGACTGGCACGAGGTCATCGACGATTTTTACACCGATTTCGACAAAACGCTCAAGGAAGCCGAAGTAAAGATGGAGGGCAAAAGGATCAAGGTGCCCGATGAGGAAACAGACGAGGTCTGCGAGCTGTGCGGCCGGAAAATGGTCATCAAAAGCGGACGCTACGGCAAATTCCTGGCCTGCCCGGGCTTCCCCGAATGCAAAAACACCAAGCGCCTTGTGAAGGACACCGGCGGCCTGTGCCCCAAGTGCGGCAGCCGCATGCTGGTGCGCCATTCCAAAAAGGGCCGTGTGTACTACGGCTGCGAGAAAAACCCCACCTGCGACTTTATGACATGGAACGAGCCCACCACCGAAAAATGCCCGGAGTGCGGTTCCACCCTGTTCAAAAAGGGCGGAAAGAACGGTATCCTGCTGTGCGAAAAAGAGGGCTGCGGTTACTCCCGCGCGCTGGGTGCCGAAAAAAAGGAGTAAGAGCATGCACATCCGGGTCCTGGGCGCGGGCCTCGCGGGATGCGAGGCCGCGTTGTATCTCGCGGGCCGCGGCTACGCCGTGGAACTGTGGGAGCAAAAGCCGCATAAATTTTCCCCCGCGCATAAAAACGCGGATTTCGCGGAGCTTGTGTGCTCCAATTCCCTCAAGGCCGACCGGCTGGATTCCGCCTCCGGCCTGCTGAAGGCGGAAATGAAACTGCTGGGCAGCGCACTGCTGCCCGTGGCCGAGGGCTGCCGCGTGGCGGCGGGCGGCGCGCTGGCTGTGGACCGCGAGGCCTTTGCCGCCGGCGTGACGGCGCTTGTGAAGGGAAACCCCAATATCACGCTGCGCACGGGCGAGGCGCAGGCCGTGGGCGAAGCCGAGCCGGACACGCTGGTGCTGACGGCCACCGGGCCGCTCACCGAGGGCGCGCTGGCGCAGGACATCGCCCGCCTGACGGGGCGGGGCGCACTCTCGTTTTACGATGCCGCCGCGCCCATCGTCACGGCGGACAGCATCGACCGGGACAGGGTGTTCGCGGCGTCGCGCTACGGGCGAGGCACGGCGGATTACCTCAACTGCCCGTTCGACAAAGCGGGCTACGAGGCTTTCCATGCCGCGCTGGCGGGGGCGGAACGCGCGCCCCTGCACGATTTTGACGGCGAGCCTTCCGTGTACGAGGGCTGCATGCCCATCGAGGTGATGGCAAAGCGCGGCGCCGACACCATGCGCTACGGCCCGCTGCGCCCCGTGGGCCTGACGGACCCCAAAACGGGCCGCCGCCCCTGGGCGAACGTGCAGCTTCGGGCCGAGGACGCGGCCTGCAGTATGTACAATCTGGTGGGCTTCCAGACAAACCTCAAATTCGGCGAACAGCAGCGTGTGTTCCGCATGATCCCCGGGCTGGAGCACGCCGAGTTCGTGCGCTACGGCGTGATGCACCGCAACACGTTTTTAAACAGCCCGGCGCTGCTGGGAACCGATCTTTCGCTGAAGGCGTGCCCCAACGTGTTTTTTGCCGGGCAGATCACGGGCTTTGAGGGCTATATGGAAAGCGCGGCCTGCGGCCTGCTTGCGGCCCGAAGCATGGAAGCGCGGCTGTCCGGCCGCGCGTTCACGCCGCCGCCGGCGGACACGATGTGCGGCGCGCTGCTGCGTTATATCACAACGCCCACGAAGGATTTTCAGCCTATGGGCGCGAACATGGGCCTTCTGCCCGCGCCTGAAACGCGCATCCGTGACAAACGCCAGCGGTATCTTGCCGTCGCGCAGCGGGCCGTGGCCGCCATGGAGCGGTATCTGGGCTGAGCGCAAAACAAAGCGGTTGCTTTCGCACCAATACGCGCTCCCTTATACTTTGATTATTGAGCAGAGCGCAAAAAATCATGAGAGTCAATCGGGAGGGAACGTTATGAACATCATCATCGACGCGATGGGCGGCGACAACGCCCCAAAGGAAATTCTGCTGGGCGCGGCCGCGGCCGTGCGGGAATACGGCGTGCAGATCACGGCCGTGGGGCGCAGGCGGGACATCGAGGCCTGCGCGCGGGAGAACGGCATCGATATGGCGGGCATTACCGTGGCCGACGCCTCCGAGACCATTGAGATGTGCGACGAGCCTACGGCGGCCATCCGCGGCAAAAAGGATTCGTCCATGGTGGTGGGCCTGCGCATGCTGGCCGCCGGCGAGGGCGACGCCTTCGTTTCGGCAGGCTCCACGGGCGCGCTGCTGGCGGGAGCAACGCTCATCGTCAAGCGGCTCAGGGGCGTGAAGCGCCCGGCCATCGGCACCGTCATTCCGGGCGCGAAGCAGCCCTATCTGCTGCTGGACTCCGGCGCAAATGTGGAATGCCGGCCCGAGATGCTCAGCGCCTTTGCCACGATGGGCAGCGTGTACATGGAGAAAGTGATGGGCCGCGCAAACCCCAGCGTGGGCCTTGTGAACAACGGTGCGGAGGAGACAAAGGGCACCCCGGCCTATGTTGAGGCGCACCGGCTTTTGAAGTATAATAAAAACATCCGTTTTGCCGGCAATGTTGAGCCCAAGGACGTGCCCCAGGGCAATGTGGACGTTGTTGTGTGCGACGGCTTTACGGGCAATGTGATTTTGAAGCTCACCGAGGGCGTGGCCAAGATGCTGGTGGGCGAGATCAAAAACGTGTTCATGGCGGACCTGAAAAGCAAGCTGGCTTATCTGATGGTAAAGGGCGGCATGAAGGATTTTAAGAAAAAGCTGGACGCCGACGAACACGGCGGCGCGCTGATGATGGGCGTGACGAAGCCCGTCATCAAGGCCCACGGCTCGTCCAATGCAAAGGCGTTCAAAAACGCCGTCCGGCAGGCAAAGCTGTGCGTGGAAAGCGGCGCGGTGGAGAGCATGCGCGAAAAGCTGGCCGCCGTGGCCCAGACAGAGGAAGCCGGGGCGTAACGGCCGCCGGAAAGGCGCGCGGCGAGCTTTCGCAAAACAGCCCCGGCGGGACGGCCGCCATCCGCAACAAAGGAAGGATCTGGAACGATGCGCGAGACACACGAGCTGGAAGAGGCTCTTCATCATCATTTTAAGAACCCGGCGCTGCTGGTGACGGCGCTGACGCATACCTCCTACGCCAACGAGGCGAAGCACGGTGTGCGCCACAATGAACGGCTGGAATTTCTGGGCGACTCGGTGTTGTCCATCGTGGTGGCCGAATACCTGTTCACGCACAAGAACATGCCCGAGGGCGAACTGACGCGCATGCGCGCCAGCCTTGTGTGCGAGGCGGCGCTGTTTGAATTTGCAAAGCAGATATCCCTGGGCGATTATCTGCGTTTGGGCAGGGGCGAGGAGCGCGGCGGCGGACGTTGCCGCCCGAGTATTTTGTCCGACGCGTTTGAGGCGGTCATCGCGGCGCTGTACCTGGACGGCGGCATGGAAACGGCGCGGGCGTTCATCCTGCCGTTTGTCACCGGCGCGCTCACGGACGCCGCCGCCGAAGAGGATTACAAGACAAAGCTGCAGGAGATCGTGCAGCAGAACCCGGAGGAGCGCCTGCGCTATGTGGTGACCGACGAATCCGGCCCGGACCACAACAAGCATTTCGTGGTGGAGGTGCACCTCAATTCCAACTGCATCGGCAAGGGCGAGGGGCACAGCAAAAAGCTGGCCGAGCAGCAGGCGGCGAAGGAAGCCCTGGCCCTGATGGGGTATTGACGCGGGGCCTGCCGCGCCGGGCAAAATGTCCCTATACTCGTAAGTAAGGAGTTTTTCCATGTTTTTGAAGGCGCTTGAAATACAGGGCTTTAAATCCTTTCCAGACCGCACGCGCATTACCGTCGGCAAAGGCATCACCGCTGTGGTGGGCCCCAACGGCAGCGGAAAAAGCAATATATCCGACGCCATCCGCTGGGTGCTGGGCGAGACAAGCGCCAAGCAGCTGCGCGGCGGCGGCAAGATGGAGAACGTCATTTTCGGCGGCACGCAGCAGCGCGGTGCCATGGGCTTTGCCAGCGTCAGCCTTGTGGTGGACAACACCGACAGGCGCATCGACGTGGACAACGACGAGGTGACGATCGGCCGCAAGTATTACCGCTCCGGCGACAGCGAATATTCTGTAAACGGGCAGAATGTGCGCCTCAAGGACATCTATGAGCTGTTCCTGGACACGGGCCTGGGCCGCGACGGCTATTCCGTCATCGGTCAGGGCCGCATCGCGGAGATCGTGGGCGCGAAATCAAACGAGCGCCGGGAAATTTTTGAGGAAGCGTCCGGCATCGCCAAATACCGCTACCGCAAAAATGAGGCCGAGCGCCGCCTGGCCTCCGCCGAGGAAAATCTGGTGCGCCTGCGGGATATCCTGGGCGAGCTGGAGGAGCGCGTGGGCCCGCTGGAGCGGGAGAGCAAAAAGGCAAAGCAGTATCTGGAGCTGGCCGAGCGCCGCAAGGGCTTGGAGGTAACGCTCTGGGTGGACACCGTGCAGAAAGCGCGGGACACGGTGCGCGAGCAGCAGCGCAAAATTGAGATCGCGGGCGCGGACTATGCCCGCGCCGGGCGGGAGATCGAGGCCATTGACGCCGAGACCGAGAGCACCCGCGCGGAGATCGAGCATCTGATCACCGAAGCCGACCGCTGCAACGCGGAAATACGGGCCATAACGGAGGAGATCGCCGGGGCGGATTCCCGCATCGCGGTGCTTGAAAACGACATTGCCCACAACGATGCGACCATTGCGTCGCTGAAGGAGGAGATCGGCCAGAGCGGCCTGGGCCGCGAGGCCATCGCCGCCGAGGTGCGGGGCCACGGCGAGGGCATCGCCGCCTGCGAGCGGCAGGCGGCCGCATACGCCGCGCGCACGGGGGAGCTGGAAGCCCTGCTGGAGGAGCTGCAGAACAGGAGCGCGGCTTCCGGCGAGCGGCGCGGCGTGGTAACGGGCCGGCTGAACGCCATGGCCGCGCGCATTACGGATTTAAAGGTCGCGGCCGCGGGCGCGGCGTCGTCGGTTGAGGCGGCAAAAAAACGCCTTGCCGCCGCCGAGAGCGAGGGCGCGGCCAACGCCGCCCTGACGCGGGACCTGGAGGAGCAGAAGGCAGAGACGGACGCTTTTCTGCAGGACGCGGTGGAGCGGCTGACACGGCTTGAGAACATCAAGGGCGGCCTGACGCTCAAGGTGGAAAGCCGCCGCGGCGCGCTGGCGCAGGCGGACGAGAACGAACAGAAGCTCCTGCGCGCCATCGAGGCCGCCCGGCAGCGCATCGCCATGCTGAAGGATCTGGAGCGCAATATGGACGGCTTCCAGAGCAGCGTCAAGGCCGTGATGAAGGCGGCGGCGAACCGCCGTCTGCGCGGGATCACAGGGCCGGTGTCCACCATCCTTTCCGTCAAGCCGGGGTACGAGGTGGCCATTGAAACGGCGCTGGGCTTTGCTTTGCAGAACATCGTTGTGGAAAACGAGACGGCGGCCAAGGCGGCCATGGCCTTTTTGCGGGACGAGCGCGCGGGGCGCGCCACATTTTTGCCGCTGGACACCGTCAAGCCCGGCAGCTTCAACGGCCGTTTGCCCGAGGGCGCGGTGCTGGCCAGCAGCCTTGTGACGTATGACGAAAAATATGCAAATATCGTTTCCAGCCTGCTGGGACGCATCGTCGTGGTGGACGACATCAACGAGGCGTCGCGCACGGCCCGCGCGCTGGATTACCGCAACCGTGTGGTGACGGTGGACGGCCAGGTCGTCAACGCGGGCGGCTCGTTCACGGGCGGCAGCGTTTCCCGCTCCGCCGGGCTGTTCAGCCGCAAGCAGGAGATCGACGAGCTGAAGAAAAAGGTGGAGGCGCTGGAAAAGCAGCGGGACGCCGCGGAGGAAAAAACCGACAGGGCGAAGGCTGAGGTGGACGCGCTTTCCGCCGAGCTGACCGCCACCGAGAGCGAGGCCATCACCGCGGGGGGCGACAAGATCCGCGGCGAGGTGGAAAGCGGGCGCATCGCCGCCGCGCTGTCCCAGGCGAGGGCCGCGGGGGAAATGCTTTCCGCCGAGCGCGCCCAGCTTGCCGCGCAGATCGCGGCGAGCGAAAAGGCGGGGGCGGACGCCGCTGCCGAGATGGAGGTGCTTACACGGGACAGCGCCGCGCTGGAGGAGGAACTGCGCGCCATCTCCGGCAGCGACGATACCTTCCTGGAAACGCGCACGCGCCTTGCGGACGAGCTTTCCGACTTGAAATTGAAGGCGCTGGCCGCTCAAAAGGATATCGAGAGCCACCGCGCGGCCATTGCCCAGCTGGAGAGCCGCACGGATGAGAGCGACGCGCGGGCAAGACAGCTTGCCGCAAACATCGAGACGCTGACGGCCCAGAACGCCGAGCGCGCCGCGCAGATCGAGACCATCCGCGCAGCCATTGCGGGCAGCCGGAACGAGATCGAAAAGCGGGAAGAGGCCAAGGCCGGAGCGGTGCGCCGCCGCATGGAAAAGGAAGGCGGCATCACCCAGCAGACGGCGCGGGTGCGCAAGATCACGGACGAGCGCGAGGCGCTGGGACGTGAGATCGCCCGCCTGACCGAGCAGAAGGAGCAGAAGGACGCCGAGTACGAGCAGACGGTGGCAAAGCTCTGGGAAGAATACGAGCTGACGCTCTCCGCCGCGCAGGAGCTGTGCGTGCCGTTTGAGAGCGGGGCCGAGCTGCGCCGCCAGGTGTCCGAGGTGCGCGGCAAAATCAAGGCTCTGGGCAATGTGAACGTGAGCGCCATCGAGGAATATGCCGAGGTAAGCCGGCGGTACGAGTTCCTGCGCGCCCAGGTGGGCGATGTGGAAACCAGCAAGGCCGAGCTGCAAAAGCTCATCGCGGGCCTTTCGGACGAGATGCGCGCCATGTTCAGCGAGAGCTTTGCGGCCATCAACCGCAACTTCGGCCGTATTTTTGCCGAGCTGTTCGGCGGCGGCACGGCGCGGCTGTATCTGGAGGACGAGGCCGATGTGCTGGGCAGCGGCATCAGCATCGAGGTGGCGCCTCCGGGCAAGATCATCCGCAACCTGTCGGCGCTGTCGGGCGGCGAACAGGCGCTGGTGGCCATCTCCATTTATTTCGCCATTTTCGGTGTGAATCCCGCGCCCTTCTGTGTGCTGGACGAGATCGAGGCCGCGCTGGACGACGTGAACGTCACGCGCTTTGCACAGTATCTGCGGCGCATTTCAAGCGAGACACAGTTCATCGTCATCACCCACCGCCGCGGCACCATGGAAGAGGCCGACGTGCTGTACGGTGTGACGATGCAGGAGGACGGCGTGTCCAAGGTGCTCAAGCTGGACCTGGAGCATGTGGACGCGAGCCTTGTTTCCTGACGGAGCGGGGCAATCCTTGCGGATATTTATGAACGGAGTGGATACGATTGGGCTTTTTTGAAAAACTGGGCGAGGGACTGCGCAAAACGCGGGATTCCATCTTCGGCTCCATCGCGGGCCTTGTGAATGCGGGCGAGATCACCGACGAGCTGTACGACGACCTGGAGGAGCAGCTCATCCTGGCGGATACGGGCGCGGATGTGGCCATGCGGCTGGTGGAGGAGCTGCGCCAGGAGGTGCGCCGCAAGCACCTCAAGACAGGCGCGGACGCGCTGGAGGCCCTCAAGGGCATCATCCGCGAGATGCTGCGCGCCGACGGGGAGATGCAGCTTTCCGGCAGGCCCGCGGTGGTGCTGGTCATCGGCGTCAACGGCGTGGGAAAAACGACCTCCATCGCAAAGCTGGCTCATCTGTACAAGCAGCAGGGCAAGCGCGTGATGCTGGCCGCAGGCGACACCTTCCGTGCCGCTGCCGCCGAGCAGCTGTGCGTTTGGGCCGAACGCGCGGACGTGCCTGTCGTGAAGCACAATGAAGGGGCGGACCCCGCCGCCGTTCTTTTCGACGCGGTGCAGAGTGCCGCCGCCCGGGGGTACGACATGGTCATCTGCGACACCGCGGGCCGCCTGCACAACAAAAAAAATCTGATGGACGAGCTTTCCAAAATCAGCCGTGTGGTGCACAAGGCATGCGGCACCGCCAGCGTGGAGACGCTGCTGGTTCTGGACGCCATCACAGGGCAGAACGCCATCAGCCAGGCCAGCCAGTTTATCGACGCGGCCGGGGCCACGGGCATCGTGCTCACGAAGCTGGACGGCACGGCCAAGGGCGGCGCGGTCATCAGCATCAAGGCGAAGCTGGGCCTGCCCGTGCGCTTTGTGGGCGTGGGCGAGGGCATGGACGACCTGATGGAATTCGACCCGGACGCTTTTGTGGACGCGCTGTTCCTGCGCGAGGAATGAGGGAGGACGGAGCATGGAATTCATTGCAGCGACCAACAATCCCGGAAAGATGGCCGAGATGCGCCGCATTCTGGAGCGCATGGGCCACACCGTCCGGAGCCAGCGCGAGGCCGGCGTGACGCTGGAACCCGAGGAGAACGGCACAACGTTTGCCGAGAACGCGCGCATCAAGGCCCGGGCCATCTGCGAGGCTGCGAGCACAGCCACCATCGCGGACGATTCCGGCCTGTGCGTGGACGCGCTGGACGGCGCGCCGGGCGTGTATTCCGCGCGCTACTGCGGCCGCCACGGCGACGACGAGGCCAACAACGACAAACTGCTGGAGGAACTGGCGGGCGTGCCCGAGGGAAAACGGGCCGCGCGGTTCGTCAGCAGCATCTGCGTGTGCCTGCCCGGCGGGCGCTGCGCCGTGTTTGAGGGCGTGTGCCCGGGCCGCGTGGGCTTTGTGCGCAGAGGGACGAACGGCTTTGGGTACGACCCGCTGTTCATCCCGGACGAGGTGGGCGTGCCGGGCGGCGGGGGAACGGCGGAAAACACGCAGGGCCGCTCCTACGCCGAGCTTTCGGCCGCGGAAAAAGACGCCATCAGCCACCGGGGCCGCGCCATGGAGCGCATGGAAGCAGAGCTGGCGCGTTTCCTTGCGGATGGGAGCGTCATCGGCATGACGTGCGGGAACGCATGCATCACGGTGGCGGACAAGGCGGAGGGCTGACGCGTAAATGCCGGGCGCGCCGGGCTTTTCCAACACGCGCGCGGCAAGTCGTGAACCGTTCGCTGCAAATCTGATACAGAAAAGGGATAAAGTATATGTTGACAAGCAAACAGCGCGCGATCCTGCGCGCACAGGCCAACGGCCTCGACGTCGTGTTCCAGGTGGGCAAGGGCGAGATCGACGACGCTCTGGTGAAAAGCACGGCGGACTGCCTCGCCGCGCGGGAGCTCATCAAAATGAAGGTGCTGGAAAACAGCGCCTATTCTGCAAAGGAAGCCGCCGCCATCCTGGCCGAGAGAACGGGCAGCGACTGCGTACAGGCCATCGGCTCCAAATTTGTGCTGTACAAGCAGAAGCAAAAGGAAAGCAAATATGCCGATCTGCTGAAATAAGATAGGGGCGAGCCATGGGACCGCAGAAGATCATTCTGTTCGGCGGCACGTTCGACCCGCCCCACAACGGCCATATGACGCTGCTGGCCGGGGCCATCGAAGCGGTGCGGCCGGACCTTGTGCTGGTGGAGCCGGCGGGTACGCCGCCCCATAAGCGCGCGGGCGGCACATCCGCCGCCCACCGTCTCGCCATGTGCGAGTGCTTCCGCCCGCTGTTTCCGGAGCTGGTGCTGGATACCACGGAGATCGCGCGCGGCGGCAAAAGCTATACCATTGATACCGTGCGGCAGATGAACGTGCGGTATCCCGGCGCACAGCTTTATTTTCCCATGGGCAGCGATATGCTGCTCTGGTTCCGCAACTGGGCGGCGTACAGGGAGCTGCTGCGCCGCGTCGTTCTTGTGGCGCACCTGCGCACGGGCGAGGACGCGGCTCCGGTGCGGGAATACGCGGCCGGGCTTGCGGCCGAGGGCGGCACGGTGCTGTTTGCCAAAGCGCCCGTGTTTCCCGTGTCCTCCACCGAGGTGCGCGCGCTGGCGGCAAAGGGCAGGCCGTTGGACGGCCTTGTGCCCGAAAGCGTGGCGGCGTACATTGCGCGGCACCATCTTTATACGCCCGCGGCCGGGGAGGCCTGACGCGCCCGGCTGCAGGACATTTGAAGCGCACGCTTCGGCCGGGCCGCTGCGGGCGCGAATCGAGGCGACCTGATTTTGATTTCCGTGGACGAGGCGAAACGCCTTGCAAAGAAAAATCTTTCCCCAAAGCGGTATGAGCACACCTGCAATGTGCGCAAGCTGGCCGTGAAGCTGGCGAAGGCCCACGGCGCGGACGAAAAGAAAGCAGCGCTGGCCGCGCTGCTGCACGATATCGCAAAGGAGCTGCCGCGGGACAGATTATTGCAGATATTTACAGAAAATGCTATAATAGCTGGTAATGCAGCCCAGCGCCCCGCCCCGGTGTGGCACGGCGCGGCCGCAGCGATCCTTGCACAGACGCAGTACGGCGTGGACGACGGGGAGATCCTCTCCGCCATCCGCTGCCATACCACCGGAAGGCCCGGCATGACGAAGCTGGATAAAATCATCTACCTTGCCGATATGGCAAGCTACGAGCGCACCTATCCCGAGGCGGAGCAGCTGCGGCGCCACGCGCTGGCGGACCTGGACCGCACCGCCATCGAGGGGCTCGGCCTTTCCATTGCATGGCTCAAGGCCGGGGGCAAGCCCGTGGACGAGGAATCCCTCCTTGCCTACGCGGATTTGCGCGCGCGGTATTACGGAGGTAGGACCAGTGAGCAGACCGCAGGAGAACCGTGAGATCGATATCACCCGCGCCCGCCCGAAAAAGGGAGCGGCCCCGGCGCCGCAGGGCGCGCAGCCGGCCCCTCATGGGGCGGGAGAACACGCGGGACAGCAGGACGCGCAAAAGCAGCACGGCACAGCGCGCGCATCGTCTGCGCGGCCCGGCGGCGCGAAAGCGCATGCCGGTGCGGGGGGACAAGCAGGAACCCGGCCTGCCGGAGCGCGCGGCAAACGGACAGGCCGGCGCAGAGCCGGTATCGCGGCGCTCGCCGTACTGCTGGTACTTGCGGCCCTGGCAGGCGGCGCGTACCTGTATGTGGACAGCCTGATCGACCGCAGTGACCTGGGCAGCTTTGACGATGTTTCGTCCCCCGTCAGCACCAGTGCGGAACCCAGCATTGTCCCGCCGGATTTCGCGGGCGTGCGCAACCTTCTGGTGCTGGGGCTGGATTACGAGGCGGAGGGCCCTGTTGCCCGTGACGAAAAGCATCCAAATACGGATATGATCTTATATGTCCGCCTGGACGGAAACGCCCATTCCATGACCATGCTGCAGATCCCCCGGGATGTGTTTGTGGGGGAGGCGGGCGGCCCCGCAGGCAAGATCAACGGCATCCTGGCCAAAAATGTGGACATTGGGGACGGCAACGGCCTGGGTGCGGTGAAAACGTACATCGAAACGAATTTCGGGCTGCCCATCGACGATTATGTCACCATCGATATGGATGCATTGACGGAAATGGTGGACGCTTTTGGCGGCGTGGAGGTCTATGTGCCGCAGAATATGCGGTATTACAACGAAAAGACGGGCGCTTTGGAGGGCGAGCTTCTGCAGGGCTGGCGCACGCTGCTGGGCGGCGACTGCGAATTTTTCCTGCGCTACCGGCAGGGCCTGCCCCGCTCGGACCTTGACCGTCTCGTGATGCAGCGGCAGTTCTATGCAGGCTTGTTCCGCCGCCTCAAAACGGCGTCTGTGGGCGACATCGTTAAGCTGCTGCCCGTGGCGCAGAAGTATATCAAAACGGATATTTCCACGCTGGAGCTGATGAGCATTGCCATTGAGGTGAGCGGCATGGACAGCGCGGATATTTCCATCGGCAGGCTCCCGGTCTACCAGGCGGCGGAGAAATATTACGGTATACCAGAGGGTACTTTGCCAGTCGTGACGGCCAAAGAGGAGACCGCCGCGCTTTTGAATGAATATTTCCGCCCGGCGGACGACCCCATTGCCGCCGCGGACATCGGCACGCCGGAATGGCCCACCACAGGCGGTGCGGCAGGCGCCGAGATGAGCACCATAGGCGACGTGGAAGCCGTGGGTGCAGAGGAGCCCCGGAAATGAGCGGTTTTTACGGCCGTGCTCCGGGCGCGGGCTGCGGCGGAGCCGTGCGCCCGCAAGGGAAGGGCGGCTTTCGGGACGCCCCGGAAAGTGAAAGACACCGGAGGTACACGATTTGAACAGACAGCGAGGACCCCGTGATATTGATATTTCCCGCGCGCGCCCGGCAGGGCGGCGCGCGGCGCAGCCCAGGCAGGCGGGGGGCGCGGCCGTACGCGGCGGCGCACAGCGCGCGCCGGTGCACGGGCGCTCATCCGGTACCTCCGTGGCGCGCGGGGCCGCCGCCTCCCGGCAGGGTGCGGCGCGCAGGCCCGCCCAGGGCGGCAGAAACGGTGCGGCGGGGCATTCCTCCGCGCCGGGATATGGAACCTCCGCGCGCAGGCGCAGAAAGAAAAACACGGGCAAAACCGCCGCCAAGGTGCTTTTGTGCATCGTGCTGGTGCTGGGCCTTGCTTTCGGCGGGATATACTGGTATGTGGGCAGTATCTTCAACACCGGTGAGATGGGCAGCCTGGCGCCGCCGGAGAGCGGTGCGGACGCATTGGTGCCCGACGAGCTGTCCGGCACCATGAACATCCTTGTGCTGGGCATCGATTACAGCACCGAGGACGCCGTCAAGCGCGACCCCATCGGCCAGACGGATATGATCCTGTATGTACGGGTGAATGGTTCGGACCATACGATGACCATGCTGCAGATCCCCCGCGACACGCTGGTGGGCGAGATCGGCGGCTCGGCGGGCAAGATCAACGGCATCTTCGCCAATTCGGCCGATAAGGAAAACCGCGTCAATACATTGGCCCAGTACATCACAAAGGTGTTCGGCCTGCCCATTGATGATTATGTCACCATTGATATGGACTCCCTGCGGGAGATCGTGGACGTGTTCGGCGGCATCGAGGTGTATGTGCCCGTGACTATGGAATATGACGGCAGCCGGCTGGAACAGGGCTGGCGCGTTTTGATGGGCGCGGAGTGCGAATTTTTCCTGCGCCAGCGCAAGGACACCTCGGCCACGCCGCGCGGCGACATCGACCGCCTGGCCAACCAGCAGTATTTCTACTCGGCGCTGTTCCGCCGCGTTCGGACGGCCACGGTGGGCGATATCATCAAGCTGACGCCCGTGGTGCAGAAATACATCAACACCAGCCTCAATTTTATGGAGCTCGTTCAGCTGGGCATGAGCGTGCTGAGCATCCCCAGCGAAAATATCATCATCGGCCGCCTGCCCGTGGCCCGCGGCGAGCTGTACAACGGCCAGGACGTGATGGTGTGCGCCAAGGCGGAGACCGCTGAATTTCTGAACGAATATTTCCGCCCGGCGGACGACCCGCTGGCGGCACAGCAGATCGGCACGCCGGACTGGGGCACACGCAGCGAGGTTATCGGCGCGGAGGTGCGCCGCATGGGCGAGGTGGACGCCGTGGGCGGCAGCGATGCAAACGCGCCCGCAGACGCCCAGCAGGCCGCCCAGCAGGCCGCCCAGCAGGCAAACGCTGCATCAGTGCAGCAGCCCGCGGCATAATAGTGGAAGAAAGAACGTTTTTACCCTATTTGAAACAGGAGAGTGTTCATGGAATCAAAAGAACTGGCGATGCAGATCGCCAAGCTGCTCGACAGCAAGAAGGCTACCCGCGTCAAGGTGCTGAAGGTGCGCGACCTGACGGTGCTGGCGGATTATTTCGTCATCGCCAGCGGCACGTCCTCCACCCATGTGAAAAGCCTGGCCGAGGAGGTGGAGTTCCAGTTCAAGGAAAAGGGCGTCGCACCCATCCGTACAGAGGGCTTCAACACCCAGAACTGGTTTATCCTGGATTATGCCAACGTCATCGTCCATGTGTTCAGCCCCGACGCGCGGGACTATTACGATCTGGACCATTTGTGGGCCGACGGCGAAGACGTGCCCATGGATTTCATCGAGGAATAAGGCGGCGCGCCGCCCGGAATCTGCAAATCTTTTTTGGATGTGACATATAAAATGAAGTACGATTACAAAGCGATCGAGAAAAAGTGGCAGGACATTTGGGATGCGGAGAACACCTTTGCGGCCAAGCAGGATTTTTCGCTGCCCAAGTACTATGCGCTGGTGGAGTTCCCGTACCCCTCCGGCCAGGGCCTGCACGTGGGCCATCCGCGCAGCTACACCGCGCTGGACATCGTGGCGCGCAAGAAGCGCCTGTGCGGCTATAACGTGCTGTATCCCATGGGCTGGGACGCCTTCGGCCTGCCCACGGAAAACTACGCCATGAAAAACCACATCCACCCCGAGGTGGTGACGGCAAACAACGTGGCGCGCTTCAAAAGCCAGCTCAAGAGCCTGGGCCTTTCCTTCGACTGGACGCGGGAGATCAACACCACGGACCCCAGCTATTACAAATGGACCCAGTGGATCTTTCTGCAGCTGTATAAAAAGGGCCTTGCCTACAAAAAAGAGATGAGCGTCAACTGGTGCACCTCCTGCAAGGTGGTGCTGGCCAACGAGGAAGTTGTGGGCGGCGTGTGCGAACGCTGCGGCGGCGAGGTGGTGCACCGCGTCAAAAGCCAGTGGATGCTGAAGATCACCGCTTACGCGGACCGGCTCATCGATGATCTGGAGGACCTGGACTTCATCGACCGCGTGGTGACACAGCAGAAGAACTGGATCGGCCGCAGCCACGGCGCGGAGGTAAAGTTCTCCACCACGGCGGGCGACGAGCTGCTCATCTACACCACCCGCCCGGACACGCTGTTTGGCGCGACTTATATGGTCATCTCGCCCGAGCATCCCTGCATTGAAAAATGGGCGGACAAGATCACCAACCTGGACGCCGTGCGGGAATACCAGGAGGCCGCTGCGAAGAAGAGCGACTTCGAGCGCACCGAGCTTGCAAAGGACAAAACAGGCGTAAGGCTGGAGGGCGTGCGCGCCGTGAACCCCGTGAACGGCAAAGAGATCCCCATCTTCATCTCCGACTATGTGCTCATCAGCTACGGCACGGGCGCCATCATGGCCGTGCCCGCCCACGACGAGCGCGACTATGATTTCGCGAAAAAATTCGATCTGCCCATCGTCGAGGTCGTCAAGGGCGGCGATGTGACGAAGGAGGCTTTCACCGATTGTGCCACGGGCGTGATGGTGAACAGCGGCTTTTTGGACGGCATGAGCGTGGACGAGGCGAAAAAGGCCATCACCGAATGGCTGGCCGAAAAGGGCCTGGGCACGCCCAAGACAAACTTCAAGCTGCGGGATTGGGTGTTCAGCCGCCAGCGCTATTGGGGCGAGCCGATCCCTATGGTGAATTGCGAAAAATGCGGCTGGGTGCCTCTGCCTGAGAGCGAGCTGCCGCTGGTGCTGCCGGAGATCAAGGATTTTGAGCCCACCGGCGACGGCGAAAGCCCGCTGGCACGCCATACCGAATGGGTGAACACCACCTGCCCGTGCTGCGGCGGCCCCGCCAAACGGGAGACGGACACCATGCCCCAATGGGCGGGCTCGTCCTGGTACTTCCTGCGCTATATGGACCCGCACAACAACGACGCGCTGGCCAGCCGGGAGGCGCTGGAATACTGGAGCCCTGTGGACTGGTACAACGGCGGCATGGAGCACACCACGCTGCATCTGCTGTACAGCCGGTTCTGGCACAAGTTCCTGTACGACATCGGCGTGGTGCCCACCAGGGAGCCGTACCAGAAGCGCACCAGCCACGGCATGATCCTGGGCGAAAACGGCGAGAAGATGTCCAAGAGCCGCGGCAACGTGGTGAACCCGGACGATATCGTGCGGGACTACGGCGCGGACACCATGCGCCTGTATGAGATGTTCATCGGCGATTTTGAAAAGAGCGCGCCGTGGAACACCGCGTCCATCAAGGGCTGCCGCCGCTTTTTGGAGCGCGTGTGGAGCCTGGCGGATATTCTTGTGGACGGCGACGGCTATTCGGCGGAATTGGAAGGCGCGATGCACCGCACCATCAAGAAGGTGACGGAGGATATCGAGGTGCTCAAAATGAACACCGCCATCGCCGCCATGATGAGCCTGCTCAACGAGATCTATGACAAAAAATCCATCACCCGCGGCGAGTTCAAAACGCTGCTGATCCTGCTGAACCCGTTTGCCCCGCACATCACCGAGGAGCTTTGGCAGCAGTGCGGCTACGAGGGGCAGCTTGCCCACGCGAAGTGGCCGGAATTCGACGAGGCGAAATGCGTGGAGGACACGGTGGAGATCGCCGTGCAGGTGAACGGCAAGCTGCGCGCCAAGCTGACGGTGGCCACGGGCGCGGCCAAAGAGGACGCCATTGCTGCCGCAAAGGCGGAGCCCAATGTTGCGAAAGCGCTGGAGGGCAAAACCATCTGCAAGGAGATCTACGTGCCGGGCAAACTTGTAAATATTGCTGTAAGGTAGGAAAGATGTTCACAATTATCTGTTGACAGACGAGCCGTCTGCATTGTATAATCAAGTATAGTCAGTTTCCCGCATAGAGGGGGGCCGGCGCCTACCTCAGGTTTAAGGGAGGGACAAAGATGTCGGAAATCAGAGTGAAAGACAATGAATCGCTGGACAGCGCGCTGCGTCGTTTCAAACGTTCCTGCGCACGCTCCGGTGTGCTTGCTGAAGTGCGTAAACGCGAGGCTTACGAAAAGCCTTCTGTCAGGCGCAAGAAGAAGTCCGAAGCTGCCCGCAAGCGCAAGTTCAAATAAGAATAGCGGACACGCGGCAAGTAAGCAAACAGGCGGGCCTTTACGGCCCGCTTTTTTTGCACCAAAAGAGGGCGGGGGAAAAGGCGGCCCGGCGGCTGCCGTGCCCGCCGGACATGCACGTCCGCACGGAGCACAACTGATAAAGTGAGGAACCGAAAATGCCCCTGTTTACACCGACGATCGTTTTTGAGCGCATCACCTGCATCACGCCGGAGTTTTTGGGCGCGCGGGGGCTCCGCGCGCTCATTCTGGACGTGGACAACACGCTCACGGCCCACGGCAGCCAAGAGCTGCCGCCGGACGTGGCCGCGTGGCTGGATACCATGCGCGCCGCAGGCGTGAAGCTCACCATCGCCTCCAACAATATGCCCGGCCGCGTGGCTCCCTTTGCAAAGCGCGTGGGGCTGGAGTATCAGGCGTTCTGCTGTAAGCCGTCGCCGTTTGGCCTGCGCCGGGCGCGCCGGGCCATGGGCGTATCCCGCCGCGAGGTGGCGCTGGTGGGCGACCAGATCTTTACGGACGCGCTGGGCGCGAACCTGTACGGCATCCCGGTTCTGCTGGTGCAGCCCATGCGGCAGGACACCAAAGCGACCATACGCCTGAAACGCGCGCTTGAAAAACCCGTGCTGGCGCGGTATTATAAAAAAGGCGGGCGTGTCCACGGAAAAGAGGAAGACCGCAAACCACCGGACGCATAGAAGCGTCCCGGCCGCCAATACTGGAATAAGAAGGTTGGACCGATATGAAACAACGTACCGATAAACTGCTTGCCGCCATGCCCGGGGGCTTTGAAGCGGCGCTTGTCTCCACGGATGTGAACCGCTTTTATTTTCTGGGCTTTGACTCCGGGGACGCGGGCACCGTGCTCATTTTGCCGGATAAAACCTACTTCATCATCGATTCCCGCTACATCGAGATCGCCGAAGCGACGGTAAAGGAAGCCGAGGTCATCTTAGAGGGAAAGGCACTGGAGCAGGTGCGGGACATCCTGGCCGCGCACGGCGTTAAGCATCTGTATCTGGAGAACAAGGCCACACTGGCTTATGCGGACCGTGTGCGCGCCGCGCTGCCGGGCGTGGAGGTGGACACCGGCGCCGTGCTCTCCGACGCCATCGACGCCATCCGGGCCGTCAAGTCCGAGGAAGAATTCGACGCCATCCGCCGCGCGCAGGTCATCACCGACGCCTGCTTCGAGCACATGCTGGGCTACATCAAGCCCGGCGTGCGGGAAATCGACGCCGCGCTGGAGATGGAAGTGTTTATGATGAGCCACGGCGCGGGCAAGCTGGCGTTCGACACGATCTTTGTCTCGGGGGCAAAAACGAGCCTGCCGCACGGCGTGCCCGGCGACAAACGCATCGAGGCGGGGGACTTCGTCACCATGGACTTCGGCGCGAACGTAGACGGATACTGCACCGATATGACGCGCACGGTGGCGGTGGGCCATGTGTCCGACGAGCAGAAAAAGGTGTATGATACCGTTTTGAAGGCGCAGCTCGCCTGCTGCGGATTCGCCAAAGCGGGCTACAAAGGCTGCGAGGTGGACAAGGTTGCCCGGGATATCATCTACGGCGCGGGCTACGAGGGCTGCTTCGGCCACGGGCTGGGCCACGCCGTGGGCATCGAGATCCATGAAAACCCCCGTTACAGCCCCACCTGCAGCGACATCATACAGTCCGGCATGGTCATGACCATCGAGCCGGGCATCTACCTGCCGGGAAAATTCGGCGTGCGCATTGAGGACACCACCTTCGTGCGGCCGGACGGCTGCGAGATCGTGGGAAAAAGCCCGAAGGAGCTGATCGTGCTGTGACGCGTGGGCGGGCAGCTGCCCGCCCGGCGGGGAAAGCGCGGCCGTCTTGGGGGAAAATGGCTTAAAATGGCCGAAAACCCTTGCAAAACAGGCGCATATTGTGTAAAATCAGAATAGATAAAATGAACTGGTATGCCCGGCGGCCAAAGGCCGGGGCGGCCGGGATAATATTGGAGGATTCATTCTATGGTTTCTGCTGGCGATTTCCGCAATGGCATCACGTTTGAAGAGGACGGCAACGTCTTCCAGATCGTTGAATTTCAGCATGTAAAGCCGGGCAAGGGCGCGGCCTTCGTGCGCACCAAGATCCGCAACGTCATCTCGGGTTCTGTGGTGGAGCGCACCTACAACCCCACCGCCAAGTTCCCCACCGCGTATATCGAGCGCCGCGAAATGACGTATTCCTATCAGGACGGCGACCTGTACTACTTCATGGACAATGAAACGTTCGAGCAGATCCCCCTCAATGAGAGCGAGCTGGGCGACGCCTTCAAATTCGTGAAGGAGAACGAGGTCTGCAAGGTGCTGAGCTATAAGGGCAAGGTGTTCGGCGTCGAGGCTCCGAACTTTGTGGTCCTGGAGGTCACCAAGACGGACCCGGGCTTCAAGGGCAACACGGCCACCAACACGCTCAAGCCCGCCACGCTGGAGACCGGCGCGGAGATCCGTGTGCCCCTGTTCATCAACGAGGGCGATATGATCCGCATCGACACCCGCACCGGCGAGTATATGGAGCGCGCATAACTTTTGCAAAAACAGGCAAGGCTGCAAGGTACGGCCTTGCCTGTTTGATACTAAAAAACGGCCTCCGGGCCGGAACGCGGCGGATGCCGCCTGAAGACGCTTTTCATTGCATTGCAATGAAAGAATAAAAGCATAGGAGGGTATGACCCATGGAACTGAAAGAAAAAGTCGCCTACATCAAAGGGATGATGGAGGGCATGGAATTTGACACTGCCACCAAGGAGGGCAAGCTGCTTGCCGCAGTTGTGGATGTGCTGGAGGAGATGGCCAAGGAGGTCACCAACATCGACGAGGATGTGGATACGCTGTACGATGAGGTCGACGCCATGAGCGAGGACCTGGAGGACGTGGAAAATTTCCTGTTCGACGAGGACGGCGGGGACGAAGACGAGGACGACTACGACGAGGAGTACGAGGCGGGCCTGTATGAGATCACCTGCCCGCAGTGCGGTGAGGTTGTGTGCGTGGATGAGGATATGCTGGCCAATGACGATCTGGCCTGCCCCAACTGCGGCACGAAGTTTGAGGTCGACTTCAGCGAGGACGACGACGCCTGCGAAGGCTGTGAAGGCTGCTGCGGCGGCAAGGACGAAGAATAAACGCATCCCCGGTACAAAACGCCGGAAAAGCCCCTCTGCGCGCCGCGCAGAGGGGCTTTTCTGTTTTGTGGGCATGCAGGGGGAGGCGCAAAAGGGAGAAGGCGCGCCCGTGCTTTTTACGCCCGTTTTTTACAGGGCCGCGTGTGTGCGGCAGTACACGGCATAAAGGCCGTCCAGAATGAGTGTGGGCACATATTGCACGCTGTGCCGGCAGTGCGGCACAACAATGCCCGCCGCACCGCCGGTAGCCACCAGCGTTTTTGCGGGGCCGAGCTCGGCTTCGAAGCGCTCGACCATGCCGTCCAGCATGCTTGCCGCACCGAATACCACGCCGCTCTGCATGCTTTCCACGGTGTTTTTGCCGATGGCCCGCACGGGCGCGTTGGTGGCGATGCCCTTCAGCAGGCTCGTGCCGTTCACCAGCGCGTCCAGGCTGATGAAAACACCCGGCATGATGCTCACGCCCTGCACCGTGCCCTGCTCGTCCACGGCCGTGATCTTTGTGGCCGTGCCCATGTCGATGACGATAGCCGGCAGCGGATACAGCGCTTTTGCGGCGATGGCTCCGGCCAGCAGGTCGGCCCCCAGCTCCGAGGGTGTGTCGATGTTCACCCCTACGCCTGTGGGCAGCTCCTGCGTGAGCTTCAGCGGTTCCACGCCCGCAAACATGCGCAGCGCCCGCGCCACTGTGTCGGTGATCTGCGGCACCACGCTGGAAATGATGGCGCCTTCGATGTTTTCCCCCGCCACCTTGTAAAGGTTCAGGATGCCGGACAGCTCCAGCGCGTACTGGTCCGCCTCCAGGCTTTTGTCCGTGGAGATGCGGGTGCAGAATCCCAGCGCCCCGTTTTCGTATCCGCCCAAAACGATGTTGGTGTTGCCGATGTCTATTGTCAGTACCATACGTGCAGCCCTTTCTTCCGGTTTGTTGTTATAAATATATGATGCCCCGTCCGCGCGGGTTTTGTCAATAGAAAAATTCACGGCATGTCCGCCGCAAACGTCTGTGCTAAACATACGCTCCCCCTCATAGAATTTCAGTAGAAACCAGTTCAGCCGGCCCGGAACGCGTGCCGCGCGGAAGGGGTTGGGGCGGCACACCGCCCCGAAAATCGTAAGGAGGGAAACGTGCAATGTTTGTATGTACTTTACGCAAGGGCGGGCTGCGGAAACTGGCTGTGGTGGCCGTCTGCGGCGTGGTGCTGGCAGGCGCGGCCATTACCGTGGGCGTGGTGCGCAACAAGGGCGACGCAGTGGATGCGGCCGCGCAGGGCGGCGCGCTTTCGCAGCAGATCACCGGCGCGCAGGACGTGGCGACGTTCCTGCAGGGGTATGGCGTCGAAGTGGACCCCACTACCGCGGAGGTGAGCACCGTCACCGTGCCGCGCAAGTGGGACGATAACTTCAAGGCGTTCAATGAAGTGATCAAGGAAAGCGGGCTGGACCTCTCCCGCGTCAAAAATAAAAAGGTAGACAAATGGGTGGTGCTCATTCCGGCGCAGAGCACCGAAACACAGAAATCCTACGGCGTGGTGCTCGTGTACAAAAACGAGGCCAGGGGCGCGTATATCCTGCAAAAGCCCTCCGGCGAGGTGCTTCCGCTGAAAGCGGCGGCGCCCACGGGGGCAAGCCTTGCGCTGACAGACGAAGAAGTGGCGGCAAACGCGGGCTTTGGCGCCGCCTTTCCGGCGGATGATTCCGCAGCCGCCGCGGGCGCGGGCGTGAGCGGTGCAAACGCGGCTGCAGACGTCCAGGCAGGTGCGGATACGGCCGGGCCGACGGAGGACGCGGCCGCCGAAGCGCAGGCCCAGGCGGACGCCGACGCGCAGATCGAGCCAGGGGCGTTTCCCACGGAATAAGCGCAAAACGCAGTTGATTCTGTACAAAGCGGCATGCCCTTTTTCGGCATGCCGCTTTGTTTGACGGGCTTCTTTTCAGCGGCTGCTTCTGGTATAATTGATTTGGACAGCCGTTTGTGCGGCCGTGCATGCTTCATGCACCGACGCTCTGCCGCGCATGAGCGTGAGAACCTCAAGGCGTACAAAATCCTGGCGGCCAAAATTTTGTTGAAGCCGCCTGCGGCGGCGTCATGGTGTACTATGTCCGGTCAGCGAGTGCGAGCTAAGAAATATGGTGCAATGAAACCAGAGCAGAAGAAGCGGGGGAACTGTGATGTTGAAAAAACGGGGACGCAGGCGGCTGTGGGCCGTTTTGGGCACAATGCTGCTGGCGGCGGCGCTGGGCGTGTGCGCGCTTGCCGCGTCGGATGTGCCGAAGGCGGTGCTGAACGCGCGTGAGAGCGTGGTGCGCATTATGACGGAAGGGGCGATGGGCAGCGGCTTTGCGTTGTCCGAAAATTCCGTCTATGTGGTGACGAACCACCATGTGATCGAAGGCGCGGAAACGATTGAGGTCATAGTGGACGACACAAGGTGGACGACGGCCCGGGTCTACGTAGATCTGCCCGGAAAGGACATCTGTATCTTAAAAACAGACAAGCCCCTGCGCGGCATGCCCGGGCTGCCGCTCCGCTCGGACGCGGTTGAAACAGGGCTGGCGGTATACGCGCTGGGATATCCGGGCGCGGCGGATGATTTCAGCCGGGAATTTGCCACCGGCGTGGACAGCATCACGGTGACGGACGGCATCGTGAGCGCGGTGCGGCAAAGCAGGGCGGAGGGCTATCAAAGCACGTGGGCGATCCAGACGAACACGCCCATCAGCCCCGGCAACTCCGGCGGGCCGCTTGTGGATGCGGGCGGCAGGCTTGTCGGGATCAATACGTTTATAATGTTGGAGGGCCAGAATGTGAACGGCAGCATTCATGTGCGGGAGCTGCTCACCGTTCTGCAGCAAAACGATATCCCGTACCGCAAGGCGGCGCCCGGTTTTGCGGGCGTGCTGCTGGTTGTACTGGCTGTGGCGGCGGCGCTGGGCGTGTGTGCGGCGCTGCTTTTGCGGCTGCGCCGCCGGGGAGCGGCGTCCGGGAAGCCCATGCGGGAAAAGGCTGTTCCGCTGCCTGTGTTTTTGGCCGGCGGCGGACGGATGGACAGGCTCCGGGCAACGCGGGCGGTGCGGGAGCTGGCGCAACGGCTGGCTTCGATGCCGGAGGACTCGCGGGCACTGCATCCGGAAAATATCCTTGTGCGGAGCGGTACGCTGGAGCTGAAGCGTGCGCACGGCGCGGGCAAAAGGCCCGGCGCCTCCGTGTGCGCCGGGTATTCCGCACCGGAATGTTACAACGGAAGCGCGGGTATGGCCGCTGCAGTCTATTTTCTGGGGGCCGTGCTGTATGCGCTTACAGAGGGCCGCGCCCCGCAGGACGTGATCGCGCGTGCGGGCGGCGCGGAGCTGGTGTTTGAGGAGCAAACGCCGCTTGTCCCGCTGCTGAACCGGGCCATGGCGCTGAACGAGGCTTACCGCATTGCCGCCCCGGCGCAGCTTGCACAGGAGCTGGCGCAGGTGGAAGCACAGCTTGCCGCCGCACAGCCGGCGCAGACAGTGCCTGCACAGGAGCTGCTGCAGGCGCAGCGCGCGGCCCTGCAGGAAGCTGCGCCGCTTGGGCCGTTTGCCCCGCAGGGGAGCGGCGGTACGCCGGGTGCAGGATATGCGCCCTCTGCCGTTTGCACACCGCAGGCCCCGCGCCGGAAAAAGCGCGGCTGGAAAATTGCGCTGGCCGTGGGGCTGCCGCTGGTGCTGCTGGGCGGCGGCTTTTTGGGGTATTCGCTGTATGCGTGGAACGAAATTGAAACCGCGCAGGCTTACGAACAGTATACACAGGCTTACGAATGGTACGAGCGCGCGCCGTGGCTGTGGGAACTGGACGAGCAGCGGGGGCAATATACGGCGGCCTGGGTGCTGGTGGAGCGCAGGGAGCTGAGCGAGGCGGCGCAGGCGTTCCGGGAGCTTGGGGATTACGCGGACAGCGGGGAACTGGCGGAAAAGTGCAACACATATATCCGCGCGCAGACGGTGGGCTCGCCTTTTACGAAATACAAATTGTACAACAATCTGGGCGGCTTTTTAGACAGCAGCCGGCAGGCGCAGGCGCAGATACCGGAAATTTACGACACGGCATTGGAGCACTACGGGGAAAATCGTTTCAGTGCGGCAATGGAGTGGCTGGAGATCATACCGGATTATGAAAACTACGAAGACGCTTTTGTTTATGTGGAAGCGTGTAAGGCGCACACTGTTTTATCTGAAAACTATTATAAAATGACACGGGAAGTCCAAAATGCATTGGAGATGCTCGAATGGAGCGACCAGTATATTGATGTGGAACCTATATGTATGGACAGATATCTTATAGACTACTTTTTGGATGGAACATGGGTCGCGGTGGATGGCGATGTTTTTGAATATGCAATGGAAAACAACGAGTTTGATTTCTGGTATCGTTATGTTCCGAGCGGTAAATACAATTTTGAGAGCGATGGCATGTACTATGCTTCCAGTGGCACACGGTTTGCCGCATGGGACTATATTTCTTACAACGAAATAGTGATCACATTTGAAAGCGACGGCCGCAGCTATCATTATTACCGCCAATGAGCGGAGCGGCGCCAGGGCCGAAACGGGAAACACTACCCGTTTCGGCCTTTTTTGTGCTATACTGGACCGTATAATAATTGATAAGGAAAAGCCGGGCCCGGGCCCGGCGCGGGGGGGAGGGGACGCGGCATGCGTCTGGATAAGTATGTGGCGGGCGCGGCCCAGCAGAGCCGCTCGGACGTACGGCGGGCCATTCAGAAAGGGCTGGTGTGCGTGAACGGCGCGGTGTGCCGCAGCGCGGACGCTCAGGTGCCGGCCGGCGCGGCTGTCACGCTGAACGGGCAGCCGCTCGTCCTGCAGCAGTATGTGTACATCATGCTGGACAAACCCAAGGGTGTGGTGAGTGCGGCGGCGGACAAAAACGACGTGACTGTGGTGGACCTTGTGGGCAGGGCCTACCCCCGCCGCAGCCTGTTTCCCGCCGGGCGGCTGGACAAGACCAGCACGGGCTTTGTGCTGGTGACGGATGACGGCGCATTCGCCCATGATATCCTCGCGCCCAGGCGGCATGTGCCAAAAACCTACGAGGTGCTGCTGGACACGCCCCTCACGCCGGAGATGGCGGCTGGTTTTGCGGCGGGCGTCCGGCTGGCGGACGGGCAGCGGCTGCAGCCCGCGGAGCTTTCGCCGGGGCCGGACGGCCCGTGCAGCGCGCGTGTGGTGCTGCGCCAGGGCGTGTATCATCAGATCAAGCGCATGTTCGGCGTATACGGCGCGGGCGTGAACGAGCTGCGGCGCACGGCCATCGGCGGCCTGGCACTGGATGCCGCGCTGGGGCCGGGCGGCTTCCGCGAGCTTTCGCCCGCAGAGGTGGCGCGTATCCTCGGCGGCTAGAAAACAGGAAAAAATTCCGGGCCAAATGCTGGAAACTGCATTTTCGGCGCGCTGTTCACAGGTTTTTAAAACATTTTTCACATGAAAAATGTACGATAAATGCAGTGTTTGCGCCCTGTTTCCCAAATTACACAATAAAATGACGTTTATTTTGTTGAAATATGTTGCAAAAGTCAGAACTATTGTGTAAAATAGAGACTAAAGCGACACCTTATTGTTAAAATTCACAACTGAGCGCATGCAGAGCGCCGCAGCACAGAAGGGAAAAGGGTATTATGGCGAACAGAGTTTTTCAGGGCGTTGTCTATCAGATGAAAGATGCGATCGACCGCATGGTGGGCGTTGTCGATGAAACGGGCACCATCATCTCCTGTTCTGACTTGAACCGCATCGGCGAGGTGCGGGACGGCATCGCGTCCGACCGGCTGACAGCCGGCGACGCGTTCGTGCGGGACGGCTACACCTATCATCTGTTCAGTTCGAACAAGCGCAACGATTATGCCGTTCTGGTGGAGGGAACCGACGAGCCCGCCCTGCGCTATGCGGCGCTGCTGGCCATCAGCCTGCAGAACATCAAGCAGTACCACGACGAAAAGTTCGACAAGGCGAACTTTATCAAGAATGTGGTGCTGGACAATATCCTGCCCGGCGATATCTATGCCAAGGCGCGCGAGCTGCATTTCGCAACGGACGTGTCCCGCGTGGTGCTGCTCATCCGCGTTACCTCGGGCGCGGACATTTCCGCCTACGACGTCGTAAGCGGCCTGTTCCCCGATAAGCAGAAGGACTTCGTGTTCAACATCAGCGAGAACGACACCGTCCTCGTCAAGGAGATCAAGCGCGGCATCGACCAGCACGACATCGAAAAGCTGGCCGCCAGCATTGTGGACACCCTCAACGGCGAGCATTACATCAAGGCCGTTGTGGGCATCGGCACGCCCATTGCCAATGTGAAGGACCTGGCCCAGAGCTTCAAGGAGGCACAGATCGCCATGGAGGTGGGCAAGGTGTTCGACACCGAGCAGGCGATCGTCAGCTACGACCATCTGGGCATCGCCCGCCTGATCTATCAGCTGCCCACCACGCTGTGCGAGATGTTCCTGAAAGAAGTGTTTAAACAGGGCAGCATCGAGAGCCTGGACGCCGAGACGCTGTTCACCATCCAGCGCTTCTTTGAAAACAACCTCAACGTTTCGGAGACGAGCCGCGGCCTGTTCGTGCACCGCAACACACTGGTGTACCGTCTGGAAAAAATCAAAAAGCTGACGGGCCTGGACCTGCGGGAATTCGACGACGCCATTGTGTTCAAGGTGGCGCTGATGGTCAAGAAATACCTGAGCGCCAACCCCGCGAAGTATTAAGAAAAAAGAGCCGTTGCGGCAAAGCCTGCTTTCGCCGCAGCGGCGCCTTTTTGGAATATGCCGTGCCCGCGGTGCAATATCGCGGGCGGCAGGCGCGTATTCCCTGCGCAGGGCGGTGCTTTGCGCGCACGCACTCAACCGTGACCCCCATAGGAGAATGATATGGCAACTACCGATATGATCCGTTTTGAAAACGTGAAGAAGATATACACCGGGCTGGACGCCAAAAGCAAGGACATCGTGGCGCTCCACAACGTGAATCTCTCCATCAAAAAAGGCGAATTCGTGTTCGTTCTGGGCCATTCCGGCGCGGGCAAAAGCACGTTCCTCAAGCTGATCCTGCGCGAGGAGGCAGCCACCGAGGGCAAGGTTTTCGTCAACGGGCGCGACCTTTCCAGCATCCGTCAGCGGGAAATTCCCTACCTGCGCCGCGGGCTGGGCGTGGTGTTCCAGGATTTCCGCCTTATTCCCACGATGACGGCCTACGAGAACGTGGCCTTTGCCATGCGTGTGACGAATATCCCCGAGAGGCAGATCAAGCGGCGCGTGCCCTATGTGCTGAACCTGGTGGGGCTCGCGGGCAAGGCGCACAGCCTGCCGCAGGAGCTTTCCGGCGGCGAGCAGCAGCGCATTGCGCTGGCGCGGGCTTTGGTGCATTCCCCGCCCATCATCATTGCGGACGAGCCCACCGGCAATATCGACCCGGAGCTGTCTGTGGAGATCATGGAGCTGCTGCAGGCCATCAACAGCGTGGGCACCACGGTCGTGGTCGTCACCCATGAACGCGAGCTGGCCGCGCGGTTCCGCAAGCGCACCATCATGATCGACCACGGCGAGGTGGTCGATGACGGCCTCGGCCGGTACGGGAGGGAGGCCGCGCAGGTATGAAATGGTCCAGCTTTAAGTATCTTGTCAAGCAGGGATGGCACAGCATGGTGGCCAACCGGCTGATGACGCTGGCATCCATCGGCGTGCTGGTGGCATGCCTGATGATCACGGGCGTGGCGGCGCTGCTGTCCGTCAACGTGACAAGCTATGTGGATTATCTTGAAACGCTCAACGAGATCGTCTTTTTCATCGATGACGCCGCCCCCGCCGAGACCGTGGAGGCGCTGAAAACGCAGATCCCCGCCGACGGGAACGTGGCTGCCTGCGAATACGTCCCCAAGGCTGCGGCCGTGGAGGAAATGCGGGAGTATCTGGGCGACTACGGCGATATCATGAACGATTATGCCGGAGAAGGAAACACCGAAAATCCGCTGCCCGCCTCGTTCCGCGTGTCGGTGACAGACGTTGCGGACCTTGCGCCCACCGTGGAGCGCATCAAGGCCATGGGCGCGTATACGGCCACGGCCGAGGACGGCACCGCCAGCGATGCGAACGTGTTTTACAAAGTGAATTCGCCCTCCGAGCTTTCCAGTACATTGGTGAACCTGAAGCGCATCGTCAACTACATCGGCTGGGGCCTTGTGGCCGTGCTGGGCGTGGTGAGCGTGGTGGTCATCAGCAACACCATCCGCCTGACGGTATTTGCCCGCCGCAAGGAGATCAATATCATGAAATTCGTGGGCGCGACGAATGCGTTCATCCGGCTGCCGTTCTTTGTGGAGGGCATGACGGTGGGCGCTATCTCGGGCGTGCTGGCCACGGTCGTTGTGGGCGGTGCGTATTACGGGCTGGAGCAGGCGCTGCTGCAGCCGGAGGCGCTTTGGCTCAACGAGTTCACCAAATGCATGTGGCCGTTCATGGATATCATCTGGCCGCTGCTGGGCGGGTTTGTGCTGTTCGGCGTCGCCATCGGCGGCGTGGGCTGCGCGTCCAGCATCCGCAAGCACCTGAAGGTGTGATCTTTTTTGAACACAGGAGTTTTCTATGGAAAAGCATAAAAAACTGGTCCGCGTCGTATGTCTGGTGCTTGCCGCACTGATGGTGATGACCATCGGCGTGCCGCTGATCTTTGCCTATGCCGAAACGCCGGCGGAGAAGCTGGAGCGTCTGCGCAAGGAGCTGGAGGACATCAAATCCAACATCAGCGCCGTGGAGAACAGCAAGGAAAAATCCGAGCAGACCAAGCAGTATTATCAGGCACAGGCCAATAACCTGAAGGCGCAGCTTGCCGCCATCAAGGAGGACATCGCGGCCCAACAGCAGAGCATTGAGCTGAAAAATGCCGAGGTGGCGGAAAAAGCGGCCAATGTGGCGTATAATAAGAGCATGTTCGAATCCCGCCTCAAGGGCATGTACGAGATGAGCCGGCAGTCGAACCTTGCAATTCTTCTGGGCATCGACGACGTTTCCCAGATGCTGCTGTTTGCCGAAAACCTGCAGCAGATATCGGAGCATGATACCCAGCTCGTACAGCAGCTGCGGGACGAGCAGGCGGCCCTGGAGGCCCAGCGCGCCGAGCTGGAGCAGCAGCTTGCGGACCTTGCCGCCCGCGAGCAGGAGCTGACAGACACCGCCGTGGCGTATTCCAATGCCATCCAGCAGGCGGATGCAGCCATCAGCGCGGCTGAGGCGGACCTTGCCGCAAATGAAGAGGCTCTGGCGGAAACCCAGAGGCAGTACGAGCAGGCGCAGGAAGAATGGCGGCAGTGGACGGCGGCAAACAACGTGGATTTCGAGTACAATCAGGGCGGCTTTGCCTGGCCTATCCCGGGGTATACGAACCTTTCCTCCGATTTCGGCGTGGGACGCTGGATCTACGGCAAGTGGGACGTGCACCGCGGCATGGATGTGCCGGCCCCGGCGGGTACAAAAATCTATGCGGCTGCGGACGGCGTGGTGAGCACCAACAACCACTGGACCTACGGAATTTCCGTAAAGATATCCCACGGCTCCGGCCTTGCTACCATTTACGGCCATATGTCGGGGCGCGTTGTAAACGACGGCGATTACGTGACGCAGGGCCAGCTCATCGGTTATGTGGGGAGCACGGGCAACAGTACGGGCAACCACCTGCATTTTGAGACGACTCTTCACGGCGCGGCGGTGAGCTCGCGGCCGTATCTGGGGCCGCCGTGGGGCTGAACAGCGGTTTCGGCACCCGCGCAAGGAAAGTGAGACGAAGCTATGAATAAAAAGATCACCGTAAATCTGGCGGTGGCCATCGCCATCATTGCCATGACGGTCACCTTCGTTGTGACGATGATTCTGAGCATGCAGCTGTTCAACCGGACCGTCAGCGGCGTGCGCGAAAAAGAGATCATGTACAACAAGCTCTCGGAGATGGACAAGAGCGCCCGGGAGAATTATTACGGCGAGATCGTGGACGACACCCTGTACGATTATATCGCGGCGGGCTACGTTACCGGCATGGGCGACAAGGACGCGCGCTATTATACCGCAAAGCAGTATCTGGAATATCTCAACCAGCAGAACGGCGTGGTCATGGGCGTGGGCGCGGATGTGATCAAGGACGCCAACGGCTATGCGCGCATTGTTAAGGTGTACCCCAACAGCCCGGCGGAGGAATCCGGCCTGCAGAAGAATTTCTACATCACCAAGGTAGGGGAGCTGGACGTTAAAACGCTTTCCCTCTCGCAGGTAAACAGCCAGCTGCTGGGCGAATCCGGCACGTCGGTGCTGCTCACGGTGGTGAACGCCACGGGCGAGGACGAGCACACGGTGGAGATCCAGCGCCGCGAGTTCGACGTGCCCTCCGTGGAGGGCCAGGTGCCGGAGGGTACCACGACCGCATATTTCTGGATCAACGCTTTCAATTCCAAGACAGTGGACGAGCTGAAAGCATATTTTGAACGCTGGCAGGAGGAGGGCGTCGCCGTGGACGGCGTGGTGTTCGACGTGCGCAACAACACGGGCGGAAACCTGACGAACGCCATGCATGTGATCGATTACCTGTGCCCGGTAGGCCCTATCGCAAGCCAGCAGAACAAGGACGGAACCGTCACCACGCTGGAGACCTCCGACGCCAGCGAGGTGGAGCTGCCCATGGTGGTGCTGGTGAACGGCAACACCTCCTACGCGGCGGAGCTGTTTGCCACATCCATTCGGGAATTTGAAAAAGGACGCGTCGTCGGTACGCGCACAGCGGGCAAGGGTACCATCCAGTGCCGTCCGGTGGCTCTTTCAGACGGCTCGGCATTTTCGTATACGGTGGGCCTGCTGCTGAGCAAGAACGGAGCCACCTTCAACGGGACAGGCATTTCACCGGATGTGGAGGCGTCTCTCTCCGCCGAGGAGGAGGCGAATTTCTACAACTTCACCGTGGATACCGATCCGCAGATCCTGCGCGCGTTTGAAGTGGTGGATACGCTTACGGGCCGCAACGACATCCAGGCCAGCCTGGAGCCGTCACAGAGCAGCTCGGCTTCGGAGGCGGGCGGCGCGGGTTCCTCTTTGCAGAGCGAACCGGCCGGAACGGACGCTTCGTCGGCCGCCGAGCCTGCGGCATAAGCGCGGGCCGGAACTGTTTGTAAATGGAGTCTCGCCCCTGTATCGGGGGCGGCGGAACAACGCACACCGCGCTGCGGGGCGCACAGCCCGGCGGGCGCGGTGCGTTTTTGTTCCGCCAAGAAAAAAGAGGAGGCAACGTGTGAATCTGACGGATATTTCCACCATCAAAACGCTGTGCGCGGCGCACGGCTTTTCGCTCTCCAAGGAATTCGGGCAGAATTTTATCGTCAACCCGGGCATCTGCCCCAAGATCGCCGAGGCGGCGGGGATTGACGAGCGCTTCGGCGTGCTGGAGGTCGGCCCCGGCGTGGGGGTGCTGACCAAGGAGCTGGCGCGGCGCGCAAAAAAAGTAGTGGCGGTGGAGGTGGACAAGCGTCTGCCGCCGCTGTTGGCGGAAACTCTGGCAGAATATGAAAACGTGACGGTCGTGGAGGGCGACGTGCTGAAGGTGGACCTTGCGGCGCTCATCCGGGACGAGTTCCCGGGCCTGCGTGTGGCCGTATGTGCAAACCTGCCCTATTATATTACCAGCCCTATCGTCATGAAGCTGCTGGAGGAGCGGCTGCCCATCGAGCATATCACGGTAATGGTGCAGAAAGAGGCGGCGGACCGCCTTTCCGCCGCGCCCGGCACCCGCGCGGCGGGCGCTGTCACATATGCGGTGCATTATTACGCCGCGCCCCGCACGCTGTTTACCGTACAGCCGGGCAGCTTTTATCCCCCGCCCAAGGTAACGAGCGCCGTCATTCAGCTGCGTCTGCACGAAGCGCCGCTGGTCACGCCCCGCAGCGCGGAAGCGATGTTCCGTGTCATCCGCGCCGCGTTCAGCCAGCGGCGCAAGACGGCGGCCAACGCGGCCAGCGCGGGGCTGCATCTGCCCAAGGAGGCGGTGGCCGAGGCGCTGGCTGCGGCAGGCGTGCCGCCCACGGCCCGGCCCGAGCAGCTGACGCTGCAGAATTACGCCGACGTTTCCGACGCGCTGTTTGCGTTTCGGTGACCGGTTTGTCCTGTTGAAAACTGCTGTTCTTCTTTGTATACTGGTACTATGATATGAAATATCAGGCTCCGAATACCTGTGCAGACGAAGGAAATAACGGCCCAGAGCCTGTGCGGGCCGCTTTTGAAACGGAAAGGGAGTATCCATTTATGAAAGAAGTATTGAATGTAGGTGTTATCGGCCTGGGCAACCGCGGCTCCAACCTGTTGGAAAACTGTATCCTGCCCCAGCCGGGCGTTCGTGTGCTGGCCGTGTGCGACAATTATGAGGACCGTCGGGAGAAGGGCGTGCAGCTTGTGACGGCAGCGGGCCAGCCCGCGCCCCGCGCTGCGGCGGATTACCGCGAGGTACTGGCCATGCCGGAAATCGACGCTGTGGTCATTATGGCGTCGTGGGAATCCCATCTGAACCTTGCCTGCGACGCCATGCGCGCAGGCAAGTATACGGCCGTGGAGGTGGCGGGCGCATATTCTGTGGAGGACTGCTGGAAGCTGGTGCGCACCCACGAGGAAACGGGCGTACCCTGCATGATGCTGGAAAACTGCTGTTTTGGCCGCGACGAGCTGATGGTGCTGAATATGGTGCGCCAGGGCCTGTTCGGCGAGGTGGTGCACTGCCAGGGAGGTTACCGCCACGACCTGCGGGAGGAGGTTTCCACCGGGCGCGAGATGCGGCACTACCGCTTCCGCAACTACCTGTACCGGAACTGCGAAAACTACCCCACCCATGAGCTGGGCCCCATTGCAAACGTGCTGGACATCAACCGCGGCAACCGCATGCTGACGCTTGTTTCAGTGGCGTCCAAGGCCGCGGGGCTGCACGAATATCTGCTGCGGGAAAAAGGCCCGGACTACGACGCTGCAAAAATGAATTTTGCCCAGGGCGACGTGGTGACGACCATCATCAAATGCGCCCGGGGCGAAACGATCTGCCTGACGCTGGACACCACTTTGCCGCGGGCCTATTCCCGCGGATTCCATGTGCAGGGGACAAAGGGCATGTACATGGAGGACAACAAGAGCGTCTTTTTAGACGGCAAAGACAACGAGTATGATTTTAAGTGGAACGAGCGCTGGAACAGCGCCGAGGAGTACCGTGAGAAGTACGACCATCCGGTGTGGAAAAAATATCTGGCCGAAGGCGTGCGCGGCGGCCATGACGGCATGGACTGGCTGGTGTTCCGCTCGTTCTTCGACGCCGCAAAGGCGGGCGCGCCTGCGCCCATCGACGTATATGATGCGGCGGCATGGATGAGTATTTCCTGCCTGAGCGAGCAGAGCGTGGCCATGGGCGGCGCTCCCGTGCCCATTCCGGACTTTACCAACGGCATGTGGATGGAGCGCGCTCCCTGGCAGCCGTAAAGCGGGAGCTTCCGGTATTTTATGCTCCGCTCCCTTTCTGAAAAATGAAAAAACAGCGGGCCGCGCCCGTGGGAAAAAGCCTTCCGGTTTTCCGGAAGGCTTCTTTTTTGCGCCTTTGCGGGCGCTAACGCAACCTTAACATCCGGAGGCGAACGTTAAGCGCACACTTACAGCTTATGCCCTATAATGAGGCATACCGCGATAAGGGAAGGAAGGGAATGGATTATGATGGATGTTCTGATGGCCGGAACATTGCTGGCCTGCTTCGGGCTTGTATGGCTTTTGGCAAAATGGTGCCAGAAGCAGGTGGACGCCGCGGAGTGAGCGCGGGGAAAAAGGCCGCAAGGAGGATACATAAATGCTGGTACTGGGTGGGATCGTGCTGCTGCTGGGCTGCTATCTGATCTATGCATTGGTACATCCGGAAAAATTTTGATTCGCTGTGAGCGAAACTGAGATAAACAGGAGGAGCTTGTCATGCTACAGCTTGCACTGACAGTGAGCATTTATTTGCTCATTGTCATTCCCGCGGGTGTGTATCTGTATCACATCGCGGCGGGGAAACACACTTTTGCAGACCCCGTCTTTGACCGTGTGGACGGAGCGATCTATAAAATCAGCGGAGTGGACCCCGGGAAGGGGATGAACTGGAAACAGTATGCCCTGGCTCTGCTGGGGACGAACGCCGTGATGGTGTTCATCGGGTATCTGATCCTGCGCGTGCAGAGCGCAGGGCTTTTCAACCCGAACAATATTGAGAATATGGAGCCCACGCTGGCGTTCAATACCATTATCAGCTTCATGACGAACACGAATCTCCAGCACTATTCCGGTGAGTCCGGGCTTTCCTACCTGTCTCAGATGCTGGTCATCATTTTTATGATGTTCGTGTCCGCCGCAAGCGGATATGCTGCCTGCGTTGCGTTCATCCGCGGCCTTGCAGGCAGGACAAAAAACGACGTGGGCAATTTTTTTGCGGACCTGGTGCGCATCACCACCCGTATCCTGCTGCCGTTTTCCATTGTGGGCGGCCTGCTGCTGGTATGGCAGGGCGTGCCGCAGAATTTTGAAGGCAATGTTGTGGTGGAGACGCTGGAGGGCACATTTCAGGTCATTGCCATGGGCCCCATCGCCGCGCTGGAGATCATCAAGCATCTGGGCACGAACGGCGGCGGCTTCCTGGGCGCAAACTCGTCCACGCCGCTGGAAAACCCCACGATGCTCTCAAACCTGATCGAGCTGTATTCCATGATGCTCCTGCCCGGCGCATGCGTCATCACCTTCGGTAAAATGGTGCACGCCCGCAGGCAGGAAGCGGCGGACGGCATGCAAAGGGCAGGCGGCCTGCGTGCGCGCGGCGGCCTTTCCGCGGCCATCTACGGCCGCGAGGGACGCAGCATTTTTGCCGCCATGGGCATCCTGTTCGTCATCGGCCTGAGCGTATGCTTCTGGGCCGAGAGCCAGGGCAACCCGGCGTTGGCGGATATCGGCCTGGACCAGGCTATGGGCAGTATGGAGGGCAAGGAGGTCCGCTTCGGTATTGCACAGTCGGCGATGTTCACCACCGTCACGACCTCTTTTACGACCGGTACGGTGAACAATATGCACGACACCCTGACGCCGCTGGGCGGCATGATCCCTCTGCTGCACATGATGCTGAACGTAGTATTCGGCGGCAAGGGCGTCGGTCTGATGAATATGATCCTGTACGCCATTCTGGCAGTGTTCATCTGCGGCCTGATGATCGGGCGCACGCCGGAATACCTGGGCAAAAAGATCGAAGGCCGGGAAATGAAGCTCACCGCGCTGTGCATCATCATCCACCCGCTGCTCATCCTTGCGTTTTCCGCGCTGGCAGTGGGCACCGCAGCCGGGCGGGAGGGCATCACCAATCCGGGCTTTCACGGCCTGAGCCAGGTGCTGTATGAATATGCCTCCTCCGCCGCCAACAACGGTTCCGGTTTTGAGGGCCTGGCGGATAATACCTGTTTCTGGAATATCACCGCCGGTCTGGCCATGTTCTTCGGCCGGTACCTTTCCATCGTCATCCAGTTGGCCATTGCCGGGTCGCTGATGAAAAAGAACTTTGTCAATGAATCGGCCGGCACGCTGCGGACGGACACGGTTTCGTTTTCCGTTATCCTGGTTTTCGTCGTATACATTTTTGCCGCGCTGACATTTTTTCCAGCGCTGGCATTGGGCCCCGTTGCAGAGCATCTGGCTCTGTGGGGCTAAGAGCGGTTTGAAAAATCAAAAAAGCTGCCTTTCCCAACAGGAACTGACGTTTACTGCGTCCCAAATCCTCGGAATACAGCAGGTATTCCTGCGCTTTTGGCCTTGTAACTGCTCGATCCTTGCGGGAAATACAGCGTTCCTGCTATTTTCAAACAACCCCTAAGGAGGATTTTCAGAGCTATGAGTAAGAACCGCAAGCAAAAGATGATCACACCGGAGATCATGCGGCAGGCCGTGGTCGGAGCGTTTACAAAGCTGGACCCGCGCTATATGATGAAAAATCCGGTGATGTTCGTTGTGGAGATCGGGTTTGTGATCTCGCTGGTGCTCTCCTTCGCGCCCGGCCTGCTGGGAGACACGACGCCGAACGCGCGCGTTTACAACAGTATTGTGTCGGCCATTCTGTTCGTTACGGTGCTGTTTGCAAACTTTGCCGAATCAGTGGCGGAGGGGCGCGGAAAAGCGCAGGCCGCCAGCCTGAAGAAAACAAAAAAAGACACACAGGCGCGCCTGCTTGATGCAGACGGAGGCGAAAGGATGGTGCCGTCCAGCGAACTGAAGAAGGGCGATGTGGTGATGGTGGCCGCGGGCGGGGTCATCCCGGGCGACGGCGAGGTCATCGAGGGCATCGCCTCGGTGGATGAATCCGCCATCACCGGCGAATCCGCGCCGGTGGTGCGCGAGGCAGGCGGCGATTTCAGCTCTGTAACCGGCGGCACCACGGTGGTGTCCGACTGGCTGAAGGTGCGCATCACGTCCGACCCAGGCGACAGCTTTCTGGACCGCATGATCGCTCTGGTGGAGGGCGCTTCCCGCAAAAAAACGCCCAATGAGATCGCGCTGAACACACTGCTGGTGTCGCTCACCGTTATTTTTCTGATCGTCATCGTCACACTGTATCCCATCGCCCTGTATTCCGGCGTGCAGCTCCAGACTTCCACACTGATCGCCCTGATGGTCTGCCTGATCCCGACCACCATCGGCGGCCTGCTGTCCGCCATCGGAATCGCCGGGATGGACCGCGTGACGCGCTTTAACGTCATCGCCATGTCCGGCAAAGCCGTGGAGGCATGCGGCGACGTGGACACGATGATTTTGGATAAGACCGGAACGATTACCTACGGCAACCGCCTTGCGGCGGACTTTTTCCCCGTGGGCGGCGCGTGCCGGGAGGAGCTGGTGCGCTGTGCCGCGCTGACGAGCCTGCACGACGGCACGCCGGAGGGTAAGTCCACACTGGCTCTGGCCCGCCTTCAGGGGGAGGACTGCGGGGAGCCGCAGGGCGCGCGCTTCATTGCGTTTACCGCTCAGACACGCATGAGCGGTGTGGACCTGCCCGGCGGCCGGAGCGTACGCAAGGGGGCGTCCGACGCCATTGAGAAATACGTTTCCGAAATGGGCGGCAAGGTGCCGGAGGACCTTGCCCGGCGCGTTGCCGAGGTGTCCGCTCTGGGCGGCACACCGCTGGCTGTCTGCGAGGACAGCCGGATTTTGGGCGTCATTTATTTAAAGGACACGGTAAAGGCGGGCATGGCCGAGCGTTTTAAGCGCCTGCGTGCCATCGGCATCAAAACCATTATGTGCACGGGCGACAACCCGCTTACCGCCGCCACGATCGCCAAGGAGGCAGGCGTGGACGGCTTCATTGCCGAGTGCAAGCCCGAAGACAAGATCGCATTGATCAAAAAAGAACAGGCCGAGGGCAAGATCGTTGCCATGACGGGCGACGGCACCAACGACGCGCCCGCTCTGGCGCAGGCAAACGTAGGCCTTGCGATGAACAGCGGTACCGCCGCCGCCAAAGAGGCCGCAAATATGGTGGACCTGGACAGCGACCCCACGAAAATTTTGGAGGTGGTGGAGATCGGCAAGCAGCTGCTTATTACCCGCGGCAGCCTTACGACTTTTTCCATCGCCAACGACATCGCAAAATACTTCGCAATCATCCCCGCTATGTTTATGATGGCGATCCCGCAGCTGGGTGTGCTCAACATCATGGACCTGGCAACGCCGCACAGCGCCATTCTTTCCGCGCTCATTTTCAATGCCATCATCATTCCATGCCTGATACCGTTGGCGCTCAGGGGCGTAAAGTACCGCCCCATGTCATCCGGCAGGATGCTTGCCCGGAATATGATGCTTTACGGCCTGGGCGGTGTGATCGCTCCCTTCGCAGGCATCAAGCTCATAGATATGCTCATCCATCCGCTTTTGGCGCTTTGGGGCTTTTAAGGAGGAATATGCATGGACGCGAATAAAAAAGCAATGCTCCGCAATATCCGTCAGGCTCTCGTGGTCACGCTGGTCCTGCTGCTTTTGTGCGGATTTGTATTTCCGGTGCTTCTGAGCGGCCTTTCCGGCCTGCTTTTCCCGCATCAGGCGGGCGGCAGCCTGGTGACCGCCGACGGCAAGGCTGTGGGTGCGAAGCTGGTGGGACAGGAGTTCACCGAGGCCTATTTCATGAAGGGGCGGCCCTCCGCCTATCACTACAACACCTATTACACAGACGAACAGGGCAGCCGGTTCTACAACGACGGCAGCGAATTTGCGGGGCTGGGCTCCGGTTCCAACAATTACGCGCCCAGCAACCCTGCGCTGACACAGCGTGTGGAAGCCGACATCGAGGCGTTTTTGGCAGAAAATCCCGGCGTGGCGCGGGAGGATATCCCGGCCGACCTGATGACGGCCTCGGGCTCGGGCCTTGACCCGCACATCTCGCCCGCCGCCGCGCAGGTGCAGCTTCCCGCCATTGCAGAGGCTTCAGGGCTCAGCCCGGAACGGCTTGCGCAGATCGTTGCGGACAACACCGAGGAAAAACTGCTGGGCGTGTTCGGGGAGGAGACCGTGAACGTGCCGGGCGTCAACCTGGACATCGCGCTGGCGATGGGGCTGATTTCGGAAACGGAAAAATAAACGCGGCAGAAGCAAAAAAACGCCGCCCCGAAACGGGGCGGCGGTTGCTGTATACGGCGCCCGCGGGGCGGCCGGTCACATCTCCTGGCAGAGCTGCCAGTACAGGCCCTTGCGCGCCAGCAGCTCCTCATGGGTTCCGCATTCCGCGATCTCGCCGTGGTCGATGTACATGATTTTGTTGCAGGCACGGATGGTGGAGAGCCGGTGTGCGACAATGAAGGAGGTGCGTCCCTTGAGCATGCGGTTCACACCCTCCTGCAGCTCGCGTTCCGTTTTGGTATCCACGCTGCTGGTGGCTTCGTCCAGGATGAGGATCTTCGGGTCGGACGCCATGGTGCGCGCCAGAGCAAGAAGCTGCTTTTCCCCCTGGGAGAGCATGGCCCCGCCCTCGGTGAGCACGGTGTCGTAGCCGTGAGGCAGCGCCCGGATAAAGCCGTCCGCGCACACAAGCTCGGCCGCGCGGATGAGCTCTTCGTCGCCGGCGGCAAGATTGCCGTAGCGCAGATTGTCCATCACGGTGCCTGTAAATACGAAGCTCTCCTGCATCATCAGCCCCATCTGGGCACGCAGCGAAGCCAGCGTCACGCCGGAGATATCCACGCCGTCAATGGTCACCCGGCCTTCGGTGCAGTTGTAAAAACGGCTGAGCAGGTTGATAATGGTTGTTTTTCCGCTGCCCGTGTGGCCCACCAGAGCCACGCTCTCGCCCTGCTTCACATGAAAATTCACATGCTTGAGCACAAGGATATCCTTTTCATAGGCGAAAGAGACGTCGTGGAACTCCACATCGCCGCGGATCTCCGGCAGCACTGCGGCGCCGGGGGCGTCCTGCACCTCGACCGGTTCGTCGATCATCTCAAAGATACGCTCCAGATATGCCACGTTGTTGATGAAGTTGTTGTAGATGTTGGCAAGCTGGTTGATGGGCCCCCAGAACTGGGAGGCGTAGTTCATCATGGCCAGCAGCACGCCCACGGTAACGGCGGGCTTGGCGGCAAAGATGCCGTATACGATGATGGCCACCGTCACGCTGCGGCTGATGAGATCGATAACAGGGGAAACGGCCATGGACGGCACGACGGCGCTGTACCAGGCGCGTTTGGAATCGCGCAGCAGGCCGTCGTACACGTCGGCGTTGTACTGCTCCCGCGCGAAAAGCTGGGTGATCTTCATGCAGGTGATGCTCTCGTTGAGGTAGGCGTTCATATTGCTGCTTTTGTTGGAGTACGCCTGCCACCCTCTGCGCTGCATGGGCTTGATGAACAGGATGAACCCGACGGCGAACGGCAGCCCCGCCAGCACGACGCACGCCAGGCGCGCGTCCATGCGCAGCATGAAAATAACAATGAACACCAGGTTGAACATCTGCAGGAACAGGCTGATGAGCCCGTTGGACAGGATGTTGGCCACCGAGTTGACGTAGTTGATGACACGCACGAGAATTTTTCCGTGGGGACGGCTGTCGAAATAGGAGAAAGAAAGCTTCTGCAGGTGCTCGTACAGGTCGCGCCGCAGGTCATGGACGATGTTCTGGCCGATGACGTTGACGCACCGGCTGGACAATGTGGTGAACAGAATGTTGACGGCGATACACGCCAGCATGAGCGCGCAGCAGGCCAGCACCATGGGGATGTTCCCCGCGGGCACGGCCTCGTCCAGCACGCGGGCCGAGAACAGCGGCCCGCACAGGCCCGCCACCATGGCCAGCGCCTGCAGTACGAACGCGCGCAGGAACAGGCGTCCCTCCCGGCGGATGTACACAAAGCAGCGCCGGATCATTTCCCAGCTGAAAGTGCTTTCCAGCGTTTCGTCCACGCCGAAGGTGTTCCGTTTTGCCATGGTCAGCGCACCTCCTTTGCCGGGGCGTTTGCCGCGGGCGCGTCGGGCATTCCCTGCACGCCCTGCAGCAGGCAGATGTCGCGGTAATAGCCCTCACAGGCCGCGAGCTGTTCATGGGTGCCGCGCTGCGCGATGCGCCCGTCCTGCAATACGAGTATCTGGTCCGCGCTGCGCACAGCGGAAATGCGCTGCGCAACAATGATCTTTGTACAGGGATAGGGAAGCTCCTGAAGATTTTTGCGCAGCTGCTTTTCGGTCTCCAGGTCGACCGCCGAGGTGGTGTCGTCCAGGATCAGGATCTCAGGCTGCTTTGCCAGCGCGCGGGCCAGGGCGATGCGCTGCTTCTGGCCGCCGGAAAGCCCGGTGCCCTGCTCGCCGATGATGGTGTCGAAGCCCTCGGGCAGCGAGCAGATGAAATCAGCGGCCGCGAGGCGGGCGTACAGGGCGACGTCGTCTTCGGAGATGTCGTCGGGCGCGCTGTACGCGATGTTGCTGCTGACGGTGTCGGAATAGAGCTGCACGCGCTGCGTCGCCATGCCGATGCGCCGCCGCAGCGCCTGAAGGTCCCACAGGCGCACGTCCACGCCGTTCACCAGCACCGTGCCGCCGCTGACGTCCAGCATGCGCGTGACGGCGTCCACCAGCGTGGTTTTGCCGCTGCCTGTGGCGCCCAGTATGGCCAGCGTCTGCCCCTGCGTTACGGAAAAGCTGACGTCCTTCAGCGTGGGGGCGCTGTTGTGGGGGTAAGCGACGGTAACGCCGCGGAACTCCACGCTGCCGCGGCATTCGCCCTCGGTGCGCCCGTGCTCGGGGTTCTCGATCCGCGTGCGGGCAAAATAAATTTCAATGACCTTTGCGGCGGAGGTGAGGAACCGCTGAAAATCGTTCAGGTAGGTGCCCAGCGCGCGCATCGGCTCCGACAGGCCCCAGGACATCAGCGAAAAGGCGGCGAGGTCGCCGGCCGTCATTTTTCCCTGGATGATGAACAGGCCGCCGAAGAGCACAGACAAAAGCCCCATAAGCTGGGCGCAGCCCTCGATGTAGGGGAAGAATTTCAGCCAGTGAAAGTTGGCCTTGAGGTTTGCCTGGCGGTATTCTTCGTTGCAGTTCTCGAATTTTTCGTTTTCATAGGCCTCGCGCACGAACGCGCGCACCGTTTTGTTGCCCGCGATGTTTTCCTGCGCCACCGAGTTCATGCGGGACAGCTTTTCCCGCAGGGACGCATACAGAGGATACACCGTGCGCGAAAACAGGAACGAGCATGCAAGGATCACCGGGGCAACGGCCAGCAGAAGGAGCGTCAGCGCGGCGTTCACGCTGAACAGATATGTCATGGAAAACAGAAACAGGCAGGTGCTTTCCACCGCGTTGTACGAGATCCAGCACACCGTGTGGCGCACCATGTCCAGATCGCCCGTCAGGCGCGTCATCAGGTCGCCCGTGCGGTACCGCGTATAAAAGCCCGCGTCCTGGGTGCACAGGTTGTCGTACAAATGGCGGCGGATGTCCTGCTGGACGTTCTGGGACACATATTCCAGAGACGCCGTCATGCCGTAGCGTACGCACGAGCGCAAAAGCTGCGCGCCGATCATAACGCACACCAGCGGGACGAGCAGCTGTGTCTGGCGCTGCACGGAACCGTCCGGCAGCGTTTGTCCCACCAGCACCCGGTCCGTGATCTGCTGTGTGATGAACGGGAACACCACGCACAGCCCCGCCGAGACAACGGCCAGCGCCATCGCCAGCCAGAACCATTTCCGTTTGTCCTTCATGCAGCCGGAAAGCCATTGCAGCTGTTGCATTGTAAAGACCTTCTAACCTGTAAAATTCAAAAGCGCCGGACGACGAAAAATCATTCCGGTTTTTGTGCTTTATTTGGCTGTATTATATCATCCGGTATGATATAATACAGGACAGAAGGAATCGTTTTGTGGCCAAATATTGCGTTTTGGGGCATCCCGTGGGAGGCATATATGGAAAAACGAAAAGCCTATGCTTATTACGAGGAACGAAGCGGACGCGAGCTTCAGGTGGAGATGGGCAAACGGCTCAATTTCCCCTCCCATCTGCATGGTGAACTGGAGCTTTTTCTGGTGCAGAGCGGCTGCGTCTGCGTTGGGATAGACGGGGAATTCCGTGAGCTGAAGGCGGGAGAACTGGCGGTGGTGTTTCCCAACACGGTGCACAGCTACCAGTGCCGGGAAGCGGACAGCCGGTATATGATGGCCGTCTGCGGCACGTCTCTGATGGGCGATTATTTCCCCAGCCTGACGCAGTGCCGCCCCCGCCGGCCGTACCTGTGCGGGAAAGCGCTGGACCCGGATGTGCTGTACGCCCTGCACAGCCTTTACCGCTGCCGGTGTACCGGGGCGGACAGCAGCATTTCCCGCGCGCTGCTCCATTTGATCCTGGCGCACGTTCTGCCCGAACTCTCACTGGAGCCGGCGCCGGAGCCGAAAGCCATGGATCTGACGAGCAGCGTGGTGCGCTATATCATGCGGAACTTCCGTCAGCCGCTCTCACTGGAGCACATTGCAAAGGAGCTGGGCGTCAGCAAATATCACCTGTCGCACGTGTTCTCCGCGCGGCTGCACACCAGCTTCCGGGAATATGTGAACGCCCTGCGGCTGGACTGCGCCCGCGACCTGCTGGCTGCAACGGAGCTGAGCATGCTGGAGGTGAGCATGGAATCCGGCTTCGACAGCCTGCGGACGTTCAACCGTGTGTTCCAGGAACGGTTCCGGCAGACGCCGAGCCAGTACCGCAAAAGCCGCACCGGCGCCCTGTGGGGCGCACAGGACGGGCAGCGGCGCAAAGGCGCATAACGCCCTGTGCGCTTGGTAAAAAAGCCATGGCTTTGGAAGTTTTTTGACGGGTTGTTTCTCCGCGCTTGCGCCGGAGCGAAAACTGTGTTACTGTGAATAAGCAAAATGCTGCAGGGTGCCCGGCCGCTGTGAGGCGGCCGGGAGAATAGGGAAACAGGTGCAAGACCTGTGCGGGACCGCCGCCGTAAGGGAACAGTTCCGGCTTCAAAACGTCACTGTGGGTACACACGGGAAGACGAAGCCGGGGCGCTGACGCCCAAGCCGGAAGACCTGCCCTGCGGCGATGCTGCCGGAAGGGCAGGGACGCGCGGCGGACGGACAAAACGCCTGCGCGGTAAAAATCAGGGTGCGCCGTTTTTTAGGACACTTTGTTTGACCGGGCCTTTCTCATAAATGAGAAAGGCCCGGTTTTTTTGCGGCGCACAACAAAAGAAACAGGAGGAATGTTTAATGACCAGGCGTGAAAAACGATTTTTGGCGTTTTCTGTGGTCATGGGCGGCGTTTTGTTTGTACCGCAAAGCGCCTATGCCATGCACATCATGGAAGGGTATCTTCCGCCGGCATACTGTGCGGCATGGGGGGCGCTGTGCCTTCCGTTCCTGGCGGCAGGTGTGGTCCGGCTGCGCCGCACGGTGCAAGCGCAGCGCAAAGCCCTGCTGCTGCTGGCGATGTCCGGCGCGTTTATTTTTGTCATCTCGTCGCTCAAGATCCCGTCCGTCACAGGCAGCTGCAGCCACATGACGGGCACCGGCCTGGCCGCCATTCTGTTTGGCCCGGCTTACGCTGCGGTGCTGGGGCTCATCGTGCTGGTGTTCCAGGCGGTGCTGCTGGCCCACGGCGGCCTCACCACGCTGGGGGCCAATACCTTCAGCATGGCCATCGCCGGGCCTCTGGTCTCCTGGGGTGTTTATGCCCTGTGCAAAAAGGCGCGTGTGAACCGTAAGCTGGCGATATTTCTGGCGGCGTCTCTGGGCGATCTGTTTACATACTGCGTCACAAGCCTGCAGCTTGCGATGGCCTATCCCGCTGCGGAAGGCGGCGCGGCAGCCAGCGCGGTGCGCTTTTTGGGCGTTTTCGCGCCCACGCAGCTGCCGCTGGCCGCGATCGAGGGCATCTTGACCGTTCTGGTGGTGATGGGGCTGGAAAGCTGTGCCAGGCCCGAGCTGCGGGAGATCGGCTTTTTGAAGGAGGGATTGCAGTGAGCAGGAATACAAAAACCGTTTTGGCGCTGCTGGCCGCTGTGCTGGTACTGGCTGTCGTGCCCTTCTTCCTTGCGCCGGGCGCGGAGTTCGGCGGCAGCGATGACGCCGGAAGCCGGATGGTGGAGGAGATTCAGGGTGAAGCATATGAGCCGTGGTTCACGCCGGTTTTGGAAACACTGCTCGGCGGCGAGCTGCCCGGAGAGATCGAGAGCCTGCTGTTTTGCATCCAGACAGGCGTGGGCGTGGGCGTGCTGGCCTACGGCTTCGGCTATTTTGCCGCGCGTAAAAAATATTCCGCACAGTCCGTGGAATGAGGCTCTTTCGCCCGCCGCTTTGCGCGGGGGCTCCCGGTGAACATGCTTTTTCAAAAAGTCCGGCAGGAGGTGGGAATATGTTCAACGCCCTGCTTGGGAGCTTTGTGGCGTGGAGCCTGACGGCCGGCGCGCTGCCCGGCCCCTGGCCGGCCGCAGCTTCCTTAGCGCTGGGCGGCGCGCTGCTGCTGCTGCTGCTGCTGCACGGCCACACGCACGGCGCGGCGCTGACGGTGGACGTGCTGGCGCGGCGTTCCCGCTTTTTGACGGTAAACCCGGGCCTGAAGCTTTGGTGCTGCGCGGCCTTGCTGGCGCTGTGCCTGCTGGCGCGCACCCCGTGGCCGCCGCTGGCGTTGTTTTTTGCAGCGTCCGCGTTAACGGCGGCGGGCGGCGTACGCCCGCGCGCCTATCTGTCGCTGCTGGGCGCGCCTGCTGCATTTTTGCTGCTGAGCGGTATTGCGCTGCTGTGGGAATACGCGTCTGCGCCCGGCGGCGTGGCAAACGTCCCGTTTCTGGGCGGGTATTTTGTCCTGCGCGCCCCGGCGCAAACGGCGGCCCGGCTCGTTATGGCGCGGGCGCTGGGCGCGGTGGGCTGCTTGTATTTCCTCAGCCTGTCCACCCCCGTGCCGGAATTGCTGGATGCGCTGCGGCGCGCCCGCGTGCCGGAGGTCGTGGGCGATCTGGCGGTATTGATCTACCGCTACATCTTTATTTTGTTCGCCACGTTCCGCAGCATGCGGGACGCCGCCGCCAGCCGCCTGGGCTATGCCGGGCCGGTGCGCAGCCTGCGCACGACGGGCCGGGTATACGGCGGGCTGCTGGCGCACAGCTTCCGGCGGGCACAGGCGTGCTTTGACGCGATGGAGAGCCGCTGCTATGACGGCGGCATCCGTTTTTTGACGCGGGAAAAGCCCGTGCGCGCGCCGCACGCGCTTGTGTGCGGCGCATTGACGGCGGGCATGGTGCTGGCGCTTGTGTGCGGCGCATGACACGGCGGTTTTGTAAAAGGGTTGGCAGGAGGGAAAATGGAAGAGATCCTTCGGTTTGAACATGTTTCCTATGCATACGAGGAAGAGCGGGAGGCGCTTTTGGACGTGTGCGTGAAGGTGTGCGCCGGCGAGCGCGTGGCGGTGCTTGGCAGCAACGGCGCGGGAAAGTCCACGTTTTTCCTTCTGGCGAACGGCGTGCTGCGCCCCGGTGCGGGACGCATCCTGTTTCGGGGCGCGCCGGTGGGCGGCGGCGCAAAGCAGCTGAACGTGCTGCGCCGGGGCGTGGGGCTTGTGTTCCAGGACCCGGAGGTGCAGCTGCTGGGCGGCAGCGTGGAGGAGGAGGTCAGCTTCGGCCCTATGAACCTGCGCCTGCCCGTAGGCGAGGTACGCGCCCGCGTGGATGCGGCCATCCGCAGTTTTGCGCTGGAGGAATACCGGGGCCGTGCGCCGCAGTATCTTTCCGGCGGGGAGAAAAAGCGGGTGACGCTGGCCGACGCCCTGGCTATGGAGCCGCAGATGCTTTTGCTGGACGAGCCAGCGGCCAGCCTGGACCCGGCAAATACCCGCCTGCTGGAACAAAATCTTCAAATGCTCTCGGAGCAGGGCCTGGGGCTTATGGTTGCAACGCACGACGTGGATTTCGCATGGCGCTGGGCCACCCGGGTGCTGGTGTTCCGCGGGGGACGGCTGGCGGGGGACGGGGAACCGCGGGAGATTTTTGAAAATGTTTCTTTGCTGCGGACATGCGGGCTGGAGCAGCCGGTGCTGTACCGCGTGGGGCGCGTGCTGGGCCTTGCCGCGCCGCCGCACACTGTGGAGGAACTGGAACAGGAGTGGAAACCATGAAACAGGCTTTGCTGGCCGTCAGCTTCGGCACGAGCGTGCCGCGCGCGCGGCAGGATATCGAGGCGGTGGAACGCGTGCTTGCCGCCGGGGCGCCGGAGCGTGCGTTCTGCCGCGCGTACACCAGCCCGACGATCCGCCGCATCCTGGCCGAACGGGGAGAGCCCGTGTCCGGCCTGCCCGAGGCGCTGGAGACGCTTGCGGCCGCGGGGGTGGAGGATGTGGCGGTGCAGCCCACCCATCTGCTGTACGGCTTTGAATACGATAAGCTCAAAGCGGACGCGGCGGCGTTTGCGGGGCGCTTCGCCCGGCTGGCCCTGGGGCGGCCCCTTGCCGCGGACAGCGAAAGCCTGCGCGCGCTGGCTGCGTGCATGGCGCGGCGCTTCGGGCAGCCGGAGGGCGGGGCGTTGGTGCTGCTGGGCCATGGCACGGAGCACTTCGCCAACATGGTCTATCCCGCCATGCAGACGGCCCTGCGCCTTGCGGGCGGGCGGCGCGCCTATATGGGCACGGTGGAGGGCTGGCCCGGCTTTGACGAGGTGCTGGCGCAGCTGAAGGAAGACGGCTGCGGGCAGGCGCTGCTTGTGCCGTTCATGCTGGTGGCGGGCGACCACGCCCTGAACGATATGGCGGGGGACGGCCCAAAAAGCTGGAAAAGCAGGCTCGAGGCCGCGGGCGTCGGGGTGCGCTGCCGGATGCGGGGCCTGGGCGCGCTGCCGGAGGTGCAGGCGCTGTACGGTGCGCGGCTGCGGGAGATAGTATAAATTTGTAAGGCGGGTGACAGGATGCCGTTTGAGCATTATATCCAGTCCGGCGGAAAACGGCTGCGCTGCGGCTATACCACCGGGACCTGCGCGGCGCTTGCGGCCGCGGGCGCGGCACGCCTGCTGCTGGGCGGGCGCGCGCCGGAGAGTGTCACGCTCACGACGCCCGGCGGCCTGCCTGTTACGGCTGCGCCTCGGTATTGCCGCATGGCAGGGGAAACCGCCTGCTGCGCGGTGGAAAAGGACGGCGGCGACGACATCGACGCGACGCACGGCGCGCTGATTGAGGCGCGGGTGGAGCGCGCGGCACAGCCGGGCGTTGTGATAGACGGCGGCCCGGGCGTGGGCCGTGTGACAAAGCCCGGGCTGGACCAGCCCGTGGGTGCGGCGGCCATCAACCGTGTGCCGCGCAGGATGATCGAGCAGGCGGTGCGTGCCGTGTGCGATGCACTGAACTGGGACGGCGGCCTGCGGGTGACCATCTGTGTGCCGGAGGGCGCGGCGCTGGCGAAAAAAACTTTCAACCCGCAGCTGGGCATCGAGGGCGGCATTTCCATTCTGGGAACCTCCGGCATCGTGGAGCCCATGAGCATGCAGGCGCTCATCGACACGGTGGCGCTTTCGCTGCGCCAGGCGCGGGCCCAGGGGGCCGCCCGCGTGCTGCTGACGCCCGGCAATTACGGTGTGGATTTTCTGCGTGAGCAGGGGCTGGACGCGGCGGGCGCACCCGTGGCGAAATGCTCGAATTTCATCGGCGACGCACTGGACGAGGCCGCGGCGCTCGGCTTTGCCGACGTGCTGCTGGTGGGGCACATCGGCAAGCTGGCAAAGCTGGCGGGAGGCGTCATGAATACACACAGCCGATATGCGGATTGCCGCACGGAGCTGCTGTGCGCCCACGCAGCAGTGTGCGGCGCGTCGCAGAAGACCTGCGCCGCGCTGCTGGACGCGGCCACCACGGACGCATGCATAGCGCTGCTGGACGAAGCGGGGCTGCGCGCGCCTGTGCTGGACAGCCTGCTGCGGGCCGTGGAGCGGCATCTCGTCCGCCGGGCGGCGGGCGCATACCGGGTGGGCGCGGTGCTGTTTTCCAATGAATACGGTCTGCTGGGCCGGACGGCTTCGGCCGCGGAGATGCTGGCGGAATGGAAGGGGAAAAAACAATGAAAAAAGGCGTTTTTTACAGTGTGGGCGTTGGCCCCGGAGACCCGGAGCTCATCACGCTCAAGGCCGTGCGAACGCTGGAGCGCTGCCCTGTGGTGGCCGCGCCGCAGACGAAAAACGGCGAGATGCTGGCGCTCTCCATCGCGCGGCAGGCGGTTTCGCTGGAAGGCAAAACCGTTGTGCCGCTGCATTTTACCATGTCCCGGGACAAGGCGCAGCAGCACGCCGCGCACCTTGCGGCGGCGCAGGCGCTGCGGCCGCATCTGGACGCGGGGCGGGACGTCGCCATGCTCAACCTGGGCGACGTTTCCATCTACGCCACGGCCGCCTACCTGGCGGACATTTTGGCCGCGGATGGCTATGAAACGCGCATGGTGCCCGGCGTGACGAGCTTCTGCGCCGTGGCGGCCCGGCTGAACACCAGCCTGACGGGCATCGATACCCCGCTGCACATCGTGCCGGGCGGCTGCGGCGCACTGGAGGAATGCCTGGCGCAGCCGGGCGCCAAGGTGCTGATGAAGTCCGGCAGGCAGCTGCCCGGCGTGCTGGCGGCGCTGGAGCGGCGCGGCCTGCTGGAGCGCAGCGCGCTGGTGAGCAACTGCGGGCTGCCCGGAGAACAGGTTTATGCCGACCTTTCCGTGTTCCCGCGCGAACAGGACGCGGGCTATTTTGCAACGATCATCGTAAAGGAGGACTGACCCATGGTGCATTTTGTGGGCGCCGGCCCCGGCGCGCCGGACCTCATCACGCAGCGGGGCGCGGCGCTGCTGCGCGCCGCGGACGTCGTGATCTACGCGGGCAGCCTTGTCAACCCGGCGCTGCTGGGCCTGTGCCGGCAGGACTGCTCGGTGTACAACAGCGCGCAGATGACGCTGGAACAGGTGCTGGAGGTGGTGCGCGCCGCCCATGCGGAAAACAGGGACATCGTCCGCCTGCACACGGGAGACCCGTGCCTTTACGGCGCCATCCGGGAGCAGATGGACGCATTGGACGCACTGGGCATTCCCTATGACGATACCCCCGGCGTTTCCAGCTTCTGCGGCGCGGCGGCCGCGGCCTGTGCGGAATACACTTTGCCGGGCGTGAGCCAGACGGTCATCATCACGCGCATGGCCGGGCGCACGCCCGTGCCGGAACGCGAGGGCATCGCGGCGCTTGCCGCCCATGGCGCCACGATGGTGGTGTTTCTTTCGGCGGGCATGCTGGACGGCCTGCAGGCCGCTCTGCTGCAGGGCGCGTACACGCCCGACACCCCGGCGGCGCTGGTATACAAGGCCACCTGGCCCGAGGAAAAGGTGGTGCGCTGCCGTCTGGGCGCGCTGGCACAGGCGGGGCGCGAAAACAATATCTCAAAAACGGCGCTGGTGCTGGTGGGGGATTTCCTCGCGCCGGATTATGAACGCAGCAAGCTGTACGACCCCTCCTTTGCGACGGAATTCCGCGAGGCGAAGCCGTGACCGTGCGGCTGCTGGCGTTCACCCAAAAGGGCATGGAGCTGGCCCGGCGGCTGGCGGCGGAGCTATCCGGCGAGGCCGCGCGCTGCGGCGAAGGCTGCACGCTGGACGCCTGGACAGCCGACGCCTTTGCCAACGCGGACGCGCTTGTCTATGTGGGCGCGGCGGGCATCGCGGTGCGCGCCGTCGCGCCTTATGCCGGGAATAAGGCGTCGGACCCGGCCGTGGTGGCGGTGGACGAATGCGGCCGCTTCGCGGTGCCGCTGCTGAGCGGGCACCTGGGCGGCGCGAACCGTTTGGCCCGGCGCATCGGCGCTGTTTGCGGCGCGCTGCCCGTCATCACCACGGCCACGGACGCAAACGGAGCGTTCGCCGTGGACGAGTGGGCCGTGCGGCAGGGCTGCTGTGTGCTGGATGTGCCGCGCATCAAACGGGTGTCGGCAAAAATACTGGCGGGCGGCATGGCGGTGCTGCGCAGCCCATGGCCCGTTGCGGGCACGCCCCCGGCGGGCGTGGCGGCGGACGGCGGCGCGTTCGATTTTGAATTGACGGTGCACAGCGCCGACGCGGGCGCGCTGCGGCTCGTGCCGCGCATCGCGGTGCTGGGCGTGGGCTGCCGGAGGGGCATTGGGCAGCAGGCGATGGAGGAGGCCTTCGCGGCATTGCTGGCGCAAAGCGGGCTGTGCGCCGAGGCGTTTTATAAGGTGTGCAGCATCGACCTGAAGCGGGACGAGCCGGGCCTGCGCGCGTTCTGCGCGGCCCACGGCTTTGCGTTCGAGACGTTTTCCGCCGCACAGCTTGCGGCGGTGGAGGGCCGCTTTTCGTCGTCCGGCTTTGTGCAGAGCGTGACGGGCGTGGACAACGTGTGCGAGCGCAGCGCGGTGCTGGGCAGCGGCGGGACATTGTATTGCAAAAAACAGGCGGGCGGCGGCGTGACCATGGCGGCGGCCATGGCGCCCTTCGCCCCGGATTGGCGGTGGCAGGATGAATAAGGTATATGTGGTGGGCCTGGGGCCGGGCGGAGAGGAATTTATGACGGCGCAGGCGCGCGCGGCCATGGAACGCGCGGACGTGCTGTGCGGCTACACGGTGTATGTGGATTTGGTGAAGCATCTGTACCCGGGCAAGGAGACATATGTCACGCCCATGACGCGGGAGCTGGAGCGCTGCCGCTGGGCGCTGGAAACGGCGGCGGCCGGGCGCACGGTGGCCATGGTGTGCAGCGGGGACGCGGGCGTGTACGGCATGGCCGGGCCGCTTTTGCAGCTTGCAGGGGAATACGGCGGCGCGGAGGTGGAGGTGGTGCCTGGCGTCACCTCGGCGCTCTCGGGCGCGGCGGTGCTGGGCGCGCCGCTGATGCATGATTTCTGCGTGATCTCCCTGTCGGATCTGCTCACGCCGTGGGAGCAGATCGAGCGTCGGCTGGCCCTTGCGGCGGTGGGGGATTTTTCCATATGCCTGTACAACCCGTCCTCGAAAAAGCGGGCGGACTATCTGCGCCGCGCCTGCGATATCCTGCTGCGGGAAAAAAGCCCGGACACTGTCTGCGGCTGGGTGCGCAACATCGGCCGGGAGGGCCAGCAGCACCGCCTGCTGACGCTGGCCCGGCTGCGGGACGAGCAGGTGGATATGTTCACCACAGTGTTCATCGGCGCGGGAACGACGCAGGCCGTGGCGGGCCGCATGGTCACGCCGCGGGGCTATGAGGCCAAACGATGAAAGTGCTTGTTTTCGGCGGCACGACGGAGGGCCGTTTGCTGGCACGGGAGCTTTCGGCGCTGGGCGCGCAGGTCACCGTGAGCGTGGCCACCGCGCTGGGAGCGGAGGAGCTTCGGGGCGTTCCGCCGCTGACGGTGTGCGTCGGCCGAAAGGACGCGCGGCAGATGCGTAAAATGCTGCCGGGCTTTGCAGTGTGCGTGGACGCCACGCATCCTTACGCGGCCGAGGCCAGCGGGAACATCCGCGCGGCGTGCCTTGCGGCCGGGGTGCCGTACAGGCGGCTGCTGCGCGGGGCCAGCGCCCTGCCGCCGGACAGCGTTGTTGTGCCCGACGCGCCGGCCGCCGCGCGGTGGCTGGCCGGCACGCAGGGCAATATCCTGCTGGCGACGGGCGCGAAGGAGCTTGCCGCCTTTGCGGGGCTGGACGCGGAGCGGCTGTACCCGCGGGTGCTGCCCACGCACGAGGGGCTTGCGGCCTGCGAGGCGGCGGGCGTGCCCCACGGCAATATCATTGCGCTGCAGGGGCCTTTTACGCGGGAGCTCAACGAGGCGCTGATGCGCCGTTTTGACATCGGGTATCTTGTCACCAAGGACGGCGGCACACCGGGAGGATTCGGCGAAAAGGCGCAGGCGGCGCGGAATGTGGGCGCGCGGCTCGTGGTGATCCGCCGCCCGGCGGACAGCGGAGAAGATTACGCGGCGGTTTTGAATGAATGCAGGGAGATGATGGCATGCAGGTGATCCTGGCGGCAATGGGCGGCGGCGCGCCCGGAACGATGACGGCGGAGTGCGCCGGGGCGCTGGCGGCGGCGGAATGCGTCGTCGGCGCGCGGCGGCTGCTGGCCGCGCTGCCCGCGGGCTGCACGGCGCGCAGAGTGGAAGCAGCGCGCCCGCAGGAGGTGCTGCAGGCCGTGCTGGAAGCGCGGGGATACGCCTCCCTGTGCGTTGTGGCGTACAGCGGCGACACGGGCTTTTATTCCGGCGCGTGCGGCCTGCTGCCGCTGCTGGCGGAAAACGGCGTTGCGGCGCGGGTGCTGCCGGGCATTTCCAGCGTGCAGCTTTTGGCCGCGCGTCTGGGCCGCCCCTGGCAGGACTGGACGCTCGTCTCCGCCCACGGCGCGGCGTGCGACGCGGCTGCGGCGGTGTGCGGCGGCAGACCGGTGTTTTTCCTCACGGGCGGCACGCTCGGCCCGGCCGCGCTGTGCGCGCAGCTGTGCGAAGCGGGCCTGGGCGGGCTGGCCGTGACGGTGGGGGAGAACCTTTCCTATCCGGACGAGCGTGTGACGCAGGCCACCGCGGCGCAGTGCGCGCAAGGTGCGTTTGCACCGCTGAGCGTGCTGCTGGCCGAGGCCGCGCCCCGCGCGCCGCAGCGCGCGCCGGGCATTGCGGACAGCGCGTTTGCACGCGGGGAGGTGCCGATGACAAAGCAGGAGGTGCGCGCCGCGGCGCTGGGCAAGCTGGCCGTGCGCCCGGGCGACGTCTGCTGGGACGTGGGCGCGGGCACGGGCAGCGTGAGCGTGGAGCTGGCTTTGGCCGCGCACTGCGGCCGCGTGTACGCGGTGGAGTGCGAAGCAGACGCCTGCGCGCTCATCCGCCGGAACCGGGAGCGGTTCGGGGCGTGGAATATGACGCCGGTGCAGGGCCGCGCCCCGGAGGCGCTGGCCGGGCTGCCCGCGCCGGATGTTGTTTTCATCGGCGGCACCGGGGGCGGCATGGCCGGCGTGGTGGACGCGGCGCTGGCGCGCAGCCCGTCCGCGCGGATCTGCATTTCCGCAATTGCGCTGGAGACGCTTTCCGCCGCCGCTGCGGCGTTGACGGCCCACGGGCTGGCCGCGCAGGTGACGCAGATCGCCGTCAGCCGCACCCGGCCCGCGGGCGGGCTGCACCTGCTTATGGCGAACAATCCTGTTTTTCTGGTCACGGGGAATTGCGAATGATCGAATGTATGCTGGCCGCGCCGTCCTCCGGCAGCGGCAAAACGGCGCTGGCCTGCGCATTGCTGGCCGCGCTGCAAAAACGGGGGCTCGCGCCGTGCGCGTTCAAGTGCGGGCCCGATTATATCGACCCCATGTTCCACCGTTCGGTGCTTGGCGTGGAGAGCCATAATCTGGACCTGTTCCTCTGCGGGGAGGACGCGGCCCGCACATTGTACGCGCGGCATGCGGCAGGCCACGGCGCGGCGGTGGTGGAGGGCGTGATGGGCTTTTACGACGGCGTGGGCGGCGTGACGGCGCGCGCCAGCGCGTGGCATGTGGCCCGCACGCTGGACCTGCCGGTGCTGCTGGTGCTGCGCCCCCGGGGCGCGAGCCTGACGCTGGCCGCGCAGGTGCGGGGCCTGCTCGCCTTCCGGCAGCCCAGCCATATCGCGGGCATTCTGCTGAACGATTGCTCCGCCATGCTGGCCCAAAGCCTTGCGCCCATGCTGGAGCAGGAGACGGGCGTCCCCGTGCTGGGGTATCTGCCCCACATGCCGGAGGCTGTGTTCGGGAGCCGGCATCTGGGCCTGTACACGGCGGCGGAGATCGACGGCCTTGCGGCGCGCATCGGCGCGCTGGCCGCGCAGCTGGAGCAGAGCGTGGATATGCCGCGCCTGCTGGCGCTGTGCGGGCGGCGCACGGCAGATGGAACGGGACGGGAGCGCAAGGCCCCGGCGCGAAAGCAGGCGGCGCGCATCGCCGTGGCGCGGGACGAGGCGTTTTGCTTTGCCTATGCCGAAACGCTGGAATCCCTGCGGGACGCGGGCGCGGAGCTTGTATTTTTCAGCCCCGTGCATGACGCGGCGCTGCCCGGGGGAGCGGGTGGGCTGTATCTGCCCGGAGGCTATCCGGAGCTGTACGCCGGGCAGCTTTCGCAAAACGCGGCCATGCGCCGCGCGGTGCGCCGCGCGGTGGAGGCGGGCCTGCCCACGGTGGCGGAATGCGGCGGCTTTTTGTATCTTGGCCAGAGCCTTGAGGGCGAAGACGGCGCGGTGCACCCTATGGCCGGCGCACTGCCCGGCGCGGGCGTGCGGCGGCAGAAGCTTGTTCGCTTCGGCTACGCGCAGCTTACGGCCCGGGCCGACAGCCTGCTGCTGCGCGCGGGCGAAACGGTCCCCGTTCACGAGTTCCACTATTGGGACAGCACGGAAAATGGCGCGGCGTTCAACGCGCAGAAGCCCGCGACGGGCCGCAGCTGGACGTGCGGGTTCGCGGGGCCGGCGCTGTATGCAGCTTTCCCGCACCTGTATTTTGCGGGCAGGCCGCAGCTGGCGGAGCGGTTTGTGCGTGCGGCCGCCGCCTTTCAAAGCGGCCGGTGAAGGGCCCTGTGCTTTTTGAGAGGCCGCGGGACCGGGGCGGCGCCGTGCGCTTGGGAAAGCGCCCCGGGCATTGAAAACAAAATGAAGCTGGAATGCAAAGAAAGAAGCTGGAAGCATGGAACTGCGTGAATTGCTGCAAAACATCACGCCGCCGGACGAGGCGGCGCGGGAACAGGCGCACCGCCGCTGGGCGGCGTGCGCAAAGCCTTTGGGCAGCCTGGGTCTGCTGGAGACGGCGCTGGAGGACATTGCGGCGCTGACGGGCGACGCGCAGGCGCCGCTTTTGCCGCGTGCGGTGCTGGTGCTGTGCGCGGACAACGGCGTGGTCGCCCAGGGCGTTACCCAGACGGACAGCAGCGTGACGGCCGCTGTGACGCGCAACCTGGCTGCGGGGCGCACCTCCGTGTGCCGGATGGCGCAGGCCGCGCAGTGCGCCGTGGTGCCCGTGGACATGGGGGTGCGGGATTTTGCGCCGCAGCCCGGCGTGCTGGCCCGGCGCATCGGCAACGGCACGGGGGATATCACACAGGGGCCTGCCATGACGCGGGCCCAGGCGGAGCAGGCCGTTTTGGCGGGCGCGGAGCTTGTGCGCACGCAGAAGGAAAAGGGCGTGCGTCTGCTGGCCACGGGCGAGATGGGCATCGGCAACACCACCACGGCCAGCGCTGTGGCCAGCGTGCTGCTGGGCCGCGCGCCCGTGGAAATGACGGGCCGCGGCGCGGGTCTTTCGGACGAGGGGCTGCGGCGCAAGGTGGCGGCCATCGAGCGGGCCGTGGCCCTCAGCCGCCCCGCCGCGGACGACCCGCTGGACGTTCTGGCCAAGGTGGGCGGCTTTGACATCGCGGGGATGTGCGGCGTGTTTCTGGGCGGCGCGGCCTGCCGTGTGCCTGTGCTGGCGGACGGCTTCATCAGCGCCGTGGCGGCGCTGTGCGCGGTGCGGCTGTGCCCGGCGGCGGCCAAGGCCGTTTTGGCGAGCCATGTCTCGGCCGAGCCCGCGGGCATGCTGCTGCTGGACGCGCTGCGCAAAAAACCGCTCATCACGGCGGGCATGCGCCTGGGCGAGGGCACGGGAGCGGTGGCGGCCATGCCGCTGCTGGATATGGCCCGCGCCGTATATATGGATTGCTACACGTTTGAGGAGGGCGGCATCGAGGCCTATACGCCGCAGGGCGGAGAGGGCTGAACGCCGGAGAGGAAAGGGGCGGATGGGATGTTCACACTGGTCGTGGGCGGCGCGGCGTCCGGCAAAAGCGAATATGCCGAGCAGCTGATCCTGCGGGCGGGCGCTCTGCCTCGCTACTATGTGGCGACGATGGAACCCTTTGGCGCAGAAGCCCGCGCGCGCATTGCGAGGCACCGCGTCCTGCGCGCGCAAAAGCGGTTCGAGACCATTGAATGCCCCGTTGGCCTTTCGCGGGTGCTGCTGCCTGCAAGGGGCGCGGCGCTGCTGGAATGCCTGAGCAATCTGGCCGCAAACGAGCTGTACAGCCCGGCGGGAGCAGGCGGTGAACAGGCGGCGCTGGCCGCTGTTGTGGACGGCGTGGAAAGCCTGCGGCGGCAGTGCGAAGCACTGGTGGTCGTCACGGGCGAGGTGTTCAGCGGCGGCAGCGCCTATGCGGGAGATACCGGTACCTATCTGCGTGTGCTGGCCGCGGCAAACCGGGCGCTTGCCGCCCGGGCGGACGCTGTTTGTGAGGTGGCGTGCGGCCTGCCGCGCTATTATAAAGGAGAGGGGGCCGCGCTGTGACGCTGCTTGAGACGGCCGCCGTGGCGTTTGCCATGTTTTCCGCCGTGCCGGTACCGCAGCCGGTGTGGAACGAAAAAAACATGCGGTACGCGCTGTGCGCCTTTCCGCTGGTGGGGGTTGTGTGCGGCCTTGCCTGGTGGGGCTGGGCGGCTTTGGCGGCGCGGCTTTCATTCCCGCTTTTGCTGCGCGCGGCCGGGCTGTGCCTTGCGCCGGTGCTCGTGACCGGGGGCATCCACCTGGACGGCTACGCCGACACCTGCGATGCGCTGGCAAGCTGCGCCGCGCCGGAAAAAAAGCAGGAGATATTAAAGGACCCGCACTGCGGCGCGTTTGCGGTCATACGCCTGTGCACCTATTTTACGGCCTATCTGGGCCTGTGCGCGGCGGTGGACTGCACGCCCCGGGCTGTGCTGTGCATGGGGCTGGGCTTTGTGCTGGAGCGGGCGCTTTCCGGCTATGCGATCGCGGCGTTCCCTTTGGCAAAAAACACGGGCCTTGCCCATACCTTTGCAACGGGAGCAGACCGCACGGCTGTGCGCCGCGCGCTGCTTGTACTGTGCGCACTGGCCGCCGCAGGCATGGCGGCGGCGGGGGGGATGACGGGCGCCGCCATGGCGCTGGCTGCGGTGCTTGTATTTTTGCGATACCGCGCGGTGGCGCAAAAGCAGTTCGGCGGCATATCGGGCGACCTGGCCGGATGGTTTTTGCAAAAGGCGGAGTTGTGGATGCTGGCCGCGCTGGCAGCGTGCAGCCTGCTTTCGGGGGTGACGGGATGATCTTTATCACAGGCCCGCTGTACAGCGGGAAACGGGAGTATGCCCGGCTGCTGCTGGGCTGTACCCGGGAGGAGCTGGCGCAGCGCGCTGTTTGGGACGTGCAGGAGCTGGCCGCGGGCTGCGGCGACCTTGCCGCGTTGGCGCAGCAGCTTGCCCGGAACGAGGTGGTCATCGCCACCGAGGTGGGCGGCGGCGTCGTGCCGGTGGACAAAAACGAGCGCGCCGCGCGGGAGGCGGCGGGCCGTCTCGGCTGCCTGCTGGCGCAGCGCGCGGACGCCGTGGTGCGCGTGTTCTGCGGTATCCCGGTCTATCTGAAAGGAGCGCCGAACACATGAAAGTTTATCTTTTGCGCCATGGGCAGACGGAATACAATGTGGACAAGCGGTACCAGGGCACGCGGGACATCCCGCTTTCGGAAAAGGGGCGCGCCGCGCTGCGGCGGGCGGACATTGAACCGGACACGGTGTATGTCTCGCCGCTGTGCCGGGCCGTGGACACGGCCCGGGTGCTGTTCCCGGCCGCGCGGCTCGTGCCCGTGCACGACCTGCGGGAGATGTGCTTCGGCATTTTCGAGGGGCGCAATTATGTGGAGATGGAGCGCGACCCCGATTATCTCGCCTGGGTGGGAGACGACTGTATGGGCCGCTGCCCGGGCGGAGAGAGCCGGGCTGAATTTTCCGACAGGACCTGCGCGGCCTTTGCGTCCCTGGTGGACGAAGCGCTGGCGCGGGGCGCGGAAATGCTCGTCGTCATGGCGCACGGCGGCACCCAGATGGCGGTGATGGAGCGGTACGCCTGCCCGCGCCGGGATTATTACACCTGGTGCGCGGGCAACGCGGCCGGCTTTATACTGGATGCGGCGCGCTGGCAGACGCACGGCCTGCTGGACCTTGCGGGCGAAGCGTGTTATGCGGAGGAAGCGTGAGATGGATATTGTGCTGGCCGCGCTGTGCGGCTTTTTGATGGACCTTGCGCTGGGAGACCCGGCCTGGATGCCTCACCCGGTGGTGGGCATGGGGAAATGCATCGCCGCGCTGGAACGCGGGCTGCGCCGCGCTTTTCCCAAAACGCCCCGGGGCGAGCTTGCGGCGGGCGCGGTGCTGGCGGCCTTGCTGCCGCTGGGCACGCTGGGCCTTGCGGCGGGCGCGCTCTGGCTGTGCGGCCTTGCGCACCCGGCGCTGCGCTTTGCGCTGGAGGCCGTGTGGTGCTGGCAGGCGCTGGCCATGCGGGGCTTGCGGGACGAGAGCCGCAATGTGTACCGCGCGCTGACGGGCGGCACGTTGGAGCAGGCGCGCGCCGCCGTGGCCCGCATCGTCGGGCGGGACACCGCCGCCCTTTCCGCCGGAGGCGTGACGAAAGCGGCCGTGGAAACGGTGGCCGAAAACTTTGCCGACGGCGTGGCCGCGCCGATGTTTTACATGCTGCTGGGCGGCGCGCCGCTGGCGCTGTGCTACAAGGCGGTGAACACCATGGACAGCATGGTGGGGTATAAGAATGAGCGGTATCTCTATTTCGGGCGCGCGGCCGCAAAGCTGGACGACGCGGCCAATTATCTGCCCGCCCGCATGGCTGCGCTGCTGCTGGCGGGCGCGGCGGCGCTCACGGGGCAGGACGCGCGCGGCGCGCTGCGCATCTGGCGGCGGGACAGGCGCAGCCATGCCAGCCCCAATTCCGCCCAGACGGAGGCGGTGATGGCCGGAGCGCTGGGCGTGCAGCTGGCCGGCCCGGCCAGCTATTTCGGCAAGCTGTACGAAAAGCCTACGATCGGCGACGCGCTGCGGCCGGTGGAGCCGGGGGACATCCTGCGGGCAAACCGGATGCTGTATGCCGCAGGGACGCTGTGCATGGCGCTGCTGGCCTGCGCGCGCGCTGCGGTGTGCCTGCCGCTGGGGCTGTGACGGAGGGGGGAGAACGCATGGAACTGACGCATGGAGGGGACTGGGCCGGATATGCGGCCCAGTACGGCGGTATGCCGCTGGATTTTTCGGCCAACGTCAGCCCGCTGGGTTTGCCGCAGGGCGTGCGGCAGGCTGTGGCGCGGGCGCTGGACGGAGCGGACCGTTACCCGGACCCGTTGTGCCGGGCACTGCGGAAAAAGCTGTCCGGCACATTGGGCGTGCCGCCGCAGAGCATTTTGTGCGGCAACGGCGCGGCGGACCTGATCTTCCGGCTGGCGCTGGCGGAAAAGCCGAAGCGGGCGCTCGTCACGGCGCCCACCTTTGCCGAATACGAGCAGGCCCTGGTCGTCGCGGGCTGTACGGCGGACCGCTTTTTCCTGCGGGAGGAAGAAGGCTTCGCCGTCACCGAAGCGCTGCTGGAACGCATTGAGCCGGGGCTGGACATACTGTTTTTGTGTGAGCCGAACAACCCCACGGGACGCACCACGCCCCGCGCGCTGCTTTTGCGAATTTTAGAGCGGTGCGCCGCCTGCGGCACACGCCTTGTGGTGGACGAGTGCTTCAACGAATTTCTGGACGATCCTGCCGCGCACACGCTGCTGGGAGAGCTGGAGGGGCATGAAAACCTGCTGCTCTTGCGGGCGTTTACCAAGTGGTATGCGATGGCGGGCGTGCGGCTGGGCTACGCGCTTTGCGCGGACGGCGCGCTGCTGGAGCGCATGCGCGCCGCCGGGCAGCCGTGGGCCGTTTCCGCTCTGGCGCAGGCGGCGGGCGAGGCCGCGCTGGAGGAAACGGATTACAGCGCGGCGCTGCGCGCGCTCGTCGCCGCCGAGCGGCCGCGCCTTTCGGCGGGGCTGGCGGCGCTGGGGTGCCGCGTGATGCCGGGCGAGGCGAATTATCTGCTGTTTTACCACAGCGGCGAACAGCTGGTGCAGCGGCTGCGGGCCCGGGGCGTGCTGCTGCGCGGCTGCGCCAATTATCCGGGCCTGGGGCCGGGGTGGTACCGCGCGGCGGTGCGCACCCATTCGGAAAACAGCGCCTTTTTGCAGGCACTTGGGGAGGTGTTGTAAATGGCGCGCTGCATTATGGTGCAGGGCACGATGTCGGGCGCGGGCAAAAGCCTGCTGGCCACGGCGCTGTGCCGCATTTTCCGGCAGGACGGCCTGCGGGTGGCGCCCTTCAAAAGCCAGAACATGGCGCTGAACAGCTATATCACCCGCGACGGGCTGGAGATGGGCCGGGCGCAGGTGGCACAGGCCGAGGCCGCGGGCCGCGAGCCGGACGTGCGCATGAACCCGGTGCTGCTCAAGCCCAGCAGCGACACCGGCAGCCAGCTGATCGTAAACGGCGAGGTGCGCGGGCAGTACCGCGCGGCGGAATATTTCAAGATGAAAAAAAGCCTGGTGCCGGAGATCCTGCGCGCTTATGAGAGCCTTGCGGCGGAAAACGACGTCATCGTCATCGAGGGCGCGGGCAGCCCGGCGGAGATCAACCTGCGGGACGGCGACATCGTCAATATGGGCCTGGCAGAGCTGGTGAACGCGCCGGTATTGCTTGTGGGGGACATCGACAGGGGCGGCGTGTTCGCGCAGCTTTACGGCACGGTGGCTCTGCTGCAGCCGGAGGAGCGCGCGCGTGTCGTCGGCACGGTCATCAACAAATTCCGCGGCGACGTGGAGCTGCTTCGCCCGGGCCTTGCGATGCTGGAGGAAAAGACGGGCGTGCCCGTGCTGGGCGTCGTGCCTTATACCCGCGCGGACATCGACGACGAGGACAGCCTTGCGCCGTGCCTTGCGCAGACGCAGCAGCGGCGTCCGTTGGACATCGCGGTGGTGCGCCTGCCGCGCATCTCCAATTTTACGGATTTTTCCCCGCTGGAGAGCCACCCCGCGCTGGGCGTGCGGTATGTGGAGCGGGCCGGGCAGCTGGGCGAGCCGGACCTGGTGGTGCTGCCGGGCACAAAAAACACGATGGGAGACCTTGCCTGGATGCGCCAGAACGGCCTGGAGGCCGCGGTAAAGAAGCTGGCGGCCGCGGGCACGCCCGTGCTGGGCGTGTGCGGCGGCTACCAGATGCTGGGAACGGCGCTGGACGACCCGGACGGCGTGGAGCAGGGAGGCCGCATGGACGGCATGGGCCTTTTGCCCTGCGCGACGCGCTTTACCGGGCAGAAGGTGCGCACCCGTGTGCAGGCGTGCGCCGCTGCAGGCCCGTTTGCGGGCGCGCAGCTGGACGGCTACGAGATCCATATGGGCCGCACCGAACGCGGCGGCACGCCGCCGTTCTGCCTGCTTGCGGACGGCACGCCCGAGGGCGCGGCGGCAGGCAATGTGTTCGGCACCTATCTGCACGGCCTGTTTGACACCGGGGAGCTTACGGAAAAGCTGGCCGCCTGGCTGCTGGCGTGCAAGGGGCTTTCGGCAGCGGACGTGCGCGCGGAAAGCCATGCCGCGTATAAGGAGCGTCAGTACGACCTGCTGGCGGACGCGGTGCGCACCGCCGTTGATATAGCTGCGGTGTACCGCGCAATGGACGCCTGCGCGGCCAAGTAAACACAGAGGAGATGCGAGCGTGAACGGAAAACATACCCTGCCCGCGGATATCGAGCGCACCAGCATGGCGATCATTACACAGGAGCTTGCGGCGGCGGGCATTGAGCTGCCGCCGCAGCATGCCGCCGTGGTGAAGCGGGTGATTCATACAACGGCGGATTTTGATTATGCGCAAAGCCTGTGCTTCACGCCCGACGCCGTTGCACGCGGCGTGGCGGCGCTGCGGCAGGGCGTGTCCATTGTAACGGATACCAATATGGCAAAAGCGGGCGTCAGCAAGCCCAGCCTGGCGAAGCTCGGCGGCACGGTGGCATGCTTTATGGCGGACGGGGACGTGGCCCGCGCCGCGCAGGAAAACGGCACCACGCGGGCGGACGCGGCCATGGAAAAGGCCGCGCGGGAATATCCCGGCGCGGTGCTGGCCGTGGGAAACGCGCCTACGGCGCTGCTGCGCCTGGAGGCGCTGATCGCGGACGGGCTGCGGCCGGCGCTGGTCGTGGCGGTGCCCGTGGGCTTTGTGAATGTGGTGGAGAGCAAGGAGCGCATCTTCGCCGCGTGCAGGGCGGCGGACGTTCCGGCCATAGCCGCCATGGGCCGCAAGGGCGGCAGCAATGTGGCCGCGGCCATCTGCAACGCGCTGCTTTACACGGCCGTGGACGCACTGGACCCCGCCCGGCGGGGCTGGCAGGGCTGACAGCAGGCCCGGAATGTGGTATGATATGTCCGCCCGGAAGACGCTGTATGCGCTGTCTGTCCGGCCGCGGGCGCGGATATTTTGAATGGATGGGATGACACGGACATGAAAAAACAGATTTTGAGCTTTACCGCCCTTTTGCTGGCGCTTCTTCTGGCGGGCTGCGCGGCGTCCGCGCCGCAGAGCGGCAGCGCGGCTTCTGCTTCGGCTTCCGCGTCCGGCGCACAGCCGGAAAGCGCGGCGTCCGGCAGCGCGGATGCGCGGGCCGTCACGTTCACCGACGCGCTGGGCCGCACCGTGACGGTGGAAAGCCCAAAGCGCGTGGCGGCGCTCATCGGCAGCTTTGCCGACGTGTGGTGCCTGGCAGGCGGGAAGGACACGCTTGTTGCGGCGGCGGACGACACCTGGACGCAGTTTGAGCTGGGCCTGCCCGAAACGGTGGTGAACCTGGGCGGCGTAAAGGAGCCGAGCGCCGAGGCGCTGCTGGCCGCGCAGCCGGATTTTGTCATCGGCAGCGCAAAGACGGCGGCGGATGTGGACCTGCTGCCCACGCTGGAGCAGGCGGGCATCCCCACGGCATACTTTGAGGTGAGCACCTTTGAGGACTACCTTGCGATGCTGGAGGTCTGCACGCGCGTCACGGGGCGGCCGGAGCTGTATGAGCAATACGGCGAACAGGTGCGCGCGCAGGTGGATGCGGCTGTGGCCCGCGCGGAGGGAAAGGAAGGGCCGTCCGTGCTGTATTTGCGGGCCACGGGCAGCAGCTGCAAGGTGAAGAACAGCGAAAACAGCGTGCTGGGCGAAATGCTGGCCGCGCTGGGCTGTGTGAATATCGCGGACAGCGACGCGTCTCTGTTGGAGGAGCTTTCCATGGAGGCCATCCTCGCGGCGGACCCAGAGAGGATTTTTATCGTGATGCAGGGCAGCGACCAGGAGAAGGTGCGGCAGACGCTGGAGAGCGCCGTGCTTTCCAACCCGGCATGGCAGCAGCTGAGCGCGGTGAAAAACGGCAGGGTCTATTATATGGACCAGCAGCTGTACAACTTGAAGCCGAACGCACGCTGGGGCGAGGCATACGAAAAACTGGCGGAGATCCTGTATGGAGAAGCGTAGCTTTCGCAGCGTGCCTGCGCGCCTTGCGCTGCTGGCGCTGGCCATGCTGGGCGCTGCGCTGCTGAGCCTGTGCCTGGGCGCGGCGGCGGTGTCCCCCAGGGAGATTCTGTCGGTGCTTTCGGGCGGCGGGAAGGGCACGACGGCGGCAAGCATACTTTTGTATGTGCGCCTGCCGCGCACATTGGGGTGCCTGTTGGCCGGCGCGGCGCTGGCGGTGTCCGGCGCGGTCATCCAGACAGTGCTGGCAAACCCGCTGGCCGCGCCCAACATCATCGGCGTCAATTCCGGCGCGGGGCTGGGCGTGGCGCTGTGCTGCGCAGTGCTGCCGACGGCGGCTGCCGCGGTGCCCTTTGCGGCGTTCCTGGGGGCGTTCGCCGGGGTGATGCTGGTGCTTCTGATCTCGGAAAAGGCGGGCGCGTCCCGCATGACGCTGGTGCTGGCGGGCGTGGCCATCTCCGGTATGTTCGGGGCGGGCATCGACGCGGTGCTCACGGTATTCCCGGACTCCCTCATCGGCTACTCGGATTTCCGCATCGGCGGCCTGGCCAACCTGTCCATGGGCAAGGTCGCGCCTGCGGCGTGGGTGATCCTTCTGTGCCTGGGGGCCGCGCTGGCGCTTGCAAACGAGATGGACGTGCTGGCGCTGGGCGCCGACACGGCCCGGAGCCTGGGCCTGCGGGTGCGCGGCGTGCGCGTGGCGCTGCTGGCGCTGGCGGCGGCGCTGGCAGGCGCGGCTGTAAGCTTTGCGGGCCTGCTGGGTTTTGTGGGGCTTGTTGCGCCGCATATGGTGCGGCGGCTGGTGGGCGGTGAAAGCAGGCGCCTGCTGGCGGGCTGCGCGCTGGGCGGCGCGGCGCTGCTCACCGTGTGCGACGTGGCCGCGCGCACGCTGTTCGCGCCGTACGAGCTGCCGGTGGGCGTCGTGCTCTCCCTCGCGGGCGGGCCGTTCTTCCTCTGGCTGCTGTTCCGCAAAGGGAGGGGACATCCATGATCGAGCTGCGTAAAATAAGCGCCGGGTACCGCGGAGAGCCGGTGCTGCGGGACGTGGACCTTGTGTTCCCCGCGGGCTGCGTGACGGTGCTGCTGGGGCCGAACGGCTGCGGCAAAAGCACGCTGCTGAAAACGGCGCTGGGGCTGCTGCCCGCGCTTTCGGGCGAGGTGCTGTACGACGGCGCGCCGCTGTCCGGCATGCCGCCCGAGCAGGTGGCGCGGCGCGCGGCGTATATGGCCCAGAGCCGCAATGTGCCCAGCATCGAGGCGCGGCGCATGGTGCTGCACGGGCGGTTCCCGTACCTGTCGTTCCCGCGGCGCTACCGCAAAAGCGACTATGCGGCCGTGCGGCGCGCGATGGAAAAGGCGGACGCGCTGGAGCTGGCGGACCGTCCGATGCAGGAGCTGAGCGGCGGCCAGCGGCAGAAGGTGTATCTGGCCATGGCGCTGGCCCAGGAGACTCCGGCCGTCTTTATGGACGAGCCTACTACTTTCCTCGACGTGCGCCACCAGATGGATGTGATGCGCACGGCGCGCGGCCTTGCGGACGGGGGAAAGGCCGTCGTGCTGGTGAGCCATGACCTGTGCCAGGCGCTGCGCACCGCCGACCGCGTGGCGCTGCTGGCGGACGGAAGGCTGTGCATGGCGGGCACGCCGGAGCAGGTGTACGCCGGCGGCGCGCTGGACCGGGTGTTCGGCGTGCGGGTGCGGCGCGTGCCCGTGGACGGCGGCTGGCAGTATTTTTGCGAATGAACCGGACAGGCGCGGGCCGGACGGCCGGTATCTCCGCCTGAATTTGTCGTGATGGGAGCGCAGTGTATGGCGTATTTTCCGATGTTTGTGGAGCTGGAGGGGCGGCCCTGCCTGATCGTGGGCGGCGGCGCGGTCGCGCTGCGCAAGGCGCGCAGGCTGCTGCCCTATGGCCCGTGCCTGACGGTGGTTGCGCAGAGCTTTGTGCCAGAGCTGGAAGCACTGGAGGGAGCTGCGCTGTGCCGCCGGGCATTTCGCCCCCGGGACGTGGAGGGACAGGCGCTGGTGGTCGCCGCGACGGGCGACGGCGCGCTGAACCGGGAGATCGCCGCGCTGTGCCGGGCGCGGCGCATCCCTGTGAACGCGGTGGACGACAAGGACAACTGTACCTTCCTGTTCCCGGCGCTGGTGCGGCGCGGGCCGCTTTCCATCGGCATCTCCACAGGCGGGGCCAGCCCCACGGCCGCGGTATATGTAAAGGAAAAAATCGAAGCGGCGCTGCCCGGCGGCGACGGCTGGAACGGGATATTGGAATATCTGGCCGCCCGGCGCGCCCCTGTTCGGGCCTCGGTGCCGGACGAAACCGCCCGGGCGCGGCTGTTCGCGGCGCTGTTCGACGCATGTATGGAAAAGGGAAGGCCGCTGGAGCAGGCCGAATTCGACGCGCTGGCGGCGCGGATGGAAAGAGAGGGGCCGGGGAATGCATAAAAAGGGCTTTGTCTATCTGGTGGGCGCGGGCTGCGGCAGCGCCGACCTCATCACGGTGCGGGGGCTGCGTCTGCTGCAAAGCTGCGACGCGGTGGTTTACGACGACCTCATCGATCCGGCCCTGCTGGCGCAGGCCGCGCACGCGGAGCAGCATCCCGCAGGCAAGCGGTGCGGCAGGCATTCCATGCCGCAAAGCGAGATCAACAGCCTGCTGGTGCGGCTGGGCCAAAGCGGAAAGACCGTCGTGCGCCTGAAGGGCGGCGACCCGTTCGTGTTCGGCCGGGGCGGAGAGGAATTTCTGGCGCTGCAGGCGGCGGGCGTCCCCTGTGAGGAAGTGCCGGGGATTTCTTCGTGCATCGCGGTTCCGGCCGCAGCGGGCATTCCCGTCACACACCGGGGGGCAAGCCGCAGCTTCCATGTCATTACGGGCCACACGGCACAAACGGGCGACACGCTGCCGGAATCTCTGGAGGCGCTGGCGGCGCTGCACGGCACGCTTGTGTTTTTGATGGGGCTGAACAGCCTGGAACAGATCGCCGCGCGGCTGACGGCTGCGGGCAAGCTGCCGGAAACGCCCGCGGCGGTGGTGTCCGGCGGAAATGCACCGCACCCGGCCACGGTGCGCGGCACGCTTGCGGACATTGCCGAAAAGGCGCGCGCAGCCCGGGTGCAGGCGCCCGCCGTCATCGTGGTGGGCGCCGCCGCGGCGCTGGAGCTTTGCGCCCCGGCCGCGCCCGTGCTGCCGCTGGCAGGCGTGCGCGTGGGGCTGGTGGGAACGCCCGCCTTCACAGAACGGCTCGCCCGGCGTTTGGAAGCACTGGGCGCGGCCGCGGTTCCCTGCATGACGGCCCGGGTGCGGCCTTTGCCGCCCCAGCCGGGCTGGGAAAGGCTAGCGGACGGGCGCTCCTGCTGGGTGGTGCTGACGAGCCGCAACGGCGTCGGCTGCTTTTTTGACGCGCTTGCCGCGGCGCGCATCGACGTGCGCCGTCTGCACGCCTGCCGTTTTGCCGCCATCGGCCCGGCTACGGCGGAGGCGCTGGCACAGAGGGGCATCACGGCGGATCTGTGCCCGGAGCAGGCCACAGGCGCGGAACTGGCCCGTGCGCTGTGCGCCGCCGCCGGCCCCGGCGAAGAGATCCTGCTGTTTCGCGCCGCGGAAAGCAGCCCGGAGATGCGCGGCATCCTGACGGCTCAAGGCTTTTCGGTGCGGGAATATACGCTGTACAAAACGGAATATGCCGCGGCATCGCCCAATGCGGAGGCAGACTATCTGGCGTTTGCCAGCGCGGGCGGCGTGCGGGCATGGTTCTCCGCCTGCGGCGCGGCGCCGAAGGGCGCTGTGTGCGTGTGCATCGGCCCGGTGACGGCCCGCGCGCTGGCGCAGCAGACCGGTGCGCCGTTCCTGACGGCGGAGGACATCTCCGCAGAGGGCGTGGCCGAATGCATTCTGCGCGCACACCGGCACAAGAAAGCGCAGGAGGAGTAAAACGCCCCGCCGCACAGGCGGCAGGACAGGAGGCCTGAATTCATATGGGATGTATTATTCCCGGCTTGCGGGACCGTGATTTGAAGAAAACAGGGATAAGCCGATACGGGTTTATTTCCACAGCGGAGATCCTGTTCAGCGATGCGGTTCGGAAGATCTGCGAAAACGATACCTGCCGCTTGTACGGAAGAACCTGGGCGTGTCCTCCCGCGGTTGGAACGGTTGAACAGTGCAGGCAGCGGTGCCTCCGGTATGAAAAGGCGATGGTTTTTGACGCCGTATATCCTTTGACAGACCCTTTTGATTACGAAGGAATGACCGAAGGACACGGGGCGTTTAAAAAGCTGTGTGACAGGCTGTATATCCTTGTGAAAAACCAGCTTTCTTCATTCCTTCTTTTGTCCAATGAAGGCTGTAACAGATGTGAAGCCTGCACCTATCCGGAGGGTGCATGCAGAATGCCGGAAATGCTGTTTCCCTCTTTGGAAGGCTTCGGGATCGATGTTGCAAGCCTGGCGGCAAAAGCCGGCCTGACCTATAACGGCGGAGAAAATACAGTGACTTACTTTGGGATGCTGCTGTATTGATCTGGCACGTTTTTGCTTTCCGTCCGCCAGATACAAAAAACCTCCTGCCGGGAATCCCCTCGTAAGGAAGTTCCTTAGAAAATGCATGAATCAATGAAGTCCGTACCCTTTTCAGGGTGCGGACTTCTACTTTGGACTGCAGTGCCGCAATCCGATGCTCGTTATACCTGTGGACACGCTCACACCAGCACAGTCGCCCTATGCTGTTTTTTTGATAAACGGAAAATTGTCCTATTCAAGCCATTGAATAAAAGCGGTTTTATCACTGCTGTTATACCCTGCGCTTCTATAAAACTTAAGTATTGACTCTTCCTTTGAACCGGTGAGCAGCATCATTTTATAACAATTTTCCATTTTGGCAATTTCTTTGGCATAATTCAAACATTCTGTTGCATACCCTCTGCCGCGGCAGTCTTTTCGGGTAACAACATTTTCTATAAAGGCGTACGGCCGGACATTTCTTGTTAAATTAGGAATTATTACGCAAACACAAGAGGATACGATTTTATTATCAGCCTCATTCACTATAATGTGATGATTTTTATCTTTTATAATCGTTTCCCATGTCGTTTTTAAATGTTCCGTCCTTTCCGGTACAGACTTCTCGTGCAGATATAGATACAGATTTAACAATTTACTTAGCTCGTTTTCGTAAATTTCTCTAACCATACAGCACCTCTACAAAGTCTATACGTCCTTACAAAGTGTCCTCCCCCCGGCAGGAGTTTTTTTTGTAAGAAAGGCCTTTGCTGAGGGAAGGCAGCCCTCCCTCAAAAGACCATGTGCAGCGCGTTGGCAAGCACCTGTACGGATACGTCGGTGTGCTCACCGCCGTACTCGCCGTCCAGCGTCCACTTTGTGGGCGTGGGGAAATGCACCGTTACGCTGTCCGCATGCAGCAGATGGATCAGCTCGTTGTTGAAATCCCGGGCCAGCAGCTTGGAGACGATGGTGTTCGCTTCCGCCACGCTTGTGGGCGCTTTGATGAGCAGCACCTCGAATTCGCCGTCGTCCAGTGTGGCTTCCACGCTTTTGTCCAGCGAAAAGCCGCCGATGGACGTTGTGTTGGAAATGGAGCAGAACAAAAATTCCTCCTCGAACACCTGGTCTCCAACCTCCACGCGGGCAGGATATTTTTCCCCGATGGGCAGGCGTTTGACGCCTTCAATGATGTAGGCAAGGTGCCCCATGGCGTTTTTCATGTTCTGGGGCGTTTCGTAGGAAACAGCGGAAAAGGCGCCGAAGGCGGCCACATAGCAGAACAGCTCACCGCCGAAATCCCCTGCGTCGATGGCATGCGGCCGGCCGTTGACCACGGCGTCCGCCGCGTCCTCGGGCGTTTTGGGCAGGCCGAGAGAGGCGGCGAAATCGTTGGTGCTGCCGCTTGGAATATAGCCCAGCAGAGGCGGCTGCTCCAGGCGCAGCAGGCCGTTCACCGTATGGTGCAGCGTGCCGTCGCCGCCGCAGCATACCACAATGTCGTAGCCCGCGCTTTCGGCCCCGGCCAGAATGTCCTCTGCGTTCAGCCCGTCCAGAATGGGATATACGGTCGTCTCGCAGCCGCCTGTGCAGAATTTTTGCAGCAGCATGTCCAGGTTGCGGGAGGTTTGCGCGCGCCCCGCGCTGGGGTTATAAAGAAGCAAAAGCTTTTTGCGGTCCATCATAAAAAATACCTGCTTTCCGGAAGATGATGCGGGCCATTGTTAGGATTGCCCGCCGGCGGGGCCGCCACACGGCGCGGCTTTAACAAAATTTCGTCCGCTGAAATTTTGCATGGTTCAATGTTCTCAAAGCCCATGCGCAAAAGCGCATCAGCGCACGAAGTGCGCGCAGCCGCGCAAGCGGCGGACTTGAAATTATTATACCACATCCGTCCGGTATGAATGTTACAAAACTGTGGCGGCCGCCGGCCCGCTCTGGCGCCGTTTTATATCCCGGCAGAGGGCTGCGCAGCTTCCTGCGCATGCAGAGCGTTCAGCGCGGCGCCTGCCCGCGCCGCCACCCAGAGCTGGGGCGCAAGCGCGCGGGCCTGCTCATACAGGGGAACGGCGCCGGCTGCATCGTTTTCCTCCAGAAGCAGTGCGCAGGCCAGATAATAGCTCGCCTGCGCCCGGAGGTAGCTGTTGGGAGCAAGCCCCAGCTCGGTGCGGAAATAGGCGGTGTGGCCGCCCGGCTCGCCCCGCTGCACGGCCATCATGTGCTCCAGGTCCAGCACAGCCTTGCTGAAATGCCCGAACAGCGCGTTGCCCGCCGGCAGCGTGCGCACTTCGTCACGCAGATATGCGAGCTGGCTGCGGGCCGCGGCGTAATCTTCCAGGCCGATGGCGATGCTGGCCTGGCGCGTATAAACGCTCAGGCGGAGCTGCTGCAGGTAGCTTTTGCTGCGGCGGGGCACGCGGTCCATCCCCATGCGGGACAGCGCCTCCAGCGCCTCGGGGCCGCGCCCCAGCGCCTGCAGGGCAAAGCTTTCATTCAATGCCAGGTTGGGCCGCGTGCTGCGGTTCTGCCAGCGTTGGCACCCGCGTATCTCGGCCAGAAACGCCGCGGCGTCGCAGCTCGTAAGAAAGCGCTGGTACGCCGCATTGAAGCGGCGCGTGCCCAGCACGCGGCAAATCACCGCCAGCAGCATCACACCCGCGAGCGTAAGCACCAGAAGCACGCCGAAAGCGGCCCAGTGCAAAAAAATACCGGCGATATAAAGTGAAAGCATCAGCAGACAGCCGATGGAATAGGCGGCCGTGTAGCGTCCGTAATAACCCATATACAAAATCAAACCTTTCTGCATGCGTGCGGATTTTGTCCTTTTGTGTTATTATAGTATAGCACACCGCGCGCCCTGGGCGGCGGTGTGGTTTTGTAAAAAATAGCCGCAGGCTGTTTTTTCGCCTTTCCGGCCGGTCCCTGGGCGGGAACGCCGGGATAGTTTTGCTGTGCAACAAGAAAATGGCCGCGGGCCGTTTTTACGGGCACAGGCGGGAAAGCGGCGGTCCGGGTGTGCGCACGCAGGGCGCGGCGCGGGAACAGGCGGACGCGGCCGAAAGGGAGAGACAGCAGATGAATGCAGATTTTTATTCCGAGAGCTTTACCGTAAAGGCGTATGAATGCGATGCCGAGGCCCGTATGACGCCGGGGGCCATCCTGCGGCGCGCCCAACAGATATCCACCGACCAGTGCGACCTGCTGGGCCTGACGAATGAGGTGTACGCGCGCACGCACACCGCGTTTTTGCTGGCGAAGCTGGCCGTGGAGTTTTATGCGCCCGTGCGCGCGGGGCAGTGCGTGACGCTGGCAACCAGGCCCAGCGCGCCCCAGCACGCGGTGTATGGGCGCTACACCACACTGTGCGCGCAGGACGGCACGGTGCTGAGCGCGGTGGACAGCCGCTGGATCTTGGTGGATACACGGACGAAGCGCATCCTGCGCCGTCCGCCGGAGGACATGCCCATGCCGTTCGTCCAGCCGCCCGTATGCGAGCTGGATGTATCGCTGGTAAAAGGGGAGGCGCAGCCTGTGGCGGAGGAAACGGCCTTTTATACCCGCTGCGACCAGAACCGCCATATGAACAACACCTATTATGCGGATATCGTCTGCGACCATGTGCCTCTGGAGCGCATTGCCGCGCACGCGCCCGCGCGGCTCGCCGTCGTCTATCACAGTGAGGTGCCCATGGGCGCTTCCTTTACCCTGCTGCGCGCGCAGACAGGGGAGAACGGCTGGTATTTTGTAGGAACGGACGGGGAAAAGAAACACTTTGAGGCAAACCTGACGCTGACCGAGTGAGCGGGCGGCAGGCCTTCCCGGCGGCGGAACGCTTTTTCCGCAGCTGCTTTGCGGAGCGGCTGTGCCTTTTGCAGCGGGGAACGCCCTTTTTGGCAAATTTTCGCCCAAAAACATACCAAATGTGTAAGAATTGTAAAAGTTAAAAAATAGTTACAATTTTTTTGAAAAACCTATTGACAGGTGATGTCAAAAGGGTTACAATTTAGTTGCAAGAAAGTTACAAGGCTCTTGCAAGTGCACTTTTTCATCGGGTGCAGGCCCTCTCCTCCTATCGTTGTTTTGGCTAGAAAGCAGCGGTCCTGGGTGCTGCACCAACCTTTTCAAACTCCATTTCACAAGGCAAAACGGCCCCGTATGCTGCATACGGGGCCGTTTTGTACCATTTGCCCACAATTCCCCCGGAAATAGAGGTTATTTTCTGTGCGCAGGACGCGCACTTTTGTGAAAAAACCTTTGCGGCACGCGGCCCTGTGTGCTATTATAATGGGTAAACAATTAAAAAGAAAAGGAGATCACTATGGCCACTTACTTCACGGAACCCTCCCGCACGTTTGGCGAATATCTGCTGGTGCCCGGCTATTCGTCGTCCGAGTGCATCCCCTCCGCCGTCAGCCTGAAGACCCCGCTGGTGAAATACCGCAAGGGGCAGGAGGATTGCCCGCTTTCCATGAACATCCCCATGGTATCGGCCATCATGCAGTCTGTGTCCAACGACACCATGGCCATCGCGCTCGCCAAGGAGGGCGGCGTTTCGTTCATCTACGGCTCGCAGTCCGTGGAGGACGAGGCGGCGATGGTCGCGCGCGTCAAAAGCTACAAAAAGGGCTTTATCGTCAGCGATTCCAACGTGCGTCCTGACGCCACGCTGGCCGATATCCTGGCCCTGAAGGAAAAAACGGGCCACTCCACCGTGGCCGTAACCGACGACGGCACGGCCAACGGAAAGCTGTTGGGCATCGTGGCAAGCCGGGATTACCGCATCTCCCGCATGAGTACGGATCTGCCCGTGAGCGAGTTTATGACGCCGTTTGAAAAGCTTGTCGTGGCCGACGAGGACACCACCCTCAAGGAAGCGAACGACATCATCTGGGACAATAAAATCAACTCACTGCCCCTCATCGACAAGAACCAGCACCTGAAATGCATGGTGTTCCGCAAGGATTACGATTCCCACAAAGAGAACGTGAACGAGCTGCTGGACAAAAACAAGAGCTATATCGTGGGCGCGGGCATCAATACCCGCGATTACGCAGAGCGCGTGCCCGCGCTGGTGGAAGCGGGCGCGGACGTGCTGTGCATCGATTCCTCCGAGGGCTTTTCCGAGTGGCAGAGCCGCACCATCAGCTGGATCCGCGCCAAATACGGCGACAGCGTCAAGGTGGGCGCAGGCAATGTGGTGGACCGCGAGGGCTTCCGCTTTTTGGCACAGGCGGGCGCGGATTTCGTGAAGATCGGTATCGGCGGCGGTTCCATCTGCATCACCCGCGAGACCAAGGGCATCGGCCGCGGCCAGGCAACGGCTGTCATTGAAGTAGCCAAGGCCCGGGATGAGTATTTTAAGGAGACGGGCGTGTATGTGCCCATCTGCTCCGACGGCGGCATCGTGCACGATTACCACATCACGCTGGCGCTGGCCATGGGCGCGGACTTTGTGATGCTGGGCCGCTATTTCTCCCGCTTCGATGAAAGCCCCACGAACAAGCTGCGCATCAACGGCACATATGTGAAAGAGTATTGGGGCGAGGGCTCCAACCGCGCGCGCAACTGGCAGAGGTACGACCTGGGCGGCGCGGGCAAGCTGAGCTTTGAAGAGGGCGTGGACAGCTACGTGCCGTATGCCGGCGCACTGAAGGACGGCGTGTATGTAACGCTTTCCAAGGTGCGCAGCACCATGTGCAACTGCGGCGCGCTCACCATCCCCGAGCTGCAGGAGAAGGCGCGTCTGACCGTGGTTTCCTCCACCAGCATCGTAGAGGGCGGCAGCCACGACGTCATCCTGAAAAACAAGGCCACCAGTGTGACGGAATAAGTTTTCTTTTTAATTTTGATTTTTTGGCTGGAAGGGCTCCCCGCGCACCCGCGTTTGCGGCGTGCGCGGGGAGCTTTTTCTTTTGGCGCGTCCGCCTGCATTGACAGAGGCGGATGTTCTTGCTATTATTATGTCAGACGATATATCGCGACACATACGAATTGCGGAAGGGGGCGGCGCGCGATGTCCGGCGGACCAATGACGGAGGCCATGTATTATGTGCTGCTGGCGCTGCACCGTCCGGCGCACGGATATCAGCTGATGCAGCAGATCGCGCGGGCGTCCCGCGGGCGCGTGCAGATGGGCCCGGGCACGCTGTACGGTGTGCTGACGCGGATGGAAAAGGAAGGGCTGATCGTCCTGTCTGAAAACGACGGCCGCCGCAAGACCTATCTGCTCACAAACGCGGGGATGGAAGCCCTGCGCGCGGAATACAGCCGTCTGCGCGCCATGGTGCGCGACGGCGCATGGATCGGGGAGGGCGGAACGAATGAAAAAACGCAGCTATAAGCTGAGCCTGCCGCGCTGGGCCCTGGCCCAGCGGGAGAGCTGGTACGCCGAGCTTGCGGCGCGCGGCCTGCGGGTGCAGAAGGCGGGCGCAATGCTGACGCGTTTTGCCCCGGCTCCGCCCGCGCGCCTGCGCTACCGCTTCGAGGTCGGTTCCGATGAGGGCAGCCTGCCCGCGGGCCAGAAGGAGTTTTATGAAGAATGCGGCTGGCAGTATGTGCTGAACGACAGGCCCCTGCATCTGTTCTGCGCGCCCGAACAGACGGACGCGCCGGACCTGCACACCGACCCCGCCGCGCTGGCCGATTCCCTCAAGACGCTGCGGGGTTCGATTCTGAGCCAGGCGCTGGGCACAGCGCTGTGGGCGCTGCTGATGTTCGCTCAGCTCACCTATCTGGGCAGGTATACGCTTGAGCTGGTTCTGGCAGACGCCGCCGCGCCGCTGGTTTGGGCCATTCTGGCGGTGACGCTGTTCCGGCTGGGCTGGGGCGTTTACAGCATGCTGGCGCTGATGCGCACCCGCCGCATGCTGCGCGCGGGCGCGATGCCCCGGCACGGCCCGGGCTGGCGGCGGGCGGCACTGGCCCACCGCGCCGCCTGCGCGCTGCTGGGCGCGGTGTATGCCGTTTGCCTGGCTGTGGGCCTGCTGGAGCTGGCGCGCTATGAAAAAACGCCGCTGCCGGAGACCGGCGCGGGCCTGCCGCTGCTGACGCTGGCCGAGGTGGAGGGGGCGGGCTACCGGCGCGCGGCAGAGGCTGCGCCCAATGTGCGGGACGACGTCAACCAGCTGGTGCAGACCTGGACGCCCGGCGCGCCGCTGGGCCTCTCCGCCTGGGAGGCGGGCTATGCCGACGGTACGCAGGACACCGTGTACCTGGTACAGCGCTACTGCCGTCTTTCAGGCGCGGGCGGTGCGAAGGCCTTCGGCCGGGGGCTGGCGCGCAGGCTGTGGCTGCTGGAGCCGGAGGAATACACGGTGCTGAAGGAAACGCCGGACACGCTGGTGCTGGCAAATTATGAGGACGGGCCGGGCTTCCACCAGACATTGCTGTTGGTGGTGGACGGGCCGGACGTTTTGTTCCTGCATTATTGGGGAGGCGGCGCGCGGAGCGCCGATGTGGGCGCCGCGGCGCAGGCGCGGTTTGCGGAATATACGGCCGCGGCGCGCGGGAGGTGAACCGCCGCAGCCCACAAAAGCGCCCGGTTTGTCTTGCGCTTTTCGACGGATATTGATATATTGATATCAGATATGCGCCGGATGTGCCGGCGGTGGGAGGACGGAATGAAAAAGCTGCTGAAATTTTTGTGCGGGCGTATTTTTATCACGGGTCTGCTGCTTTTGCTGCAGGCGGTATGGCTGGGCGTGTTTTTCTGGAAGCTCGCGGCCTATTCGGTGTGGCTGAACGCCGCGTTTACGCTCCTGAGCCTGCTGATCGTGCTGCATATCCTGTACCACGACGACGTTTCGGGCTTCAAGATCGGCTGGATCATCCTGATCCTGCAGCTGCCCGTGATGGGCGGCCTGCTGTACCTGCTGTTCGGCGGCAAGCTGCCCGCGCACCGGATGCGGCGCAGGCTGGCCGCGCAGCACGCGGAAACGGCGGCCGCGCTGGGGCAGGACGAGGCGGTGTTCGGGGCGCTGCGCGGGGACGACGCCCGTGCGGCGGCGCGCAGCCGGTACATTACCGCTACGGGCGGATATCCGGTCTGTATGGATTCGGACGTGAAATATTATCCTCTGGGCGAGGAGATGTACGCCGACATGCTGCGGGCGCTGGAAAGCGCCGAGCATTTCATTTTTTTGGAATACTTTATCATACAGCCCGGCAAAATGTGGGACGGCATTGCGGAGATCCTCAAGCGCAAGGCGGCCCAGGGCGTGGACGTGCGCCTCATATGCGACGATATGGGCAGCCTGTTCCTGCTGCCCCAGGGCTTTGCCCGCGAAATGGAGCGCAGCGGCGTCAAGACGCTGATGTTCAACCCCTTTATACCGGTGCTTTCTCTGGCGATGAACAACCGCGACCACCGCAAGATCATGGACGTGGACGGGCACACGGTGTTCACGGGAGGCGTTAACCTTTCGGATGAATACATCAACGCCGTGGAGCTGCACGGCCATTGGAAGGATACGGGCGTGCGTGTGACGGGCGAAGCCGCGTGGAATTTTACAGCCATGTTCCTGGAGTTCTGGCACGCCTACCGCCCGGAATCCGTGAACGAGCCGCTGGACGCGTTCCGCCCCCATGCTTACCATCCCGCGCCGTTTGCGGGCGAGGGATGGGTGCAGCCGTTCAGCGATTCGCCTCTGGACGGCGAGGCCGTGAGCGCGGGCGTTTACATTGATATTCTGGCGCAGGCCCGGGACTATGTGTATATTTTTACGCCCTACCTTATCATCGACGACGTGATGCAGGCGGCGCTGTGCGCGGCGGCAAAGCGGGGCGTGGACGTGCGCATCGTCACGCCGGGCGTGCCGGACAAAAAAGTCGTATACCGCCTTACGCGCTCCTATTACGCGCCGCTGCTGCGCGCAGGCGTGCGCATCTACGAATATACGCCGGGCTTCATCCATGCCAAAAGCTACCTTTCAGACGACACCACGGGTGTGGTGGGCACCATCAACATGGATTACCGAAGCCTGTACCTGCATTTTGAATGCGGTACCTACCTGTACCGCACCCCGGCGCTGCAGGCGCTGAAGGCCGACGTGATGGACACGCTGGCAAAAAGCCGGGAGATTTCGCCGGCGGACTGCCGCCGCCATTTCTGGAGCCGTATGCTGGACGCGGTGCTGCGCATCGCGGCCCCGCTTTGCTGAGAAAAGGCCCTTACAAACGCGCCCCGCTTCCGGATAAAACCGGCGGCGGGGCGCGTTTGTATGCTCCGCGTGTTTTTGTCCGCCGCCATCTTGCACAAACGTAAGGTTGCGCGCGCGGAATGAAAGGCAGTTCGATGGCAGCGCCGGCCTTTCCTTTTTATAATAAAGGTACAAAGCCGGAGGATGCGGCCGGAAGGGGAAAGGCAGGTGCGCGGTGATGCGCGGAAAAATCAAGCGGGCGCTGGCGGGGCTCTTTGTCCTGCTGCTTGCGCTTTGCCTCAGTGCGGGGCTGTACGTGGGGCTGAAGGGCTATGGCATGTACCGGGAGGCTCTGGAGCAAAAGCCGCTGGCGGAAATGGCGGAGCAGGTGCGCGCCCAGCCGGATTTTACGCCTCTGGACGAGCTGCCCCGGCTGTACCGGGACGCTGTGGTGGCGGTGGAGGACCACCGTTTTTATTCCCATGGCGGCGTGGATTTTATTGCGCTGTGCCGTGCGCTGTGGAACGATGTGTGCGCGGGCGCTTTTGTGGAGGGTGGCAGCACCATCACCCAGCAGCTTGCCAAAAACCTGTATTTCACACAGGAGAAGGTGCTCACGCGCAAGGCGGCCGAGGCGTTCATGGCATGGGCCATCGAGAAGCAGTATACCAAGGACGAGATCCTGGAGCTGTATGTGAATTCCATCTATTTCGGCAGCGGATACTATAATGTGCGCCAGGCAAGCGAGGGGTATTTCGGCAAAGCCCCCGCGCAGATGACGCCCTACGAATGCACTCTGCTGGCGGGCGTGCCCAACGCACCCTCCGCCTACGACCCGGCGCAGAACCCCGGGCTGGCACGGCAGCGCCAGAAAAAGGTGGTGGAGCAGATGGTGGAGCGGGGCTGTCTGAGCGCCGCCCAGGCCCGGGAGGCGCTGACGCCGGGCTGAGTACGGGAAAGCCCGCCGGGGCGGCAGAGCCGGCGAAACGGCGCGCATCCCGCCGGCGGGCTTTTTTGCTCCGCGGGGCGCGCTGCTTTTCGCGCCGTGCAAAGCATTCCTTCCGCTTTTCCCGCATAGGAATAAGCAGAGGGAGTGAATGCCATGGAGAGCGTCATCACCGGCCTTGTCAGCCGGTTCGGCTATTGGGGCGTGCTGCTGCTGATTGCCGTGGAGAACATTTTTCCGCCGATCCCCAGCGAGGTGATCCTCACCTTCGGCGGCTTTTTAACGACCTGTACGGAGATGACGCCCCCCGGCATCATTCTGTTTTCCACGCTGGGCAGCGTGGCGGGGGCCATCGTGCTGTACGGCGTGGGGCGGCTTCTGGCCCCGCAGCGGCTGGAGGCGCTGCTTTCGGGCCGGGTTGGGCGCGTGCTGAAAATGGAGAGCGCCGACGTGCACAAGGCGTCGGACTGGTTTGCGGCCCACGGCTGGCCCAGTGTGTTTTACTGCCGCTGCATCCCCATCCTGCGCAGCCTCATCTCCATCCCAGCGGGCATGGCGGGCATGCATCCGGCGCCGTTTTTGCTGCTCACCACCGTGGGCAGCCTGCTGTGGAATATCCTGCTGGTCTATCTGGGCGCGCTGGCCGGGCAAAGCTGGCCTGCCGTTACGGCCGCGCTGGAACAGGCCTCGGGCTGGGTAAAGGCCGTGCTGGTGGTGGCGTGCGCGGCGGGCGTTTCGGCCCTGTTTTACGGGCGGCGCAAAAAACGGGAGGCGGCGCGGCAATGCGCTGTGCCGGAGCGGGAAGAAACGCAGAAAGAAAAATAAGCAGGGGCGGCCTTCCCGGAAGGCCGCCCCTAGCTTCTAAGGCAATACCGCACAATTCACGGCTGATGCCTTAAGCGTCGCCTCGCTTGCAGATTTTCCGGCAACTGTCACAAAAAATCTGCCGGTGCGATTCGACACTTAGAATTGTGCGGTATCGCCCTAACGCTTTTTGCATTGCGCTTGTTTGGAAAAATACTCGTCGGCCAATATGCTGTACACGGCCGCGTCTACCACGCCTTTGTTGCTGATATCCGCCTGACGGAGCGTACCCTCATATTTCAGGCCGCATTTTATCATGACCTTGCCGGAATTCGGGTTGCGGGGGTCGTGCTGCGATTCGATCCGGTTGGCTTTCACCTGCTCGAATAAAAATGGGATGATGCCCGAAAACGCCTCCGAGGTGATGCCCTGGTTCCACCATCGGCTGCCGATGCAATATCCGATATGCAATATATTCAATGCGTCGTTCCGGTCAACAACGCTGATCGTACCGACGGGCCCATTTCCGTTGTTTTTCAAAACGATCGCCCATTGGTAGAAGTCGTCCCGGGCGTAACCGTCCACCCACATTTGGATGATCTTCTTTGTCGTATTGACCGTATCGTGTGCGGGCCAGCGCAAAAACTCCGTTACCCGTTTGTCACTGGTCCAGTTTTGAAAAGCCGCTCCGCTGTCGTCCAGCCGGAACCTTCTTAAGATGAGCCTGTCTGTTTCGAGCCGGACCGTTCCTTTGTGCTGCATGGTTTTACCCTCCTGTTCGGGAGCTCACGCGTGCCCGCGCGAGCCGCTGTGCTCCGGTTTCTTCTCTGAAACAATATGTTTTTTCTTTGCCGCAAGGTCGGCGATAAAAAGCGCGGCGGCGGATATCAGCAGGAGAAAAATGGCCAGCATATCCCACACGTCGATCACCGGCAGAAAGAAGAGCTTTGAAAGGACGAGGTTGATCAAAAGGCATGTGGGAACGGCCAACAGCAACGAGGCGGCGGCCGCGAGCCGTTTTCTGGTTTTTAATCGTTTGAACAGCGCGAAAACGCTCCAAAGAAAAACAACGGAGAGAGCGGCCGTTGGGGCGCCGGCCGCCAGGATATTACCATTGCTTTTGAGCAGACGGCTCAGCACATACAAAAAAGGGAGAATGAAAACGCTGAGTGCAAGCAGCGCGCCGAACAGGCCTTTTTTACCGGCTTTCAGGACGGGGAAGAACACAAGCCAGGCGAAAGCCATAGAGACAATGGGAAAAGGCGCCCAGGTGAGTTTGCCGGAAACCACCGTGTTGATAACGGCGCATGCGGCGCTGCCGGCCAACAGCAGCAGAGAAAATGCAACGGCGCACCGGCTGCGCATCGTACCTGCCGCGGCTTCTGCTTCGCTGTCCGCATATTGCAGGGCATTCTCCCTGCCTGCCGCCGGGCCTTCGGGTTCTGTATTGCTCTGCTCACCGTTCAGCAATTCATGGATGGTTACGCCGAGTATGTCTGCAACGGAGGGTAAAAGGGAGATATCGGGGCAGCTTATTCCGCGCTCCCATTTTGAGACCGCTTTGTCCGTAATATTCAGCATGCGTGCGAAATCTTTTTGCGTCATATGTTTGTCTTTTCTGCGCTCAGCAATAAACCGTCCCATTTTTTCGGTGTTCATGATGCAGCGCCTCCTTATTGGGATAATTATATTGCACGGCAGGAGATATTACAATCGACTGTTGGTCGAATGCAGTGGGATGACCCGGAAGCAGGCCGTAAGCGCTTGGGCCTGTTGTAAAAGCAGCGCCTTTTTAATATGCGTCCCTATATGCGTCCGCCCGCTGCAAAACTTTCTTTTCAGATCGGCGTTGCTGAAAGCCGCTTCGTCAAACCGTTCGTCAAAATATCCCAAACGGGCAGTTGCCGGTTGATGGACGGCTGCCCGATAAATCTGCTTTTGCCTATTCTTTAATGCGCCATCTCAATACGTTTGACACAATGTATGTATCTGCTGGCTCTTGAATCGTACTTCCAATTTCAGCAGCATCAAAGCAACTATTATCAGACCACACAATTACACGATGGGGTTTGCCAGGCAGCAAATTATCATGAAAAGCCAAATATGCTTCTAAAATATTACATAGGTAATTGTCCTGCCATCCAATCAGGTGTAGTTGGCGCAAACCGATAAATTGGAGTTCTATGGTTTTGGGTTCCCATTGACGTTGAAATACGACGGATAAAACACGCTCTTCCGGGCCGCCAAAATGCATTGCGCTTTTATCATCAACAAATGCGCCGCTTTGAAAGTTGAGAGATACGATACAGGCGTCATGAAAATCACCATAAGCGGACATCAGCTGTTCAATGTCCTTTTGCGTTTCGGCACTCTGCCAGTTCTCCATTTTATCACCTTCATAAATCCAGATTTGTTGAGCCGATTATAGCACAGGGCCCCTGCTATATCAACGTGTTTTTGTAGAAACCGCCGAAGGTATATCCCGGCAACGCTTTCCTCAAAAAGGGTCCTGCAAAACGTAAGATTGACGGCGCATACGGCTTTAGGCTATACTAAATTTCAAAGGTTTGTGCAAAAGGAAGGGAAAATGATGCGGGAAGAATTCAGACGCAGCGAGCTGCTGCTGGGGCCGCAGGCCCTGGAGCGTCTGGCGGGCGCGCACGCGGCGGTGTTCGGCGTGGGCGGTGTAGGCGGGCATGCCGCCGAGGCGCTGGCCCGCGCGGGCGTGGGAAGCCTTACGCTGTTCGACAGCGACACGGTGGCGCTCTCCAACATCAACCGGCAGATCGCAGCCACCCACGCTACCCTGGGGCAATATAAGGTGGACGTAATGGCGGCGCGCATCCGGGACATCAACCCGCAGGCAAGAGTGACCTGCATGCCCGTGTTTTACACTGTGGAGGACGCGCCGAAATACAGCCTTTCCGAATACGACTGCATCGTGGACGCCATCGACACCGTCAGCGCGAAGATCGAGCTGATCGCCCGCGCCGCACAGGCCGGCGTGCCCATCGTCAGCGCCATGGGGTGCGGCAACCGTCTGGATGCGACAAAATTTGTTGTGACGGACCTTTATAAAACGCAGAACGACCCGCTGGCCCGGGTGCTGCGCCGGGAACTGCGGCGGCGCGGCGTGGAGCGCCTGCGCGTGGTGTGCAGCACCGCGCCCGCGCTGACGCCCCGTCCGGGCGGAGAAACAAAGGGCACCGCGGGCCGCCCCGCGCCCGGCAGCGTGAGCTGGGTGCCCGGCGTGGCGGGCATGATTTTGGCGGGCGAGGCGGTAAAGATCATCGCGGGCATTGCAGAAGAATAAAGCGAGGCGGCGCGGCCGGGGCGAAAGGCTCCGGCCGCGCTTTTTTGCGGGTAAGGCCGCCGCTGGAAAACGGCGCGCCGTGTAAAGCCCGTGTAAACCGGCCCGCGCCCCCGGCACGCCCGGCAGGCGGTTTACAAACGCTTTACAAACACGATACATTCCCTTGGTTTTACGGCGGAGGAAGGAATTGTAAAATAAGGGTGTCCCAAAGGGAAAGAAAAGATTTGCGAACAAGGCAAAGGAGTAAAAAACGATGAAAAAGATTTTTGCGATTGTTTTGGCCGGCATTATGATGCTGAGCCTCGCCGCATGCGGCGGCACCGGCTCATCCACCCCGGCCGCTGCCTCCAGCGAACCCGCGGGCGCGTCCGGCACGCCTGCTTCCGGCGAGCCTGCCGCCAGCACGCTGTCCGGCAAGGTGACCACGGGCGGTTCCACCTCGGTTGAAAAGGTTGTCGGCGCGTTCATTGAGGCGTTCATGGCGGAAAACAGCGGCGTGGACGTCACCTACGACCCCACGGGCTCCGGCGCGGGCATTACCGGCGCGGCCGAGGGAACGCTGGACATCGGCCTTTCCAGCCGTGCGCTGAAGGACGATGAGGCCGCAGGCGGCCTGACCGCCACCACGTTCGCACTTGACGGCATCGCCATCATTGTGAACAGCGAGAACACGGTGGAAGACCTGACCCTGGAGCAGATCAAAGGCCTGGCCACCGGCGAGATCACCAACTGGAGCGAAGTGGGCGGCCCGGACATGCCGGTTGTACTTGTGGGCCGCGAGGCCGGTTCCGGCACGCGCGACGGCTTTGAAAGCATTGTGGACGTGAAGGACGCCTGCAAATACGACCAGGAGCTCACCTCCACCGGCGCCGTCATCGCGGGCGTTGCAGCAAACCCCAACGCTTTCGGCTACGCGTCCCTGTCTGCGGTTGACGACACCGTGAAGGCCGTTACCGTCGAGGGTGTGGCCGCCAGCGAGGCGACCGTGCAGGACGGCACTTACAAAATTCAGCGTCCGTTCGTGTTCGTTACGAAGGACGGCGCAGAGCTGAGCGAGGCCGCGCAGGCGTTCATCGACTTCGCCACCAGCGACGCCGCCAGCGAGCTGATCGTGAACGCGGGCGCCGTGCCTGTTGCGAAATAATCCACATCCGAACAAAGCGGGGGAGCCGGCGCGGGGCGCCGGCTCTTTCCGGCTATGATTCATTGAAGATGCGAAAAGGGTTTTGGATATGAAAGAAACAACACTGGACAACAGCATCGAGAGCAAACGCAGGCGCCGGCGCGCGCTGAAAAAAACGATCGAAAAAATCATGAACGCGGTGTTCTTTGTCTGCGGCGCGGCGGCCATTGCCGCCGTAGCGCTCATCACCGTATATATGGTCGTCTCCGGCCTGCCGGCCATCCGGGAGATCGGCCTGCTCGACTTCCTGTTCGGCACCGAATGGAAGTCTACTGCCGCCGAGCCGAAATTCGGCATTCTGCCGTTCATCCTCACCAGCATCTGGGGCACGCTGGGAGCCATCGTCATCGGCGTGCCCGTGGGCCTGCTGACGGCGGTGTTCCTTTCCAAGGTGGCCAGCCGACGGGTCGCGTCGGTCGTGCGCCCGGCGGTGGAGCTGCTGGCGGGCATACCCAGCGTGGTGTACGGCCTCATCGGCATGATGGTGCTGGTGCCGGCTGTGATGGAGCTGTTCCATTTGAAAAACGGCACCTGCCTGTTCGCGGCCATTCTGGTGCTTGCCATCATGATTCTGCCGTCCATCATCTCGGTGAGCGAAACGGCGCTGAACGCCGTGCCGCCCGAGTATGAGGAGGCGAGCCTGGCGCTGGGCGCGACGAAGATCGAAACGATCTTCAAGGTGAGCATCCCGGCGGCCAAAAGCGGCATCGTGGCAGGCATCGTGCTGGGCATCGGCCGCGCCATCGGCGAGGCCATGGCCGTGATGATGGTGGCGGGCAACGTGGCCAATATGCCGGGCCTGTTCAAGAGCGTCACCTTCCTGACGACGGCCGTCGCCAAGGAGATGAGCTATGCCAGCGGCCTGCAGAAGCAGGCGCTGTTCAGCATCGCGCTGGTGCTGTTCTGCTTTATCATGCTCATCAACAGCCTGCTGAACTTCTTCCTGAAGAAAGGGGAGAAACCATGAACGGACAAGACAGGCGCAGCGGCCGCCGCCGCGCATACGATATCTTTTTCAAAACAGTGGTATATCTGAGCGCTTTCCTCACCGTGGCGCTGCTGGTGGTGCTCATCGGCTATATCTTTGTGCGCGGTCTGCCGCATATCACCGGACAACTGCTCTCCACGGCGCCCAGTGTGCTCAAGGATACCATCGGCATTCTGCCAAACATCCTGAACACGTTGTATATCATCCTGTTCACCCTGCTCATCGCGCTGCCGCTGGGCGTGGGCGCGGCAGTGTACCTGACGGAATATGCCTCCAATAAAACGTTCATCCGCATTGTTGAATTCGCCACCGAGACCCTGGCGGGCATCCCGTCCATTATCTACGGCCTGGTGGGCATGCTGTTCTTCGCGCAGATGCTGGGCTTTCAGACGAGCCTTCTCTCGGGCGGGTGCACGCTGGTCATCATGATCCTCCCCACCATCATCCGCACCACGCAGGAATCCCTGAAGACCGTACCCCAGAGCTACCGCGAGGGCGCGCTTGGCCTGGGTGCGACAAAATGGTACATGATACGCACCATCATTCTGCCTTCCTCGGTGGACGGCATTGTAACAGGCTGCATTTTGTCCATCGGCCGTATCGTGGGCGAAAGCGCCGCGCTGCTGTTTACGGCGGGCGTGGGGACCGTTGTGGCAAACAATATCTTTTCGGCCTTCACGCGCAGCGGCGGCACCCTCAGCGTGGCGCTGTACATGTATGTGAGCGAACGCGGCGAGTTCGACGTGGGCTTCGCCATCGCGGCCATCCTGATGCTCCTGGTGCTGTGCATCAACGGCGCGGCGAAGCTGGTGGAAAAGAAGCTGCGCAGAAAAACGAAGTAACCGCGAAGCAGTGAAAGAGGAGTAAGAACAATATGGAAAGCCCCATCATTTTGCAGACAAACCGTCTCAAGCTTTATTACGGCGCCTTTGAGGCGCTCAAGGGCATCGATATGCGGATCCCCGAAAAACAGATCACCGCTTTCATCGGGCCGTCCGGCTGCGGAAAATCTACATTCCTGAAAACGCTCAACCGCATGAACGACCTTGTGCCCGGCGTGCGCATCGAGGGCGAGGTGCTGTACAACGGCCGGGATATTTTTTCCAAAGAGGTGGACGTGACCTGGCTGCGCAAGAAGATCGGCATGGTATTCCAGAAGCCGAACCCTTTCCCCATGAGCATTTACGACAACATCGCCTACGGCCCCCGGCTGCACGGCACGCATTCCAAAGCCGAGCTGAACGACCTTGTGGAGAAATCACTGCGCGGCGCGGCGCTGTGGGACGAGGTGAAGGACCGTTTGAAAAAGTCGGCCCTGGGCCTTTCCGGCGGCCAGCAGCAGCGCATGTGCATCGCGCGCGCGCTGGCTGTGGAGCCGGACGTGCTGCTGATGGACGAACCCACCAGCGCGCTGGACCCGGCTTCCACCATGCGCATTGAGGAATTGATGGCGTCCCTGAAAGAAAGCTACACTGTCGTCATCGTCACGCACAATATGCAGCAGGCCGCGCGCATCAGCGACAAATGCGCGTTCTTCCTGGTGGGCGACCTCATCGAATTCGGCGAGACCGAGCAGGTATTCTCCATGCCGAAGGACAAGCGGACCGAGGACTACATTACGGGCCGCTTCGGTTGATGCCCGCGGCCTGTTTTGCAGCCGTTCCCACGGGGCGGCATGTAAAAAAATATGCCCTGCCATTGTGCTTTTTTGCCAAACAACCTATAATAAAGGAGTAACCCTTATGAACGCACGCCTTTCTTTCGACGCAGAGCTGGAGAGCCTTTCCGCGTCGCTCATCCGCATGGGCGCCCTGGCGACGGACGCCATCGACAAAGCGATCGAGGCGCTGGAGGCCAACGACGGCGCGCTGGCCCAAAGCGTTATTGCGGGGGACCGCAACATCGACGATATGGAGCGCAGCATCGAGCACCAGTGCCTGACGCTGCTTTTGCGCCAGCAGCCCGTGGCGGGCGACCTTCGGAAAATATCCACGGCCATCAAGATGATCACGGATATCGAACGCATCGGCGACGCCGCCGCAGATATCGCGGAGATCACCACGCACATCAAGGAGCACGGCATCCCGGCCTCTTTGTCCGACATTGCGGATATGGCCGAGGCCGCGCAGAAAATGGTGGACGATTCCATCCAGTCCTATGTCAGGGAGGACCTGGTTCTGGCTGCGGACGTGATTGCCCGGGACGATGTGGTGGACGATTATTTCAACAAGATCAAAAAAGACCTTGCCGCGTATATCGCCGTGAATGAAGAACATGTGGACTGCGCCATCGACTACCTGATGATCGCCAAATATCTGGAGCGTTTGGGCGACCATGCGGTGAACATCTGCGAATGGGTGCAGTTCTACAAAACCGGCATGCACAAAAGCGAACGCATCCTGTAAGGCTGCGGAAAACGGCAAAATGCCCTGCCCGGCATTCTGCGCGAAGAAATTCAAGGCGGCGGCTGCAAGGCCGCGCTTCCCGCGGCTGAAAACCCGTCGGGGAAGTTTGCGTGATATCCTGCGCGAAGAGATCCAAGGCGGCGGCTGCAGGGCCGCGCTTCCCGCGGCTGAAAACCCGTCGGGGAAGTTTGCGTGATATCCTGCGCGAAGAGATTCAAGGCGGCGGCTGCAGGGCCGCGCTTCCCGCTGCGGAGAACCGGTCGGGAAAGGCTGCCGGGTGTCCTGCGCGAAGAGATCCAAGGCGGCGGCTGCAGGGCCGCGCTTCCCGCTGCGGAGAACCGGTCGGGGAAGTTTGCGTGATATCCTGCGCGAAGAGATTCAAGGCGGCGGCTGCAGGGCCACGCTTCCCGCGGCTGAAAACCCGTCGGGGAAGTTTGCGTGATATCCTGCGCGAAGAGATTCAAGGCGGCGGCTGCAGGGCCGCGCTTCCCGCTGCGGAGAACCGGTCGGGGAAGTTTGCGTGATATCCTGCGCGAAGAGATTCAAGGCGGCGGCTGTAAGGCCGCGCTTCCCATTGTCAAAAAAGGAGGAAAATCGGTATGCCGAAGGCACCGCGTATTTTTGTGGTGGAGGATGATGAGAGCATCCGCATGCTGCTGGAGGTGGCGCTGCGCTCGTCCGGCTATACGGTAAGCGCGTTCCCGAATGCGGCCGACGCGCTGGCTGAAATGGAGAATACCGTGCCGGACGCGGCGGTGCTGGACATCATGCTGGACGGTATGGACGGCATCACGGCGCTGAAGCTGATGCGTGCGAACGCGCGCCTTGCGGGCGTGCCCGTAATGATGCTGACCGCCAAGGATTCTGAAAACGATAAGATCATCGGCCTGGATGCAGGCGCGGACGATTACATGACAAAACCGTTCAGCGTGCTGGAGCTGTGCGCCCGTGTGCGCGCGCTGCTGCGGCGCGGCGGCGCCGCGCCCGCGCCGAAAAAGGGCGGCGTGCTGAAAAGCGGCGGCCTGAAGCTGGACCTTGCGGTGCGCGAGGCCACACGGGACGGGGCTCTGCTGGAACTGACCTATAAGGAATTTGAGCTGCTGCGTGAGCTGATGGAGAACGCACCCGGCGCCATGAGCCGCGACGAACTGCTGCAAAGTGTTTGGGGCTACGACTTCATCGGCGAAACGCGCACGCTGGACATGCACATCGGCACGCTGCGCCATAAGCTGGGCGACGAGAGCACCGCGCCCCGGTACATTAAAACCGTACGCGGCGTGGGATACCGCTTTCTGGGCGAAGTGGAAAAAGAAGGGTAAAGGGACATGAAGAAAAGCATTCTGAAAAGCACGGCGCTCGTATTGTGCGCGGGCCTTGTGTGCTGCCTTTTGCTGACGGCGGCGATTTTTGACGCAAAGACCACGCAGCAGACGGAGACACAGCTGCGCAGCCTTGCCACGGCGCTGGGCTCCGCCTATGACGCGAACGGCGACGCCGACGCGCAGGCGTCGCAGTTTTCGCGGCAGATCGGCGGGCTTCGCGTAACGGTCATTGCAAAGGACGGCACGGTGCTGGGCGATTCCGCCGCCGATTACAAAACCATGGAAAACCACGCCGGCCGCGAGGAGCTGAAAGCGGCAGAGGGCGCGGGCGTGGGCATCTCCGTGCGCCCCAGCGAGACGCTCGGCACCCGCCTGATGTATGCGGCGGTGCGCACGCAGGGCGGGGATTATATCCGTGTGGCCATGCAGTACAACGGCTTTTTGCGGGACCTTGTAAGCCTGCTGCCCGCGTTGCTGGGCGCCGGTCTGGTCGCTTTTGCAGTGGCGGCGTTCGTGGCCACGCGCGTGGCAAAAACCGTGACGGACCCTATTTCCGATTTTACCGAAAGCCTGAAAAACGTGCAGGAGGGCGGCGCACGGCTGGAGCCGGAGAAATACCCTTATGAGGAATTGCAGGCCATGGCGGGCGATATCAACCGCATGTCGGAGGAGATCGCCCGGAACATGCGCCGCCTGGAGCGGGAAAAGGCGAAGATCGACTATATCCTGGACAACATGAACGAGGGCTTCGTGCTGCTGGATACGGACCAGAACATCCTGCTCATCAATGCGTCGGCGTGCCGCGCTTTCGGTGTGAAAAAAACCGAGGCCCAGGGCAAGAACATCCTGCACGCCACGCGCAACATCCCGCTCATCGACGGCGTGGCGGCGGTGCTGAAAAAAGGCGGCCACGTGGCCGTGGATATGCCGCTGCCCGATAAGCGCAAGGGCGAGGTGAACATCAGCCGCGTGAAGCCCGAGGACACGGGCGCCATCGACGGCGGCGCCATCATCATCATCTCGGACGTGACGGCGCAGCGCAACGCGGCCAAGATGCGGCAGGATTTCTTTGAATCCGCTTCACATGAGCTGAAAACGCCCATCACCTCCATCAAGGGCTTTGCCGAGCTGCTGTGCAGTGATATGCCCCTGGGCGGCAACAAGCAGGAGGCGATCTCCAAGCGTATCCTCAAGGAGACGATGCGCATGAGCAGCCTCATCAGCGATATCATCATGATCAGCCGCCTGGAAAGCGGCGACATTACCTTTGAGCGGGAGGTGCTGGACCTTGCCGCCGTGGTGAGCGAGTGCTGCTCGGACGCGGCGGAATTTGCCAGAAGCAGCAAGGTGAGCATCTCGTGCACCACGCAGCCCTGTGTGCTTTCGGCCTCCCACCGGGAGATGAGCGAGCTGGCGGGCAACCTCATCACCAACGCCGTCAAGTACAACCGGCAGGGCGGCCGCGTGGAAGTGAACCTCACGAACGAGAACGGCGCGCCGTGCCTGCGCGTGTTCAACACGGGCGAGCCCATTGCGCCGGAATACGCCCAGCGTATCTTTGAACGGTTCTACCGCATCGACAAGGGCCGCAGCAAGGCGGCGGGCGGCACGGGGCTGGGGCTTGCCATCGTGAAGCACATCGCCACCAATTACGGCGCCAGCGTCACCGTAACGGCCGCGCCGGATGGCAATACCTTCACGGTGCTGTTCCCTGTGCAGGACTGAGCACGCCTTTTTCGCACGAGTGAAAAAGCGGGAAGCCATCATCCGGATGAACGGTTTATTGCTCGGCAGCAAAAAGAGCCCGGCGCGCCGCGAAAGCAGCGCGCCGGGCTCTTTTTGCGCGGGGAAGCAAAGGGGAAAGCGCGAAAGGGAAAAATGGGACCATTTCTCTTAGTACATTTTGCAATGACCGGGAATCGTAAGCGGCAGCTGCACAAGGCAAGGCTCGCAAGACGCAGAAACGCAGTTCCGCCCATCGGACCCCTTGTACGGTTCAAAGCCGTTTTTGCTTTTCCGATGCGCTTTGCGGAACAACGGAATAATGGCCGGCAGGCCGCATGCAATTGCGCCCAAAGCGTATGGCAGCCGTCCAAGAGCATCGGACGGTTCCTTCTTCGTGCTAAAAAACAGGCTGCGGCCGGGGCACTGCCGGGCGCGAGGCGCCGCGCAGGAGGCCCGCGCAGCGGCGCCTGCTGTCGTGCCAGATGGACCGCCTTCCCAAAAAGCCGAAGCTGCTTTTGCAGGCGGAGCCGCCTGCGGGCCGCGCGTGGCCGCAGGGCCAAACGAACGCGCTACCCCAGATAATCGCGAACGTCCACGGGCGCGCCGTTCAGGTTCGCCTCGAAATGCAGGTGATATCCATATGCGCGGCCCGTTCGGCCCACATAACCGATGAGCTGGCCCTGCTTGACAGGGACGCCGTCGGCGATGCCCTCGGCCCAGGCGGACATATGGGCGTAAATGGTCACCAGCCCGCCGCCATGGCTCAGCTTGACACAGGTGCCGTACGTGTAGTGTGCTTTTGTGCTGACAACACCGTCCGCCGCCGCGTAGATTTTTGTACCCAGCGGCGCGGGGATATCCATGCCGCGGTGGAATTCCTGTACGCCGTTCAGCGTGCGCCAGCCCATGGGCGAGCCGGTGGAATAGCCCGGCAGCGGCCAGTAAAACGCGCCGCCTGTGTATTCGGGCGCGTCGTTGTCGCTTTGGGCGGCCCATTCCGCGTATTCCCGTTCCGCCGCGGCGATCTCCTGCTCCTTGGCGGCAAAGGCGGCCGCGCCGGCCTGCTCGGCCGCCTGCGCGGCGGAAAGCCGGGCGTTTGCCTGCTGCAGCGCCGCGGCATATTCATTTGCAGCGGCTTCCAGTTCCGCATTGGATGCGTCCAGCGCGTCCAGCTCCGCCTGCTGCCGCGCGGCGAGGGCGGCCAGCTCTTCCCGGCGGGCTGTCAGCTCGGCGATGAGCCGTGTGTCACGCACCGCGATGCGCTGCAAATATTCTCCGAATGTGAGCATCTCAGAGAGACTGTCCGCGCCCAGCAGAACGGCAAGGCCGGATTGACGGCTCATTTCGTACATGCCCTTCATGCGCGCCTCAAAGCTTTGGGTGCTTCGGTCCGCCTCCAGCAGTTTGGCTGCCACCTGGGCCTGCGTGCCGGCAAGCTGTGCTTCACATTCCTGTATTTTCAATTGAAGCACCGCGATCTGGGCTTTGACGTTCTGCTCCTTGGCCGTATACAGGTTCACAAGGTCTCCGGCGCGGGCGGCGTCGGTCCGGTTTTGCTCGATCTGCTGCTCGATGGCCTGCTGCTCGGCACGCAGCCGCTCCAGCTTTTCGGCGGGCGTTTCAGCCGCCGCCCGGAACAGCAGCCCCAGCCAGCAAACGGCCAGCAGAGCGGCGGCGCGCCGCATTTCTTTTTTGTACATCCGCGGAAAACCTCCTATTCGGCATTGAGGTAAGGCCACGCCGAAACGGGGTCGCCGTTCAGGTCCACTTCAAAATGCAGATGGTTTCCGGTACTGTTGCCTGTGCTGCCCACATAACCGATGAGCTGGCCTTTTTCCACGAGGTCGCCATCCTTCACCGCGCACGCGGACAGATGACCGTACAGCGTCGCCAGGCTGCCGCCGTGATCCAGCTTGACGGAAATGCCCATCACCCAGTGGTTGTTGAGGCTGGCTGCTCCGTCGGCCGCGGCGTAGACGGGCGTACCCGCCGGGGCGGGGATATCCATGCCGGTGTGTACGTCCTTTGCGCCGTATACCCTGCGCGCCGTACCGAAATCAGAGGAAAGCGTTGTGTAACCCGGCAGGGGCCAGGCGAATTGGGCCGCGCCGCCGGACGGCGCGCCTTCAGGCACGGCGGCGGACCATTCTGCCCACTCCTGCTGCGCCTGCAGATATTGCCGCTGTATTTCCTCTAAGGAGCTATCCTGCGCGGCAAGTGCTTCGAGGCGGCCGATTTCCGCCTGGAGCGTCTGTAATTCTTCGCGCAGGCGTTCCAGCCGTTCCTCCGGTGCTTCTCCGGCCGTGGGCTGGGGCGTGCCGCCCTTGTAAACAGGCGCGGCGGTATCCGACCGGGCCGGGGCTGCGCAGGCAACGAGCGTGCTGGCCAGCACCACAAGGGCCAGCAGAAGGCACAAAAGCGGCGTGCCGCGCTGCTTTTTTCGCAGACTGAGCATTTCTGCAAAGCGGCGTCTGGTTTCTCCTGCGCCGGAGGCAAAGCCGGTGGTGAGCGCGGATATGCGCCGCCTGCGCGCGGACGCCAGCACGTCCAGCACCGCCGCGCCGTAGGCCCTGCGGTAAGCCATGTCACGGCCTGCCAGCACGGCTTCGTCGCAGGCAAGCTCCATATCCTGCCGCGCGGCGCGGGCCATGCACCACACCAGCGGGTCGAACCAGTGCAGGGCACAGGCGGCCGCCAGCACGAACTGGAAGGGGATATCCCCGGCGCTCCGGTGGCGCGCTTCATGGGCCAGCACATAGGGCAGCGTGTCTGCGCGCAGGCCCGCGCCCTCCGGCAGATAGACAGCCGGACGCAAAAGGCCCGCCAGCATGGGCGTATCCAGCCCGGCCACGGCGTAGACGCGCATGCTCCGGCCGAAGGCGGCGCGGCAGGCGTCCGCAAGCGTTTCGTCCGCAAGCGGCACCCGCCCACGGCGCAGACGGCGCATGGACGTCCCATAGGCAGCCAGGCGCGCGGCCAGGCACAGCGCCGCGCCGACCAGCCAGACGGCCCCGGCAAGCCCGGGCCGGGAGCGGAGCGGCCCCGCCGGGGCGGGGGCCGAAGGAACGGGCACAGCCTTACCGGGCCCGGAGGCCGCCGCCTGCTGTGCGCCGCCGCTTTCTGCCGGGGCGGCGGGGAGCGCCGCTTGCCGGACGGCGGCCGTGGGGAGCGGGATGGACAACGGCGCGGGCCTGTCCTGCACCGGCACCGCGAAGCTGACAGGCAGCGCAAGGCGGACGGCAAGGATCAGCCAGGCCAGCCGGAAGAACCGTGCGGACAGCGCGGCACGCGCAAAATGCCGCAGTACCAGCAGCGCCGCGATGAGCGCGCATGTCCAGGGCAGCATGCCCAGCACAGCGTAAAACAGGTCATTCAGCACCGGGCTCGCCCGCCTTTCGCAGCAGTTCTTTCAGCTCTGCCAATTCGCTGCCGGTAAGCGCTTCGTCCTGCACCAGCGCGGCGACCATACCCGCCACGGAGTTTTTGTAGTAGCGCCGCAGCAGGCCGTTTGTCTCCATGCGGCGGTAGTCTTCCTCCCGCACCCGTGCGCGGTACAGCGTGAAGCGGCCCTCGCGCGTTACTTCCACGAAGCTTTTGTCCGCCAGGCGGCCCAGCAGGACCTTGAGCGTGGAAAGCGACCACGCCTTATCCGCAAGGTCCTCCAGCAGGCGTGCGGTGCGCACGGGCTGCGTGTGCGTCCACAGCGCGAGCATCACGTCCAGCTCAGCCTCCGGCAGTTTTTCAAGCGGTTTTTTCGGCATTGTCCGGTCCCTCCTTTTTCGTTGACAATTGTCGTTGATTTTACGGTATCATATTCTGTGACATTTGTCAACGAAAAAACAGCGGAAGACGGTTGCAAAACGCGGGGAAGGGGTACATAATAAAAGCAGCCGCCTGTGGGACGGGCGGCGAAGCAGAAGAGGCGGCCGGCCGCGGTGCGGCCGCGGATGTGCCCGCACAGGGACGCACCAGGAAAGGACGGTTTGATTTTTATGACATATTCCATCGTGACAAGCAGTAAAACGGGCAATACCCAGGCCGTGGCGGACGCCATTGCCGCCGCGCTGCCGCCGGAGGGCTGCGTTTACCGCGGCGCGCCCGCGCCGGAGGCTCTTGACGCGGACGTGATATTCGCCGGATTCTGGACAGACAAGGGCACATGCGCACAGGACATGGCCGGGTTTTTGCCTTTGTGCGGCGGCAAAAAGGTGGCGCTGTTCGGTACGGCGGGGTTCGGCGGGGACCCGGACTATTTCAATATGCTGCTGGAGAATGTGAAAAAGCTGCTGCCTTCGGACGCCGTATATCTGGGCGGCTGGATGTGTCAGGGCCGGATGCCCGGCAGCGTGCGCGCCCGCTTTGCCGCGCAATTGGAGCAGGACCCGGAAAACGCCAACGCAAAACGCATGCTGGAAAATTTCGACCGCGCGCTGTCTCATCCGGACGAAGCGGACCTCGCCGCCGCCGCATTTTTTAGCAATGGGAAGCTTGCTGGGGACACCGCTGCGGCTGAATCCCTGTAAGCAGGAGTGAACAGTGGTGTTTTTGGCATAGAAAAAGCTTGCCTGACCGAAACACACAGCCGAATCTCTGTGTGTTTGCCGGTCAGGCAAGCTTTCCGTTGTTATTGAGATGGGTTTTTTATTGCGGAGCAATCAAAAATCAGTTGCTGCTGCTGCGGCGGCCCAGCAGGCGCAGGATATACAGGAAGATGTTGATGAAGTCCAGATAAAGCTGGAGCGCCGCGAAGATGGACGCTTTCTTCGACATTTCGTAATCGCCTTCGAACGCTGCGTGCAGCTGTTTGATCTTCTGCGTATCATATGCCGTCAGGCCCATGAACACGGCCAGGCCGACAAAGCAGATGATGCGGTCGAACCCGGAGAGCGGCAGGAACATGGAGATGAGCCAGAATACCAAAAGGAAGATCAGCCCGGCCGTCAGGATAGGACGCAGGCCGGAAAGGTCGCGCTTGGTGAACCAGCCGTAGGCCGCCAGCACGCCGAAATACAGCGAGGTCAGCGCGAACACGGTGAGCAGGATCTGAACGTCGTAAGCGAAAAAGACCGCGGAAAACGTGATGCCGTTGAGCACCGCGTAGGCGAAGAACAGGCCGCGGGCCGCGCCGATGCTCAGCTTATGCAGACGGGCGGAAAGCACCATCACCACGACGATCTCGGCAATGGCAAGCGCGAATACCGCAGGCATGCCCATCGTCAGCAGGTAATACAGGCCGCCGCCCGCAGAAAACGCGATAGCGGTACCGAACGTGACCAGCAAACCCAGGAACATCCAGCCAAAGGTCTTGGCGGTATATACGTTCAGAGGCTCGGAGGCGAGACCGCCCTCCATCCACTGGCTGCCATTTTCCTGGAACATAGGGTCAAGGCCCTGTTGCTCATTCATGGATCAATCCCTCATTTCTGTTGTGTATGGGTGGAATGTGCCGTATTGCACATGACAAAAGTATAGCATGTTCAACGCCCGTTTTCAAGATACAGCGCGCAAAGGTCTGCCAGAATATCCTCCGGCAGCATGCCCTGCTGGGACAGGCGCGCCGCGCACCGGTCGGCCGCGAGGCCGTGCAGATAAACGCCGCACACGGCTGCCTGCGCCGGGGCCAGGCCCTGCGCGGCCAGCCCGGCAATCATCCCGGCCAGCACATCGCCGCTGCCGCCGCGGGCCAGGCCCGCGTTTCCGGTACGGTTTTCGTACAGCCGCCCGGCCGGCGTGGCCGTCAGTGTGCGGTGGCCCTTCAGCACCACCACGGCGTCCAGCTGTTTGGCCATGGCCAGCGCCGTTTCGGCAGGCGCTGCCAGCACCTGCTGCACGGAGGTGTGGGCAAGGCGCGCCATTTCGCCCGGATGCGGCGTGACGATGAGCCGCCCGGCCGCGGGGCGCATGGCCTGCTTTTCGGCGGCAAGGCTGCACAGGCCGCCGGCGTCCAGCACCACTGTGCCGCGGGTGCGTTCCAGCAGAAGCTTCATTTCCCGCGCGGTGGTTTCATCGGCTTCACGCCCGCAGCCCGCCAGGCATACGGTGGCGGTTTCGGCCATGGAGGTGAGCGCGCTTTCATCCGGCAGCGGCAGGAACGTGGCCTCCAGAACGCGCGCGGCAATGCTTTGGATGACGGATTCTCCCGCGGCCAGCGTAACGACGCCCGCGCCGGCGCGCAGTGCGCCCAGCACGGAAAGGGCGGCGGCGCCGCGGTAGGCCGGGCAGCCGCAGACAGCCAGCACACGGCCGTACGCGCCCTTGTGGCTTTCCGGGGGACGCGGCGGCAAAGCGGCGAACACCATTTCATTCGTGATGACAGCAGGCATAAGAACACTTCCTTTTTTACAGCGGCGGAGCCGGGAGTACGGGACCATAGGACCGCCCGGTGCACACGAGCCGCGGGCGGGGCATGCGGGCCGCGGCGCGGGCGTCAGCTTTTTTTAGTGAACACGGGCGGCGCGCAAAGCGTGAGCCTGAAAATATGGTATACTGGTATTGCAGACTTTGCTATTATTGTATCACAAAATCCGCTTCTCAGACGAACGGGCCCGAAAATATTTGCGAGGGCTGCAGTCCGGGACAAAGCAGGCTTCCCATTGTTAAAAAACGCGGCCGACGCACCGACACACAGAGATTCAGCCGCGGCAGCTGGCTCAATGGTTTTCCGTTGTTGAAAAAATTCAGCCGCAGCGGCCTGTAAATCGGGTTTCCCATTGTTAAAAACGCGGCTGGCGCGCCGACGCACAGAGATTCAGCCGCGGCGGCTGGCTCAGCGCGCTTCCCGTTGTTAAAAAAACGTGGCCGACGCGCCGACACACAGAGATTCAGCCGCGGCGGCCGCTCAGCGCGCTTCCCGTTGTTAAAAAAACGCGGCCGACGCGCCGACGCACAGAGATTCAGCCGCGGCGGCTGGCTCAATGCGTTTTCCGCTGTTAAAAGAATTTAGCTGCGGAGGCCCGTAAAGCAGGCTTCCCATTGTTAAAAAACGCGGCCGGCGCGCCGACGCGCAGAGATTCAGCCGCGGCAGCTGGCGCAGCGCGCTTCCCGTTGTTAAAAAAACGCGGCCGGCGCGCCGACGCGCAGAGATTCAGCCGCGGCAGCTGGCGCAGCGCGCTTCCCGTTGTTAAAAAAACGCGGCCGGCGCGCCGACGCACAGAGATTCAGCCGCGGCGGCTGGCGCAGCGCGCTTCCCGTTGTTAAAAAAACGCGGCCGACGCGCCGACACACAGAGATTCAGCCGCGGCGGCTGGCACAGCGCGCTTCCCATTGTTAAAAATTGTTAAAAAAGGAGAGAGAGGGTATGGACGGACGTTTGCGCAGGCTGGTGGATGCCAGCGAAGCGATTGTATTTTTCGGTGGAGCGGGCGTGTCGTGCGAGAGCGGCATCCCGGATTTCCGCAGCACGGACGGGCTGTATCACCAGGAATACCGCTGGCCGCCGGAGGAAATTCTGTCCCACGATTTTTTCGAACGCCGGCCGGAGGAGTTCTTCCGCTTTTACCGCGACAAAATGCTGTACCCGCAGGCGGAGCCGAACGCGGCGCACCTTGCCCTTGCGCGGCTGGAGCAGGCCGGTAAGCTGAAAGCCGTCGTCACGCAGAACATTGACGGCCTGCACCAGGCAGCGGGCAGCAAAAACGTGCTGGAGCTGCACGGCAGCGTGCACCGCAACCACTGCACACGCTGCGGCGCGTTTTATACGCTGGACGACGTGCTGCGCTCCGAAGGCGTGCCGCGGTGCGGCTGCGGCGGCGTCATCAAGCCGGACGTGGTGCTGTACGGAGAAGCGCTGGATGAAACGACGCTCAACGCGGCTGTGCGCGCCATCCGCCGTGCGGACCTGCTGCTGGTAGGCGGTACGTCGCTGAACGTTTACCCCGCGGCGGGCCTGCTGCGCTATTTTACAGGCGCCGCGCTGGCGGTCGTCAACAAGACGCCGACCCCGGCAGACGCCCGGGCAGACCTGGTAATCCAGGCCTCTATCGGCCGCGTACTGGGCGGCTTTGAGGACTGAATTGTAAAAAAACAAATAAACATACAAAAAATGTTTTAAATCACTTGCTTTTTTGTGTAATATGCATGTATGATAAGAATGTAGATTTTCCACAGAACGGAGCGAGTGGAGATGCGGGAAACAGAGAATACGGCATACGCACGCAAAAGGGAATTTTTACTGTGCACCGACATCTGCGGCAGCGCGCTGGACACGCTGCGCAGCCGGCAGGAGCAAGCCTATTGCCCGGCGCTGGTAGAGGTGTTTGAGCTGGAGGAGCACGCGCAGGAGGCGCGGCGTGCCTGGATGTCTGTTGCACTGGAAAGCCGCCTGCGCGGCGGGAACCGGTTCCGTCTGCTGTCACAGGCATGTGTGCGCATCGCACAGCAGGGGGCCGCCGTGCCGGGGCTGGACGGCATTCTGCATTGGGTGGAGAGCGGCAGCGAGCTGACGCACGGCGCGCTTGCGGCCCGCGTGAAGCGCGGCGCGGGCCCCGCCCTGGCGCGGGCGCTGGCCTGGAGCCGGGAGGTGAACCGCCGCCTGACGGCCATGCCCAAGGAGTGCGCGCCCTTTGCCGCGGTGGAAGGCTGCCTTGCCGCGGTGCGCGCCGTGGCGGACGTGGTGGCCATGGGCACAGGCACGCCTGCGGCGGTGAGAGGCGAATGGACGCGGGGCGGCTTGTCCGGCTATACGGACGCGGTGTTCGCCGCGCCGCAGGACGGCAAGGCGGAGGCGCTCATTCCCGTTTTCGGCGCCGGATACCTGCCTTCGCACATGCTGGTGGTGGGCGATACGCTTGGCGACGCGGCACTGGCCGCGCAGGCGGGCGCGTTGTTTTTTCCCATCCTGCCGGGCCGCGAGGAAGCGTGCTGGCAGCGGCTGGCCGAGGAAGGCTTCCCGAAATTTTTGCACGGCAGCTTTGCGGGCGCATACGAGGACACGCTGCGCAAGGCCCAGCGGTCGCTTTTGCCCTAGGCGAAGCGGCCGGCGGCAAACGGCGCATTCGATAAACGGCAAGGAGGAACGCCCCATGGACGGCAAACGGCGTGCGGACATCCGCCCCGGACAACAGGTGGAGATCGTACTTAAAAAAGACCAGCCCACCGGCAGGCGCACCCGCGGTGTGGTGCGGCGCATCCTGACAAACAGCCCCACCCACCCCCACGGCATCAAGGTGATGCTGGAGGACGGGCAGGTAGGCCGCGTACAGGCTGTGCTGGACGCGCCGGCTCCGCAATGAAAAAACCCCAGCCTTTTGGCTGGGGTTTCAGACTGTCGAAAAAAGCAAAGAAGTAAAAGAAAAGTCCGGGGAAAAAGCTGGCGGTGGCAAAGCCATGCATCTTTGCGCAGCAAAGTGCAAGCCACGCGGCGAATGCCGCCAAAAAGGGGTGGTGAACCCCTTTTTCATTTAAAATGACCCCGCGCCGTGCGCGGCGAACGGGGCCAAAGGCCCTGTTCGTAGGCAGCTTGGCGCAAAAGCTGCGCTTTTGCGCCAAGCTGAAACCCCAGACAAAAGGCTGGGGTTTTTGAATGGAGCGGATTACGAGGCTCGAACTCGCCACCTTCTGCTTGGGAAGCAGACGCTCTACCAGATGAGCTAAATCCGCGGAGCATTTATTATTTTAATCGCTTCGCGGCATTTTGTCAATGCATTGCGGGCAAAAAATAGAGCGGCACGCCGTTTTGCCGGTTATTCTGAAAAACCGTTTTTCAGTGCGCGCACATAGCGGGACGCCTTGGCGATCTGCTCATAGCTGAGCTGGCGGATGTCATCCACCAGATTAAACGCATTGATTTTTTCCTCGCGGTACATCTGCTCCAGAAAACGGTGGTATTCTTCGTCCAGAACGATATCCACCATGCGCTTGCCGTGGGCGCTGAGCGAACGGAACTTGCGGATGCGTTTGATCTCCTCCGAGCTGAAGATCTCGCTTGGATGGGTGTTCAGCAATTCGTCCAGCGAACAGTTCAGCACGCGGGTAATGGCTGTGATCGTCTCCCAGGTGGGGTTCTGATTTTCTCCAGAAAACAATTTCGACACCGTGCGGTACGGGACGCCGGACTGCTCGGCGATGCTGACGCAGGAAAGATTGCGCACCTCGCGGATCTCATTGAGCTTTCGAATGTTCATAAATTTCTCCTTGTCCCGCAATATTTGCCTTTTATGGTAAGTAAATATTACCTTAAAAGGTAATATTTGTCAATGATAACAGTATTAAGAAAAAAATACGTGTTTTTTGCCAATATGAATTTCCCTATTGTAATGATATGATTACAGACGCTGCACATCCTGCGGCATTTTCATTTTTGCCTGCTTGTGTGCGTGCAACGAACACAGGAAAGGTGAGGCTGCTTTATTTTGTCGTTTTGTTTATGATTTTGTCGATTTTACAAAAAATGGTATTTTTCACATCTGAACTGCGATAAAATAAAAGCGTAGATTTACCGCGAAAATAAAGGGAAAAGGGGTTCATTTCGGGTATGAGGTATACGGTGGTGTGCGAGTGTTCGTTCGATGATGTGAATGGGGAATATGCCACCTATGCGCTTGCCTGGGGCGAGGCATGCGTGCATGACGTTTCGGTGGACGCGGCCTTTGTCCAGCGCGTGGCGGACGCGCTGAACGGCCAGGACGTATCCCCCGAGCATGTGTACAACGTGCTGGACAACTTTTACGGTATGGGCGAAGCCGCCCCGGTCACCCGCCGCTGGTGGGAATGAACGGCAGGCAGCAGCCCGCCCCGGCCCCGTTTTGGGGGTTTTGCACAAGTCAGCTTGCCAAAAAAGGCGGGCGAAAAAGCAAAACTTCAGGAACATTTTACGAAAATTTGACAGCGGCATTCCCTTTGTGCGTCCATTCGTTGTAACGCCGCCGACACTGTGCTACAATAAATGACAGTGTGAGCCGGGCGTGCAGGGCGAAGGCGCGCTTGCCGTGCGGCTCTGGGAACGTGAAATTTTCCTGGAGGCGAAACAATGACGTACACGCGCAAGAACAAAGGCGTTTGCTCTCTTTCCACTGAAGTGACGCTCACAGACGACGGCGTCATCGAATCCGTTACAGTCGTGGGCGGCTGCAACGGCAACCTGAAAGGCATCAGCGCCCTGCTCACGGGGCTCAGGGCGGAGGACGCCATCCGGCGCCTCAAGGGCCTTACCTGCGGCAGCAAGCACACCTCCTGCCCGGACCAGATCGCGTTGGCGCTGGAAGAAGCGCTGGCAAAATGAACCATCCATAAGATACCAGGAACATCAAAAACACGGGCCGCGCGGCCCGTGTTTTTTTCGGCTTTGCACGGCAAAGCCGGAAAAACGGCCGTGCGGCCCGGGACGGGCCACGGCCTTACGCTCAAAAGCGCCGGGGCGCAGGAGTGCCCGGACGCGCAAAAAAAACACGGGCCCGGCAGCCCGTGTTTTTTTCGGTCCGTTTGCGGCCATACTTCCCCTGTAAAGGAGCGTTCGGACGGATGAATTACACTTTCAGCGGATTTTCAAAGGCGGGCAACGCCGTGGTGCGCGGCGCCATTGCGGCGGCGCAGGACATGGGCCATACTTACGTTGGCACCGAACACCTGCTGCTGGCGCTGGCGCGGGACGACACGGGCGAAGCGGCTGCTTTTTTGTTGGAAAGGCAGGTCTACGGCTATCAGGTGGGGCGGCTGCTGCGCGAGCAGGTGGGCTGCGGCAGGCGCACGCGCCTTTCCCCAAGGGATTTCACGCCCGCGCTTTCCAAATGCGTGGACTGCGCGGTGATCGAGGCCAAGGCCGTGTCCGACGGGAAGGTGGAGCCGGTGCATCTGCTGGCCGCGCTGCTGGAGGCTCCGGCAACGGCGGGGCGCATTCTGGTGCAGCTTGGCGTGGAGCCCGCCGCCGCGGCAAAGGAATGCGGCCGGCGCATGGGCAAGTTCCCGCTGTTCCAGCAGACGCCCCGGCCTGTAACGAGCCCCCGGGGCGCGGCGCGCGCCGCCGAAAAATACGGCAAGGACCTGACGAGCCTGGCCGAGCAGGACAAGCTGGACCCGGTGCTGGGCCGCGACAGCGAATTGCTGCGCATGGAGCAGATTCTGGTGCGGCGGCGCAAAAACAACCCCTGTCTGGTGGGCGAGCCGGGCGTGGGCAAGACGGCTGTGGTGGAAGGGCTGGCCCGGCGCATCGCCGCGGGACAGGTGCCGCCCCAGCTCCGGGGCAAGCGCATCCTTTCGCTGGACATCACCAGCCTTGTGGCGGGCACCAAGTACCGGGGCGATTTTGAGGAGCGGTTCAAGAACGTATTGCTGGATGTGCAGCGCGCCGGGGACGTGATTTTATTCATCGACGAGGTGCACGCCATCGTGGGCGCGGGCGCGGCGGAGGGCGGCATCGACGCCTGCGGCATCCTCAAGCCCCTGCTGGCGCGCGGGGACATCCAGCTCATCGGCGCGACAACGCGGGTGGAATACCGCCGCCACATTGAAAAGGACGCGGCGCTGGCCCGGCGCTTCGGCGCGGTGGAGGTGGAGGAGCCGGGCCAGGAGACCGCCGTGGAGATCCTGCAGGGGCTTGCGCCGCGCTACGCGGCGCATCACGGGGTGGAGATCGCGCCGGAGGCTGTGCGGGCGGCAGTGACGCTCTCGGCGCGGTATCTGCCCGAACGTTTCTTGCCGGACAAGGCGCTGGACCTGCTGGACGAGGCGTGCAGCGCGGTGCGCATCGAGGCTGCGGAGCGGCCGGGAGGGCCGGAAAAGCCCGCCGTGACGGCGGCGCACATCGCGGCGGTGGTGTCGCGCCAGAGCGGGGTGCCGGCCGAAAAGCTGACGGCGGCCCAGACGGCCACGCTGGCGGCGATGGAGCAGACGCTGTCCGGCCGCGTGGTAGGCCAGCCGGACGCGGTGCGCGCCGTTGCGGGCGCGCTGCAGCGCGCCCGGCTTGGGCTTGCCAGCACGGCGCGCCCCATGGGAGCGTTTTTGTTCCTGGGGCCCACGGGCGTGGGAAAAACAGCGCTGGCCCGGGCGCTGGCGGATTGCTGCTTTGGCAGTGAAAAGGCGCTTTTGCGCTTTGATATGAGCGAATATATGGAAAAGCACACGGTGGCACGCCTGCTGGGCGCGCCGCCGGGCTATGTGGGCTACGGCGAGGGCGGGCAGCTGACGGAGGCCGTGCGCCGCCGCCCGTACAGCGTGGTGCTGCTGGACGAAATTGAAAAGGCACACCCGGACGTGGCGAACATCCTGCTGCAGATCATGGAGAACGGCGCGCTGACCGACAGCGAGGGGCGGCGTGTGGACTTCACCCACACGCTGGTGATCCTGACGTCCAATCTGGGCGCGAAGCACCTGGCGGGCCAGCGCGCGGCGCTGGGCTTCGGCACGGGCGCGCCGGGCGAGGGCGCGCGGGCCGAGGTGATGCGGGAGGTGCGCGAGCATTTCAGCCCCGAGCTGCTGGGCCGCCTGGACGAGGTGCTGGTATTCGGCCCGTTGGCGCAGGAGGACCTTGTGGCCATTGGGGAAACGCTGCTGCGGGAGCTGGAAGCGCGCGCCGCGCAGCAGGGCATCCGCCTGGCGCACACGCCCGCCGCCGCGCGGCTGCTGGTGCGTGAGGCATACGAGCCGTCCTCCGGCGCGCGCAGCCTGCGCAGGGCCATCACGCGGCGGGTGGAGCAGTGCCTCGCCCAGCAGCTTCTGGGCGGCGTGGAGAACGGCGCGGCGGCGGATTTTCTGCTGGACGCGCCGCAGGACGTTCTGTCGCTGGCACGGCGGTGCGGCACTGCTGCAAACGCAGCGCAGGGCGGCGTGCGGGGCGGAGGGGAAGCGGACGCGCCCGAACAAAACGCGGCGGCCCCGGCCCCGGACACGGTACAGGCGTGCAATTTGTGAAATGCGGCAAATGCGGGAATGGAAAAGCGGAAGGCCAAAGGCCTTCCGCTTTTGGTTGTATTTTACGCCCGGCTTAAGCGTGTTGACGCAGGAAGCCATCGCCCGGAAACAAAAATTTTTGCGCATGGCCTCGTCCGGCACACTTGCAGGCCAAAATCATGGCCCGCCTTTAGGCGTGTTGGCGTAAGAAAACATCGTCCTTGAAGCGGGAATTTCCGCGCATAGCTTCGTCAAATCGCCTTGACAACCACAAAGGGTGCCTGCGGCAATTTTCCTTGCTCTGCATCGAAAATTCCCGTTTCAAGGGTGCTGCGCAGTTTTGGCCCGGCGGTTTTGGATGTACAGTGCGCGAAAAAAGCCTGGCAATCCTTTGTGGATTGCCAGACTTTTTGAGTACGCTGTGCGCCAAAACCGTCAGCACAAAACCGATGTTTTCTTGCGTCAACGCGCCTTTTGACGCTGCGCGTCAAACCGTCCGGCCCAAAACCGATGTTTTTTTATGCCAACGCGCCTTTGCGGCGGCGCTGAATAAACAGCGGGACGGCGGCTTCCAGCAGCGTCAGGCCCAGCGCAAGGGAAATATAGAGCCATACGCTGCTTTGGGGGCCCTGCATTCCGGCAATGCAGCGCGCGTCCATGATCCGGTCCTGCGTCTGAACGGAGACCTCATACAGGCCGGAACCGCTCTGAGCCTGAGCGGTGTGATAAAGCCTGTCGCCGGGAACGGCGGCGTCGGTTTTTTCGTCGATGCGAAAGCGGGAGGTGTAAAGGCTCCAGCTGACGCCCACAAGGCGCGTTTCGCCGGCGCTGTTCCGGTAAAGCACCCAGTCCGCGTCCGATTGGCCGAACAGCCGCGCAGAACCGCCCGCCCTCGTGTGCACGTCCAGAAGCTCGCAGCCTTCAAAATAGGGCAGCCGGGCCAGCCGCTCGGCCGTCAGCGGGCCCGCCTGAGGGAATACCGCCAGGGAAACCGCCGCTGTGAGCAAAACGAAATTCAAGAGAAAAACGCCGGCCCACAGGAGCACCCGGCCCTTCGAGGGCGCGCGCTTTTTCTTCTGCGGGTCCCTTGCTGTTGTCATCCTGAGCACCTCCTGATGTAAATGTGAACAGCGGTAAAGCTGCTTCTTAACTGTATCATACCAAAAAGCAAAGGGCTTGCACAGCACGCCGCCGGAAAACCGTCGCCTTGCCCAAGAAAAGCGGACGCAGCTTGGGCAAAGCGGCGGCCACCGGCGGTCAGCCGCTGCAAACGGGTTGCACTTTTGCCTCCTTCGCCGTATAATAAAAAGAATCTGAAATTTGTATAATTCTGGAAAAGAGGCGGCGGCTTTGACGGACTTTCTGGTAAAACGCTTTATCAAAAACAGCACGGACGTGAACGACCCTGCCGTGCGCACCGCTTATGGCAATTTGGCGGGCGCGGTGGGCATTTTCTGCAACGTGCTGCTGTGTGCGGCCAAGCTGGCGGTGGGCACGCTGTTCGGCAGCATCTCCATTACGGCCGACGCGGTGAACAATCTTTCCGACGCCTCGTCCAGCGTCATCACGCTGGTGGGCTTCCGGCTTTCGGCAAAGCCCGCGGACGACGAACACCCTTACGGCCATGCGCGCATCGAATATCTGGCGGGGCTGGCCGTCTCGGTGATGATCCTCGTCATCGGCGTGGAGCTGGCGCGTTCCAGCATCGGCAAGATCCTGTCCCCCACGGCCGTGGAGTTCAGCCTTGTCACCGTGGCGGTGCTGCTGCTCTCCATCGGCGTGAAGCTGTGGATGGCGGCCTTTAATAAAAAGGTGGGCAGGCGCATCGGCTCGGCCGCGCTGGAAGCCACGGCCATGGACAGCCGCAACGACGTGATCTCCACGGCGGCGGTGCTGGCGGCGAGCGTGGTCTCGGGCCTGACGGGGCTGGAGCTGGACGGCTGGATGGGCCTTGGCGTGGCGCTGTTCATTTTGTGGAGCGGCGTGGGCATCCTGAAGGAAACGGTGGATCCGCTGCTGGGGGAGGCGCCCAGCGAGGAACTGACGGATTACATCGGCAAAAAGGTGATGAGCTACGACGGCGTGCTGGGCACCCACGACCTGATGGTGCACGATTACGGCCCCGGCCGCCGTTTTGCCAGCGTACATGTGGAGATGGCGGCGGAAAACGACGTGATGCAGAGCCACGACATCATCGACAACATCGAACGGGATTTCCAGGAGAACGACCACATCAGCCTCATCATCCATTACGACCCCATCCTGACGGGCGACGACGCGGTGGGCACGGCCCGGGAGTGGGTGAAGGAGCTGGTGCGGAGCATTTCGCCGGAGCTTTCCATCCACGATTTCCGCATGGTGCAGGGGCCGTCCCACACAAATTTGATTTTCGACACCGTGGTGCCGCACAATTTTCCGCTTTCGGACGCCGCGCTGCGCAAACGCATCCAGAGCCTTGTGGAGACGCACGACGCGGGCGAAACGAAATATTACGCCGTGGTCACCATCGACCACAGCTACGCGGCCATCCCCGGCGCGTGCAAAACAGACGGAAAGGAATGAGCCGCCCGCCTTTTGGGGCGGCCAAAGGATACGGAAAGGGAAGGGAAAGAACATGGAATTCAAAATCTCGGATAAGATGCGCAATATGAAGCCGTCGGTCATCCGCGAGATACTCAAGCAGATGAGCGACCCGACGCTCATCAGCTTTGCGGGCGGGAACCCGGCGGCGGATTCATTCCCGGCGGAGGACATCGCGCGCTTTTCGGACGAACTGCTGCGGCAGGACCCTGTGGCCGCGCTGCAGTATTCGGTGTCGGAGGGCGTGCCCTCGGTGCGCGAAGCCGTGCGGGCCTTTGCCAACCGGCGCGAACGGGTGGCGAAGGAAAACGACGGCGTGCTCATTACATCCGGCAGCCAGCAGATCCTGGATTTCGCGGCCAAATGCCTTTGCAACGAGGGCGACGTGGTGGCTGTGGAAAACCCGGCGTTCCTGGGGGCGTTCAACGCGTTCCGCAGCAGCGGCGCGCGCCTGGCCGGCGTGCCGATGGAGGACGACGGCGTAAACCTGGCCGCGCTGGAGGCCGTGTTTGCCGCGCCGGAAAAGCCGCGCTTTTTCTACTGCATCCCCAATTTCCAGAACCCCACGGGCAAGACCATGAGCCTTGCCAAGCGCAGGGCCGTCTATGCGCTTGCGGTGCGGTACGGCGTGCCCGTGTTGGAGGACGACCCCTACGGGGAGCTGCGCATCGCGGGCGAGCCGGTGCCGTCCATCAAAAGCATGGACACCGAGGGCGCCGTTATCTACGCGGGCAGTTTTTCCAAAATTTTGTGCCCGGGCATGCGCCTTGCGTACTGCGTCTGCGACAAAAAGCTGATGGCCGCCTTTGTGGTGGCGAAGCAGTGCAGCGACGTGCACACCAACGTGTGGGCGCAGCGTGTATGCGAGGCCATGCTGACGCGCACGGATATGGACGCGCACATCCGGGAGATACGCAAAATTTACGCGGCCAAGGCGGCGCTGATGATGGAACAGCTGGATGAAAAGTGCCCGCAGGTCCGTTATACGCGGCCCGAGGGCGGCATGTTCATCTGGGGCACGCTGCCCGAAGGAGCGGACATGCCCGCGTTTGTGCGGGAATGCCTTGCGCGCAAGCTGGCGCTTGTGCCGGGCAACGCGTTCATGGTGGACGAAGAAGCGCCGTGCGGCAGCTTCCGCATGAATTTTTCCACCCCCACGCCGGAGAACATCGTGAAGGGTGTTTCCGTTATGGCCGGGGTGCTTGCCGCGCAGGGGCTCTGACATGCAGGCGGGATAAAAACAAACCAGAGCGGCGCTCCCTCTTTGAAAGGGAGCGCCGCTCTGGTTTTCTGCATCAGCCGGAGCGCGCGGCTCACAGCGCCAGCGCCACGCCGCGGCCCGTGCGCTTGTACGGCGTGTAGCGGATGCCCACCATGTCGAACATCCGTTTGCTGGCGATCACGGAATCGGAATCCGCGTATTTGTCCTCGTAATAGATGACCTGTGAGATGCCGCTCTGGATCAGCGCCTTGGCGCATTCGTTGCAGGGGAACAGCGTGGTGTAGATGCGCGCGCCCTTCAGGCTGCCTGTGCCGGAGGCATGGTTCAGTATGGCGTTCAGCTCGGCGTGGCAGACATACATGTATTTGGTTTTCAGCGGTTCGCCCTCGCGCTCCCAGGGCATGTCGTCGTCGAAGCAGCCGGTGGGCATGCCGTTGTAGCCCATGGACAAAATTTTGTTTTCACGGCTGACGATGCACGCGCCCACCTGTGAGGTGTTGTCCTTGCTGCGCTGCGCGGTGAGCAGCGCCACGCCCATAAAATATTCGTCCCAGGAAATATAATCCGTCCGTTTCAAAGCAGGGCCTCCTTGATCTGTGTATGATGTTTGCGCGGGAACACCGCGCGTCAATCCGTCATGGGGCTGACGCCGTCCAGATAGTCCACGGCGGCCAGCGCGGCCACAAGGCCGTCGCCCACGGCGTTGGCCACCTGCAGCGGCTTGCCCGTCATGTCGCCCGCGGCGAACAGGCCGGGAATGTTGGTGCGCATGGCGGCGTCTGTTTTTACAAAGCCGTTTTCCAGCGCAAGGCCGGGCACCAGCGCGTCCGGCGGCGTGGCCGCGCGCAGGATAAAAACGCCCTGTACGGGCAGCGCGGCGCCGCCCACGCGCACGGCCTCCACGGCGGCCCCGCCCTCCACGGCCTCCACGCGCCCGGCCCGGAAGGCCACGCCCGCTTCCAGCGTGTCGGGCCTGCGGCCCGCGATGTAGGTGACGGAGCAGCCGATGCCGTGCAGGAAATTGGCCTCCTGCGGCGCTTCGGGGGAAAGCCCCCACACCGCTACCGCGCGCCCGCGGTACAGCATGCCGTCGCAGGTGGCGCAGTAGGAAACGCCGCGGCCCAGCAGCTCGGCCTCGCCGGGCACGGGCTTTGCCTTGGAAACGCCGCAGGCCAGCACCACGGCGCCCGTTTCCAGGATATCGCCGTCCAGATTGACCATGAAGCGTCCGCCGAACGGCATGACGTTGCCCGCGCGCCCCTTGCGCAGCACAGCGCCCGCGTCCCGGGCGTGCTGCGTAAAGCGCTCCATCATCTGTTTGCCGGACAGCCCCGGCATGCCCAGATAGTTGTCCACCTGCTCGGCCTTGGCCAGCAGCGTTTCGCCGCTGTGCACCACCAGCACGGTCTTGCCGCGCTGGCGCAGGTTCAGCGCCGCCGAAAGCCCCGCTGGGCCTGCGCCGATGACAATGCAGTCAAAATTCGTTTCCATTTGTACTCCTTATCCGGTGTGGTCACAGCGCCACAACGAGCGTGCCGGCGGTGATGAGCACGCCGCCCAGCAGCGTTTTGAGCGTGAGCTTTTCCCCCAGGAAAAGCGCGGCCAGAAGAAATGTGAGGATGAGGCTGAATTTGTCGATGGTGACGACCTTTGCCACCTGCCCCACCTGCAGCGCCTTATAATAGCACAGCCAGCTTGCCCCTGTGGCAAGGCCGGAGAGCATGAGGAACACAAGGCTTCTGCCGCCGATGTCCTTCATGCCGGCCTGCGCCCCGGTGATGAACACCATGCCCCAGGCCATCACAAGCACGAAGATGGTGCGGATGGCCGTGGCCAGGTTGGAATTGATGCCCTGGACGCCGATCTTGCCGAGGATCGCCGTCAGGCTGGCGAACAATGCGGAAAGCCCCGCGTAAACGGCCCACATGAAAAAGCCCCCATTTCTTTGTGCGGGCGTGCCCGGCCGCACCGGGCGCCTTTGCGTTTATTATACAGCAGCACGGGGCAAAAACACAAGCGGCCGCGGCCGTTTCGGGCCCTTCCGCGCGTGTTTTTTTGCCGCCGGGCAGGAAAGCGCCCGCGCCGGCGGGGCAGGGGCGCTTCCGCAAATACGGCCGCCGGGCGCGGGCGCCCAAAGGCGTGCCTTCACGCGCCGCCGCGCCCGCCGGGCCGGGGCCTATTCCACATATGCGGGGACGGCGTTTTCCGGCATGGGGCAGGTGTAGCCGTCCGGGCAGCTTTGCGCGTGCTGCTCTCTGGCCAGGGCCAGAAGCGCGGGGTCCGCTGCCGCGCGCGCGCCCGCCAGCGCCATGGCTGCCGCCGCCGCCAGCATGCCCTTGAAGCCCAGCGGGCTGCAGCTCTGCGCGGCCATCTGCCAGGTGTGGCCGCCTGTGCCCAGCGCCCCGGCGGCGTAGTAGCACTGGGCCGTGGGCGCGCAGTAGCTCACGTCGCCCACGTCGGTGCTGCCGGGCTCGGCGGTTTTGGGGTCGTAAAAGAACGGCGCGATGCCGTCGTCCAGGTCCTTGCCCGCATAATGGGACAGCGGCAGGTCCGTGGCCGAGAGCGTGGAGGCCAGGTTGTCCGCGCGCTCCCCGGCGGAAAGCGTGGCGGCGAACTGTGCGGCCAGCGCCCGGTCGGCTTCGTCCCAGGCGGGCGCGCCCACCTCCCGCATGCATTGCCACAGCAGCTCGGACAGCGCCCTGTTGGGCACATAGTCGGAGAAGCCGTCCACCTCGCGGATGGTGAGCGCCGTGCCCGTCATCAGCGCGGCCCCCCGGGCCACATCGTCCACACGCCGCTTGATGTCCAGCATCTGGGCCACACGGGGCGCGCGGATGTAGTAATGCACGCAGGCGCTCTCCTGCACCACGTTGGGGGCGGTGCCGCCCACGTCGCGGTAAGCGTAATGCAGCCGCGCCTCGGGGATGATGTGTTCCCGCAGATAGTTGCAGCCCACGTTCATCAGCTCGGCCGCGTCCAGCGCGCTGCGCCCGGCAAAGGGCGCGCCCGCCGCGTGGGCCGTGCGTCCCTTAAAGCTGTACAGCACGCCCGTCACGGCAAGACAGCCCTGCCCGCTGACGTAGTTCGCGGGGCCGGGATGCCAGGCGAACACCGCATCCACCTTGTCGAAATATCCGGCGCGGGCGAAAAACACCTTTCCGCCGCCGTCCTCCTCAGCCGGGCAGCCGAAGTATTTGACGGTGGCGCGCAGGCCGGTTTCGAGGCAGTAGTCCTTCAGCGCCACGGCTGCGGCAAAGCTGCCCGCGCCCAGCAGGTTGTGCCCGCAGCCATGGCCTGCCGCGCCCTCGCAAAGCGGCGCTTTTTCGGCGCGGCCCGCCTGCTGGGAAAGCGCGGGCAGCGCGTCGTATTCGCCCAAAAAGGCGATGACCGGCCCTTCGCCGCCCCATGTGGCGACGAAAGCCGTCTCCATGCCGCAGGGGCGGCGCTCCAGCGCAAAGCCCTCGGCCTCCAGCGCGGCGCTGATGGCGGCGGCGCTCTGCGTTTCGCGCCAGTTCGGCTCCGCAAAGCCCCAGACGGCCCTGGCCAGCGCAATGGCGCTTTCCTTTTTTTGTTCCACCCATTCGGTGATGCGTTGTGCTTCATTCATGTTTTTCACGTCCTCTGTTCCGGGCGGCGCGCTGTGCGCCGCGGTATGCCTTGTGCCTGCAAAAACAGCCAAAAGCTATTTCTTAGAATACCACATTTTGCCGCGGAGGGGAACAGCCGCGCAAAGCGGCCGCCCGCGGTGCGCCGGGAAGGCCGCGCGGCCGGGCGGAAAAATATCCCGCGCCGGGGCGCTGTTCAAAGTTTAGAGATAAATGCGTGGTAGAATAATAAAGGAAGGAAGCATCACACGGCAGGCACGCCCCGCTGCGCGGGGCGTTGGGAAAGGCGGCGGGCCATGAAGGAGCTGTATCTCGTAACAGGCGCGACGGGCCATCTGGGCAATACCGTTGCGCACAGGCTGGCGCGCGCGGGCAGGCAGGTGCGCGCGCTCGTTCTGCCGGGGGAGGAGCACGCGCCCCAGCTCCCCGGGGGCGTGGAGGCCGTGGCGGGCGACGTGCGCAGCCCGGCCTCGCTGGAGGCGCTGTTCGCGGGCGCGGAGGGGCGGGACGTGACGGTCATCCACTGCGCGGGCATCGTGAGCATCGCCTCCCGGTTCGACCAGAACGTTTATGACGTAAATGTGACGGGCACAAAAAACGTGGTGGACGCCTGCGTGCGCCGCGGCGTGAAAAAGCTGGTGCATGTAAGCTCGGTGCACGCGCTGCCGGAAAAGCCCGGCGGCGCGCTGGTGTCGGAGACGGACGTGTTCAGCCCCGGCGCGGTGGTTGGGCTGTACGCCAAAACAAAGGCCGCGGCCACGGCCTATGCGCTGGCGGCCCGCGCGCGGGGGCTGGACGTCCGCGTCGTGCATCCCTCGGGCATCTGCGGCCCGTATGACTACGGCCATGGACACCTGACGCAGCTGGTGCAGGATTTCTGCACGGGCCGTCTGGCCGCGGGCGTGGACGGCGGTTATGACTTTGTGGATGTGCGCGACGTGGCGGCGGGGATACTGGCCTGCTGCGAGCGGGGGCGGCCGGGGGAGTGCTATATCCTTTCCGGCCGGTACTGCACGGTGCGGGACGTGCTGGCCATGCTGCACCGCATCACGGGCCGCAGGCGGGTGCGGGTGATGCTGCCGCTGTGGCTGGCCAGGGCTGCGGCGCCTCTTTCCGAGCAGTATTACAGGCTGCTGCGCCAGCCGCCGCTGTACACGGCGTATTCGCTGTACACGCTTTCGTCGGGCGCGCGCTTTTCCCATGCGAAGGCCGCGCGGGAGCTGGGCTATACCACGCGCCCCTTCGGCACGACGCTGGCCGACACCGTGGCGTGGCTGCGGCGGCAGGGGCGCATTTGAGGGGCGCGGCTGTAAAGTTTTTTTCCTGCCGTGAAAAGCCGGAAAAAGGGCGGCGGGCCACGCCGCAGGGGGGGATAAGCGGAGCAGGAGCGCCGTTTATCCCCCCTTGATTTATTTTTAAGAATTTCTTAAAATTGTGTAGTTGATTTGGTGTGTCAAATCGTCTTATAGATAGAGATGAAAGCCCTGCGGAAGAGCGGGCGCTCAATGGGGAGTTGTGCGGCATGCGTGTTTGTATCGTGATCCCGGCGTACGAGCCGGGCGGGGAGTTCGTTCCCTATGCGCAGGAGGTGCTGGCGGCGGGCCTTGGCCCGGTGCTTGTAGTGGACGACGGCAGCGGGCCGGCGTATGCGCCGGTATTCGCGGCGCTGGCGGAGATGGGCTGCACGGTGCTGACGCACGAACAGAACCGGGGGAAGGGCGCGGCCTTGAAAACGGCTCTGCGCTGGTACGGCGCGCATGAGGACGGCTGCGCGGGCATCGTGACGGCGGACTGTGACGGCCAGCATACGGTAAAGGATGTGCGCCGCGTGTGCGAGGCCATGGAGGCCTGCCCGGGCACGCTGGTGCTGGGCTGCCGTGATTTCGGCCCCGGCACGCCCGCGCGCAGCGCAACAGGCAACCGCGTTACCTCGGCGGCCATGCGCGTGCTGTACAACATTGATTTGAAAGATACGCAGACGGGCCTGCGCGGCATTCCGAACGGGATGCACGGGGACCTGCTGGAGGTGCGCGGCGAACGCTACGAATACGAGCTGAACATGCTCATCTACGCAAAGCAGCGCAGCATCCCGTATACCATCGTGCCCATCGAGACGGTGTATTTCAACAACAACGAGGGCAGCCATTACCGCACCGTGGCGGATTCCGCGCGCATCATCCACCAGCTGGGCAGCGGGCTGGTGCAGTACGCCATGTCCGCCGGGCTGAGCGTGGTGGTGGACGTGTTTGTATACTGCGTGCTGGTGAAATGGCTGCTGCTGGGCCTTCCGCTGGCGCCGCGCCTGTTTTTTGCGGCGGTCATCGCGCGCACGCTCTCCAGCGTGGTGAACTATACCTGCAACCGCCGTCTGCCCTATGTGCAGAACAAGAAGATCGGCCCGACGGTGGCAAAATACTACTGTCTGTGGCTGGCGCAGCTGATGCTGTCCTTTGTGGGCGTGTGGGCGGCGTGCACCGGGCTGCACATGGACGACATGCTGGCCAAGCTGCTGGTGGACGCGCTTCTGGCCGTGGCCAGCTACCAGGTGCAGCTTCGCTGGGTGTTCAGTGAAAAGACGCCGCGGCCGGTGCTTTACGGAAGCGGCGAAGCCATGGCCGCGAAGCGGACAACCGCACAGGGTGGTTTCTCGCAGCGAAATGCCGCGCCTGATTTTGCGCGGCAAACCCAAAAGGCGGGGCCGGTAACCGGCCAGCGCGGTTTCGCCGCAGGCGAAATGGAGGCGGAAGCCGACAAGTGCCCGCAGCACGCGGCGGGCCGGGAGGACGGCGGCAGGGGGGCGGCGCTGTGAATAAAAAGAAGATATACGGGCCGCTGGCGCGCTTTTTACGCGCCGGCGTCCGCCCGTTTTTGCACAGATGGGATACCTCCGGCGCGCAGAAAGCGCAGCCGCCCGCCGTGTATGTGGTGCATCACCGCAATATGTCCGGCCCGGTGCATACGCTGGCCCTGCTGCCGGACGAGCCGCGCCCCTGGGTGCTGCATGTTTTTCTGGACAGGCACGAATGCTTTGCCCAGTATTACGGCTACACGTTCCGCAAACGGTTCGGCTGGCCCGCTCCGGCGGCCTGGGCGGCGGCGGGGGTGCTTTCGCTGACCGTGCCCGCGGTGGTGCGCTCTTTCGGAGCCATCCCGGTCTACCGCAGCCTGAAAGAAACGCGGGACATGATGGAGCAAAGCGCGCAGGCGCTGCTGCGCGGTGAGAGCATCATGCTGTGCCCCGACGTTGCCTACGACAGCGCCGCGCCGGCCACGGGCGAGATCTACAAGGGCTTTTTGCAGCTGGAAAAGCTGTACCATGCCGGGACGGGGGCGCATCTGCGCTTTGTTCCGGTGTACTGCGGGAAAACAAAGCGCATCGTCACGGGCGAACCGGTCTGCTTTTCAGACGGCGCGCCGTTCCGCACCCAGAGGGAGGAAGTGGCCGGACGCATTGTGGACGGCCTGAACGCGCTGGCCGCCGCCTGCGGCGAGCTGGAGCGGGAGGCAGCGGAAAAGAGCTAGGGCAACACCGCACAATTCACGGCTGATGCCTTAAGCGCCGCCTCGCTTGCGGATTTTCCGGCAACTGTCACAAAAATGCTGGCGAATACACAAAGTATTCGCCAGCATTTTTGTTTAACCTGCCAAAAAATCTGCCGGCGCGATTCGACACCTGGAATTGTGCGGTATTGCTCTGGAAGAAAAAGGCGCGTTGCCGTAAGAAAACATGGTTTCCTGCGTCAATGCGCCGAAAGGGGGGGGAGGGCTTTTTTCGGCGTCGATGGTTTTTAAACAGGGAGAGTCACCGGCCTGCCGAAAAAGCCTGAAAACCCGTTTCTCCGCCCAGACCTGCGCCGGGCGGGCAAACACCTCTTACAGAAAAAAGGAAAATTTCGCGCCGCCGTTCTTCGGAACGGCGGCGCCTTTGCGTTTTCCGGAAAAACGGACGCGGAAAGGTTTATGCTGGAAAGCGGAAGGGGCAAACCTCTTTCAAAACAAAATAAAAGCAGGAGGCGTCCGGCATGAAAAAGGCAGACGGATGGAGCATGGGCCAGGGGGAACAGAAGAAAAAGGCATTGGAGGAAAAGCTGCGGAGGCGGGCTTACACGGCGGCGTTTGAGGCGGCGCAGCAGCGAAAGGAAAAACCGTGGCAAAGCTGGGACGAGGCGTTCAGCGAACGGCTGGCCAAGCAGCCGTTCATTACGGAGGAGGAGCGGAAGCCGTTCGCGCCGTCCGGCGCGGGGGCGCAAAACGCCTTTTACACAGGGGAAAAGCAGCCGTGGCCGGGCTTGGGGGAAGCGTGGCCGGGGCAGGCGCGCCGGGCAGAGAGAACCCCTTGGGCGGCGCTGCCGGAGAACCTGCCGGACGGCGCGGGGGCCATGCTTTTGGCGGGGCAGCGCCGGAGCATGGCGCAGGCCGCGCCGGGCGGGGAGCCGCCTGCCGGGCCGGAGCAGGGCGCGCCCGGCTTTGCGCTTGAGGGCGTGGACCCGGCGTACCGCGACGCGGTGTATGCGGGGCAGGCGCTGGCGGAGCTGCTGCGGCCCGAGCGGCGGAAGGCGGGCCCGGAGACCGGCAAAGCATTGCAGCCCGGCGGGGGATATGGTACACTGAAAAAAAGGCAGGATACGGAAAGCTGGCGGGATGCCTTTTTGGAGCAGCAGGCGGCGCTGCAGGCGCAGACGCTGGCGCAGGAGCGCGCACAGGCCGAAGGTGTTGGCGCGGCGTACACAAAATATGTCCGGCCTTTGCTGGAGCGGGCCGCGCTGGGTTTGAGCACGATTTTGCCCGCTTTCCCCAGCGTTCCCGGCAGCGAGCCGGGAACAGGGCTTGCGCAGGCGATTGAAACAAGCAATGCAAACTATGAAAGAAACAAAACGCACGATATCTCCGGGCGGCCCGTCCACGGGCAGGGCGTTGACGCGGCGGGAGAATTTGCCTACGGCAATTCTCAGATGAAGGACAGCGGGTGCGGCGTGATCGGGACCTATAACGCGCTGTATCTGCTGGGGAAGGACCCCAGCCTGGCCGAGGTGGGCCGGCGCTATGAGATAAGCGGCGCGATGGCGGGCGGCGGAGCATGGGGGACGAACCCCTACGGCGCGCCGCAGGTGCTGAAGCAATACGGCGTGCAGTACGAGGAATACACCGACCCGGACGCCCTGGAGCGCGAGGCGGGCGAAGGCGACGTGATGATCGTTTCGATCTGGAACCGAAAGGGTACGATTTTTGAGGGGTATCATACATTCGCGGTGCAGAAGGTGAACGGAGAATTGATGGTTTACAATCGATTTAATAATTCGGCGGAGTCAACGGAAAAAAAGACAATGGGGGAAGTTATTGAAAATGGACAATTTATTGTCGGGTACAGAGTGCAGAACGCGAAATAGGGCTTTGGGGCATGCCGTCCGGTGCGCGGCGATTATGCTACTGTGCGTGCTTTCGCTGTGCGCGTGCGACCCATATAGTGGCTGCCGCCCTTACGACTATGGAGATGCTAAATGGGTATGCGAGGAATACGGCGCATGGTTTACCGTAAAAGAGGAAGAAAATTATCAATGCTACGGCGAAGTAGTGGTGGATGGCAAAGTGCAGAAAATAGCTATTCTTTTTGCACCAGGTTCCTTTGTGGTGATTTTGCCCAGGGACGCAGTTGAAAATATGTCACCCATTGAGACAGATAATGAGCTGTGGAACGGCGAAGCAAAATACAGCCCCACTGAGTTTATACTGCACAGCCCCACGGTGAATTGCCTGTTCGACGAGGACGACGAGGAGGTCGTGTTCGTGCGGCAGGAACTGGACGAGGAACCCGCCGCCTGAAGGCGGCGGGCGGATGTCCGGCGGCGGGAGGTAATTGAAAATGGACAGTTTATTGTCGGGTACAGGGTGCAGAACGCGAAATAGGGCTTTGGGGCGTGCTGCCCAGTGCATCGCGGCAGCGCTGCTGTGCGTGCTTTTGCTTTGCGCGTGTGACCCGTATGATGGTTACCGTCCCTATGATTACGGAGAAGCCAAATGGGTGTGCGAGGAATACGATGCATGGTTTCTTATTGATGAGAATTTAAAAATGAAGTTTTGCGGCGAAATCATAGTCGGTGGAGAGAAAAAGAATATAGCGGTACGCTTTTTAAAAGCAGACTTTGTCGCTATTGTTCCCTATGAAATGGTAGATGGAGAAGTGAAGCTCGCATATGAGGATTATTTATGGCATGGAGACGCGAAATTCAGCCCCACCGAGCTTGTATTGCACAGCCCCATGGTAAATTACCTGTTCGACGAGGACGACGAGGAGGTCGTGTTCGTGCGGCAGGAGCTGGACGAGGCGCCCGCCGCCTGAAGGCGGCGGGCGGATGTCCGGCGGCGGGAGGTAATTGCAAATGGACAGTTTATTGTCGGGTACAGAGTGCAGAACGCGGGGTAGGGCTTTAAGGCGTGCTGCCCAGTGCATGGCGGCGGCGCTGCTGTGCATGCTTTTGCTTTGCGCGTGTGACCCTTATAATGGGTACCGCCCGTATGATTACGGGGAGGCAAGGTGGACATGTGAGGAATACGGTGCATGGTTTGAAATAAAGGAGAAAGAAGCAATTTATGGTGAGGTGATGGTGGATGGAAAAGCTGTTGAAGTTGAATATGCCTTTTATCCTGGGGGGCTTATTTACATTTGGCCGCGTTATATGGAAGGCTCTCAATACGGAGCAAGATTATGGGGTGGAGACGCAAAATACAGCCCCACCGAGCTTGTATTGCACAGCCCCACGGTGAATTACCTGTTCGACGAGGACGACGAGGAGGTCGTATTCGTGCGGCAGGAGCTGGACGAGGAACCCGCCGCCTGAAGGCGGCCGGGCGCGCGGGCCGTTTTTTGAAGAACGGCGCATCTTGACAAACGGTGCACGTAAGGTTTATAATCTGCACGCGGCGGGTTTCCCGTGCTTTGGCACAGGCCCGGTGGGAGGCAACGCCGGAAAGCCTGTATGGAAAGGGAGCGGTCATCTATGAAAAAATTTTCTGCGATAGGCGCGGCTCCCGGCGTGTCCTTTGTGTAAATTCGTTTTGTGATTGCCCGGGAGAAATCACTCTCCCGGGCATTTTTATGCCCTTAAATCCAAAAAAGGAGCATAAACACATGAACGAAGATGTTTTATTGGAAGAAGTATTGGCGTTGGCGGAGCAGGACGGTTATGAACCGGCCTATGATTTCCTGCTCGCGCAGCGTGGGGCATGGAAGGACGGCGAGCATCCGCAGATTTATTATTTCCTCGCATGCCTTGCCGCCGGGGCGGGCCGCGCGCCTGCGGCGCTGGAGTGGCTGGCCGAGGCGGTGGAGCAAAAGGAGTATTGGTACCGTCCCGAGGTGCTGGACGACGGGGACTTAAAGCCGCTGTTCGGGGACGCGCGGTTTGAGACGCTGCGCAAAATTTCCGAGGGACGTTACGAGGAGGCCCGGCGTGCGGGCAGGATGCGGTTTTCGTGGCGCGGGCGCGCTGCCGGAACGTTGGTGCTGGCGGTGCACGGCAACGGACAAAACGCCGGGATTGCGCGCCGGGATTGGGCGCCGCTGGAGCGTGCGGGTGCGCAGGTGGAAACAGTGCAGTCCTCGGTGGTGGATTGTACGGGGCGGTTTCGCTGGGAATACGACGGCGAAAATTACAGGCAGACAGCGGACGCGGCGCGTATTGTGCAGGACGCGGGCTATGAGCGGCAGGTTTGGGCGGGCTTTTCCGCCGGCTGTGATATGCTGCTGCGCACGCTGCTGTATACCGGGCTTTCCTGCGACACGCTGGCGCTGCAATCCCCGTGGACACCGCTGCTTGAGAAGGAATGCGCAGCGGTTTGCCGTGCGCTGGCGAAAAAAAACGTAGAGGTGCATCTTTTTTGCGGTACGCAGGACAGCGACTGCATCGAAATGGCGCAGATGCTGTACGGTGCGCTGCACAGCGCGGGCGGGCGCGTGCACCTGACGCTGCAGACGGGCCTGCGCCACCGGTTCCCGCCGCAGATGGGGCGGGAATATCTGCGGCTGGTAACGCGCCCATAGGGCGGCGCCGCACAAGTTACGGCTGACGCCGTAAGAGCCGTTTCGCCGTAACGTGGGGCCGCCGCAGGAAAAAGTTAAAAACCCGTTTGCCCGCCCGGACATGCGCCGGGCGGGCAAGCAGGTTTTTTTTAGGGCAATACCGCATAATTCTAAGAGCCGAATCGCGCCGACCGGTTTTTTGGCAGGTTAAACAAAAAGCGCAGCGAATACTTTGTGTATTCGCGAGCATTTTTGTGACAGTTGCCGGAAAATCTGCAAGCGAGGCGACGCTTCAGGCGTCAGCCGTGAATTGTGCGGCGTTGCCTTAGTCTTTTTCGACAGACAGGAGCGCCGCCGTTCCGAAGAACGGCGGCGCCTTTGCGTTCAGGTGAATTATACTATCAAGTGCAACACTTTAGGGGAACAAAAAGAAGTCCATACAGAACCCTGGTAGAATGAAGTTGCCACACCACCAAACCACCGGAGGGAACTGTATGAACTATCATCATCTTACCATAGAAGAGCGCAGTTGTATACGGAAATATTATGTGGATGGGTTGAGCTATCGAGAGATCGCTCGGCTGATCGGGA